>Ga0213864_10000007_pt1 | contig 104854 bp, 122 predicted proteins | sample PICome_5_FD_160078 | JGI IMG/M metagenome (GOLD analysis project Ga0213864, IMG submission 160078) | Coastal seawater microbial communities near Pivers Island, North Carolina, United States - PICO247 | ecosystem: Environmental > Aquatic > Marine > Coastal | place: USA: North Carolina... | reverse complement strand
CGTCAGGCTTTCGCCCATTGCGGAAAATTCCCTACTGCTGCCTCCCGTAGGAGTCTGGGCCGTGTCTCAGTCCCAGTGTGGCTGATCATCCTCTCAAACCAGCTACTGATCGTCGCCTTGGTAGGCTATTACCCTACCAACTAGCTAATCAGACGCGAGCTCCTCCTTAGGTGGATAAATCCTTTCACCTCTCGGCATATGGAGTATTAGCAACCGTTTCCAGCTGTTATCCTCCTCCTAAGGGCAGATTCTCACGTGTTACTCACCCGTCCGCCACTAGAGCTAAAAGCCCTCGTACGACTTGCATGTATTAAGCATACCGCCAGCGTTCATCCTGAGCCAGGATCAAACTCTCCATGATATCCAATATTTAATTTGAAGTCTTTAGAAGTCTTCTTTTTCGATTTGTTTTTCGACTTAGGTATTAACCCTTGTCTTAAACTCTGCGAATAACATTAATTTTATTTTTTCAAATTGTCAACCCCTGTTATATTCCATTTTTTTATTTACACAGAAAATGAAAAAAAAACAATCTTTTTATTGGATTTTCGAAATAATTTTTCTTTTGTTTATATTATCTTTGTATATGTAAATAAGAAGTTGAAAAATAGCAATTGTTGAAAGTTATGCAGAAGTCTATTAGTAATAAGGAAAAAGTTTTAGTAGTGGATGATGAAGCTAGTATTCGCAGAATATTGGATACTAGATTATCTATGATTGGCTATATTGTAATAACCGCCTGCGATGGAGAAGAAGCTTTATCCTTGTTTAGAAAAGAAGCTCCTAACTTGGTGATACTCGATGTAATGATGCCGAAACTCGATGGTTATGGAGTTTGCCAAGAAATAAGAAAAACCTCTGAGGTACCTATAATAATGTTGACGGCCTTAGGTGATGTTGCTGATCGCATAACTGGTTTAGAATTAGGAGCAGACGATTATGTAATTAAACCCTTTTCTCCGAAAGAGTTAGAAGCGAGAATTAGATCTGTTTTAAGAAGAACGGAGAAGGTTCAGTTATCTTCTAGTTCTCATAAATCAGGAATAGTGCAGTTTAGTTTTTTAAAGATTGATTTTAACCGAAGGCAGGTGTACAAAGCTGATGAAAGGATAAAATTGACAGGAATGGAATTTAGTCTACTTGAATTACTTATTAGTAGATCTGGACAAGCTTTTTCTAGAGCTGAAATACTACAAGAAGTATGGGGGTATACACCTGAAAGACATGTTGACACAAGGGTTGTAGATGTGCATATCTCAAGGCTACGCGCCAAATTAGAGATAGATCCGTCTAATCCCGATTTAATTCTCACAGCGAGGGGGACAGGTTATCTTTTCCAAAGAATTGTCGTTCCAAACGCCTCTACGTAGTTTCTTAATATTTGTGAAATTGGAAAATAAAAAAAATCATTGTTACTTTTTTTACAATTATTACTATAATAGAAAGTAGAAATTGTAAAGGTAAGTAGAAAATCCACTGCCACTAGAGCAGTATAGATCATACTTAATATTTAAAAAGCTTTGGAGAATTAATTTATGACCATAGCAATTGGACAAGAAGAGGGACGTGGTTGGTTCGACCTAATGGATGACTGGTTAAAGAGAGACCGATTTGTATTTATCGGTTGGTCTGGTCTTCTATTATTCCCTACATCATACCTAGCAGTAGGTGGATGGTTTACTGGTACAACATTCGTTACATCATGGTATACTCACGGACTAGCAAGTTCTTACCTTGAAGGATGTAACTTCTTTACTGCAGCTGTTTCAACTCCAGCAAACAGTATGGGACACTCATTATTATTACTTTGGGGACCTGAAGCTCAAGGTGACTTCACTCGTTGGTGTCAAATTGGTGGTCTTTGTGCATTCTGTGCTCTACATGGTTCTTTCGGTTTAATCGGATTCTGTTTAAGACAGTTCGAAATCGCAAGACTTGTAGGTATTAGACCTTACAATGCTATTGCATTCTCTGGTCCGATCGCAGTTTTCGTGTCTGTTTTCCTTATGTACCCTTTAGGACAAGCAAGTTGGTTCTTTGCACCTAGTTTAGGTGTAGCTGCTATTTTCAGATTCCTTCTGTTTATCCAAGGTTTCCACAACTTTACACTAAATCCATTCCACATGATGGGTGTAGCAGGTATTCTTGGTGCAGCACTTCTTTGTGCTATTCACGGTGCTACAGTACAAAACACTATTTTCGAAGATGGTGATGCTGCTAACACATTCAGAGCTTTCACTCCTACACAGGCTGAAGAGACATACTCAATGGTAACAGCTAACAGATTCTGGTCACAAGTTTTCGGTGTAGCTTTCTCTAATAAGCGTTGGCTTCACTTCTTTATGCTTTTCGTTCCACTAGCTGGACTATGGACAAGTGCTATTGGAATTGTAGGTCTTGCACTAAACTTACGTGCATATGACTTCGTTTCACAAGAGCTTAGAGCTGCTGAAGACCCTGAATTCGAAACATTCTACACTAAGAACATTCTTCTAAACGAAGGTATTCGTTCTTGGATGGCTGCGCAAGACCAGCCGCATGAAAACTTTATATTCCCTGAGGAGGTTTTACCACGTGGAAACGCCCTTTAATTCTAATGTAGGTATAGCCGGTAGAGATATTGAATCTACAGGTTTCGCATGGTGGTCTGGTAATTCTAGACTAATCAACGTATCAGGTAAATTACTTGGAGCTCACGTTGCTCATGCTGGTTTAATGGTTTTCTGGTGTGGAGCTATGACTTTATTTGAAGTTGCTCACTACATCCCAGAGAAGCCTCTATATGAGCAAGGTTTAATCCTATTACCTCACTTAGCAACTCTTGGTTGGGGAGTAGGTCCAGGTGGTGAAATTATTGATGTTTACCCATACTTCGTAGTGGGTGTACTTCACATTATTTCTTCTGCTGTTTTAGGTTTTGGTGGTGTGTATCACTCACTAATTGGTCCAGACACACTTGAAGAGTCATTCCCAGCTTTTGGTTATGACTGGAGAGACAAAAATAAAATTACTACAATTCTAGGTATTCACTTAGTAATCTTAGGATTTGGAGCATTATTACTAGTTATTAAAGCTCTTTATGTAGGTGGTCTTTACGATACATGGGCACCAGGTGGTGGTGATGTAAGAATCATTGACAACCCAACTTTAAATCCAGGTGTTATTTTTGGATATGTACTGAAATCACCTTGGGGTGGTGACGGTTGGATCGTAAGTGTTAACAACATGGAAGATGTTGTTGGTGGACACATTTGGATTGGTTTCACATGTATTATTGGTGGATTCTGGCATATTTTAACTAAGCCATTTGCTTGGGCAAGACGTGCTTATGTTTGGTCTGGTGAAGCTTACCTTTCATACAGTCTAGTAGCTGTAAGTCTTATGGCTTTTATTGCTAGCCAATACGCATGGTACAACAACACAGTTTATCCTAGTGAGTTCTATGGTCCTACAGGACCTGAGGCATCTCAGTCTCAAGCATTTACATTCTTAGTAAGAGACCAACGTTTAGGAGCTAGTGTTGCTTCTGCTCAAGGTCCTACAGGTCTAGGTAAATACTTAATGAGATCACCAAGTGGAGAAATTATTCTAGGTGGTGAAACTCAAAGATTCTGGGATCTAAGAGCTCCTTGGATTGAGCCTTTAAGAGGTCCAAACGGTCTTGATCTAAACAAGATTAAGAACGATATTCAACCTTGGCAAGAAAGAAGAGCTGCAGAGTACATGACTCACGCACCTCTAGGATCACTTAACTCTGTAGGTGGAGTAGCGACAGAGATTAACTCTGTTAACTATGTATCTCCTCGTAGTTGGTTAACATGTTCTCACTTCTTCCTAGGTTTTGCATTCTACATTGGTCACCTTTGGCACGCTGGTAGAGCAAGAGCTGCTGCTGCTGGTTTCGAAAAAGGAATCAACCGTGAGAATGAGCCAGTACTATCACTTAGACCTATCGATTAATATCTTTAATAATATTTGATAATACTCATATCAAAGACAGGAACATCTAAATTTTTAGATGTTCCTGTCTTTGTTTCTTTCTAGGAATTTAAATATTCAAATTTTGTAAAAAATATTAAATATCTTTTCACTACAAAAAAAGATGATTAAAATTACCTTAGTTCAAATATAAATTGGTATGATTGCACGTGTAGATATGATTTTACTGTTTAATTTTGCAAGTTAGTAAATAACATTATGACTAATTCACTGACTTTATTATTTTCTTCTTTCCTTGGATTTCTTCAAATTTATCTAATATTATTATTAGTGAGAGTCTCTTTAACTTGGTTCCCCAATGTCAATTGGTATGGACAACCATTCTATTCTTTGAGTCGGCTTACTGATCCCTATTTGAAAATATTTAGAGGTATAGTACCACCTTTAATTGGGATTGATATTTCTCCTATTCTTGGTTTTGTACTGCTACAATGTATTATGCAAATAGCGAATAATGTAGGCTTAACATCAAGTTAGTTGGTATAGTTATTTGTGAGTTAAGATAAAATATTCGTACAAAAAGAAAAAAAATAAATAAACAATATTGCTATGTTAAAGTTAAGACTAAAAAAATGTGGTAGAAAAGGTCAAGAAAGTTATCGCATAGTTGCTATGCCTAGTCAGACAAAAAGAGATGGGAGAGCTACTGAAGAGCTTGGTTTTTATAATCCACATACAAATGAAGCTAACATTAATGTTGTTAGAGTAAAAGCACGTTTAAGTCAAGGTGCCCAACCAACTCCAACAGTTGCAAATCTATTAAAGAAAGCCTCAATAGTTATTTAATTAATATATTCGGAGAAAAAAATTGCCTAAATTCACGTTAAAAGTACTATGGTTAGACAATAATGTTGCCTTAGCTGTAGATCAAATTATTGGAAATGGAACTAGCCCGTTAACATGTTATTTTTTCTGGCCTCGTAACGATGCATGGGAACAAATAAAAGCTGAGCTTGAAGCAAAGCCTTGGATTTCAGAGAGAGAAAGGGTTGAGCTATTAAATAAAGCTACGGAAATCATTAATTACTGGCAAGAGCAAGGAAAACAAGAATCTTTCACAGAAGTTCAATCAAAGTTTCCAGATTTTATTTTTGTTGGTAATAATTAGATCACATCTTATTAAGATTACTAGTAACAAGGTAATCTTAATATTCATAATTTTTTTAATATTGTTTCTTAAATGTTTTCAAGAGAAAAGATTACGATATGTTGAATTTTCAGGGAAAAAGGAAAAAAAATAACACTAGGTTACAAAGGTTTGAGAATCGTTTTTTATATTTTTTATCTTTTAAATCGCCACTAACTTCCTCATATTCTAACAGAGGACTGATCAATTATGTCAATATAATTGTATCCAGAGATCGATTAATACAAGAAAATAAAAATAGAATTTCTTTTATTCTAATCAACGATATTGATAAAGCTATTGTTCATAATTTAGTGATTAATAATATATTAAAGTTTTATATTTAGTTATGGATATTTTTACAGGTAAGGGACATTCGTCTAGGACATTCAATTTTGTTATTCAAATAATAGTGTTTTATTTAATATTAATAAATTCTTCAAATTATGATATTAGAAAGAAACATAATTGGAACTCTAACTTTAAGCAATTAGATCAAGACAATATGAATCTTCAATTTTCTAAAATTAGCAACTTGGATGAAAAATTACTCTTAGATTTATCTAAAAACGATTTATTAAATTTACTCAAGAAAGATTCGATAATTTCTATTAGTATTGATCTGGAAGGGAAGATCATTGGATATAGACCTTCTAAGTCAAGAATACCTGATTATTGGACTGCAGAAGTTATAAAAAAAGTTCTTACAAAAAATAATCTTTTTTCTTTATCATTTAAGAATGACCAAATCGTTAGTTTTAAACTTTTATGTTTCACTTAACGATTTGGTATATTGTTATTCTTGTTCTACTTTGTCTACAACAATACATTCTGTTGTAAGTATCATTCCAGCGATAGAACTGGCGTTTTGTAAACCTGATCTTGTAACCTTCGCAGGATCTATGATTCCTATTTCATACATGTCACATAATTCTCCTTTAAAAGCGTCATATCCAATACTAAAATCACTATTTTTAATTGTTTCAATGATAATAGCAGCTGATTTTCCAGTATTTTCGATAATTCTTTTCATTGGACTAACCATCGCTCTTTCTACGATCTGTGCGCCAACTAATTCATCTCCTTCCAAATTATCTTCAGACCACTCTTGAAGATCTAATGATAGATGAACGAGAGTAGCTCCTCCACCTGGTACAATTCCTTCTTCTACTGCAGCTTTAGTTGCATTAATCGCATCTTCTAAGCGTAGTTTTCTGTCTTTCATTTCCGTCTCGGTTGCTGCTCCAACTTTAATAATGGCTACTCCACCAGCTAATTTCGCTAATCTTTCCTGTAATTTTTCCCTTTCATATGATGAATCACTAGATTCAATTTGTCTTCTAATCTGTTCACATCTTGATCGCACTTCTTTTTCATTACCTTCTGCAATGATTGTTGTATTTTCTTTTGTTACTGTAACTCTTCTTGCTTGTCCTAACATGTCTAATTGTAAAGAATCTAGGCTAAAGCCTGCATCTTCTGAGATAACTTGCCCACCCGTAAGTATGGCAATATCTTCTAACATAGATTTTCTTCTATCGCCAAATCCCGGAGCCCTAACTGCAACAACATTAACGATACCTCTTAATTTATTAACAACTAATGTAGCTAATGCTTCTTTTTCAAAATCATCTGCAACAATCATTAACGGTCTTGATGTTTTTGCAACAAGTTCTAAAACGGGTACTAATTCTTGTTGAACAAGAGTTATTTTCTTATCAGTTATTAAAATGTAAGGATTTTCTTGTAGCACTTCCATCCTGTCAGTATCAGTGACAAAGTATGGTGAGACAAAACCTTTTTCGAAACACATACCTTCTGTTATTTCTAATTCGGTTATAGTAGATTTGCCTTCTTCTAATGATATAACTCCTTCACGACCTACTTTATCGATTGCATCTGCAATCATTTGTCCCGTTTCTTGATCATTACCAGCCGATATTGACGCAACTTGCGTAATAGATTTTGTATCCTCAACGGGTCTTGAATATTCTGCTATTTGAGTAACAACAAATTGAGCTGCCTTTTCTATTCCTCGCTTGATTGCTATTGGATTAGCACCTGCAGCGACATTTTTCATTCCCTGTTTGACCATAGCATGAGCTAAAACTGTTGCTGTTGTTGTTCCATCACCTGCAACATCGTTTGTTTTGGATGCAGCTTGTCTAATCAAAGCTACTCCAGTATTCTCTATATGGTCTTCTAACTCTATTTCTTTTGCAATTGTTACACCATCATTCACAATTTGTGGAGCTCCATATTTTCTTTCTAAAACTACGTTCCTACCTTTAGGTCCTAAAGTCACAGATACTGCTTCAGATAAAATGTCCATTCCTCTTTCTAAAGCTCTTCTAGCATCTTCTTGATAAAGTATAATTTTACTCATAGTTGTTGATTTTCTCTTAAGTCAGAATATTTGTTTAGTTATCAGTCAATTAATAAGAATCTAAAATAAAAAATAGAAATTCTAAAATGTCAAAACATTATAATATATTTAAATCTGAACAATGACACAAAATCTAATAACTTTCTCTCCTCATAACAAAAGACCATTTCATTCAAAATATCGCCCAACTCATTTTGATGAAATTGCAGGTCAGGAGCATATTGTTTCTTATTTTAAAAATGTTATTTTAAATAAACGCATTAGTTTTGCGTATCTTTTTATTGGACAGCATGGTGTAGGAAAGACTACTATGTCTAGAATTATTGCCAAAGTATTAAATTGTAGTCAACCTTCCAATGTAGATGCCTGTAATAAATGTGTGAATTGTATCAATATTAGTTTGGGAAAATCTTTTGATGTTCATGAAGTTAATGCAGCCCTAAATACTGGCGTTGATAATATAAGACATATCATTGAAAAAATACAATTATCATCTGTTCATAGTTTGTATAAAATTTGTATAATAGATGAAGTCCATATGCTAAGCCTCAATGCTTTTAATGCTCTTTTAAAAGTACTTGAAGAACCACCTAAAAATGTAGTTTTCATTTTGGCAACAACTGACATAAAAAAGATACCGAATACTATTACTTCACGATGTCATAAATTATTTTTTCTTTCTGTTGATAAAATTAATTTAGCTTCATCTATAAGCAAAATAGTATGGATAGAAAAAGGGAATGTAACAAACAAAGCATTATTACATATACTTAATTCTTCAGAAGGCAGCTTTAGGGATGCTCTTAATTTAGTCGATATGCTAATGATTAATGATCGTAATATTACTGAGAGTAATTGCGCTTTTTTGTCTACTCATATACCTTACTCAGTTTCCAATCTATTTTTTACTTATTTAGTATCTGGGGATATTATTAGCATCTTGCAAATGTCTGATTATATTCAAAATAAAAAATGGTTGGAGAGTACTTTATTAACGCAAATTCAAAAAATGTTAGAAAATGATATTGTCAATTGTTCTCCGTTATCATTGAAAAGCGAACATTTAATTTCTCTTTGCCAATTGTTATCAAAATATCAGTCTCATAATTCTTTCACTACTAATATTTTTTCTTCTTTTCTCTTTGAATTAATAAGCGTTATTTTAAAATTTTCCGTTTCAAAAAAGTCAAATAGTTCTCTTAATAAGAAGAAAGTTCCAAATTTTATAAAAATAGACAATATTTATATTTGTTAATGGCAAAAATGTTGATAAGACATTGATAATCTTAAGTAAACTATGTTATTGTTATGTATATGACGGTTTAGTGCTTGTAGCTCAGTGGACTAGAGCACGTGGCTACGAACCACGGTGTCGGGGGTTCGAATCCCTCCTTGCACAAGATTTTCTTGTTTTATTTATTATTTGTATATCTCCAGGAAAAAAAAGCTTGACATAGCTGCCAGGGTCTATACTATAATGTTTCTTGAATGGGGCGTCGCCAAGTGGTAAGGCAGCGGACTTTGACTCCGCTATTCGTAGGTTCGAATCCTGCCGCCCCAGATAACATATTCATGTATAGCATGATAGAATGCTATCATCTGTAATTATATTTACATTATTTTTTACATTACATAAAGAAGAATAAATTATAAAAAATGGCGGTAATTCAGTTTATACAGGGCGTAAATGAAGATGTTATTCCCGATGTTCGATTAACAAGATCACGTGATGGTAGTACTGGCACTGCGACTTTTCGTTTTGCTAATCCAAAGGTTTTAGAGGCTCAAACTACTAATAAGGGTACTATTACAGGAATGTACTTAGTAGATGAAGAGGGTGAGTTAGTTACAAGAGATGTAAATGCTAGATTCGTTAATGGTAAGCCACAGGGAATCGAAGCAGTTTATATCATGCAAAGTAAAGAGGATTGGGATAGATTTATGAGATTCATGGAACGCTATTCTGAAGATAATGGTTTAACTTTTACTAAAGCTAATTCAACATAAGAATTGAATTTAGTCGATTTTTCTCTTTTGGCATTAAAGTAATAAAAAAAATAACAAATAATATTCTTTGATGCCAGAGATTACTTTATGTTTTTATTTCTTTGTTTTATTATATTAGTATGAGAGGCGGGTATGGCCAAGTGGTTAAGGCAGTGGGTTGTGGTTCCACTATTCGCGGGTTCGATTCCCGTTACTCGCCCTTATTAAGTAAATATCGGTAGCTTGCTAATTTGATTCTATTCGCAGAATTAGTTTTATGTAATAATCTTGTTATATAATTTTCAACGTTACGAACACTGATATTTAAGTTATGGGCAATATCTTTATTGCTTAATCCATTACTTACAGCTAGTAGTATTGTTCTCTCTCTTGTTGTAAATTTTTTGTATTCATTCAATTCATCAAATTTATAGATGTACCTTCTTATTTGTTTTATTTTACTCTTTATATTAAGAATACTTTGAATATTTTTTCTATCAGATAAAACATTATCAATGATTGCCACTAGTTCTTCAGGATCAAAAGGCTTAGCTAAATATGCTTTACATCCCATTTTATAGCCTTTGATCCTATCTTCTGTCATTCCCTTAGCAGTCAAGAAAATAAATGGTATATGACCAATGTTTGGACAAGTTTTTAATTGTTTTACAAGATCGTATCCATTAATGTCAGACATTAAAACATCAATAATGATTAAATCAATTCTTTCATTATTAAGTTTGGATAATGCAGCTGTACCAGAGTTACATATTATGACTTTAAATCCTTGCGTAATAAGATATTTTTTTATTGCCAGTAGAAGTTTTTCTTCATCATCGATTATCATAATCTTTGAAGATTTACGTGAAAATCCAGTTTCTTCGCTTCTTTTTTCTTTCATTACAAAGTTGCAGTTTTATTTTTTTCACTTATAATTAAGGGGTAATATTATTAAATATTAAAGACTGTAATATTTTTATTTAAAGTATTTTTTATCTAATTCAATTTTTAATCTAGTTTTATTTTTATGGGAAAAGTTTACGATTGGTTTGAGGAGCGTTTAGAAATTCAAGCAATTGCAGATGATATAACAAGTAAGTATGTTCCACCACACGTTAATATTTTTTACTGTCTTGGTGGTATTACATTTGTTTGTTTCATTATTCAAGTTGCAACTGGTTTTGCTATGACTTTCTACTACCGTCCTACAGTAGCAGAGGCATTTGCTTCAGTTGAATACATTATGACAGAAGTAAACTATGGATGGTTATTTAGATCTATGCATAGATGGTCTGCAAGTATGATGGTACTAATGATGATCTTACACATCTTCCGTGTTTACTTAACAGGTGGATTTAAGAAACCAAGAGAACTAACTTGGGTAACAGGAGTAACATTAGCTGTAACAACAGTATCTTTCGGTGTTACAGGTTATTCATTACCTTGGGACCAAGTAGGATACTGGGCTTGTAAAATTGTAACTGGAGTTCCGGAAGCTATACCTGTTGTAGGTGGAGTTTTAGTAGAACTATTAAGAGGTAGCGTAAGTGTAGGACAAGCTACATTAACAAGATTCTACAGTGCGCATACATTCGTATTACCTGTTGTTGCTGCAGTTCTTCTTCTTACTCATTTCTTAATGATCCGTAAGCAAGGAATCTCTGGTCCTCTATAAAAAAAATTAATTTTATTATCAAGGAGTTATTAAATGTCTGTATTAAAGAAACCGGATCTAACTGATCCTAAGTTACGTGCTAAGTTAGCAAAAGGAATGGGTCACAACTACTATGGTGAGCCAGCATGGCCAAATGACCTATTATACATGTTCCCAGTTGTAATTCTAGGAACTTTAGCTTGTTGTGTTGGTATTTCTGTATTATCGCCATCTCCAATGGGTGAAAAGGCAGATCCATTCGCTACACCACTAGAAATTTTACCAGAATGGTACTTCTTCCCTACTTTCAACTTATTAAGAGTTATTCCTAATAAGCTTTTAGGTGTATTATCAATGGCAGCTGTGCCTGCAGGTTTAATTACTGTACCGTTTATTGAGAGCATCAACAAATTCCAAAATCCATTTAGACGTCCTGTAGCAATGACTCTATTCGTATTTAGTGTATTTGTTTCGATCTGGCTTGGTATTGGTGCTTGTGTACCTATTAACCAAGCTCTTACTCTAGGTTTCTTCTAATTTTTGGTTTTATTGAGTTAAATAATTCAATTTAGAAAAAAAGAAATGCCAGAAAAAGAAAATTTTCTTTTTCTGGCATTTCTTTTTTTCTTTTTACAGAATTACTTAATTGAACATTTAGCTCCAGCAGCTTCAAGCTCTTTTTTAGCTCCTTCAGCATCTCCTTTACCTACACCTTCCTTAACAGTTTTTGGTGCAGATTCTACTAAATCTTTTGCTTCTTTTAGTCCTAATCCAGTCAGTGTTCTTACAATTTTTAGAACTGCAATCTTCTTATCTGCTGGTACTTCCTCTAAAACTAGATCAAACTCTGTTTTCTCTTCACCAGCTTCTTCAGTAGCTCCAGCGCCAGGAGCCATCATCATCATGCCTCCTCCAACAGGTGCTGCTGCACTTACGTCGAAAGTTTCTTCTATTTGTTTCACTAAATCTGCTGCTTCTAATAGAGTTAAAGATTTAAGTTGCTCAATGATTTCTTCTACTTTACTCATAATTTTATTTTTATATATTTTTATTACTTTGAATCAAGTGAGTGTAAAACACAGTTTAAGAGAACACTTTGTCTCTAAGGTCGTTGATATTTAGTTTTATTGATGGTCCCATAGTACTACAAATGTAGCAACTGTTCCAGTATCTACCCTTTACTCCAGAAGGTCTATTTTTATCAATCGACTCTTGAAGAGCTTCAAGATTTTCTAATAAGTCCTCTACTTTAAAATCAGCTTTACCGAAAGATACATGGACAACCCCTGTTTTATCTGCACGGTACTCCAATTTTCCTTTTTTGAATTCATTTACTGCACCAACTACATCTGATGTAACAGTACCCGATTTTGGAGATGGCATTAATCCTCTTGGACCTAAAACCTTACCAAGTTTCGCAATACTTGGCATTAAATCAGGAGTCGCAATTAAACGATCAAAATCGAGCATACCTTTCATGATATCTTGAATAAGATCTTGAGAACCTGCTATATCTGCCCCTGCATCTAATGCTTGTTGTATTTTGTCACCATCTGCTATAACTGCTATACGAATTTTTTTTCCAGTTCCTTTAGGAAGAATAATCGTATTTCTTAACTGTTGATCAGCATATTTAGTATCTAGCTTCAAGCTTATGTGAACTTCGACACTTTCATTAAACTTTGCTGTAGCTGTTTCTTTCAGCAATTTTAAAGCTTCAATAGCTTTATAATCTCTTAATTCTACTTGCTGACGTATTTTTTCTACTCTATTAGATACTTTTGCCATTGTCTTTATTGAAATTCTTATATTAGTCTGAGATAGTAATTCCCATGTTTTTAGCTGTTCCTTCTATGATTTTCATAGCAGCTTCTACATTTTTTGTGTTAAGATCTGGAATTTTTGTCTCTGCTATTTCCTGTAATTGTTTTCTGTTTATACTGCCTACTTTAACTTTTTGTGGCTCTCCTGATCCTCTTGGGACACCTGCGGCTTTTTTCAATAGCACTGATGCAGGTGGTGTTTTCAGAATGAAAGTATAACTTTTATCTTCATAGACTGTAATTTCTACTGGTATGATATACCCCGCTTTATCTGCTGTTTTTGCATTGTATTCTTTGCAAAAAGCAACAATATTTACCCCTCTTTGTCCTAATGCTGGGCCAATTGGAGGAGCTGGATTTGCTTTTCCGGCTTCTATTGCTAATTTAATGATACCGACAACTTTTTTGGCCATATTTTTTTTATCTTTTTTTGCACTTATTAATAAATAAACAGTACTTTTTCCTGATACTTATGATGTTATTATACTATGGTTTTTACTTGTGTAGAAAGGTTTATTGTTTTATTTATTTTATCTTTAATCACGCCCTGAAGGACTTGAACCCTCGACATCAGGTTTTGGAGACCTGCGTTCTACCAACTGAACTAAAAGCGCTAATTTTATTATAGTCTTAATATTGACACTACGTCAACTTTTTACTCATTGAAGCTTTTATAACTCTTATAGTTATATATATATATTAAAATAATTTTTTAACTATTTTATATTCTATTTATCTACATAAAGTCTTTCTTCATCAAGAACTTGAATATTTATAAAAAAAATTATGTCCTTACCTCTACCTAACAGCAAGATAGCTGAACAGGTTATACTGGCCCACATTTTACTCAATAAGCAAGAAATAGAAATTATTTTCAATAGAATTTCTGCTGACATGTTTTATTCGAATGATTATAAAATCATTTATCAAACAATCTGTAATTTAAGGAAAAATAATATTCAGGTAAATTTTGACACTGTTTATAATAGTTTAGATACTTCTAAAGCTAAACAAAATAATAATGATAATTACAGTGCAATACTTACTGAATTAGTTAATCAATCTGCAAGATCAGGTGAGCTAGAAACTTACCTAATTTTACTATTAGATAAATATTTGAGAAGGAGGCTTATCCTTTCAGTAGAAAAGATTTCGCAATTAGCATTTGATAACTCCCTATCGTTAGAGAATATTTTTGATCAAGCAGAGCAATTGTTATTTGATGTTACCCAAAAGAAACCTAATTTAGGATTATTACCCGCTTCAGAAGTGCTACTAGAAACTTTCCTCGATTTAGAAAGAAGATCCAAACAAGGACAGCTTATAGGTGTTCCTTCAGGTTTTTTTGATCTTGATTTGCTAACTCAAGGATTTCAAAAATCTGATCTTATTATTATTGCAGGTAGACCTTCTATGGGAAAAACCGCTTTTGCTCTTAATATTGCTAGAAATGTAGCAGAAATTCAACCTTTTCCAGTTGTCATATTTAGTTTAGAAATGTCACGAAATCAGATTATTTACCGTTTTTTATCTAATGAATCTGGTGTTAATAATTCTAAACTGCGTTCTGGGGCTATCAATTCTAATGAATGGCTACTAGTGAGTAAGGCTATTAATTCACTTTCTGATCTTAGTATTTATCTAGATGATAAGTCAGATATAACTATTTCAGATATAAGAACTAAATTAGGTAATCTCAAGTCACGTTTTAGTAATCTTGGTCTTATCATAATTGATTATCTACAGTTGATTTCTGATTTCCAAGCTAAAGACAGTCGTGTACAAGAACTATCTCGTATCACTCGAAACTTGAAATTATTAGCGAAAGAGTTTAATGTACCAATTATTGTTTTATCACAACTTAGTCGTAATGTTGAATCAAGAACTAATAAACGCCCTTTATTATCTGATCTTCGTGAAAGTGGATGTTTTGCCCAATCCACAAAATTATATGATTCTTTTCAAAAAACCATCAGTGTATCATTGATGTTGAAATCTAATAAAAAATTAGATTCGTCTGTCGGAATAAAAGATTTAAAGAAAAAAATATTGCCTATTCCTTCAGATGTAAAATCCCTTTTTCCGACAGGCTATCACTTAATGTATACGCTTATTGCCTTTGGTCATTATGGGATAAAACTTACCAAAAATCATAAAATTTTAACACAAGATGGTTGGAAAAAAATTGAATATTTATCACAATTAGATCTAATTTCTGTTGTGGATAAATACAACTTTCTCTGGAGTGATAATATTTCTTCCTACATATCAATGTTCTCGTTTTTCACTTTTTTACAAATTAATAGAATTTTACCTAGTACCTAGGAAATAGTCTATGATTGTTGGCTACCGTCAACTAACAATTTTTTAGCGAATGGTTATGTTTTACACAATTCAATAGAGCAAGATGCTGATTTAGTTCTTATGATATATAGAGACCAATATTACAGTAATGATAATAAAGATGATATAACTGACATTATTATTGCAAAACATAGAAACGGACCAGTAGGAACGGTTAATCTTGTATTTGACTCTGATACAGCAAGCTTTGGAAGTATGATAAATTAGTTTATTGCCAGGAACCAGGGTTGAACTGGTGACACGTGGATTTTCAATCCACTGCTCTACCAACTGAGCTATCCCGGCATAGTTATAATATAGCACTTTATTTTTTATTTGACAAGAAAAAAGTGGTAAGTTTGTTTAAGATGAAACTTACCACTTTTTAACTTTAGCTCTGAGCTAATTCTAATTTATCTCCTAGTAATACTTGGACTTTACCTTCATCATCTACATCCATTACAGCAGTATCTCCTTCTTGTATTTTTTCAGAAAGGAACTCTTCTGATAATGTATCTTCTAGTAATCTCATCACAGCTCTTCTTAGTGGACGAGCACCATAAATAGGGTTAAATCCTTCATCTATTAGATGACTCTTAAATCTTGCAGTTACTTCTAACTGGATACCTTTTTCTGAGATTCTTGTGAATACTTCTTTCAGCATAATTTCAGCAATTTCACCAACTTCATCCTTAGTTAATTGTCTAAATACAATAATTTCGTCAAGTCGGTTTAAGAATTCTGGTCTAAAGTACTGCTTCAATTCTTCATTTACTAAGCTTTTTATTCTGTTGTACTGTGAATCGCCTGGATCATCAGATAGTTCAAATCCTAGACCCCCGCCTCCTTTTTCAATAACTTTTGATCCTACGTTTGATGTAAGAATTAATAAGGTATTCTTGAAGTCGACTACTCTGCCTTTAGAATCTGTTAATCTGCCATCTTCTAATATTTGCAGAAGTAAATTGAAGACATCAGGATGTCCTTTTTCAATCTCATCAAATAGTACAACAGTATAAGGTCTTCTTCTTACAGCTTCTGTCAATTGACCACCTTCGTTGTATCCTACATATCCAGGAGGTGAACCAATTAGTTTTGAAACAGTGTGACGTTCCATGTATTCAGACATATCTAGTCTTACCATTGATTCTTCAGAACCAAAGAAGTAAGATGCTAATGCCTTTGTTAATTCTGTCTTACCAACTCCTGTTGGGCCAGAGAAGATAAAGCTTGCAATAGGTCTATTAGGATTTTTAAGTCCTACTCTTGCTCTTCTGATTGCTTTAGAAACCGCTACAACAGCTTCATCTTGTCCAATGATTCTACCATGTAGTGTATCTTCCATCTGCAGTAGTTTTTCAGATTCACTTCTAGTCATTTTATTTACAGGAATTCCTGTCCAAGCAGCTACAATTTGAGCAATGTCTTCTTCAGTTACAATAGACACCTCTTTAGCAGTATCTTCTTCTCCTTTTTTACTTTGTGCGATAGCTGCAATTTGAGCTTTGATTTCCATCTCTCTATCTCTTAATTGCCCTGCTGTTTCAAAATCTTGGCCTCGAACAGCCTCATCTTTTTGCTTAAGCACTTCTCTTAATTCTTTATCTAGTTCTCTCGCTGCAGGAGGTAACTGAGAATTCATTAATCTAACTCTAGATCCTGCTTCATCAATTAGGTCAATCGCTTTATCTGGTAAGAAACGATCTGCTATGTACTGATCCGCAAATTTTGCAGCAGCTGTAAGAGCTTCATCTGAAATTACCAGTTTGTGGTGTTTTTCGTATCTGTCTCGTAAACCATATAGAATTTCAATAGTCTCTTCAACACTAGGTTCACCTACCATCACTGGTTGGAAACGTCTTTCAAGAGCTGAATCTTTTTCAATATGTTTCCGATATTCCTCTAATGTTGTTGCACCAATACATTGCATTTCCCCTCTTGCAAGTGCTGGTTTTAATATGTTAGCAGCGTCAATAGCTCCCTCTGCAGCTCCTGCTCCAATAAGTGTGTGTACTTCATCAATAATTAAAATAACGTTATTCGCAACTCTGATCTCATCAATAATTTTTTTCAACCTTTCTTCAAATTCACCTCGATATTTAGTACCTGCGACTAACAGTCCAATATCTAATGTTACTACTCGTTTATCTTCTAAGATATCTGGAACATCTCTATTAATAATTCTTTGTGCTAAACCTTCAGCAATAGCAGTTTTACCTACCCCTGGTTCTCCTATTAGAATAGGATTATTTTTTGTTCTACGTCCTAAGATTTGGATAACTCTTTCAATTTCTTTTGATCTACCTATTACAGGGTCTAATTTACCTTCTGCAGCTTTTTGAGTCAAGTTACTACCAAATTCTTCAAGAGTGGGTGTTTTACCTTTGTTTTGTCCACTTCCTGTACTAACTTCTGCAGTATCACCTAAAAGTCTTATCACTTGAGTTCTTACTTTTGAAAGATCTAATGCTAAGTTTTCTAAGACTCTAGCAGCAACTCCTTCTCCTTCTCTAATTAATCCAAGTAAAAGGTGTTCCGTACCTATATAATTGTGACCAAGTTGTCGAGCTTCTTCCAATGACAGTTCCAAGACTTTCTTCGCGCGCGGAGTAAATGGTATTTCCACGGCAACAAAACCTGATCCTCTACCTATAATCTTCTCTACTTCTACACGCGCATCTTTTAGGTTCACTCCCATTGATTTTAAGACTTTCGCAGCAATTCCTGTTCCTTCTCCTATTAATCCTAAAAGTATTTGTTCAGTTCCTACAAAATTATGACCTAAACGTCTAGCTTCTTCTTGAGCTAGCATAATTACTTTTATTGCTTTTTCTGTAAAACGTTCAAACATAGATTTATGGTTTGATATATTCCCATTACCTTTGATGAATACATTGTATTATTAAACCTGACTTTTATTCAACTGTATTAATGTAAGTACAGTGTATTTATTAACATATAAAACATTTCTTTCATGTACTTTATAAAAGAAAATGCATTATTATATTTTTGTATTCAGTACTCATACAAAAAAAATAATTTATGAATTTAACAGTTTCAATTGATCCCTCATGTATAAAAAAATTGGAAAGTACTTATATCAATTCCAATGTACCGAAAATTTTAGTTGGTGATACTGTAAAAATAGGTGTTTCTATTACAGAAGGCAATAAAGAAAGAATCCAATTTGCAGAAGGAGTTGTAATTGCTAAAAGTAATGCAGGACTAAATACTACAATAACTCTAAGAAAGGTGATGCAAGGTATTGGTGTCGAAAGAGTTTATTTAGTTAATTCTCCAAAACTAAAAACTATCGAAGTTTTACGTTCTTCTAAAATTCGCAGAGCAAAACTATATTATTTACGTGATAGATCAGGTAAGGCAACTCGTTTAAAGCAAAGTTTTAAATAATAAACAAATATTTTTTTCTTAGAAATAATGATGCAATATTTTTTCTAATCTATCACTATTTCTAAGAGAAGTATTGTTTTTTTGATTTTTCTATGGTAGCTTGATTAGTAGAAAACAGGGTCGATGCCCGAGTGGTTAAAGGGGGCGGACTGTAAATCCGCTGGCTACGCCTACGTTGGTTCAAATCCAACTCGGCCCAATTGTATTTAAAAGTAGAAGCTTAATTAAACTTCTACTTTTTTTTGTTTTTAGACTCCCATCATTTGTGCATTACTCTTTCCAGGTGCAACCATTGGGTAACAATTCTCATCTGGTACAACTTTAATATCAACTAAAATTGGGCCATCATACTCTAATATTTCTTTTATATTATCGTTTAAATCTTGTCGATTGTTGATCGAAATACCTCTAATACCATATGATTCTGCGACTTTAACAAAGTTTGGTGCTCCTTTTTCCATATTAGAATGTGAATATCTTTCGCCATAGAACGCCTGCTGCCATTGTCTTACCATACCTTGCCATTTATTATTAATTATAATTATTTTTATAGGTAACCCATATTGTGCAACAGTTCCTAGTTCTTGGATATTCATCTGGAAACTTGCATCACCAGATATACAGATAACTTGTTCATCTGGATGTGCAACTTGTGCTCCTATGGCAGCAGGTAAACCATATCCCATTGTTCCTAAGCCAGCACTTGTAAGCCATCTTCTCTGACTAGTTTTAATAAATTGAGCTGCCCACATTTGATGTTGTCCAACATCTGTACTGAAATATGCTTTGTTTGCGTTAGAGCTTATTTGGGAAATTACTTCTTGTGGTGATAAATTACTGGCATTTTTTGGCACTAAAAGAGGATATTCACTTCTCCATCTATTTAGTCTGTTCCTCCATGCTTGTACTTGTTCAAAATCAACGTTTCCTTCTTTCTTCAATGACTCCAGTAAATCTTGAATGAAATCTTTTACATCACCTACGATCCCCACCTGAGGAGTACGGTTCTTCCCAACTTCTGCAGGATCAATATCTACATGTATTACCTGTGCATGACATGCAAATTCATCTAACTTCCCTGTCACTCGATCATCAAATCTTGCTCCTAGAGCTATTAATAAATCACATTCACTAACTGCATAATTAGCGTAGACTGTTCCATGCATTCCAAGCATACCTAGAGATAAAGGATGATTTTCATCTATGATTCCTTTCCCCATTAACGTTGTCGCAATTGGGATTTCTAAATAGTTTACAAGTTCTGCAACTTCTTTATATGCTTCAGATACTATTGCTCCACCACCAACGTAAAGTAAAGGTTGACTTGATTGGCGAATAAGATTTGCAGCTTGTTTAATTCTTTTTTGATCATGTTTTATCATAGGCGGGCAACCTGATAATTTCACATCTCCTGGATTCACATGAACATAGTCAAATTTTTCTAATCCAACGTCCTTTGGTATATCTACTAAAACTGGACCAGGACGCCCATATTTGGCAATAAAGAAAGCCGCAGCAATAGTTTTTGCCATGTCATTTGTGTTCCTCACAACATATGAATGTTTTACTATTGGTAAAGTTACACCAAAAATATCAACTTCTTGGAATGCATCCGTACCTATGAACGATCTTCCAACTTGCCCAGTGATACAGACCATTGCTACTGAATCCATATGTGCAGTGGCAATTCCTGTAACTAAATTTGTTGCGCCTGGTCCTGACGTTGCAAAACAGACTCCTACTGCTCCTGTCGCTCTAGAATATGCGTCACTCGCATGTGCTGCTCCTTGTTCATGTCGAACTAAAATGTGTTCTATGAATCCTTCCTGTTCCCATGCATATAATTCATCATAAATTGGTAATATTGCTCCACCAGGGTATCCAAAAATGTGTTTAACTTTGTGACGAACTAAACTATCTATTAAAGCAAATGCTCCTGTTGTATCTCTTTTAATCAAATTGTTTGAAAGCATCTTGATGTTATTTTTTATAATATTTGTCTTAATATACTTCGTCTTGGTTATTCTAAACTTAACATAGCTTTCAGTGTGGTCCCTATAAATATTATTAAACTACCAAAAGCCAAGAAGAAAAGTATAGCTGTTTGTGGTTTACGCAACAAATTTAAAGCGGGGCCAAATATGATAAGTAATAAACCAATGACTGAGGAAATAAAGAACCTTGGAAACCGCAAAACATTTTCCCAAAACGTAGGCATATATTTATTTTTTGTACTTGAATATGATTCGAGATAATAATTATTATATTACTATCTTTATCTCTTACTTTCGACTCTCCGAATAAGAATATTTTCTTTTTTTTTAATTTACACTAATTTTTAGCGTCGAATATAAAAAAATAAATTGTATTGCTTCAGTTTAATTTAAGTGATACTATTTAATTATCTAAGGCTTAGTAGCTCAGTGGTTAGAGCAGGGGACTCATAAGCCCAAGGTCGCAGGTTCAAATCCCGCCTGAGCCAGTCGATGAAAAAAAAAGTTTTTCCCTTCTATTTTCATTAATTTTGATGTAATATTTACATTAGTTATATAACAAGGAGAGGTGGCTGAGTGGTCGAAAGCGTCGGATTGCTAATCCGATGTACGAGTCAATTGTACCGAGAGTTCGAATCTCTTCCTCTCCTAGTAAATTACAGTATATGATTATTTTTATTGACAAAAAAATAATTAGATTAGAATATAGTTTTGTATAAATAAATGGGGTCGTAGTTCAATTGGTTAGAGCACCGCCCTGTCACGGCGGAAGTTGCGAGTTCGAGCCTCGTCGATCCCGTAAAGGTAAATAGAAAATGAGCAGTTTTATCAAATTGATAAAACTGCTCATTTTCTATTTACCTTTATAGTTGAGACTGATAAATTGTTTTTTCAGGTAGCGGAGTATATTCTGCCACTATATTTCTAAATTCTTCACCACTAATTGTTTCTTTTTCTATAAGAATATCAACAAGTTGATCAATCACAACTCTATTATCTTTAATGATTTGTACTGTTTCATCATGACAATGTTGAATAATAGATCTTATTTGCATATCAATTCTTGATGCAACGTCTTCTGAGTATTGAGCACTACCACCCATAGATCTTCCTAGGAAAGGATCTGAACCTTGACTTTCTAATGCTAATGGACCAATATTCGACATACCAAATCTTGTTACCATTTGTCTAGCCATTGATGTTACTTGCTGTAAATCATTTCCAGCTCCCGTTGTTACTTCTGGATATCCAAAAACAACTTCTTCTGCAGCTCTTCCACCAAGTGCTCCCATGATTCTAGCTAAAATTTGTGATCTAGAAATTAAAGACTGATCATCTGATGGCGTGAACCATGTTAAGCCTTTTGCTTGTCCTCTAGGAATCAATGTAACCTTTTGTACTGGATCGTGATGCTTTAGTAAAGTACCCACTATAGCGTGACCAACTTCGTGGTATGCTATTAATCTCTTTGTTTTACTATCTACTAGAGCTGTACCTTCCATTCCTGCGATGACTCTGTCAATAGCCGCATCCACTTCTGACATTGTTGTAGCGTCTTTACGTCTTCTTGCTGTTAATATAGCAGATTCATTTAATAAGTTTGCTAAATCAGCTCCTGAGAAACCAGGAGTTCTTTTCGCTATAACTTCTAGAGACACTTCGTCTGCTAATTTTTTGTTTCTTGCATGAACATTAAGAATTTCTAATCTTCCTTTTACATCTGGAACATCTACCGTAACCTGTCTGTCAAATCTTCCTGGACGTAATAGAGCTGCGTCTAGAACATCTACTCTATTCGTTGCTGCTATAACAATAATCCCTGTATTTCCTTCAAAGCCATCCATCTCAGTAAGTAGTTGGTTTAATGTTTGTTCTCTTTCATCATTTCCACCGCCAATTCCTGTTCCTCTTTGACGACCTACAGCATCAATCTCATCAATGAAAATAATACATGGTGAATTTTCCTTTGCCTTCTTAAATAAGTCTCTTACTCTTGAAGCTCCAACACCAACAAACATTTCAACAAATTCTGATCCTGAAATACTGAAGAAAGGTACGCCTGCTTCTCCTGCAATGGCTTTTGCTAATAACGTTTTACCTGTTCCAGGAGGACCAACTAACATTACTCCCTTAGGAATTTTAGCACCTACTGCTGTAAATCTTTCTGGTCTTTTTAGGAAAGAAACCACTTCTTCGAATTCTTCTTTAGCTTCATCTACCCCTGCAACATCACTAAAAGTTACTCCTGTTTTGGCTTCCATTTGGAATCTGGCTTTCGATTTACCAAAGTTCATAGCTTGCCCAGGTCCTCCTGGCATGTTACTTGATCTTCTAAATAAGAATGCAAGTCCCCCAATTAAGGCAATCGGGAATATAAGATTACCAAGAATTCCCCAACTTGAATTCCCATCAACACTTGGATGAGCATCAATATCAACATTAGCTTTTCTTAATTTTGTAATTAATTCCGGTGCTGACGCAGGTAATTCAACTCTTATTCTTTGTATTCTATTTCCTAGTTCTGGCCCAATAGCTTCTACTATTGCAGTATGGCCATCATCATATAAATCGACTCTTTTAACCCAACCCATGTCCAGATATTCTAAGAAACGACCATAAGTCATTCTTGAGCTAGCAATGTTCTTACCAAATTCTGTATTATTTGATCCTAAGAAACCTTGCCATACAAAAAATATGATTACCAATGCTGGTAATGACCATAACAATATATTTTTCCAGGATATTTTCATGACTAACTTCTTTATTATTGAATAATTAGATTTTATTTTATATGATTTTCAGTTAATGTATTTTCTCTCTTTCCGTCTGTTTTTCTCAGTTTTACATACAATTTCGTTAGTTTTTCCATTAGATTTTTTCTCTTGTAAGAAAATACCTTGTTTTTTTTGTTTATATATTTTAATGAAATTTATGTATTAGAAAAAAAATTAGTAGAATCCTAAGTATTAAGAATTTTTCATTACCAATCTTATCATGGTTAAAAGAGGAGCAACGGTTAGAATTTTACGTAAGGAATCATACTGGTATCAAGATGTAGGTACTGTCGCTACAGTTGACACTAGTGGTATCAAATATCCTGTAGTTGTACGATTCGAGAAGGTTAGTTATAGTGGTGTAAACACAAACAACTTCTCTCTTGACGAGGTTGTTGAAGTTAACTAAAAAAACAAAACTCTAGACTATATAAATTAGTCTAGAGTTTTTATGAAGTTGTTTACTTATTCTTTTTATTAACTTCCTAAACTTGCCCAATCCACATCTACATTTTCTATGATTAATGATGAATTGTAAATTTGTAAAATGATTAATAGGAAAAGAAAGAATAATAACATAACAAAGCCCATAATAGGTGTTGTACCCCATCCTGGAGCAACTTTTCCATACTCAGAGTTAAGAGGTCTTAACAGTTCGCCCAATCTTGTTCTTAGTGCCATTGTTATACTTAAGTAACGAATTTTTTTTGTTTTTACATTAGTAGTTAAATAGGAATATTCTGCTTGATTTTGAATACTGTACTACATTGAGTCGTTTTCATGCTCTTACATATCCTATTTATATCTTTGTAAAGCTGATAAGTTCTTTTCTCTCTAAAATTTTATTGAGAAAGTAGTCTATTTCCAATATATCATCTTCTTTGAATATTAATCCACAATGTTTACATTTGACTTGTTGTTCAATTATCAAATGCACAATACTGTACAAAATTTCTTTAACATTTGTGTATCAGATTAGTGCTTTGTTTTTTCTTCTTATGAAAGTATTATTTTGTTAACAAAAAAAATAATTGTAATTTCTTACTAAGTTAATTTAAGAATTTTTTTTATATAAATTACATCTAAATCTGATTTCTATCTATCAAATAAAGCATATTTATCTTCTAGTCATGCTAACCTTGATCTTTCCAGCTGTCTCCAATTTAAGTTATAATACTAAATATAGACTATTATTCATTCTTAGACTTTCTTAGAAAATAGGAAAAATCATACTTTTAAGAATGCTCAACAAGATGAATTATATTTAGTGAATAATACTATAAAATAATAGATTTTAAAGCTCGCCTTATTATGGAAACTGCAACGGTCCTTATCATTTTTATTGCTAGTCTTTTACTTGGACTAACAGGTTACTCTGTTTATACAGCCTTTGGGCCTGGATCAAAGGAACTAAGAGATCCTTTCGATGATCACGAAGATTAAAAATTATGACTGGGAGTATTTAATAATTAATACTCCCAGTCATAAATCATTAGTAAAAACTAACTATTATTTTTTTGCAATTCTTGGTGGATCTCTAAAGAACACAGATGCAAATAGTACTGCTAGAGTACCGATAAGTAAAAAAGTGTATACAAGTGTTTCCATGATTTCTCTTAATAGATATTGTTATATTATGAGTGCAATTATTTAATAAATTCTTTTTAGTAAGAAATATTAAACCACACCTTGCTTCTTAGTACTGCTATCACCAAGCTTTTGGAAAGCACCAAATTCTACTTGCTCAGTAACTTCAGCTCCAATACCACTGAACACATCTCTAAATAGAGTTCTAGAACCATGCCATAGGTGTCCTAAGAAGAATAATAAAGCAAAATTAGCATGTCCAAATGTGTACCAACCTCGTGGGCTACTTCTAAATACACCATCAGATTCTAATGTTGTTCTATCAAATTCCATAACTTCACCTAGTTGTGCCTTACGTGCATACTTCTTAACTGTTGGTGCATCAGAGAAAGATTGTCCATTCAGTTTTCCACCGTAGAAGTTTACAGTTACACCTACTTGTTCAATACTATACTTAGATTCAGCTCTTCTGAACGGAATATCAGCACGAATAATACCATCTTTATCTACTAAGATAACAGGGAAAGTCTCGAAGAATGCTGGCATTCTTCTTACAGTTAATTCTCTACCCTCTTTATCTTGGAAAACAGGATGTCCTAACCAAGCTTCAGCAATTCCATCACCTTTGTTCATTGGACCTGCACGGAATAAACCACCTTTCGCTGGGTTATTACCTACGTAGTCGTAGAAAGCTAGTTTGTCAGGAATTCTTGACCATGCTTCACTCAGTGATAAACCTTCGTTTAGTGAATTTTCAACTCTTCTTTCAATTTCTTGTTGGAAATATCCACTATCCCATTGATATCTAGTAGGACCAAATAGTTCGATAGGTGTTGTAGCACTACCGTACCACATAGTACCTGTAGTAATGAATGCAGACCAGAAAACGGCTGCAATACTACTAGATAAAACAGTTTCGATGTTACCCATACGAAGTGATCTGTATAATCTTTGAGGTGGACGTACTGCTACGTGGAAAACTCCTGCGATGAATCCAAGAATTCCGGCAGCGATGTGGTGTGAAGCAACTCCAGAAGGATTGAACGGGTTAAATCCTTCTGGTCCCCAAGCAGGCGCTACTGGTTGTACTTTACCAGTAATTCCATAAGCATCTGATACCCAAATACCTGGTCCCCATGCTCCTGTAACGTGGAATGCACCAAATCCGAAACATAAAACACCAGATAATAATAAGTGAATACCAAAGATTTTAGGTAAATCAAGAGCTGGGTTTCCAGTTCTCGGATCTCTGAATAATTCTAAGTCCCAGTATACCCAGTGCCAAACAGCAGCTAAGAATAATAATCCTGAAAGTCCGATGTGAGATAATGCTACACCTTCGTAACTCCAGAAACCTGGATTTGAAATACTTTCACCAGTAATACTCCAACCTCCCCAAGAGTCAGTTACTCCAATTCTTGTCATGAAAGGCATCACAAACATTCCCTGTCTCCACATTGGGTTTAAAACAGGGTCTGAAGGATCAAAAACAGCTAATTCATATAATGCCATTGATCCAGCCCATCCTGCTACTAATGCAGTGTGCATTAAGTGAACAGCGATTAATCTTCCTGGGTCATTTAAAACAACAGTATGTACTCTATACCAAGGTAGTCCCATTGACTACTCCTTTTATTTTCTTATTCTATTTGATAAACTTTCTTACTTTTTGATATTAATATTATAGATTAAGAAATGATATTTATTTATTTTAAATTTGTCATTTAACCGGATAAGTAATGAATTTTTATTTAGATAACTTATTAATTAATCCTGCTAAAAGTTGATTTTATTGAGATCCTATACTATAACTATTATTGGGAATGATAATAAAGTGATGTCATTTTATTTTTTCCTTTTCAAGTATTAAGATTGTCATTAGCATAAATGCACTCGAATTGCGCACATGAAGCATTAATTTCTTAGTTTTTCTAAGTTTAATGATCATTTAAAAAGAAATAAGTATTATCTTTTCAAATATAAAGGAGGTCAAAATATGGCGAGTTATACAGTTAAATTATCTGGTGGTGGTGTTGATGCAACTATTACTTGTCCAGATGATCAATACCTTTTAGATGCAGCTGAAGAGCAAGGAATTGATTTACCTTACTCTTGTAGAGCTGGAGCTTGTTCTACTTGTGCTGGTAAGGTAACTGCTGGTACAATTGATCAATCTGATCAATCTTTCTTAGATGATAGCCAAATTGGTGATGGTTTTGTTCTAACTTGTGTTGCTTACCCAACATCTGATTGTACAGTACTTGTACACCAAGAAGAGTCTCTATACTAAATTTTAGTAATATAAACAAGCAGTCTTTTATAATTTTTAAATTATAAAAGACTGCTTGTTTATATTGTTCAAATGTATCTAAAGTCTGACATCAATATCAATACCAGAAGGAAGATCTAACTTCATTAAGGAATCTATTGTTTTTGACGAAGGATCATAAACATCAATAATCCGTTTGTGTATCCTAACTTCAAAATGTTCTCTTGAATCCTTGTTAACATGTGGAGATCTTAAGACACAATAAATTTTTCTTCTAGTGGGTAATGGGATTGGCCCCATAGTTAAAGAATCAGTTCTTGATGCTGTATCAATAATTTTTTCACAAGACTCATTAAGAAGTGAAACTTCATAACTTTTCAGCTTGATACGAATTTTCTGCTTTTGCATTGTATAGTTATTTGTTTTATTTTCTTTATTCTAGTATCTTAGATACTACACCTGCTCCAACTGTTCTTCCACCTTCTCTAATCGCGAAACGCATTCCTTTTTCAATAGCAATTGGGTGAATTAATTGTGCTGTCATTTTAATTCTATCTCCAGGCATTACCATCTCTGCAGCGGAACCATCATCTGATGTAAATTGTGCAATTGTACCAGTAACATCTGTAGTTCTAACATAGAATTGTGGTCTATAGCCTGTAAAGAAAGGAGTGTGTCTACCACCTTCTTCTTTTGTTAATACATAAACTTCACCTTCGAATTTAGTATGAGGAGTGATAGCACCTGGTGCTGCCATAACCATACCTCTTTCGATATCTGTTTTTTGGATACCACGAACTAGAACTCCAACGTTATCTCCAGCAAGAGCCTCCTCTAAGCTCTTTTGGAACATTTCTAAACCTGTAATAGTTGTATTACGTGTTTCACGTAGTCCTACGATTTCAATAGTATCTCCAACCGTTGCCTTTCCTCTTTCTATACGACCAGTTGCAACTGTTCCACGTCCTGTGATAGAGAAAACATCTTCAACTGCCATTAAGAATGGCTTGTCAACTTCTCTTTCTGGATCTGGAATATACTCATCTACTTTTTCCATTAATGAGTAGATAGTGTCTACCCACTTATCATCTCCCTTCTTAAGACCAGGGTTCTTAGCTAGTGCTTCAAGTGCTAATAGAGCTGATCCAGCTACGAAAGGAATTTCTCCACCTGGGAAGTCATACTTATCAAGTAATTCTTGTACTTCTAATTGTACTAATTCTAGTAATTCTTCATCATCTACCATATCCGCTTTGTTAAGGAATACAATAATGTATGGTACACCAACCTGTTTTGCAAGTAGTATGTGCTCACGAGTTTGTGGCATAGGTCCATCTGCAGCTGAACAAACAAGAATAGCACCATCCATTTGAGCTGCTCCTGTAATCATGTTTTTAACATAATCCGCGTGACCTGGGCAATCTACGTGTGCATAATGACGGTTTTCAGTTTCGTATTCTACGTGTGCAGTGTTGATAGTAATACCTCTAGCTCTTTCTTCTGGAGCTGAATCGATTTCGTCGAACTGCTTACTAACACCCGTAACAGAAGATAATGCAGATGATATTGCAGCTGTTAAAGTTGTTTTTCCATGGTCTACGTGACCGATTGTACCAATATTTACGTGTACCTTTTTACGATCAAATTTTGCTCTTGCCATTTTTAAGGGTTATATATCTTATATGTTATACACTCTTGTTGCTTTTGTTTTTTACTATACTTATTTAGAAGCGATAACTTGCAAATGCTTTGTTAGCTTCTGCCATACGATGAATCTCTTCTCTTTTTCTAATTGAACTTCCTGTTTCATTAGCAGCATCGATTAATTCATTAGCTAACTTTATTGCCATACTCTTTCCAGCTCTTTCTCTCGAATATTTAGTAATCCAACGTAGAGCTAAATTTGTACCTCTAAAAGCTCTAACTTCCATTGGAACTTGATAAGTAGAACCACCAACTCTACGTGCTTTTACTTCAACTAGTGGAGTAACTTTACGAATAGCTGATTCTAAAACTGTAAGTGGTTCTTCTCCAGTTTTTTCCTTGATTATGTCAAAAGCTTGGTAAATAATCCTTTGTGCTAGGTGTTTTTTTCCTTCCTTCAATATTCTCACTGTTAGCATGCTAACTAATCTACTATTATAAACAGGATCTGGAACAGCTAATCTTTTTTTTGTAGTTGTACGTCTTGACATCTTTTTTTCTCTTAATTTTTACAAGATTCTAAATATTATTCTTTTGGTTTCTTTGCTCCGTATTTCGAACGGCTTTGCTTTCTGTTCTTTACTCCTGAAGCATCTAGAGTTCCTCTAACAATGTGGTATCTTACACCTGGTAAATCTTTAACTCTTCCTCCTCTTAAAAGGACTACTGAGTGCTCTTGAATATTGTGTCCGATTCCTGGTATGTATGCAGTAACTTCAAACCCTGAAGTTAAACGTACTCTAGCAACTTTTCTTAGAGCAGAATTTGGTTTTTTCGGTGTAGTTGTATAAACTCTAGTACATACTCCCTTTCTTTGTGGACAACTTTTTAGTGCAGGTGACTTAGTTTTCTTTTTTATTTTTTTACGTTCTGATCTAATTAATTGCTGAATAGTTGGCATGATTTCTGATTATATGATTGATTATTTCCGAATAGTTCTTCTGATTGCTTAACATCTTGCATGATAATTACCATGTAATCTAAGATTAGTTAGACATTCCATATTTTTTCATGAACTTCTCAACTCTACCTTCTGTATCTAACATGGCTGATGATCCAGTATAAAAAGGATGATTACCTGACCATATATCTACGTTCAATTCTGGTTTTGTTGAACCAACTGTCATTACTAATTGACCATCGCAAAAAACTTTTGCCTCATCGTACCATTTAGGATGAATATCTTTTTTTGGCATATTTGAATTTTTTTTATATTAATAGATAAATAATTATCTCTTTGAGAATTGAGGTGCTTTTCTAGCTTTCTTCAGTCCATATTTCTTTCTTTCAATTTTTCTTGAATCTCGAGTTAGGTAACCTTCAAATTTTAGAGCAGTTCTATTTTCTGGGTTGATTTTGCATAATGCTCTAGCTAACCCCAGTCTTATAGCTTCAGTTTGCCCTGTTAATCCACCGCCATGTGCATTAACATGTATATCATATTTTTCTTCTAATCCTAAAGTGCTAAGTGGCGATGTCGAAATACGAATATAGTTTGGGCTATATTGTAAATAATTTTCACTTGCAACTCCATTAATTATCATTTTTCCAGAGCCTGGGATGACTCTTACTCTTGCTGTTGATTCTTTTCTATTGCCTGTAGCAAAATAAACTGTTTTATCTACCATTTGATCTATTAGTTATATGTTTACAATTTCAGGTTTCTGAGCCATATGAGGGTGCTGATCGCCTTTATAAACTTTTAACTTAGTAAAAAGTTCTCTTCCTAAAGGTCCTTTAGGTAACATTCCTTTAATAGCTTTCTCAACGACTCTACCTGGTATTCTGTGTTGTAATTCGTTAAACGTCTCTAATTTCATCCCTCCTACTTGACCTGAGTGATGACGGTAAAACTTGTCAAATCTTTTTTTTCCACTGATTTGTATTTTATCAGCGTTAATAACAATTACTGCATTTTTTATGTTTCTGCTAGGATTATAGCTTGGTAAGTTTTTACCTACCAATATTCTTGCTGCTTCTGTTGCAAGTCTACCAAGTGTTTTAGATTCAGCATCGATGATGTACCATTGGCAATCATGCTGAATTGCTGGATAAAGGGTTGTTTTATTCATATTTTTTTGTCTTTTGATTTAAATATTCTCAAAATGTAATCTTGAATTATTATTTTGACATTACATATTTTTTATCGTTCTTTCTTTAGGTAGATTAATTCCTAAGCGTTTTTGTAATGCGTCTATCACTTCTTCAGCTGATTTTTGACCGAAATTCTTTATTTCTATGAGATCTTCTTGTGAATAATCTAATAAATCAGCAACAGAGTGAATCTGAGCTCTTTTTAAACAATTATATGCTCTTACAGATAATTGTAATTCTTCTATTAATATTTGATTAACTGTAGTTTCTGATGATTTATCTTCATTTTCTTTTGACTTAAAGTCAATTTCTTTAAATGGAGAGAATAAATTAGTTAAGATTTCTGATCCTTCACTAATTGCTTCATGCGGAGTTATACTACCATTCGTCCATATTTCTAAAGTCAATTCATCTTGTATTGTCTCATTGTTATGTCGAGAGTCATCTACTGTATAACTAACTTTTCGAACAGGCATAAAAACTGCATCAACTTGTAAAAAATCAATAGAAGGTTCATCGGCTCCTCTTTCGATTAGTTGATATCCTTTGCTTGTTTCAATTCTAAACTCCATTTCTAAAGTGTTATTGCCGCAAATAGTGGCAATATATTGATTGCTGTCCATAACAGTAACTTCAGAAGGTAGATCAAAATTTCCTGCAGTAACAATTGTAGGACCTTGTATACTGAGCCTACCAACCATAGGGTCTTTAGTTTCTGTTCTGAATACAATTTCTTTCAGATTGAGAAGAATTTCAAGCACATCTTCCCTAACTCCAGGTATTGTTGAAAATTCATGACTAACACCTGCAATTCTTACTGCAACTATGGCAGCTCCTTCTAAATCAGATAACAGTGTCCTTCTTAAGGCGTTACCTAATGTCGTACCTTGTCCTTTTTCTAAAGGCCCTATGATAAATTTACTATAATAATCTCTTGGACCTTGTATCCTAGATTCTACACACGCAATATCAAAATTAGGCATAAGATTATTTTGGATTGACCTACATTTTTTTATTAATAGATCTTAAACACGTCTTTTCTTAGGAGGACGGCATCCGTTATGAGGAACAGGAGTAATGTCACGTATTAAAACAATCTCCAATCCCGCTGCTTGTAAAGCACGTATAGCTGTTTCTCGTCCTGCACCAGGTCCATTCACAAGTACTTCAGCTTTCTTCATACCTTGACTTACAGCTTCCTTACTTGCTTTTTCCGCAGCTATTTGTGCTGCAAATGGCGTACCTTTTTTTGCTCCTTTAAAACCAATGGCTCCACTTGATGCCCAAGAAACTGTTTCACCATTGGTTGTGCTGATAGTTACTATAGTGTTATTAAATGTTGATTGAATGTGTGCAACACCATTAGCGGCTGTCTTTTTTTTCGCTTTACCAACACCTTTTCTTATCTGTCTAGCCATTCTTTTTTTTTATTTATTTGCTAAAAATTTAGTTATTATTTCTTCTTACCCGCAACTGTTTTTTTACTTCCACGACGTGTTCTTGCATTAGTTCTTGTTCTTTGTCCTCTCAGAGGTAAACCTTTTCTATGTCTTTGTCCTCTAATACAATTAATTTCCATGAGTCTTTTTATACTCATAGTTTCAATTCTTTTTGCTGGTCCTTCTACTAAGTAATTTTCATCAATGATTTGTCTTATACGACTGACTTGTTCATCTGTTAAGTCTTTACACCTAATACTATTATGTACATCAGCTTTTTCTAGAATTTTTTGTGAACTAGATAAGCCAAGACCATAAATATAAGTTAAAGCTATTTCTATTCTCTTGTGTTTTGGTAAATCAACTCCTGCTATACGTGCCACGTGTTCCCCTCCTGATGACTTTGTTTTTTTATTTAATATTGATTATTTTCTTTTCATTTTCGCTCTTCCTTGTCTTACTTTGAGTCTTGGATCAGTCTTGCATATAACATAGATTCTTCCTCGTCTCTTTACAATTTGGCAATCTTTGCTACGATCTTTTAGTGTTCCTATAGAACTTACGACTTTCATTTTTTTATTTGTAGGGATTTATTTATAGGGAAAACTGATGAATAAAAATATGAAATATTGAAAATTATTTCATAATATTTTCATAATTTTTTGATATTAGATAAGTTTGTATCTGTTTTGCTGTATCAATAGCCACACCTACAAGAATTAGTAACGAAGTTGCACCTAATCCTTTAAATGTAGATATACTAGTTATACTTTCTATTATAGTAGGTATAATTGCTATAAAAGCTAAGAACAATGCTCCTAAGAATGTTAGTCTATTCAATGTTTTTTGTAAATAACTCACAGTAGCTTTTCCAGGTCTTACTCCTGGTATACTTGATTCCATTTTCTTCAAGTTTTGTGAAATATCACTGGGATTAATTACTAATGATGAATAAAAGTAGCTGAAAAATAAGATTAGTGAAAAATAGAAAACAGTATAAATGTATTTGTTATTACCAGCCGGTGAAAGTTGAAGTAATAAATTTTTTATAGTTTCATTGCTAATAATTTGTTGTAAATATGCAGGTAAAACTAAAACTGCAGATGCAAAAATTATGGGCATAACACCACCCTGATTTAATCTTAAAGGTAAGTAACTTGTCTTATTTTGCGCTTGTCCTTTGCCTAATTGTCTAGCTGATACAATAGGAATTCGTCTAGTACCTTCTTGGACAAATATTATCCCTATAATAATAAGGAAAAATATGCTAGCAAGCACTACTAAATCCATAACTGTTGGGTTATTGGAAGCTATTGCTGATTTTTGTTGCACAAGTTTAGGCAAGCCAGCAATAATATTAATAAAAATTAGCATTGACGGGCCGTTACCAACTCCTTTTTCTGTTATTTGCTCAGAAAACCACATAATCATCATCGATCCTGTAGCTAGTGCAAGAGACATCTGTATGACAAAAGTGGTATCCCAATTAAAAACATAGGGTCTTACCCATAGTGATACACCAATACCTTGAATAGTTGCCCAAAAAAGTGCAATGTAACGAGTAAATTGCGAAATTTTTTGCCTTCCGGCCTCTCCTTCTTCTTTTTGTAACTTTTCTAAACTTGGTATAGATGTTGTTGCAAGTTGCATAACAATAGATGCATTAATATAAGGTACAATTCCAAGTGCAAAAATACCTATTGACGCAAAACCACCGCCAGAAAACACATTTAAGAAACTCACGATCGGATTTGTTGCGATACTTTGATAAAAAGCATCATGGTCAACACCTGGAATTGGAATAAATGTACCTAATCTTGAAAGTATAATTAACAGCAATGTTAATCCAATTCTTTGAGTAATTCCTTTTTTCTTGATATTACGACTAACTATTTCCATATTTTTATAATTTTTATATTAATTAATTTAATCTCCATTAACTATGAAATTAGTTAATGGAGATTAAATTAATTAAACAGTCAAGTTTCTATTTCCTGATATTTCACTAAAAGTTTGTAGTCGATTAAGAGCATCCGTTGCAGCTCTTGCATTATTTAGTGGGTTACTAGATCCTAGTTGTTTTGCTAAGATATTTTTAACTCCAGCAAGTTCTAAAATCGTTCTAACTGATCCTCCAGCAATAACTCCTGATCCTGGTGCTGAAGGACGCATAATAACTCTAGCAGCACCAGCTCTACCTTGTATAATATGTGGTATAGAATTATCTTTTGTTAAAGCTACAGATACAAGATTTCTTCTTCCATCAGAAGCTGCTTTTTTTACTGCACCAATAACATCACTTGCCTTACCAACTCCAACACCAACTTCACCTTTTTCATTACCAATCACTAAAATAGCTCGGAAACTTAACTTCTTTCCTCCTTTCACTACTTTAGTAACCCTTCTAATCTGGACAACTCTTTCCTGCCACTCAGTATCCCTTTCTTTGGATCTATTTCCTTTTTTTTGATTAGACATTATTTATATTTTTGCTATTTAAAAATTCAAACCTTCTTTTCGTGCAGCATCAGCCAGAGCCTTAATTCTGCCATGGTAAAGTCTTCCACCTCTATCGAAATTTACCCGATCAATTTTATTTTCTATTGATCTTTTTGCGATGACTTCACCGACAAGTGTTGATGCCTCACATGTTCTTCCTGATGCAATTTTCTCTTTAACTTCTTTGTCTAGAGTTGAGCATGATACTAATGTATTTCCACTAACATCATCAATCACTTGAGCATATATATTTGTGTTTGATCTGAAAATAGCTAGTCTAGGACATTCAGATGTACCTTTAACTTTGCTTCGAATTCTTTTTCTTGTTTTCTTAATTGATTCCTTAGTAGCCATTTTTACTATGTTTATTATGTTGTTATGTTATTTTCCTGTTTTACCAGCTTTCTTTCTAACATATTCCCCTTCATAACGAACTCCTTTTCCTTTATAAGGTTCCGGTGGACGAGTAGCTCTAATATTAGCAGCGACTTGACCAACAAGTTGCTTATCTATACCATTGACAGTCACTTTGGTATTGGCTTCTACAGCTAAGTTAATTCCTTCTGGAGCAGGAATTGTAATTTGATGACTGTAACCAACGTTAAGAATAAGTGATTTACCTTGAACTTGTCCACGATAACCAACACCTTGTAATTCTAATTTTCTTTCAAAACCGTCAGTAACGCCTTTAATCATGTTAGCAACACTTGCTCTATAAGTTCCATGAAGCTTTTTCGCTTGTGGGGAATTATTCAATGCTGTAAATTTAATAATATTGTCATCAGTATTTATATCTATACCTACTTGATTAGATAAGGGCATAGATAATTCTCCTTTGGGGCCTTTAACAATAATATCTTTATCTACAACAACAGTAACTTTACTTGGTACCTTTACAGGTGCTCTACCTATACGAGACATATTTCTTCTATTATCTTATTTATTTACCAGATATAACATAAAACTTCACCACCAAGACCTTGATGACGGGCCTTGTTATCAGTTAAAACACCTTTTGAGGTTGAAATGATTGCAACCCCTAATCCACCTAATACTCTAGGTAATTCCTTTCTGTTTGCATAAACACGTAATCCAGGTCTACTAATTCTCTTTAGAGATGTAATAACTGGTTCTCCTTCTCTTCCTTTATATTTCAGTGAAAGTAATATTTGTTTATTAAAACCTTCACCTATCTCTTCGAAGTTCTCTATGAATCCTTCTTCTAATAGCACAGAAGTAATACTCCTTGTCATTTTTGTTGAAGGAATTTGCACTATTTTGTGACGAGCTAAATTTGCGTTTCTGACTCTTGTAAGCATGTCAGCTATTGTATCATTTACCACGATGACTCCAGATAGTTAATTTTGTTGATTATTAGTTGTTAAATGGCATTCCCATAGCTTTGAGAAGTGCGATTCCTTCTTGTTGAGTTTTAGCTGTTGTTGTAATAGCTATATCCATTCCTCGTATTTGATCTACTTTATCAAATTCAATTTCGGGAAAAATAATTTGTTCTTTTACACCGTAATTATAGTTACCACGACCATCAAATTGCTTAATTGATACGCCTCTAAAATCCCGAATTCTCGGAAGAGAAAGATTAACAAACCTTTCTAAAAACGAGTACATCATCTTACTTCTTAACGTTACAGCTAATCCAACAGGCATACCATCTCTGATTTTAAACCCTGCTACAGATTTACGTGCTTTAGTAACGACAGGTCTTTGTCCGGTAATTGTTGCCATTTCACGGATACTACTCTCCAAAGCTTTGTTATTTTTAGAAGCATCACCTAATCCTTGATTAATTGTTATCTTAGTGATTTTCGGAACTTCATGTATATTTTTATATTTGAATTGTTCCATTAACATTGGAACGACTGTTTCTTTATATTTTTGTCTAAGATTCTGATTCATTGATTTATTTAGTACTTAGTAATTTCTTGAAGACACGTATTTTATTCCCTGATTCATCAGTCTTATAAGATACACGGCTAGCTATTTGTTGTTCTTGGTTGTACAACATTACACTAGAACTATGTATAGGCGCTTCAAATTGTGATATCTTACCAACATCTCCCTCTTTTCGAGGTTTAATATGTTTTCTTTTGATGTTAACTTCCTTTACCACAACTTTATTTTCATTTTTCAGAATCCTAACTATTTCTCCTATTTTTCCTTTATCTTTTCCAGAAATTACTTTAACTGTATCTCCTTGTTTTACATGACTAGATAAAGTCTGAATTGTTCTCTTCATTAAAGTACCTCCGGTGCTAAGGATACGATTTTAGTAAAATCTTTATCTCTTAATTCTCTAGCAATTGGACCAAAAACTCTTGTTCCTCTAGGATTATTTTCTTTGTTGATAATAACAGCTGCGTTATCATCGAAACGAATAGACATACCATCTTTTCTACGAATAGTACTTTTTGTTCTCATAATTACAGCACGAACGACATCAGATCTCTTAATAGGCATATTAGGAGTTGCATCTTTTACTACACCTATAATGACATCTCCGATACCTGCAAACTTACGGTTTCCACCTAGAATACGAATGCACATAATCTTTCTTGCTCCGCTATTATCAGCGACATTCAAGTATGTTTGGGTTTGTATCATTTTTTATTCTCCAAGTACCTGATTATCTAATTTTAATGATTTTTGCTTTATTGCTTTTAATTCCCACCTCTTAGTTTTACTAAGTGGTCTAGTTTCACTGATTAATACAATATCCCCAACACTACATTCATTAGTACCATCATGTACTTTATAACGCTTTGTTTGAGCAACAATTTTTCCATACCTTTTGTTTGTTACACGATTCTCAATAGATACAACAATTGTTTTATCCATTTTGTCGCTAACAACAACTCCTAATCTTTGTTTTAGAGGCATATAACTTTTGTAAGGCTTTAATTTTTATTTTCTTTTCTTTGTCGTTCAATAGTCATTAGCTGAGCTATTTTACGCTTAGTATGCTTAAAAACATGAGGTTTAAAAGTTTGGCGAGTAGCTTTTTTTAAACGCATATCAAAAAGGGATTTTTTAGCATCTACTATTTCTTGTGATAATTTAACATCATCTAAATCTTTAAGTTCTGAGAAGCTCTGAAATGACATATATTATACCTCCATTTTAGATACAAATTTAGTTTTTATTGGTAATTTATAAGATGCTTTCTTCATTGCTTGGTAAGCAGTCTCTTGTGGAACACCAGCCATTTCGAAAAGTACGTGACCAGGTTTAATTACTGCAACCCAATGATCAGGTGCACCCTTTCCAGCTCCCATTCTTGTTTCTGGTGGCTTTTTAGAAATTGATTTATCTGGAAAAACTCGGATCCATAACTTACCAACTCTTTTTACATAACGGGTAATAGTTCTTCTAGTAGCTTCTATTTGTCTTGATGTTAGCCAAATCGGTTCTAAAGCTTGGAGACCGTATTCACCAAACACAATTGTGTTTCCTCTTGTTGCTACACCACGTAATCTTCCTCTATGAGGTTTCCGAAACTTTGTTCTTTTAGGACTAAGCATTATTATATTTATTGATTAAATTGATTTCAGTTGAGATTAGTTACTCAATTTTTTTTTTGATTTATCAGGAGTAATTTCACCATTAAACACCCAGACTTTAATTCCTAGAATACCGTAAGTAGTGTTAGCTTCTTTTGTAGCATAGTCGATATCAGCTCTAAGTGTTTGAAGGGGAACTCTACCCTCACGAACCCATTCACTTCTTGCTATTTCAGCGCCATTTAATCTACCTGAAACTTGTACTTTAATACCTTGGGCATTAGCTCGTTGGGCTTTCTGGATAGCTTGCCTAGTAGCTCTCTTAAATGGTATTCGTTTTTCTAATTGTTCTGCAATAAACTCACCAATAAGGTTAGCATCAGCATCCATATTTTTTAATTCTGTAACATTCACTCTTATTTGACTGCTACATTTTAGAACTTTCTGTAAATCTTCTTTAATCTTATCTATACCACTTCCAGATCTTCCTACAATGATACCAGGCCTAGAAGTATGAATCTGAAGTTCTACTTGTTCTGATCTTCTTTCAATTTCAATTTTTGAAATCCCTGCACTAGAGAACTCACGCTTGATATAAGCTCTAATTTTATAATCTTCTTCTAAAATTAAAGGATATGTTTTTTGATCTGCGAACCATGATGATCTATGATTCTGAGTAATTCTTAATCTAAATCCCAAAGGATGTACTTTTTGTCCCACTGAAAACTCCTTATAAATTTTATACTTTGGCTAAAGAAACTCTAATATGACATGTTGGCTTTTTAATTTTAAAACCTCTACCTTGAGATCTAGGCCTAAAACGTTTAAAAACGGGGCCATCATCAGCTGAAGCTGAGTGAATTACAAGGTCATTCTTATCTAAACCATTATTATTTTGTGCATTTGCACCAGCTGATTGAACAACTAAAAGAACAGGCTTACAAGCTGCGTACGGCATAAACTCAAGTATCATTAAAGCTTCTTTGTAAGATCTGCCCTCTATTTGCTTTAAAACTCGTCTAACTTTCGTAGGAGACATCCGTATATATTTTGCTCTCGCACTGACAGTATTTAAAGGTAATTTCATTTTTTTAAAGGTATTTAACGTCGTGATTTCTTATCACTTTTTACATGAGATCTAAAATTTCTTGTAGGTGAGAATTCACCTAATTTATTACCCACCATTTGTTCTGATACATAGACAGGCACATGTTGTTTACCATTGTAAACTCCAATGACATGTCCTACCATTGATGGAAGAATTGTTGAAGATCTAGACCAAGTTTTTACAACGACTTCATCAGTTTTCTTATTTTTGTCTAGAGCATTGATCTTTTTTAAAAGATGTGCGGCTATAAAAGGGCCTTTTTTTAATGATCGAGTCATATTTAATTAGTGTTATATCTTAGTTTAAGCAAATTACTTTCTCTTACGAATAATACAGAAATCACTGTATTTATTATTTCTTCTTGTTTTTATTCCTAAAGCAGGCATACCCCAAGGCGTTACAGGTTTAGCTCTACCAATTGGAGATCGTCCTTCACCACCACCATGTGGGTGATCACAAGGGTTCATTACAACACCACGAACTGTAGGACGGATACCTAACCACCTCTTTCTTCCAGCTTTACCTAATACTAAGTTCTTATCTTCTGCGTTTCCAACCTCACCAATAGTTGCATAACATCTATTATGCACAAGTCTAACTTCACCAGAAGGCATCCTTAATGTTACAAAATTCCCTTCTTTTGCTATAACTTGAGCAGATGTTCCAGCAGATCTGATTATTTGACCACCTCTTCCTGGGATTAATTCTACATTATGTATTGAAGTACCTAAAGGAACACTAGATAATGGTAAAGCATTCCCAATTTCTATAGGAGCTTGAGGACCTGAGACTACAACAGAACCTACCTCCAGTTTTTTAGGATGTAGAATATATCTCTTCTCACCGTCTGTATAATGTAATAGAGCTATTCTTGCATTTCTATTAGGATCATACTCAATAGACGCAACCTTAGCTTCTATTTCAGACTTATTTCTTTTGAAATCTATGATTCTATATCTTTTTTTATGTCCTCCACCTCTGTGCCTTATAGTAATAACACCTCGATTGTTTCTACCTGCTTTTGACATTCTTTTAGCCAAAAGAGATCTTTCAGGTTTCTTTTTAGTTAAATTAGTAAAATCAGCGACTGAACGATTACGTGTCCCTGGCGTAATTGACTTATAAATGCGTATTGCCATAACTTAATAAATTAGTATATTCCATGTAGGAAATTATATTTTTAATTTTCAGAGAACAGATCAATTGAGCTTCCTGATTCAAGACTAACAATAGCTCGCTTGTATTTTGGTTTTTGTCCTATAAACTTTCCAATTCTTTTTTTCTTTACAGGAGCATGATAAGTATTTACAGCAGTTACTTTTACCTGGAATAAATATTCAATTGCTGATTTGATTTGTTCTTTATTTGCTTTTATATCAGTTGCAAATGTATACTGATTAATTTCAAGCAACCTAGTAGCTTTATCTGTAATTATTGGATATTTAATTAAATCAATGATTTGTCTGTAATTTGTATTATTCACTGTAAACCTCACATATATGTTTTAGTGCATTTTCTGTAACTAATATTTGATCCGTTTCTAAAAGATCAATAATATTAATTGTATTGGCAGAAGTTAACTTTAAATTTCTTACATTGCGGACTGATAAAGCTAACTCCTTGTCATGCTTATCCGTAATAATTAGTTTTTTTTGTTTAGGTTGTGAAAAATCTAAAATAGAGCTAAGACTTGTCAAAGTCTTTTTAGTACTGATTCCAGATTTTTCTTGAAGTAAATTGTCTACAACTCTCACTTTTGAAAAATTATTATGCAAAGCTGTTGTTAGAGCCAATCTTCTTTCTTTAATATTAATTTTGTGGGCATATGAACGTGGTTTAGGACCAAAGGCAACACCACCACCATTCCATAGAGGAGAGTTACTTGATCCAGATCTTGCATTACCTGTTCCTTTCTGCTTCCAAGGCTTTTTTCCACCTCCACGCACTTCACTTCTAGTTTTTGTAGAAGATGTTCCTTGTCTCTTTTTATTTGACTGAGCAACAACTGCTCTATGTACTAAATAGCGAGCTCCATCTTGGATAGCATTAAGAGATATTGTTCCCTCAGCCCCATCTGTTCCATCAATTTTTCGAACTTTATATTTAATTTCTTGTTTAGCGGCCATCGTAATTATGATTCCTTTATATCTAACTTATTTTTTACATTTTACTGATTAAGAACTAGCTAATACTAAGAAGATTACCCGATTTTCCAGGAACAGAACCTTTAACTACTAAAAGATTATCTTTGGAATTGATATAGATAACTTCTAAGTTCTTTATTGTAGTCTTTGTTCCTCCAAGTCTACCTGCCATCTTTTTCCCTTTGTGTACCTTAGCTGGTGTACTACCTTGACCAATAGATCCTGGTTCTCTGTGGTTTTTAGAACCATGTGTCATCGGTCCTCTTGTAAAGTTGTAACGTTTAATAGTTCCTGCGAACCCTTTACCAATTGTAGTACCAGAAATACTTACGTTCTGTCCTACTTCAAACGAATCAACTGTAATCTTTTGAGCTATAGAAAGTGATTCCGTTGAATCGACTCTGTACTCTTTCAAATGTTTTAGAGGCGGTAAATTAGATTTAGTTAAATGTCCTAAACGTGCTTTAGTCATTTTTTGGGGGGAAGATTCTGCATATCCAATCTGGATAGCATTATATCCTTCATTTTCAGTGTTTTTTATCTGAGTTATCATGCATGGTCCTGCTTTAATAACAGTAACAGGAATAGCAAAACCAGATTCATCGAAAATTTGTGTCATTCCTACTTTCGTACCAAGGATTCCTATAGTCATAGAATTTTTTTTACTTATTATACAAATGGCGGTTATAAAATCATCAAAGAATACTTTATATCTTTCATAAATTTATAGAAAAGCTTCCGTATTCTTATGCTTCTGAATAAAATCTGTGGAACTTATATTTTACTAGCTTCTTGAGATAAGAACTATAAGAAATATTAACTATCTCATTAAGTAAAATGATTTTTATTAGAAAATATCTACTTATTTCTACCAAATCTTATGTTTACTCTAATTATTCAGAACCAAATAATTTGTGTAATTTTTATATGCATTAGATTATATAACTTCTATTAGATTAGCTTTAAAGAAAACTCTTTACAAGAAAAAGTTCGTTTCTTTCTTTTCTACAATTGCTTAACGTTTTTATTAGTTTCTGAGAAAGATAAAATTCATTCGTAAATTCTTAAACCATCAATATTGATAAAAAAGATCTTTCTTTCAATAGTATTACCCTTATTATAATGATTCTAGTAGGACCTTTATTTTTTTATTAATACCTGAATCATAATAATTGAGAGCTACAAAATTCTTTCAGTTAATACACATATACGGTTTTCACTACTATATATTTATATGAAAAGTAATGTATAACTATATTCATAAGACTTACATCATTTAATGATGTAACTAAGTAATCGCGTAATAATATATAAAATAAATACACATGGGTAAGGTAGTTGGAATTGACTTAGGAACAACAAACTCAGTTGTTGCGGTGATGGAAGGTGGTAAACCTTCCGTGATCCAAAATGCAGAAGGTTTTAGAACTACGCCATCTGTTGTTGCATATACAAAAAATGGTGATCGATTAGTTGGACAAATTGCAAAACGACAAGCTGTAATCAATCCGGATAACACATTTTATTCAGTTAAAAGGTTCATAGGACGTCGTTCGGATGAAGTGTCACAAGAACTGAAAAAAGTATCTTATGTTGTTAAAGATACAAATGGCAATGTGAAACTTGAATGTCCTTCATTAGGCAAGGATTTCTCGTCAGAAGAGATTTCTGCAGAAGTGCTAAGAAAGTTAGTTGATGATGCTAGTAAGCACTTAGGTGAAACTGTAAGACAAGCTGTAATTACAGTTCCTGCATATTTTAATGATTCACAAAGACAAGCTACTAAGGATGCTGGAAAAATCGCAGGCTTAGAAGTCTTAAGAATTATAAATGAACCGACAGCAGCTTCACTTGCATATGGATTAGATAAAAAAAACAATGAAACTATTTTAGTCTTTGACCTAGGTGGTGGTACATTTGACGTATCTGTTCTTGAAGTTGGAGATGGGGTATTTGAAGTATTGTCTACATCAGGTGATACAAGATTAGGAGGAGATGATTTTGACGATAAAATTGTTCAATGGTTAATGGAAGAATTCCAAAAAGAACATGGCATAGATTTAAGTGGTGATCGTCAAGCACTGCAACGTCTTACTGAAGCATCTGAAAAAGCAAAAGTAGAACTATCAAATTTAACACAAACAGATATAAGTCTACCGTTTTTAACAGCTACAGAAACTGGACCTAAGCATTTAGATAGATCAATTACCAGAAATAAATTTGAAGAATTATGTTCTTCACTAATAGATAGAGCCAGAATTCCTGTTGAAAATGCTTTAAAAGATGCAAAACTAGATAAAAGTAAAATTGACGAAGTTGTTTTAGTTGGTGGATCAACAAGAATACCTGCTGTACAAGAGGTGGTTACCAAAGTTTTAGGAAAAAAACCTAATCAAACTGTTAATCCTGATGAAGTAGTAGCCGTTGGAGCAGCAGTACAAGCGGGAGTATTAGCAGGAGAAGTTAAAGATATTTTACTTCTTGATGTAACTCCATTATCTTTAGGAGTTGAGACACTTGGTGGAGTAACAACAAGGATTATTCCAAGAAATACAACTATTCCAACAAAAAAGTCAGAAGTTTTTTCGACAGCTGTAGATAATCAGCCAAATGTAGAAATTCATGTTCTGCAAGGAGAAAGAGAGTTTGCAAAAGATAACAAAAGTCTCGGGACATTCAGACTTGATGGGATTCTTCCAGCTCCAAGAGGAGTACCACAAATTGAAGTAACATTTGACATAGATGCTAATGGTATATTATCCGTTAACGCAAAAGATAAAGGCACAGGAAAAGAACAGTCTATTACGATCACTGGTGCTTCAACATTACCATCAGATGAAGTCGAAAGAATGGTAAAAGAATCTGAACAAAATGCTTCTGAAGATAAAGCTAGGAGAGAAAAAATTGACTTAAAAAACCAATCTGAGTCTTTATGCTACCAATCAGAAAAACAACTGAAAGAACTTGGTGATAAAGTCAATAAGGATGATCAAACTAAGATAGAAGATTTAATAAAGAAATTAAGAGATGCTATAGCTTCAGAAAATGAAACTGTAATGAAAGAAACTAATGAAAAATTACAGTCTGAGTTAATGGAGATTGGAAAGAAAATTTATAGTCAAGATTCAGGAGACACTTCTAATACCAAGAATACTAATGTTAACAATAATGATTCAGTAATAGATGCTGATTTCTCTGAAACAAAATAACTACAAAGTATAAGAAAGGCTTGTATAGAATTATATTCTATACAAGCCTTTCTTATATTCAAATATATAAGAGTTATCGTGTACATAAATTCAATATTCATACTTATTGCTTATGTTTGGAGAAAATATGAAAATAAACGTTTGTTTTCTTCAAGACAAAAGTGAATAATTATTTGTTAAACAAATAATTATTCACTTTTGTCTTGAAGAAATTACCTACAGAAAAAGTTGGAATTCTAGAGGGCGGAATATAAAGTCTTTCGCCAGTCTGAGGGTTTCTTCCGTACCTTGCTTTTCTTTCTCTTGCTTCAAAGGAACCAAAACCAACAATGGTGACTCTTTCTCCTTTTGCAACAGATTCTACTATAGTCTCTAAAGCTATGGTTACAAGAGATTCAGTTTCTGTTTTCGTCATACCTGATTTTTTGGCAACAATATCGATTAGTTCTTTCTTATTCACAAACTTCTATCTTTGTTTATAAAAAATATTATCACCGTAAATAAAAATAGGATACATCAAAAATGATATATCCTATTTTTTATTTCTAAACTAGACTAAGCTGTTACCTTTTGACTGATAAAATCTACAGCTTGTTGAAGATTTGAAATCTTTTCAGCAGTCTCATCTGGAATCTCGATATCAAAAGCTTCTTCAATAGCCATTACTAGTTCAACAGTATCTAGTGAATCTGCTCCAAGATCATTTGCAAAGTTTGCATCCTTAGTAACTTGGCTCTTTTCAACACCTAGTTGCTCAGAAATAATTGTTTGTACTTTATCAAAAATTTCTTTTTCGTTCATATTTATACCTTATTATTATGTATTTTTTCTATGTACCTATGCTAGGACATTAAAATTAAATAATCAAGCTCGCTAAATACTAGTACAATATGTAATTATCTGAAATATCTGTTAATCAAAAGTAGAAACAATCAGATTTTAACGATTGTTAACAGAGTTACCAGTATTTATCGAATAAAGTCTATAATGTTATATTGAGATGTAATGAAAACTTGCTTTTCCCAATACACGATACAAAATCGAGATCATTAAGATCATTTTGGGTTAAATAACAAATCAAGTAAGAGTTTCTAGTTTCTTATGTCACAAAAGGGAGAACCTTAATGACGATTCGCTCCAAAGAGCAAGAGGCAGCAAAAGTTTCGATAATCGTAGACAGAGATCCTGTTAGCACATCATTCGAAAAATGGGCGCAACCAGGCCATTTCTCTAGAACTCTAGCTAAAGGTCCAAAGACAACTACTTGGATTTGGAATCTACACGCAGATGCTCACGACTTCGACAGTCATACAAGTTCACTTGAAGATGTTTCAAGAAAAATCTTCAGTGCGCATTTTGGTCAATTATCTATAATTTTCTTATGGATTAGTGGAATGCATTTCCATGGTGCTAGATTCTCTAATTATTCAGCTTGGCTAAGTAACCCAACAGCTGTTAAACCAAGTGCACAAGTTGTTTGGCCTATCGTTGGTCAAGAAGTGCTAAATGGCGACGTAGGAGGAGGTTTCCAAGGTGTTCAAATAACATCAGGTTTCTTCCAAATATGGCGTGCTGAAGGAATCACAAGTGAAATTGAATTATACTGGTGTGCATTAGCAGGACTTATTATGTCAGGGCTAATGATATTCGCTGGTTGGTTCCATTACCACAAGGCAGCTCCAAAGCTGGAGTGGTTCCAAAATGCTGAATCAATGCTAAATCACCACCTATCAGGATTATTAGGTCTTGGTTGTTTATCATGGTCAGGACACCAAATACACGTATCATTACCTGTTAACAAACTACTTGATGCGGGTGTTGCACCACAAGAAATTCCTTTACCACACGAATTCCTGGTGAACAGAGACCTTATGGCTCAGTTATACCCAAGTTTCAGTAAAGGCTTAGTACCTTTCTTTACTCTGAATTGGAGTGAGTACTCTGACTTCTTAACTTTTAAAGGTGGTTTAAACCCTATTACAGGTGGATTATGGTTAAGTGATACAGCACACCACCATTTAGCTTTAGCTGTTCTGTTTATTGTGGCTGGTCACATGTACAGAACAAACTGGGGAATTGGTCATAGTATGAAGGAAATACTAGAGGCACATAAAGGTCCATTTACAGGTGAAGGGCACAAAGGGATGTATGAAATATTAACTACATCATGGCATGCTCAATTAGCTATTAACTTAGCAATGATGGGATCTGTAAGTATCATTGTAGCTCACCACATGTACGCTATGCCTCCTTATCCTTACATCGCTACTGACTATCCAACACAATTATCATTATTCACACACCACATGTGGATTGGTGGTTTCTGTGTTACTGGAGCTGCAGCTCACGCTGGTATTTTCATGGTTAGAGATTATAATCCTGCACAGAATTATAATAACTTACTAGACCGTGTTATAAGACATAGAGATGCAATTATTTCTCACCTAAACTGGATCTGTATCTTCCTAGGCTTCCATAGTTTTGGTTTATATATCCATAACGATACAATGAGAGCTTTAGGAAGAAGCCAAGACATGTTCTCAGATACAGCTATACAACTAAAACCGGTATTTGCTCAATGGGTACAAAACATCCATACTGTAGCTCCTGGTAATACAACTCCAAATGCACTTGCGACAGCTAGTTATGCTTTTGGTGGTGATGTTGTAGCTGTAGGAAACAAAGTAGCTATGATGCCAATCGCATTAGGTACTGCTGATTTCATGGTTCACCATATTCACGCTTTTACAATCCACGTAACAGTACTAATTCTGCTTAAGGGAGTACTTTTTGCTCGTAACTCTAGATTAATACCTGACAAAGCAAACCTAGGTTTCAGATTCCCTTGTGATGGACCTGGAAGAGGAGGTACTTGTCAAAGTTCGGCTTGGGACTCAGTTTTCCTTGGCCTGTTCTGGATGTACAACTGTATTTCAGTTGTTATTTTCCACTTTAGTTGGAAAATGCAATCAGATGTTTGGGGAACAGTTCAAGCTGACGGTAGTGTAAGTCACATTACTGGAGGTAACTTTGCTCAAAGTGCTATTACAATTAATGGATGGCTTAGAGATTTCCTTTGGGCTGAAGCATCACAAGTAATTCAATCATATGTTTCTGCACTATCTGCATATGGTGTTATTTTCCTAGGCGCTCACTTCATTTGGGCATTTAGTTTAATGTTCTTATTCAGTGGTCGTGGCTACTGGCAAGAATTAATTGAATCTATTGTTTGGGCACATAACAAACTAAACGTTGCTCCGGCTATACAACCGAGAGCTTTAAGTATTACACAAGGACGTGCAGTAGGTCTTGCACACTACCTAATAGGTGGTATAGGCACAACTTGGGCGTTCTTCCTAGCTAGAATTATCTCTGTAGGATAAAAGGAAACTGTATCTAAAGAAAAAGTATGGCAACAAAATTTCCTAAATTCAGTCAAGCACTTGCCCAAGATCCAGCAACAAGAAGGATTTGGTTTGGACTTGCAACTGCTCACGATTTCGAAAGTCATGATGGCATGACGGAAGAAAATCTTTACCAAAAGATTTTTGCTTCTCATTTTGGACACTTAGCTGTTATTTTCCTGTGGACTTCTGGAAACTTATTCCATGTAGCTTGGCAAGGAAACTTCGAACAGTGGGTTCTAAATCCGCTAAAAGTAAAACCAATTGCACACGCAATTTGGGATCCACATTTTGGTCAACCAGCTATTAAAGCATTTACTAAAGGTGGTGTTTCATATCCAGTAAATATTGCAACTTCTGGTGTATATCACTGGTGGTACACAATCGGTATGAGAACGAATAATGATCTTTATTCGGCTTCGTTATTTTTACTAGCTGTATCTGCAGTTTTCTTATTTGCAGGATGGCTACATTTACAACCTAAATTCCGTCCAGGATTATCATGGTTTAAGAATAATGAATCACGTCTAAATCACCATTTATCAGGTCTTTTTGGATTCAGTTCTCTAGCATGGTCTGGTCACTTAGTTCACATTGCTATTCCAGAAGCAAGAGGACAAGATGTAGGATGGGAAAACTTTACAAAAATCGCTCCACACCCAGATGGTCTAACTCCATTCTTTACAGGGAATTGGGGAGCATATGCTGCTAACCCAGACACGGGTAACCACATTTTCGGAACAGAAGAAGGTGCTGGTACAGCAATTTTAACATTCTTAGGTGGATTCCACCCGCAAACTCAAGCACTATGGTTAACAGATATAGCACATCACCATCTAGCTATTGGTGTAATGTTCATATTTGCAGGTCATATGTACCGTACAAACTGGGGAATTGGTCATAGTCTAAAAGAAATTTTAGATGCACACAGACCACCTGGAGGTAGGCTTGGTGCAGGACACAAAGGACTGTTTGAAACAATAACAAATTCATTACACTTCCAATTAGGATTAGCTCTGGCATCGTTAGGTGTGATAACATCATTAGTAGCACAACATATGTATGCGCTACCTTCATATGCATTTATCGCTAAGGATTATGTTACTCAAGCAGCTTTATATACGCATCACCAATATATCGCTGGATTCCTTATGGTAGGTGCTTTCGCTCACGGAGCTATTTTCTTTGTAAGAGATTATGACCCAGAGCAAAACAAGAATAACGTTCTTGCTAGAGTACTAGAACACAAAGAAGCTATTATTTCTCACCTTAGTTGGGTTTCACTATTCTTAGGTTTCCACACTTTTGGACTTTATGTTCATAATGATGTAGTTGTAGCTTTTGGTACTCCTGAGAAGCAAATCCTTGTAGAACCAGTTTTTGCACAATGGATTCAAGCATCTTCAGGAAAAGCGATGTATGGTTTCGATGTACTACTTTCTTCTACTAGCAGCGTTGCTTCAAGTGCAAGTAGTAATATATGGCTACCTGGATGGCTAGACGCTATCAACAGTGGTAAAAACTCACTGTTCTTACCGATTGGTCCTGGTGACTTCTTAGTTCACCACGCAATTGCATTAGCATTACACACTACGACTCTAATTCTTGTAAAAGGAGCTTTAGATGCACGTGGATCTAAACTAATGCCTGATAAGAAGGACTTTGGTTACAGTTTCCCTTGTGACGGTCCTGGAAGAGGAGGTACATGTGATATCTCAGCTTGGGATGCGTTCTACTTAGCTATGTTCTGGATGCTAAATACTATTGGATGGGTAACTTTCTACTGGCATTGGAAGCATGTTACTATATGGCAAGGTAACGCAGGTCAATTCAACGAATCATCAACATACATCATGGGATGGTTAAGAGATTACCTATGGTTAAACTCGTCACCTCTTATCAATGGTTACAACCCATTTGGTATGAATAGTTTATCAGTTTGGTCTTGGATGTTCCTATTTGGTCACCTTATTTGGGCTACTGGTTTCATGTTCCTTATCTCATGGAGAGGATACTGGCAAGAATTAATCGAGACACTTGTATGGGCACACGAAAGAACTCCACTTGCAAACTTAGTAAGATGGAAGGATAAGCCTGTAGCTCTATCAATTGTGCAAGCTAGACTTGTAGGTCTGATTCACTTTACAGTAGGTTACATATTTACTTATGCTGCCTTTGTAATAGCATCAACAACTGGTAAGTTTGGTTAATAAAGATTAAATAATCATTCAAGTAGTATTCTACTTGAATGATTATAGTAAATTGTTGTAACATAGCATATAGCTATGATGCATTCTAGTGTTAGCAATACATTAAAATAAAAACGAATAAAAAAAATATGGCAAAAAAGAACATGATAGAGCGCGAAAGAAAACGCGAGAAATTAATTAACAAATATGGAAAAAAAAGAAAAGAAATAAAAGCATCATTAAAACTTGCAGAAACTTATGAGGCTAGATTAGCCCTTTATGCAAAAATGGAGAAACTTCCCAATAATTCTGCACCATGCAGACATAGAAACAGATGTTGGTTAACAGGTAGAAGTCGTGGATACTACAGAGACTTTGGTCTTTCTAGACACGTATTAAGAGAAATGTCTCATGCTTGCTTGTTACCTGGTGTAACGAAATCAAGCTGGTAACTAAAAAAAAGAAGAAACAAAGCATATTAATCTAGATTCTTAATATTTAAAAGAATAACTAGGCGAATATGCTTTGTTGTTTTCTACAATAAAACCAGTCCTTATAAGCCGAACTGATTACCTCTTCTATACTGCAGGTAAGCAGCAACAAATAGTCCTGCTAGAGTTACAGGGATTAGACCAAGAACAATACCAAATAATAATGGTTCTATCATAATACTTATTTTTATAATTTCTTTTTTTCAAATGACATGGACAAAATTATAGACCATATTCCATATTATATATGATAATACAAACGAACAAACAAGCTAAGATTCAAATAAAAAAAATCGTTAAAAGAAAGAAATATTCTGCTGCATAAAAAGCTAGAACTTTATAATGCAGCAAAATCCCTAATTATCTAAATCCAACAGCCGCTTGCCAAACAAAAGCTAAAAGCAAGAAAAACACTGGGATTACTGGAGCAACGTCGATGATAGGTTTAAAAACTGCGTATGCTTCAGGTAATTTAGCTAATAGTAAAGTTCCTTCCATATTTTTTGACCTCTCTGTAAGGAAAAGTTTGTATATCAAATGTAATTAAATAGACAAAGGTAATTAATAATTGTTACCCTATACTTACTCTATAATAAACTTTATTATCCGATTAATTAAGTAATATTTATTTTTAGATACAGTACAAGTCTTTAAACAAGCAATTTTCTTTCTATTTTTCACTCTAGATGAGTTTACCTTGAAAGGTTTCTTCATAAAATATTCATTATTAGGATTCATAAATTACTTATATTAAGGATTATAACTTCACTTTATTTATAAAAATAAAGCTTAAAGTTTTAAAATCGAATAAACAAAGTAAGTAATTTTAATTTCATAAAAGCAAATTATATGATTAGTAACAAATAAAGAGTATATTTTTAGAAAGACAAAATTATAAGTTTTTTTTAATTTATTAAGTAATTGCAAAAAACAAGTGCCAATAGTATAACATGTAATAGAGAAATGCTTACATTGTCAAGTTAACAGAACTTAGGCAAACATCTACAAAAGTAAGCACAATTTTAAAGCCAAATCTCATATTTGAGGAAACAGACATGATTACTATTATCCAATTACTTGTTAGTGCTCTGATACTGCTATCTTTTGTTTTAATTATTGGCGTTCCAGTTATTCTTGTTTCACCTGGTGAATGGGAAAAATCAAAGAATCTAGTTTACGCAAGCTGTGGACTTTGGTTTGGATTAGTTATTGTTACTGCAGCGTTTAACAACTTCGTAATTTAATAAACGAGTTGAACTACATAAATCCTATTCAGTTAATTAAAATTTGAGTAGGATTTAAATAGTTGAAAAGTTAAGCATTGTGATATTAGAAGAGTTGACAGTAAAGACTTTTTTCTATAAGATATGACTTATTAAAGCGGGTATAGCTCAGTGGTAGAGCGCGACCTTGCCAAGGTCGATGTCGCGCGTTCGAATCGCGTTACCCGCTTAATTTTTTTTTCACATTAATAAAAGACTTAAAATAAAAATATAATAAAAAATAATAGAATTATGTTTAAAAATAAGGAGAGAGTGGGATTCGAACCCACGGATACCGCAAGGCATCTTCTGATTTCAAATCAGACGCATTCGACCAGCTCTGCCACCTCTCCTTTGTATCACTTATAGTAAGAATACCATAAGCAATATAGATTAGACAATAGTTAATCACTAAAAGACTTTGTCGTGAATTTAATTTCTGAAGGATTTAAATTCTTTCCGATTGAATGAGAAACATTTCCTACACCAACTCGTCCAGCATTAACCTTTTCAGGGAAAACACCATCTTTAGGATGTAAATATTGAACCTCACCACTAGGGAAAATACGATAAATTTTAAAATCAGTAATTTTAAAAGAAGTCTTTAATTGTGTGCTTAATGCAAGACATTGTTCTTTTCTTGCTAAATACAGTAAGTTCTCACTTTGTCTCATAATAGCAGCACCACCTGTTGGCATTTCGAAAACCTGCTCTTTTGGACTTGTCCAAGTTATAGCATATTTTTCTTCAACCTCAGCAGCTCTTAACCATCCACCTGTACTTCCTTCAAAAGTTGGCGATGGTATTTGTAAATTTAATGTTTCAGCCATAAAATATGTTTGATAATTATCTATTAATATAATAACATATTTACTACTTTATAATAGCGGAGAATGGATTTGAACCATTGACCTTCGGGTTATGAGCCCGACGAGCTACCAGACTGCTCTACCCCGCGTTTTTTATTTTCTCAACTATATTACATTAGATATTTGTCTAATTCAAGTATTCCTTGCTAAACTTACTGCAACTAAAAGTAGAATAAAAAGAAATACAACTGTTCTTTGCAGACGTTGAAGGCCTGGATAAATTTCATACGTACCAATAAGTCTATCTTGTAATAAAATTTCAGGAGGTTTTATCCATATTTGTCCATCGTACCAACCTGATTCTTCATAGGGTACTGTAGCTTCCATTAAACGAGAATATATATATTGCCAACCTAAATATGATCTTAAACAAATTATAGTAACTATTGTTAAACCAGCAAGAATAGAAGATATGAGAAAATATTGGATGTTACTTAAAGAAAATGAACTAATAACAAAAATGAAGGCCGAAAAAAGAAAAGACCCAAAAAATATAGTAGAAAGTGATCGGAAATAACTATATTTGTCTTGAATACACCAAAGAAAATTATTTGACTCTTTTAATTTTTTGTATTCGTTTATTGGTCTTTGGTCTTGTGGAACAGGACAAAGATATTCAGAATCGTTCATTAAGATAAATACTAATCAAATTTACTAAACGTTGATATATAAACTGTTAAGGTAAAAAAACTACCTATTAGAACCCATGTAATTTTATCAAGTGTTTCCTCTGCACTACGAGTACCATTAAAAACTTGATTTTGACCAATCATACCTTGTGATTTAGGATTATGAACCATTATTGATAAAATTAATCCTATTGAACAGAAAAACCATAAGTTTTGTATAAATTTCATTGATTCAGATTACTATTTTATATTATTGTTATTTTTCTCTCTTATCAAGACTTATTGCCTACCTTTATATTAAGGTAGACAATAAAAAGAGAGAGAACAAGGAATTACTCTCCTTGTAATTTTAGAAGACCAAAACCTAAAGCTAAACCAACTAATGTTATTACGATACAAACAACTGCTGCATCTATCATTTCACTTCCCATACTTACTCCTTACTAGTATATTTTTTTTTAATGTAGAACTATAGAAATATAGTTTACAGAATGTTTAAAAACCGTTTCTTCCCCAAACAACTAATGCTAGTGAAAACGTAAACATTACCATAAGAGAAGACCACCCTAAGCTAATTATGTCCATGATTGGTAAAATTATAAATCTAGATTTGTATTTTTTTCGACTTACTTCTTATAATAGATTAAATGTAAACTAGTATGTAATTATACAAATTGAATCTTTTTGAAGTTAGTAAACTATTATACTATAATGTTATAGGGTTTTCTTTTGTATAAAAGAAAGTATAGGCAACTTTAGTGAAATACTTTAAAGAAAATAAGTATTCTTTCTAGCCACCATCATAGATTCCAGTACTAAAATCCAGTAAAACGAAACATGACAAGTAATTTAGCAACACAATTGCGTGAAGGAACTAGTAAATCACATACTATGGCAGAAAATGTGAATTTCATCAAATCATTTCTAGGTGGAGTTATTGATAAGGGATCTTATACAGAGATGTTGTCAAAATTATATTTCGTCTATGAAGCCATAGAGAATGCTATGGAAAAGAATAAAGATCACGATTACATCAAACCTATATATTTTCCTGAACTAAACAGAACCGAAAGCTTAAGACAAGATTTAAAATTTCATTACGGTGAAAATTGGTTAGAAAATACACAACCATCAGCAGCAACTATTGATTATGTGAATAGAATTAATCAAATTAGTGAAGAAAAGCCAGAATTATTAGTAGCTCATGCTTACACTAGATATTTAGGAGATTTATCTGGTGGACAAATCTTAAAAAAAATAGCTCAACGAGGGATGGGGTTAGAAGGCAGTGAAGGATTAGCATTCTATGAATTCAATCAAGTTGCTGATGAATCACAATTTAAACTAGATTATAAAGCAGCCTTAGATTCGTTACCTATCAAAGAAAATGAAGCTTCACAAATTATTGCAGAAGCCAATATAGCATTCACTCTAAATATGAATATTTTCTCTGAGTTAGAGTTTAACTTAGTAAAATTTGTACTTAGTAAGGTACGTGGTGTATCTAATGCTATTCAAGAACAATTTCTTCAATTGAAAAAAAGTTAAGACAGGAATTAAGTTAACTGATAATAATTTATAGATAATCTTTCTTTGTTGAATTTACATCTATTTATTATCAGTTATACTGTTCTTATAGTAGTTATATTCAACTTTCAAATGAATATAGCAGAGTAGTCAAAATTCAAATAACATAAGAGTATGCCTAAGATTAAAACACGTAAATCTGCACTAAAGAGGTTCCGAAAAACAGTTACCGGGAAATTTATGAGGAAACAAGCATTCAAAGCACACATTTTGGAGAAAAAAAGTGCCAAGCGTAAAACAGCATTATCTCGTAGAATGGTTGTTTTTAAAGGAGATGCAATCGCGCTACGTAGTATGATTCCATATGCTTAAAACTACTAATACATAAACCTTCATAAAGGAGAAAAATTAAAATGGTAAGAATTAAAAGAGGAAACGTAGCTAGAAAAAGAAGAAAGAAAATTTTCTCAGTTGCAAAAGGTTTCAGAGGAGCACACTCAAAACTTTTTAGGATAGCTAATGAGCAAGTAATGAAATCTTTAAGATATGGTTACATAGGAAGAAAAAGAAAAAAAAGAGACTTTAGAAGATTGTGGATAACAAGAATTAATGCAGCTTCTAGAATCCATGGAACAAACTACAGTAAACTTATTTCTAAACTTAAAATGTCTCAGATTAGTCTTAACCGTAAGATGCTTGCACAAATGGCTGTAAATGACATGAATTCATTTAGTAATTTGATTAAATCCCTATAAACGAATAGAGCATAAATTTATTTTTAATAAGTTTATGCTCTATTTAATTAGTAAGAAATTAGAAATTCATTTCAGCAAGCTGAACTTTTTCGAACTGTTTCTTCTTAAGAACTAATAGAATTTGAGCGAAAATAACAGTAAAGAAGAAGGCAATTAAACCTTTAACTCTTGCTGGACTTTGTAGTACAACTTCTGTTTCAGTTTGACCAAATCCACCTACGTTAGGATCAATAGTTAATGGTTGATCTGCTTTAAGACTATCTCCTTCCTTAACAATAATATCAGGACCAACTGGTACCTTAACAGTAATAGCATCTCCACTCTTACTGTTTATTGTGAAAGTTGTTAATTTATCTGTAGATTCTACCTTTACAATTTGTCCTTCTACAGGAGATGTGTAGATAGTATTATTACTCTTTTCACCTGTAGGTTGAACTTGACCTCTTCCACGGTTCGCACCAACAAAAATAGGGTACTTAATGAAATGAACGTCTCTGTTTTCAGCTGGGTTAGGAGCTAAGATAGGGAATACAATTTTTTGATGGTCATTTCCAGGGATAGGACCAACAACAAGAATATTTTGCTTAGAATCACTATAAGGTGAAATTACAACACCTTCAGTAGCTTTCTTTAATTCATCACTTAATCTTTCTTTAGGAGCTAATTTGAATCCTTCTGGAAGAATCACAACAGCACCAACATTTAAAGGCCCTTTACTACCATCACCTGTTACTTGCTTTACTGATAAATCATATGGAATATCTACAACAGCTTCGAATACAGTATCAGGAAGAACTCCTTGAGGAACTTCGATCTCTACTGGTTTTTGTGCAAGGTGACAATTTGCACAAACAATTCTACCTGTTGCTTCTCTTGGATTTTCATACGCTTGTTGCGCATAAACAGGGAAAGCATTTGCTACAGAAGGTAATAGTAATGATCCAAAAATGCTTACAAAAAGCATTGCAGATTTTATTTTTTTGTCGATATTTAAAATATAGTTATTTTTCATCTTCTTCAACGTAATTATTTGAGATAAATGTTACACGATTTTCTTTTTTGCCATCTTTTTGACAATTCTTAGAAATTGCATATGAATAATTCTAAAAATGAAAGAGCGATTTTTCTTGTATTTACTCTTCAGTATATTTTAGCTTAAATATCTAGGTAATTATTATTTTGTTTGAATAGACTAACTTTTCTTATAGAATAATTATTTTAAGTTATGTACATAGTTTCAACTTTTACCTAAGACGAGTGACAATATTTATGAGTCTTCTTACTATTTCATAGTAGATATGGATTTATATGAAATCACTAATACAGAAAAAACAGATTGTTACTTTTTTTTGCAGTTGTTATAGTTAATGTTTAAGTAATAACAATCGATAACGTTAAAACAAAGAATAAAATTTAGATTTCCCACTTTTTAAACACAACAGATATCATCCTAGAAAAATTCAAGGCACATGAAGTTGATTTTACTTTGGGTTCTTGAAATGAATATTTATGAATCTAATATCTTAATCTGTTGTACTGTACTTAGAAAAAATTATTCGTCAGAATAATTCAAAATAACAATTTACAAGAAAAATTATGCTGTTTGAGTATCAGACTGACTTCTTTCTATCAAGTAAACAAGACCTGCACCTCCAAAGTACAATACCATGATGATACTAGACATAAAAATTTGAGTCACAGGATCAACTGAAGGTGTAAGAATAGCGCCAATTATAGTTGAACCAAGTGTTACGTATCTCCAAACAGAAAACATTAATCTACTAGAAAAGATTTTTAGACTTCCCAGAACAACTTGTATTACTGGCAATTGGAAAGCTAAACCAGTACTAAAAAGAAGCACAAGAATAAACTCAAAATACTGTTCAAATGACCAGAATGGCTCAACTACATCTGAGCCATAATTAATAAAAAAGTTTAAAGCTGCTGGAGCAAGAAAGAAATAACCACAAGCTAAGCCAAATATAAAAAGTATTACTGAACCAACTACCACAGGTAAAATTGTCTTTCTTTCTCCTCTTGTCATACCTGGAAGAATGAACAAAATTATTTGATAAATAATAAAGGGACTACTTATAAAAAAGCCAGTATAAACTGCAACTTTCAACGATGCAAAGAAGTATTCACCTGGAGCTAATTGAAGAAACTTAATTCCTGTTGCAGGTTCTTGAAGTAATTTAACAATATTTTTTACGGTCAAGATACAAGAAACAATTGTGATTAACAATAACGATAACGACCAAAATGCTCTTTGACGAACTTCTTCTAAATGTTCTGTCAAAGACATTTCCGCTTCATTTTGTTCAAAAGATATTGAGTATGGAATAAGTTTTTTGCTGGTTTCCAAATTTTGGTTTAACATATTGTTTTTACTATTTACTAGATAATTATGTACATAATACATATTATTTTATCCATTAAGCAAAGAAGATTCAATAATTTAATTTCATGCACTAAAGAAAGAATAAAAGAGTGATGGATATGAATTCATATCCATCACTCTTTTATTCTTTTTAGAGTTAATTAAGCTGAAGCTTGTGCGCGTGCACGAGCCTTACGTAAGTTTTGAGTAGCTTCGATTCTATCTTTACTACTTTCTGCTTCGTTGAAACGTATAGTCGCTTCCTCTAGTTCTTTTTGTGCTTCTTCCTTATTAATAGAAGAACCTTCTTCAGCTCCATTTACTAAAATAGTTAATTCATCATTTTCTACTTCAGCAAAACCACCCATTAAAACGATGGGAGTCCAATCTTTATCAGTTCGAACTCTCATAACGCCAATGTCTAGCGCTGTTAATAAAGGAGCGTGACCACGTAAAATTCCTAATTGACCAGTACTACTTGGAAGAATTACCTCTTCGGCATCAGAATCCCAAACAGTTCTATCTGGTGCTATTATGCTAATGTGCAGAGCCATTTTGTTACCTTATCCTTTTAAGCTTTTTGCTTTCTCGATAGCTTCATCAATATTACCAACAAGGTAGAACGATTGTTCTGGTAATTCGTCAAGTTGACCATCAAGAATCATGTTGAAACCTTTGATAGTTTCAGCAAGAGATACATATTTACCTGGAGATCCAGTGAAAATCTCTGCTACAAAGAAAGGTTGAGATAAGAAACGCTCAACTTTTCTAGCACGTGCAACAGTTAATCTATCTTCTTCAGATAATTCATCTAGACCTAGAATTGCAATAATATCTTGCAGTTCTTTGTATCTTTGAAGTGTTTCTTTTACTCTTTGAGCTGTACCATAGTGCTCACTTCCAACAATGTTAACTTGTAACATTGTTGAAGTAGAATCTAGAGGATCTACTGCAGGGTAAATTCCTTTAGCAGCTAGGTTTCTTGATAACACAGTTGTAGCATCAAGGTGAGAGAAAGTTGTAGCTGGAGCAGGGTCTGTTAAGTCATCCGCTGGAACATAAACTGCTTGAATTGAAGTAATAGATCCTGATGTAGTAGATGTAATTCTTTCTTGAAGACCACCCATTTCTGTAGCAAGTGTTGGTTGGTAACCAACGGCTGATGGCATACGTCCTAGAAGAGCAGATACTTCAGCACCAGCTTGTACAAATCTGAAAATGTTATCAATGAAAAGTAGAACCTCTTGCTTGTTAACATCACGGAAGTATTCTGCCATTGTTAAAGCAGTTAATCCAACTCTCATACGAGCTCCAGGTGGCTCGTTCATCTGACCATAACAAAGTGCAACTTTTGATTCAGAAAGGTTGTCTTCTCTAATAACTTTAGATTCTTTCATCTCCATGTAAAGGTCGTTACCTTCACGTGTTCTTTCACCAACTCCACCAAATACAGATAATCCACCGTGAGCTTTAGCAATGTTGTTGATAAGTTCCATGATTAACACAGTTTTACCTACACCAGCTCCACCAAATAGACCAATCTTACCACCTCTTCTGTAAGGAGCTAAAAGGTCAACAACCTTAATTCCTGTTTCAAAGATTGATGGCTTTGTCTCTAATTCTGTAAATGCAGGTGATTTTCTGTGAATAGGTGATGTTACTTCCATAGAAACAGGTCCCATTTCGTCAACGGGCTCACCTAAAACATTGAAAATACGACCTAAAGTAGCTTTACCAACAGGAACGCTAATAGCGTCTCCTAAATCAGCAACACTCATACCTCTCTTTAGACCATCTGTAGATGTCATAGATACAGCTCTTACCTTGTTGTTACCAAGTAATTGTTGAACCTCACAAATTATTGCAGAGTCACCTTCACCAATTTTAAGAGCGTTATAAATTTTAGGAAGTTTTCCGTCAGCGAATTCAACGTCAACTACAGGACCAATAATTTGAGTAATAAGGCCAGTGCTTGTTACAGTTACCATAAATAAGTTCGATATTCCGAAGTCAAGGATGTATTTAATAAGTTTCGTAATAAATAAAAAACTTGATCTTAATGTTAATAAAGAAAGTTTTTTCTATAGTTCTATAGTCAAAGATAATTAAGACTATTTGTAATAAACAGTATACAAGTGTAATAGATAAAATTTTTCATCAAGAAATTTAAAATTCAAAGTGTTTTTCACCTTTTTTATTAGGCTTTTAATCACTTAGTAACACTCAGCTTTTTTTTATTGAATCACTTAATAACATAAAAATACTTAATACATATTATCAGAAGCCATTCTACCAGTCGTTTTTAACCAATTTTGAGCTTCTATGTAATTATTCGGTGCTAAACGGATTGCTTGCTTCCAATATTCAGCGGCTTTATCAAACATTGTTCGTGCAGTTTCTAAATCTCTTTTTTCCGAAGCTTTTACGCCCTGGTAATGATAGATTACAGCTATGTTATTTAAAGCAGGTGGAAGTCTAGAATTTAAATCTAATGCTTGATGGTAATATTCTAGTGCTTTAATATACTCACCATTACTAGCATAGATAAGGCCTATATTATAAAGAATATAACTTCTATCATATGGATCTTCTTCTAACCTTAAAGCCTCATAATAATTTTCTAGAGCTTCTGCATATTCACCTTCAGATTGAGCAGACATACCATCTCTATAGTAGGCAAAGGCTTCTTTTTCTTGCTTACTTGCTGGCAATACTTTTAGAACAATATCTGCTATTACAGTAAAAGTTTTATCTATAAAATTGTCATTTTTTTGAAATCTAGGCATAAATTTTAATTAATATTGGCTTTTTTGGACTTTTGAGAGCGTAAAATACGTCAAATTAAATAAGTATAGAATAGTTACAGAAATAATTTTTAAACCAATATCTAAGAAAATATAATCATAATCAATTCCATATTTTGTTATTTGCTGGTTAGTAAAATATAATAACTATCAAAAATAAAGTTTCTGATAAGCAATTACCTTATAAGCAAGGAATGAATCTTGTTTATATTTATAACAAAGATAAAATTTTATTGTGGCATTGTCTTTAAATTAACAAACGGTTCAGTTACATAAAAATAACGGATATCATAAAGACATTAATAAATAATGTACTAAAGACAAGTCGTCGTAATTCAAGTATTTGCAAAAGAACTAACAGATATGATTAGTTTACTCTCAGATAATATAATAAGTATAATATTAAACACTCTAAATTCCTGTAACTACAAGTGAAAATTAGAACATTCTAAATAATGTTATTTTTCTCCCATAAACAGTGAAATTTACCATTTTAAAATTATCAATTAATGACATAAAGTTATTCTTTGTCTCATTATTTGTATTGGTATGAAGATCAATAATGAAATCTTAAATATCTAAGAAAGTTAGTATATTTTCTTATTTATATACTTGAAATTAAAGGATGAGGGCAATAAAACAGATTGAATGTCATTTATATAACTATTATAAATAATTAAGTGATAATTACTCTGAACTAAAATATTACATACTCTGCTCATTTATTGGGATAAATTTTCTTAGACTAAAATAATTACAAAAAGTAGGAAAAAGAATGATAGGAAAAAAATACGAAATAACAAGAACATTAACAGGTTTCAGTAAAAAGAATATTAGCTGTAAAATGCAAAACAAAAGTGCTACTGATGACAGAATCATAATACTAATTAACCCCTTGGTAATTGAAGGAGGGACAAATAGTTATAGTTTAAATAATGGTAGTGATTTTAAAGAGATTAAACCTTTAGAATTTGCAATTAATACTGATAAAGATGTTAAGCAAAAACTAGATAAGAAAAAAAATAAGACTACAAAAGATATCAATGATGTAAATGAAAATACAAAAACTAAATCAAAATTAAAGAAAAAAATTGATGGTAATTACGATGACGTAAGTAAAAGGAAAAAGCAAAGTAATAATAAAAAAGGTAAAAAGGATTCTGGGAAAGAATTATTACAGGAAAAGCCAACAGAAGTTACATTATCTTATCCTATATCTGTACAAGAACTTGCAGAAAAAATATATGTATCTGAAACAGATATTATTAGAACACTATTTTTAGATGGAATAATAGTAAATATTAACCAAGTTTTAGATCTAGAAACTGCCATAAAAGTTGGTAACCAATTAGGTGTAACAATAACAATTGTTGAGGAAGAAATTATAAACAATCGTAATGATTTCGTTGTAATAGAGAACCAAGATAATCTTGAAGAACGGCCTCCTATAATAGCTGTAATGGGACACGTAGATCATGGGAAAACAACTCTATTAGATAAAATAAGACAAACTCAAACTGCACAAAAAGAAGCTGGGGGAATAACACAAAAAATTGGAGCATACGAAGTTGATATAGACTATCGTAACGAGAAAAGAAAATTAGTTTTCTTAGATACACCAGGTCACGAAGCGTTTTCTTCAATGAGATCAAGGGGAGTACAAGTTACTGATATAGCTGTATTAGTTGTTGCTGCTGATGATGGAGTGAAGCCACAGACAATAGAGACAATAAAATGTATAAAAGAAGCAAATGTTCCATTGATCGTAGCCATAAATAAGATTGATAAAGATGATGCCAATATTGATAACATTAAACAGGAATTGAGTACATATAATGTGATTCCTGATGATTGGGGAGGAGATACTCCTATGATTCCTATCAGTGCGAAAGAAGGAACTAATATGAGTGAATTATTAGAAATGATGGTACTAGTGAGTGATATGCTTAATTTACAAGCGTCAAAAAAAGGTAACGCTCAAGGTACTGTTCTGGAAGCAAACTTAGACAAAAGTAAAGGTGCTATTGCGACTCTCTTAGTTCAAAATGGAATTTTAGAAGTGGGAGATATCATTGTAACAAGTCAGCATATGGCGAAAATAAGGGGGATGATTAATTCAGATAATAGCAATATTATGCAAGCCCTGCCTTCATCACCAATTCTAGTTTGGGGACTCTCAGATGTACCAAGTATTGGAGATAATTTTGAAGCTTTCAAGAGTGAAAAACAAGCAAAAAGTGCTCTTCAAGACAGAAAAGATAAGACTAAAAATAATATAACAAATAATTCGACATCTGATAAACACTCTCTTTTAGGATCTAATATTCAAGCAGTTGTAAACTTAGTTATAAAAACAGATATTCAAGGATCAGTCGAAGCAATTATAAGTAGCATTAACCAAATTGAACAAGAAAAAGTAAAAATTCGAGTATTGTATGCATCTCCAGGAGAAATAACAGAAACAGATGTAGACTTTGCAGATGCTAGTAAATCTGTTATTTTAGCATTTAATACTAGTTTGGCTCCCGGAGCGAAAAAAGTGGCTCGCCACCTAGGAGTAAGTATTAAAGAATATAACGTTATATATGATCTTTTTGATGACATTCAGACAATGGTTGATGATATTATCGGACCACAATATGAAGAAAAAAATATCGGTCAAGCTGTAGTTAAAGCTGTTTTCCCACTTGGAAAAAATTATGTTGCTGGAAGTTTTGTGAATGAAGGAAAAATCATCAAAGGATGTCACATCAAAGTAAATCGAGAAGGTAAAATAGTATATGAGGGTATCTTATCTTCACTTAAGCAATTTAAACAAGATGTCTCAGAAATTCAACAGGATTCAGAATGTGGAATTTATGTAGAAGAGTTTGATGAATGGAAAGAAAATGATATTATCTCAGCATTTGAACTCATAGAAAAAAAGAAAAATAGATAAAATAAAGACTTACTCAGATGTTTCTGTAATAAGTCTAAATTTATTAAAAAACTCCATCTCGGTTAATGAATGGTAATAAGGACAACATTCTTGCTCTTTTTACAGCTTTTGTTAACCGAGTCTGTTGTTTTGTAGTTAAACCTGTCATTCTACGAGGCAAAATTTTTCCTTGCTCTGTTAAAAATTTGCTTAGTAATTCTACGTCTTTGTAATCAATTAGTTCATTAGTTGGTAGAGGAGAGAGTTTGCGACGATAAATAGCCATAGTTATTATTTAAAATTTATTTTATTTCTTTAAAGATTTCGTGTTTCTTTGACAAAGGACAATACTTTTTTAACTCTAATCGGTCTGGAGTATTTCGTCTATTTTTTGTCGTACGGTATCTATATACACCTTCACTGGTTTGACATTCTAGCGTAATTCCAATACGCACACCTTTATTCTTAGCCATATGTTGATATTTTTTTTATTTGTTTATTTATTTTAACTAAATAAATAAAGATTTTATTTCTAAAATTACTGAAAAAAAAGAAACCTAATTTTTTCTTTGGTATTTTGTTATATGTTATAATCTCTTATCGTGAATAGTAAAGCTTTTAGAGAAAAGAAATAATCTAACTAATTCAAAATTAAGAAATACGAATTATGGCAAATTCATTATCAGCTGAAAAGAGAATTGAAATAAATGAGAGAAATAGGCTCCGTAATAAAGCATATAAATCGTCTATACGTACTATATATAAAAAATGCTTAATAGCAATTAATAATACAGATGAAAATAATATGGATTCTGTAAATTCATTATTATCTTTATCTTATAGTAAATTAGATAAAGCTGTTCAAAAGAAAATGATCCACAAGAATGCGGCAGCTTCGAAGAAGGCTGCACTTGCGAAAGCACTAAAGAAAAGAGCACAAAATAAGTAAAAAATTACTTTTACAATATAAGTTACTGTTAATGTAACTTATATTCAACATTTTTATTCTAGTCCAAAATCTTCAAAACAATATCATATAGGTACTTAGATATTTTGATAACATTTTTTAGTCATATGACATTATTAAACATCCAAATTATGGTCTGATTAGGCTGATTAACTTTAAGAAAATGTAAAGGAGACAGTAATCTAATGTCTATCAACAATCCAATATCTCGTTTTAGCTTACCAGATTTAGTTGAAATTCAACGTGCAAGTTTTTGTTGGTTTCTAGAAGAAGGCTTAGCTGAAGAAATTAAAAATTTTTCTCCAATCACAGATTATACAGATAATCTAGAACTACATCTACTTGGAGACGAATACAAATTAAAATATCCAAAATATAGTATTAACGAATGTAAAAGAAGAGACGCTACATACTCCGTACAAGTATATGTGCCAGCAAGATTAATAAACAAAGAAACTGGAACCATTAAGGAACAAGAAGTTTTTATAGGCGATTTACCATTAATGACAGATAGGGGAACTTTTGTTATCAATGGCGCAGAGAGAGTTATTGTTAATCAAATTGTTAGAAGTCCTGGTATTTATTACAAATCAGAAACAGATAAACAAGGAAGACGTACTTATAGCAGTAGTTTAATCTCAAACAGAGGGGCATGGGTTAAATTTGAAACAGATAAAAATGATTTAGTTTGGGTAAGAATAGACAAAACTAGAAAAATCGCAGCTCATGTATTTTTAAAGGCTATGGGGCTTAGTGATAGTGATATCTACAATGGCTTACGTCATCCTGAATACCTAAAGAAAACTTTCCGGGTTGAGGGAAATTACACAATTGAAGAATCTCTGATACAAATGTATGCCAAATTACGTCCTGGAGAACCAGCTACAGTAAATGGTGGTCAACAAATTTTATATTCACGATTTTTTGATCCAAAGCGCTATGATCTTGGAAAAGTTGGTAGATATAAGCTGAATAAGAAATTAAGTTTATCAATACCAGAAAATATTCGCGTTTTAACTCCTCAAGATACATTAGCTGCAATTGATTATTTAATAAATCTTAAATTTGATTTAGGTGAAGTAGATGATATTGATCATTTAGGTAACAGAAGAGTAAGATCTGTTGGCGAATTACTGCAGAATCAGGTTCGAGTAGGACTTAATAGATTAGAGAGAATCGTTAGAGAACGAATGACAATTTGTGATGCAAACTCTCTTACACCTAATACATTGGTTAATCCAAAACCGATTGTTGCAGCTATTAGAGAATTTTTCGGTTCTAGTCAATTATCACAATTCATGGATCAAACTAACCCATTGGCTGAATTAACTCATAAAAGAAGAATTAGTGCACTGGGTCCTGGAGGATTGAATCGTGATCGTGCCGGATTTGCAGTCCGAGATATTCACTTGAGTCATTATGGTAGAATTTGTCCTATTGAAACTCCTGAAGGACCTAACGCTGGATTAATTGGAGTTTTAGCAACACATGCAAGAATTAATTCGTATGGTTTTATAGAAACTCCATACTATAGAGTCGATAATGGACAAACATTAAACCAAGTAGCACCAATATACCTAGCAGCAGATCAGGAAGATGAGTTTCGAATTGCGCCAGGTGATACACCAATAAACGAAAAATTAGAGATAAAAAACGAAATCGTACCAGTAAGATATCGACAAGAATTTACAACAACCAGAAAAGAACTTGTTGATTATATTGCAGTTTCGCCAATACAAGTAATATCTATAGCAACCTCACTTATACCATTTTTGGAACATGATGATGCTAATAGAGCTTTAATGGGATCCAATATGCAGAGACAAGCTGTTCCATTATTGTATCCAGAAAGTCCTCTAATAGGCACTGGATTAGAAGCACAAGCTGCAAGAGATTCAGGAATGGTAATGGTTAGTTTAGAAGATGGAATAGTCACTTACATATCCGCTGATAGAATTTGTGTTACCAATGAAGAAGGAAAAGAAATTTCATACAACTTACAAAAATATCAAAGATCTAATCAAGATACATGTATTAACCAGAGACCATCTGTCTGGCTTGGAGAAGAAGTCGTGACAGGACAAGTTATAGCCGATGGCGCTGCCACTGAAGGAGGAGAACTAGCGCTAGGTCAAAATATACTTGTCGCTTATGTTCCATGGGAAGGTTATAATTACGAAGATGCTTTCCTTATTAGTGAAAGACTAGTATATAACGATGTTTATACATCGGTCCATATAGAAAAATATGAAATAGAAGCAAGACAAACCAAGTTAGGTTCTGAAGAAATTACAAGAGAATTACCAAATGTTGGTGAATATTCACTCCGTAATTTGGATGAAAATGGCATTATTGTAATTGGTTCTTGGGTAGAATCTGGAGACATTCTAGTAGGAAAAGTGACACCTAAAGGTGAATCTGATCAACCACCTGAGGGTAAATTACTTAGAGCTATTTTCGGAGAAAAAGCTAAAGATGTAAGAGATACATCATTAAGAGTTCCGAACGGAGGAAGAGGAAGAATCCTTGATGTACGAATTTTTACAAGAGAGAAAGGAGATGAATTACCGGCAGGAGCCAATATTGTTATTAGAGTCTACGTGGCACAAACTCGTAAAATTCAAGTTGGTGATAAAATGGCGGGACGACATGGTAATAAAGGAATTATTTCAAGAATTTTACCAAGACAAGATATGCCTTATTTACCGGATGGTACTCCTGTTGATTTAGTTCTTAATCCATTAGGAGTACCTTCAAGAATGAATGTAGGTCAAATTTTTGAATCACTTCTAGGGTTAGCTGCAGAACATTTAAATCAAAGATTTAAAATAGTACCATTTGACGAAATGCACGGGGCAGAAGCATCACGTGTATTGGTAAATGATAAATTGATGAATGCTCGTAATATAACTGGCAAAGATTGGATATTCGATCTTAAACATCCAGGAAAAATACGATTGTTTGATGGAAGAACTGGTGATCCATTTGATAATCCAGTAATGGTAGGAATATCCTATATGTTAAAACTTGTACACCTTGTTGACGATAAAATACATGCAAGATCTACAGGGCCTTACTCTTTAGTAACTCAACAACCATTAGGTGGTAAAGCACAGCACGGTGGACAAAGATTAGGAGAAATGGAAGTTTGGGCTCTTGAAGCTTTTGGTGCATCTTACACACTACAAGAATTATTGACTGTAAAATCAGATGATATGCAAGGAAGAAATGAAACATTAAATGCCATCGTCAAGGGAAAACCAATTCCAAGACCAGGTACTCCAGAATCATTTAAAGTATTAATGCGCGAGCTGCAATCACTAGGGTTGGACATTGGCGCGTACAAAATAGAAACATTACCTGATGGTCAAACAAGAGGGATAGAGGTTGACTTAATGTCTAGCGTAAATAATAAAAAATTCTATTCACGTCCGACTTACGAATCAATAACACGTGAAGATATAGAAACATCTTTAACTTAAGGTAAAAATAAATACAATACATGCTCCACAAATACAATGCCAAAAATAGAACAATATTTTGACTATGTAAAAATCAACTTAGCTTCTCCACAAAGAATAAAAAAATGGGGAGAAAGAGCACTCCCTAACGGCCAAATAGTTGGAGAAGTTACTAAACCAGAGACTATAAACTATAGAACTCTGAAACCAGAAATGGACGGACTTTTTTGTGAACGTATCTTTGGTCCAGTGAAAGATTGGGAATGTCACTGCGGAAAATACAAAAGAGTTAGATACAAAGGAATAGTTTGTGAAAGATGTGGTGTAGAAGTTGTTGAATCTAAAGTACGTAGACACAGAATGGGATATGTCCAGTTAGCAGCTCCTGTGACACATGTTTGGTACCTGAAAAGTTTACCTAGCTACATTGCTATACTTCTAGACATACCTTTAAAGGATGTTGAGCAAATTGTATACTTTAATTCATACGTAGTTACAAGACCAGGTAACTGTTCAAGTCTAAAATATAAGCAATTACTTAGTGAGGATGAATGGATTGATATAGAAGATCAATTATATCAAGAAGAGTCAGATATATATGGTGTTGAAGTTGGAATAGGAGCAGAAGCTATACAAAAATTGCTTAAAGATATTGATTTAGAAGTAGAAGCTGAAAGCTTAAGAGAAGAAGTCTTACTTTCAAAAGGGACAAAAAAAGATAAGGCAATAAAAAGATTAAGGATAATAGATAATTTTATTGCAACACGGTCTGATCCTTCGTGGATGATATTAACTATATTACCTGTAATTCCTCCTGATTTGAGACCGATGGTACAACTAGATGGCGGTAGATTTGCAACATCAGACCTGAATGATTTATATAGAAGAGTACTTAACCGGAACAATCGTTTAATAAGATTACAAGAAATTCTGGCTCCCGAAATCATTATTCGGAATGAAAAGCGAATGCTACAAGAGTCAGTAGATGCTTTAATTGACAATGGAAAAAGAGGAAAGGTTGTCGTTGGTGCCAATAATCGGCCATTAAAATCACTCTCAGATATCATTGAAGGAAAGCAGGGTCGATTCCGACAAAATTTATTAGGAAAACGTGTTGATTATTCAGGACGATCTGTAATCGTTGTAGGACCACAATTACAATTAAACCAATGTGGGCTACCTAGAGAAATGGCATTAGAGCTATTTCAACCATTTGTCATACACAGATTAATCCATCAAGGACTGGTAAATAATATCAAAGCCGCTAAAAAGTTAATCCAAAAAAATGAAGTGACTGTTTGGAATGTTTTAGAAGATGTTATACAGGGACACCCAGTTTTATTAAATAGAGCACCTACATTACATAGATTAGGTATACAAGCATTTGAACCAATATTAGTAGAAGGAAGAGCTATAAAATTGCATCCGCTTGTATGTCCAGCGTTTAATGCAGATTTTGATGGAGATCAAATGGCTGTACATATTCCACTGTCTTTAGAAGCACAAGCTGAGGCACGTCTTCTAATGCTTGCTCCGTATAATTTCTTATCACCAGCCACTGGAGAACCTATTATCATGCCAAGTCAAGACATGGTACTTGGATGCTATTACTTAACAGCGGAAAATCCTACTCAACAAAATAAACAAGCGTATTATTTTTCTAGTTTAGAAGATGCACTCTTAGCCTACGATTCAAATAAAATTAGATTACACTCTTACGTTTGGGTTAGATTTGATGGGATTATAGATAATGAAAGTGAAGCCATTAAAGTTGAGGAAAATGACAATGGAGAAAAGCTACACATTTTTGATGATCGAATAATAAGAAAAAATAAAGATGGGGAAACAATTGTCCAATACTTATTAACTACTCCAGGAAGAATTTTATTGAATAAAGTTTTATTGGATTCGCTAGTAATAGCAAAGTAATGAAGGATTTTTCATAAAAACAAAAATATCATGAAAGAAAAATATTTATTTGTGCCGCCTAAACCCAGATTCACGAATAAAGTAATCGATAAAAAGGAATTGAAACGTCTCATGGCTTGGGCTTTCAGCAACTATGGTACAGGTAGAGCCTCATATATGGCCGATAGATTGAAAGAATTAGGTTTTCATTATGCAACACGTGCTGGGATATCTTTAAGTGTTGAAGATTTAAGAGTACCACCTACTAAAAGGAATCTTCTTAATAGAACAAATGAAGCTATACAACTAACAGAAGAACAATATGAACGAGGTGAAATTACTGCGATAGAAAGATTTCAAAGAGTCATAGACACATGGAATAACGCAAGCGAAGAACTTAAAACGGAAGTTATTAAATATTTTAAGGAAACAGATCCACTTAATCCTATTTACATTATGGCATTTTCTGGTGCCAGGGGAAATATTTCACAAGTAAGACAATTAGTTGGAATGCGAGGATTAATGGCTGACCCACAAGGTCAAATTATTGACTTACCAATTAAGAGTAATTTTAGGGAAGGATTAACCGTAACGGAATATATAATTTCTTCATATGGAGCAAGAAAAGGATTAGTAGACACAGCGCTTAGAACAGCAGATTCGGGGTACCTAACACGTAGACTAGTTGATGTTGCACAAGATATTATCATTAGAGAAATAGACTGTGGTACACAACGAAACATTATTATCAAAGATATGGTTGCCAATAATCAGGTATTGATTCCCATTGGCAGCAGATTAGTAGGAAGGGTTCTTTTTGAAACATTATATTATCCGCATGATGGTGGAGTTATAGCGCATATAAACCAAGATTTAGATCATGAAACTAGCAAAATCATTGTTGAAGCGGGTATTAAATCTGTCAGCGTAAGATCTCCTTTAACGTGCGATTCTGCTAGATCTGTCTGTCAATTCTGCTATGGTTGGAATCTAGCACATGGTTCACTTGTCGATTTAGGTGAAGCTGTCGGAATTATTGCAGCACAATCCATCGGTGAACCAGGTACACAATTAACAATGCGTACTTTTCATACTGGTGGTGTTTTCACTGGAGAATTAGCAGAACAAATAAAAGCGCCATTTAGTGGAATTATAAGACTTCCTAAAAATCTTAAATCAAGATTAATAAGAACTAGACATGGACAAGAAGCAATAGTGTTAGAAACAAGCTATAAATTATCACTTTATGATTACAAACTGAATGAAGAAAAAATAGAATTTACTCAGGGCACTATCTTGTTTATTAATGACAATGAACAATTCCGAAAAGGGCAAGTTATTGGAGAAATTAGCACAAAGACAAACTTAATCACTGAAAGAGCTACAAAAGACTTACTAACTGAATCTTCTGGAGAGGTGTTTTTCTCAGACTTAACATCTGAAGAAAGAGTTGATAGACAAGGTAATATAACAACAAAGACAAGTAAAGGTGGACTTGTTTGGATTCTTTCAGGAGAAGTACATAACTTACCTCAATCAGCGCAGCTTGAAGTAAAAGAAGGTGATGAAATTAACGAAAATACAATCTTAGCAACGACTCACATTGCAAGTGATTATGGTGGAATTGTTAGATTTGATAAAAAATTAAATTTTAATGAATTAAACGAAATACAGATAGTTACATCTTCAGTATTTATTAAAGATGCATTATTAAAAAATGAATATGAGAATGATGACACAAGTAGTAATTTTTTCCTAAACTTTGCTAACGGGAATAGTTTTTTAATGCTTTGTTCACCTGGAAATAAAGTAAATAATGGACAAATTATAGGTGAATTAGTAGATACGAAGTATAAGACAAAAACAGGTGGATTTATTAAATATAAAGACCATCCAGATAATTTCCAAGAAAAACATCGCCTACTTTGGATCCCAGAAGAGACTCATGAGATAAAAAAAGATATATCTCTACTTATGGTAGAGAATAATACATACGTCGAATCTGGTACTGAAATAATAAAGGACATTAAAACGAAAAATGCCGGATATTTAAAAGTCATTGAGGAAAATGGTATTGTCGAAAAAATTATTGTAAAGGTCGGAAAAATTCTTAGAACAACTAAGGAAATTGAAATTTCTTCAGAAATCATAGAAACTGGGCAAGAAATTCATGAAGGAGTCAATGCAGAATATCCATGTTTATTAGAAAAAATCAGTGAAGGTATCTTAATTAGACCCGCTAATGAATACTATATAAATAAAGAACAATTTCAAATTGAAACAGAACATTCATTAAATGGGAATCAATCTATCGGTATTAATTTAACTCAACATTTATTATTTAAAGAAGGAGAAAAGATTGAATCAATAGATGGTATTGATTTGGTTAAGACATATCTTACAGTAGATATTTCTTCTGATCAAATACATGGTTCCGCTGACATCGAATTTTTAGAGACAAAGAACAAAGGAGAATATAAATTACAAATTGCAATAATAGAAAATCTACAAATTAAACAGGACACATTTAGTGAGGATAGTAAACAGCAAGTAAGAACTCGCTTTTGCGTAGAAGATGGTCAAGAAATTCTTTCAGGTGCATTAATTGCTCAAACATCATTAATTTCAAAGTCAAAAGGAAGAATCGAAAACATAACAGAAAGCGGGCAGTCTGGCAGAAAAATTCTGATTCTTAGAGAAACAGATCAAGAAACTATCAATTTAAATGGTGAAACACCTCAGGTATCTGAAGGAGAACTTGTTCGTTATGGTGATCAAATTGCTGCCAACATTGTAGCTAAAGAATCTGGCAAAATTGTAGCTCTTGATAAAGATAAAATAAAGATACGTAGTGCTCATCCATATCTAGTATCATCCGGAGCTATATTACAAACGAAAAATAAGGATCTTGTTCAAATGGGCGATACATTAGCAATATTAGTCTTTGAAAGATCTAAGACTGGAGATATCGTCCAAGGTTTACCAAGAATTGAAGAGATCTTAGAAGCAAGACGCCCTAAAGAAGCATGCAAACTAGCACAAAGACCAGGAAAAATTAAAGTTTGGTACGATTCAGAAGAAAACTATCACGTTGAGATACTAGAAACGGATGGCAATGTTAATGAATATTTAATCAATAGTACACAGAAAGTAATAGTCTCAAATGGAGAAAATATATTGTTAGCCGAAGCAATTACTGATGGAGCACCAAATCCACACGAAATGCTGAGCTTATATTTCAACTTTTATATAAATGTATTAGGAATCTACGAAGCTGCTAAATTAAGCTTACAAAAAGTGCAGACATATCTAGTCAATGAAGTACAAAATGTTTATCAATCACAAAACGTCGATATTTCAGATAAGCATGTTGAAGTAATAGTAAGACAGATGACATCTAAAGTAAGAGTAGAGGATGGAGGAGATACTACTTTATTACCTGGAGAACTTGTGGAATTACAACAAATAGAAAACATAAATGAAGCTATGTTATTAACAAGAGGAATTCCAGCAACTTATTCACCTGTATTATTAGGAATAACGAAGTCATCTCTTAACACGGATAGTTTCATATCTGCGGCAAGTTTCCAAGAAACTACAAGAGTTCTGACAGAAGCAGCTATTGAAGGAAAAGCGGATTGGTTAAGAGGATTAAAAGAAAACGTTATCATAGGTAGATTAATTCCCGCAGGTACTGGTTTTAATTCATATAGTGAAATATCTAAAATCAATCGCAATGAAAAAAAAGCTTCAGATGGATACTATTTTGAAAATAAAAATACAGATAACAAAGTAGTTCGCTTTATAGTTGATGAAAATAGTGGATACTTCCAAGATGATGCAAAAGTACAATAAATTAACAATGAAATATTCTAAATAAGCTATTTAAAAATAAGAAATAGGATTTCACGAAATTTATAACTTTGATACTATATCAAGTTAAGTGTTTATATATCACAGACTTATTTATTTAGGTCTTCAAAGATTATCTATATTCCAAAGAACATTTACTACTTTATAGAAAGATAAAAATTATGGCAGTTGTTACATTAGCTGAATTATTAGAAGCAGGAGTACATTTTGGACACCAATCAAGAAGATGGAACCCAAAAATGTTTCCATACATTTATGCAGAACGTAATGGTATACACATCATAGATTTGGTTCAGACAGCTGAATTGTTAACAGAAGCATGTAATTTTGTCCGTAAAGCATCTGAGGAAGGAAAAAAATTCCTTTTTGTAGGAACAAAGAGACAAGCTGCTGGTGTAATAGCGCAAGAAGCAGAGAGATGTGGAGCACATTACATAAACCAAAGATGGTTAGGAGGAATATTAACAAATTGGTTCACTATTAGAACAAGAGTTGAAAGACTAAAAGATCTAGAAAGTAAAGAAGAAAGTGGATATCTAGATAAATTACCAAAAAAAGAGACAGCTATTCTTAAAAAAGAACTTGATAAGTTACGCAGAAATCTTAACGGAATCAAGGACATGAAGCGTTTACCTGATCTCGTTTTAATTGTTGACCAAAAGAGAGAAAGTACAGCTATTCAAGAATGTATGACATTAGGAATACCGATCATTTCAATCTTAGATAGTAACTGTAATCCAGATATTACTGATATTCCGATTCCAGGTAATGACGATGCTATTAGATCTATTAAATTAATTGTTGGTAAAATTGCTGATTCTATTTGTGAAGGACAAAGTGGAAAAAGTCAAAGTGAAGGAAGAGAAGAAGCTGAAATAGGCTAATGTTTTCTTCACAAACAATAAGATACTATAAAATTATATACAAGGAATAAAAAGAACATGGCTGCTGAAATTTCTGCAAAGATTGTTAAAGAACTACGTGATAAAACGTCCGCTGGAATGATGGATTGTAAGAAAGCATTACAAGAAGCTGATGGGGATTTTGCAAAGGCTGAAGAAGCATTAAAAAAGAAAGGATTAGCTACGGCTGCAAAAAAATCTAGTCGAATTGCTACTGAAGGTATTGTAGAAGCATACATTCATATGGGAGGCAAGTTAGGAATATTAGTTGAAGTAAATTGTGAGACAGATTTCGTAGCTAGAAGAGCTGAATTCCAAGAATTAGCTAGAAATATTGCAATGCAAATAGCAGCGTGTCCTCAAGTACAATACATCAATGCAGCTGATATACCGCCAGAAATTGCGGAAAGAGAAAAGAAAATAGAAATGGAAAAAGATGACTTAGGCAATAAACCTGCGGACATCAAGGAAAAAATAGTAGAAGGAAGAATACAAAAAAAATTAAAAGAAATGGTACTTGTTGAACAAGCATTTATTAGAGATTCTTCTATGACAATTAGTGAATTAGTTAAACAAAATATTTCAACCTTAGGTGAAAATATACAAATACGTAGATTTGAAAGATTTGTATTAGGTGAAGGACTAGAAAAGAAGAACGAAGACTTTAGCGCAGAAGTCGAAAAAATGAAGAGTAAATAATAAACCTATTAAGCTATTACTATCATCTATTAGAAAAAGAAAAAAAACTCCTCTTTGTAATATTAAACAGAGAAAAAAATGTAAAATTGCTAAGTTGAATACAAGTTATTTTCCTGCAAAGAATTTAGAATTAGTGCATAATAAGATCATTCTCTATCATAACTTTTAAAAAACGAGATTTTTTTCAGAGATGATTCAAAGGTATAATTTATCTGTGTTAATTAAGTTTATGCTTTTCTTCTAAATTAACATTTAAAAATTGCAAAAGAATTATATTCAACTATGTATCAGAATAACCTTAGCGCTTTTAACTCCTTTTACTCACTTGCAGAAGTTGAAGTTGGAAAGCACCTTTATTGGGAAATTGCAGGATTAAAACTACACGGTCAAGTATTTATTGTTTCATGGTTAGTAATCGGAGCACTTCTAGCATTCGCTATTGCTGGAACAAGAGACCTTAAGCAAACTCCAGAAGGATTACAAAACTTCATGGAATATGCTTATGAATTCCTACAAGACATTGCTAAAAATCAAATTGGTGAAGAAGAGTATCGACCTTGGGTTCCATATGTAAGCACTGTATTCTTGTTTATCTTTGGAGCAAACTGGGCAGGTGCACTTATTCCTTGGAAATTAATCACTTTACCTGAAGGAGAATTAGCAGCACCAACTAATGACATTAACGTAACAGTTGCATTAGCTCTACTTACTTCTTTCTCATATTTCTATGCAGGAATAAGTAAAAAAGGAATTGGGTACTTTGCTAGATACGTTCAACCTACTCCTATTCTTCTACCGATTAACATTCTTGAAGACTTTACAAAACCATTATCATTAAGCTTCCGTCTTTTCGGTAACGTACTTGCAGACGAGCTAGTTGTTTCTGTATTTGCTTTACTAGTACCTATTCTAATACCATTACCAGTAATGATTCTAGGACTTTTTGCTAGTTCGGTACAAGCATTAATTTTCTCTACTCTGTCTGCCGCTTATATAGGTGAGGCATTAGAAGATCACCACTAGAATAAAAATTAGTATCTGAAATAATTTAATCTTTATAAATATGATAAATATCACAATAATTTTATGAACCCTATCGTATCTGCTGCTTCAGTTGTTGCTTCTGGTCTATCTGTTGGTTTAGCTGCAATCGGTCCTGGTATTGGACAAGGAACTGCTGCTGCACAAGCTGTTGAAGGTATTGCTCGTCAACCTGAAGCTGAAGGTAGAATCCGTGGTACACTACTTCTTTCTCTAGCATTCATGGAATCACTTACTATCTATGGTCTAGTTGTATCTCTAGCATTACTTTTTGCTAACCCATTCACAGCGTAATTTTTCGCTAATATTTTACAAGCTAAATATTTTTTAGTATCCCTAGTCATTTTCAATGACTAGGGTATTGAAGTGGTAACATTTTTTTAAGGACCCATTATAAAAAATAAGTAATAATGACAAATCTGATATTTCTATTAGCACAAGAAGCTGCTAGTGCTAGTGAGCCAGAAGGTGGTTTATTCGATTTCAATGCTACTCTGCCTTTAATGGCACTGCAAATTTTGCTACTAATGGTAGTATTAAATCTTGTGTTCTACACTCCAGTAGCTAAGGTACTGGACGAACGAGATGAATATATTCGTAAAAATTTAACTGAGGCTTCTGAAACTCTAGCTAAAGCTGAAGCAATTACAAAACAGTATGAGCAAGATTTAGCACAAGAGAGACGTGAGTCACAATTAATTATAGCTTCCGCTCAAAAGGAAGCTCAAGAAATAGTTGCGATGGAAATCAATCAAGCACAAAAAGACACTGAAGCATTAGTTAATGAAGCTACACAGCAGTTAAACACACAAAAAGAGAAAGCTTTACTAGCTCTTGAGGAACAAGTAAATACTCTTAGTGAACAAATTAAGAATAAGCTGTTAAGTGGTAAATTAACTGCATAAGGTCTCACATTCTATTGATGCGAAAAATCATCATGAATTATTAAGTTGTTTGTAAAGTATATATAATATGAGTGATTTTCTATTGATTAGTGCCCTTGCAGAATTATCTTCTGGAAAGGGATTCGGATTTAATTCAAATTTTTTAGAAGCCAACGTATTAAACATTGCACTATTACTTAGTGGTGTTTTTTATTTAGGTAAGAATTTTCTAACTTCTGCTCTTGAACTTAGACAGCAAAAAGTTACTGAAGCTATACAAGAAGCTGAAGAAAGACTACAGCAGGCTAACGCAAGACTTTTAGATTCAGAAAAACAACTGACAGAAGCTCAGACTGTTATAGCGAAGATAAAAAAAGAAGCGGAAACAACTGCTCGTACAGTTAAAGAAACTATACTTGCTCAAGGTAAGTTAGATATTGAAAGACTGACGAACAATGGTAAAAGTAGTATTGAGAAAGCTGAATTACAAATAAAAAAACAAATTCAGCAACGTATTACAAATCTTGCTATGGAGAGAGTATCAACTCAACTACAAGATTACATGACTCCTAGCCTTCAATCTAAAGTTATAGATAATAATATTGCTCAGTTAGGGGGACAATTATAATGGCACAGAATCTAAAAGTTTCTCAACCATATGCTAACGCCTTTATCCAAATGGTGTCTGGAAAGGACTCACTTGATAAAGTTATCTCTGATTTAACATATATTGAAGCAGCTTTAAAATCACCTGATTTAGTACAAGCGTTCTCTAATCCTTTATTATCACTTGATGCTAAGAAAGGAATGGTTAAAGCAGTTTTCAAAGGAAAAATTGACGCTAAGACTGTAAACTTTTTATTAGTACTTTGCGACAGAGGAAGAATTAATTGCTTAGAAGGAGTTACTTCTTTAGCATTAGAAATGGCATATAAGCAAGCATCTGTAGAGGTTGCACATGTTGTTTCATCTTCTGAAATGTCAGAAAGCCAACAAGAAGCATTAGTTTCTAAATTAAAGACAATGACAGGCGTGAAACAAGTAAAACTTGAGATTAAAGTTGATAAAGCTTTAATTGGTGGATTTACAGTTCAAATCGGTTCTCAAGTCGTTGACACTAGTATACAAGGACAGTTAAAGAAACTAGCTTCACATTTAGGAGCATCTTCTCCTCTATAATTGGACAGTTCTTTTATTTTAAAAACATAATTTATCAAAGTAGACAAATATTGATATGGTAAACATTAGACCTGATGAAATCAGCAGCATTATCCGTGAGCAAATTGACAAGTATGATCAAGGTGTTCAAGTAGCTAATGTAGGTACTGTTCTTCAAGTAGGAGATGGAATTGCTCGTGTTTATGGACTTGACCAAGTCATGGCTGGAGAATTACTTGAATTCGCAGATAAAACTGTAGGTATTGCACTAAACCTTGAAAGTGACAACGTTGGTGTTGTACTAATGGGTGCTGGCCGAGGAATTCTAGAAGGCAGTCCTGTAAAAGCTACTGGAAAAATTGCTCAAATCATGGTGGGTGAGGATTTCCTAGGAAGAGTTGTAGATGGTTTAGGAGTAGCTATCGATGGAAAAGGTGATATTAAAGGTACAGAATCAAGATTAATTGAATCAATGGCACCTGGTATTATCTCTCGTAAGTCAGTTTGTGAGCCAATCCAAACTGGTATTACATCTATTGATGCAATGATTCCTATCGGAAGAGGTCAACGTGAATTAATCATTGGTGACAGACAAACTGGAAAGAGTTCTGTAGCTGTTGATACTATTATCAACCAAAAACCTGAAGGCGTAATTTGTGTTTATGTTGCAGTAGGACAAAAAGCGTCAACGGTGGCTTCTCTAGTAACAACTCTTCAAGAGAAAGGTGCAATGGACTACACTGTAGTGGTTTCTGCGAGTGCAGATGATTCAGCTACATTACAATACATCGCTCCTTACACAGGTGCGGCTATTGCGGAGTACTTCATGTACAAAGGAAAAGCTACACTTATTATCTACGATGATCTATCTAAGCAAGCAAGTGCATACAGAGAAATGTCACTTCTATTAAGAAGACCTCCAGGAAGAGAAGCTTTCCCTGGTGATGTATTCTACCTTCACTCTCGTCTTTTAGAGAGAGCTGCTAAATTAAGTGATGCACTAGGTGGCGGAAGCATGACGGCACTTCCAATTATTGAAACTCAAGCTGGTGATGTATCTGCATATATTCCAACAAACGTAATTTCAATTACTGATGGTCAAATCTTCTTATCTGGTGACCTATTCAACGCAGGTATTAGACCAGCTATTAACGTAGGTATTTCTGTATCACGTGTTGGTTCAGCTGCACAAATTAAAGCAATGAAGCAAGTTGCAGGTAAGTTAAAGCTAGAACTAGCACAATTCGCAGAGTTAGAAGCATTCTCTCAATTCGCTTCTGATCTAGATCAAGCTACAAGAAATCAGTTAGCTAGAGGACAAAGATTAAGAGAAATCTTAAAGCAAGCTGCAAACTCTCCTATTCCAGTAGAAGAGCAAGTAGCTATCATCTACACAGGTATTAATGGTTTCCTTGATGATATCCCAGTAGACAAGGTGAGATCATTCGTTGATACTCTAAGAACTAACTTAAGAAATTCAAAGCCTAAGTACGCTGAAATCGTTAAAGATACTAAGCAATTCAATGCCGAAGCTGAAGAATTACTTAAAGAAGTTATTGCAAGTACAAAAACTACTTTTGCTTAAAACGTAAAATAAAGACTCAAAGTTATTAATAAATTAATAACTTTGAGTCTTTATTTTAACCAATCATAGCCCTTACTTTCTAATTCTTTCGCCAATGATTTATCTCCAGTTTTTATAATTTTTCCATCTTGCATTACGTGGATAAAAGTGGGTTCAATATAATCTAATAAACGCTGATAATGAGTAATTAATATAACAGCATTGGAATCATTAGCCAAACTATTAATTCCTTTCGAAACAATTTTTAAGGCATCAATGTCTAATCCAGAATCTGTTTCATCTAAAATTGCCAATTTTGTATCTAAAACAGCCATCTGAAGTATTTCATTCCGCTTCTTCTCACCACCTGAAAATCCTTCGTTAACACTTCTATTAAGAAAAGCAGGATCCATCTCAATTACATCAAGCTTTTGAGTAATAAACTCAAAAAACTCTAATGGATCTAGTTCATCGAGTCCCTGGTATTTTCTCCTTGCATTGCAAGATAAGCGTAAAAAATCTGCATTACTAACACCTGGTATTTCTATTGGATACTGAAAACCTAGAAAAATACCTTTCTGCGATCTTTCTTCTGGTTCTACTTCAAGGATAGATTCTCCATTAAAAAGAATATTTCCTTGAGTTACTCTGTAAGCAGAATGTCCAGCTACAATTTTTGAAAATGTGCTTTTTCCAGAACCATTTTTCCCCATAATTGCGTGAATTTCGCCAGGGTTTACTGTAAGATTTAAGCCCTTGATAACTTGTGTATCATTCACTGAAGCTTGAAGTCCTTGAATTTCAAGGATAGGTGAATTGTTTACCATCTTTTATTTAAGTCGACTAAATATTTTTTTATTGAAATTGAATAGAACTATCAGTAACCTTTGGTAATTTAAAACTTTAAATTTAGATCTTTTCTGTGGAATAAGACTTTGCAGATAAAATAACTAGAATAAACTAAATATAAAGTTTCTAAAATTATGAATCAAATTTTAGAAAATAAGATAAGCATTGAAGATTAAACTTAACCAACAGTGCCTTCTAGCTTTAAACTTAGAAGCCTATCTGCTTCCAAGGCAAATTCCATAGGTAACTCACTGAAAACATCTTTACAGAAACCACTAATCATCAAACTAATAGCAGATTCCATATCAATTCCACGTTGTAAAAAGTAAAACAATTGTTCCTCTTCAATCTTAGATGTAGAAGCTTCATGTTCAACACTACTTGTCGAATTATTGACCTGTATATATGGGAAGGTATTAGCTTGTGCTTTGTCTCCAATTAACATGGAATCGCATTGAGAATAATTAATACTATTATGAGCTTTAGGTCCTATTTTCACTTGCCCCCTATAAGTATTTTTAGAATTACCAGAAGAAATCCCTTTTGATACAATACGACTTTTTGTATTTGGAGCAACGTGTAACATTTTTGTACCAGTATCAGCCTGCTGATAATTATTAGTTAAAGCTACTGAATAAAACTCTCCTATAGAATTTTCACCAGCCAAAATACAACTTGGATATTTCCAGGTTATTGAAGATCCAGTTTCAACTTGAGTCCAAGAAATCTTGGAATTTTTACCAGCACAAAGACCTCGTTTAGTTACAAAATTGTAGATTCCCCCAATTCCATTTGCGTCACCAGAATACCAATTTTGTACAGTAGAATACTTAATTTCGGCATTATCTAATGCAACCAATTCTACAATAGCGGCATGTAACTGATTCGTATCAAATTGTGGTGCTGTACATCCTTCAAGATAACTAACTTTACTATTTTGATCAGCAATAATTAAAGTACGTTCAAATTGCCCTGAATCTTGATTATTGATTCTAAAATAGGTAGATAATTCTAAAGGACAAGTAACGTTTTGTGGAATGTAACAAAAAGATCCTTCACTAAAAACAGCTGAATTAAGTGCGGCAAAATAATTATCACCAATAGGTACAACTGTACCTAAGTACTTTTCAACAATAGAAGGATGTGATTGTAGTGCCTCAGAAATTGGACAAAAAATTACACCAACTTTAGATAGCTCTTCTTTAAAGGTAGTCCCTACAGATACACTATCAAATATAGCGTCAACAGCAACATTGGCTAATTTTTTTTGTTCTGTTAGTGGTATACCCAATTTTTCAAATGTTGCTAATATATCCTCATCTACTTCATCTAAACTAGACAAATTCGCTTTCTTTTTTGGTGCGGAATAGTACAAAATATTTTGGTAATCAATATCAGTGTAATGAACAGAAGCCCATGTAGGAGCTACCATTTTTTGCCAATAAGCATAGGCTCTTAGTCTAAAATCTAACATAAACTGAGGCTCATTTTTCTTTGAAGAAATTAACTTAATTACGTCATCATTGATACCTTTAGGAAATTCTTCTACCTCAACATTAGTTGTAAAACCATACTTATAAGGTTGAGAAAGAATTTTTTGTACGTCTAAATTATTATGATCTTTTTCGTTATTAATATCTAAAGAAGTATCTGTATCAACCATACTTTTAATTTTTTTTATATGTTATAAACATAATAACAATCGTCATAAAAAAGAAGTCAAAAAAATAAAAAAATAAAAATAGATTTTTATTTTTTTAGGATGATATTATGATCATTGTCAAACAATAATAACAGGACGAATGGCGGAATGGTAGACGCGGTACACTCAAAATGTATTGGCAAAATGTCGTAAGGGTTCAAGTCCCTTTTCGTCCATAAATGAAATGGATTAGTATAATCAAAATATACAAGTTGGAGATAAAAAAGCGATCTCTTATAAAATAAAAGCAATAAAAATAAAAAATATATGACATTACTCATCGTAGGTGCTACAGGTACTCTGGGAAGGCAAATTGTAAGAAGAGCTATAGACGAAGGGTATCAAGTAAAATGTTTAGCAAGAAATCTAAGAAAAGCTTACTTTCTAAGAGAATGGGGAGCAGAATTAGTTTATGGCGATCTAAGTTTACCAGAAACATTACCTTCGATATTAAAGGATGTCACAGCTATAATAGATGCCTCAACAGCTAGACCATCTGATCCTTACAATGCAGAAACAGTTGATTTAAAAGGCAAATTAGCTTTAATAGAAGCTGCTAAAATTGTCAATATCGAACGTTTCATATTCTTCTCAGTTATTAATAGCGATAAGTATTCTGATGTACCACTTGTTAAATTGAAACTAGACATAGAGTTCTATTTAGAACAATCGGGAATAAAATATACAATATTTTACTTAGGTGGTTTCTTCCAAGGTTTAATCAGTCAATATGCTATTCCTATACTAGAAAAACAACCAATTTGGGTAACCGGAGAAAACACATCCATTGGATATATAGATACTTCAGATATAGCAAAATTTACATTAAGAAGTTTAGCGTTAAAGGAAACAGAATTTAGGAAATTTCCACTCGTAGGAAGAAAAAATTGGAACTCTAAAGAAATCATACAACTATGTGAGCGTCTTTCTGGTCAATCTGCACGAATAACAAAAATTCCGATTAGTGCATTAATCATTTTCAGACAACTAATGGGCTTTTTTGAATGGGGATCTAATATAGCTGAAAGATTAGCTTTTGCAGAATTATTAGCAACAGGGGAAGATTTCACTGGTGATATGAAGGAAACTTACCAACTCTTTGGTTTTGAAGAAAATGAAACTGCGACATTAGAAGGATATATGCAAGATTATTTCGGGCGTATATTAAGAAAACTGAAAGAATTAAGCGATGAAAAAGAAAAGTCACTATAACTAGTATTTATAATTTCATTACAAAAGTTTCATGGTAATTCATTTTATTAAAGAAGTAGATATATAATAATAACAGTACGAGTCTACTAATGTAGATAGAAAAATATTTCCCGGAGATAGATAATGTTCACATTAAAAATTGTTGTTTATACTACAGTGACCTTGTTTGTATCTCTTTTCGCATTTGGTTTCTTATCTAATGATGCATCAAGAAACCCAAACAGAAAAGATCTAGAGTAATATATAACATTACGAAAGAAATATAGGCAAAAAAAGCTTATATACTTAGACTTATTAGGTAATTGAGGGCATAATAAACACTCTCAATTATCTTAACTCATTACAAAATGAAGAATTATTTTGCTCAACCTCAAAAAAAATTTATTTAACTTCCCAAACTTTTACCTTACGAAATATTAACTAACATAGAATATAGAGATATCACATAAATAAACTAACTTGGATTAACAAATGTATTAGATTTAACAATCTGAAAGACTAGTGAGCTCATTTTAAGATAAAGTTGACATAAAAAATTTACTTAATTTAAATAGGAGACTCTCAGTGGCATTAGATTAAGTAAAATTCGTTAAAGAAGAAAATACAAGATTCACTTTATAAAGTCATAATAAAATCACAATACAATTGCTACTGCCATGAAGTCAAATTAATTTATAATCAAAGAGTAGATTTAGATCAGATAGATTATAATCGTAGTAGCTGGCGTAGAACACATACTATATCTTTATTCAGTCTATTACCTAATGCGTTATAGTAAACAATATAAAGGTAATAATATCTAGAGCCGTAATAAAAATTAGATCTCATACTAAGATAAAAAAAGACTTATTAAGTTGACCTAATAAAGTAAACACAAACAAAGTACAATGAAGAATTGGCGCTTAAACAACATCAATCAGTCTGCTTTTGAGAAAACAGGTCCCGTACCGCGTTCTATAACAAAAACTTTTGAAAAATTTAAAAAAGAATTAGAACCAAATTCAGAATCAGAAATCATCGAAGAATTCAGAGTATCTAGGTATCAAACAGCTGCTTCAATAAAATATTTAATATTGTTAATCGCAGTACCGTTTATTGTTAACCAGATATCGAGAAATTTCATATTCTCTCCTTTTATTGATTATTTCTGGAATGATAATCAATCAGATATTTTTTTAAATGCATCTCAGGAAGAAAGAGCATTTGGAGAATTACAAAGATTTGAAGAAAAAATACATTTCGAAATTCTTATAGGACAATCTCCGCCTCTGTCACAAGAATCAATTGATAGAGAAGTAAAAAATAAAGCTATGGAACTAGCACAATTTTTTGTGCAAGAAAGTACTGATGCAATTAAGAATCTACTTTCAGACATCTTATCTTTCATTAGTTTTGCATACTTAATATTTACTGGTGGCAGACAGATAGCAGTTCTAAAATCGTTCATTAATGAGCTTATTTATGGTTTGAGTGATACGGCAAAAGCATTTCTTATAATACTTTTTACTGATATATTCGTTGGTTTCCATTCAACACATGGATGGGAAGTAGTCTTAGAAAATGGTCTTAGACACTTTGGATTGCCAGAAAATCATGATCTTATATTCCTATTCATAGCAACATTTCCTGTTGTATTAGATACAGTTTTTAAATATTGGATTTTTAGATACTTAAATCAAGTTTCTCCATCGGCTGTAGCTACATATCATGAAATGAATGATTAATTCTATGGTCAGAGTATAAAAGAAAATCTGACCTAGAATCATATATTTTTTAGAACATTGGTACGTTACATAACAATACAAAAGCAAAACTTGCTCCACCAACAGCACCTACTAGCCAACCAGAAGTAAATTGCTTCCAGCCTTTAGAACTTTGTAACTGATCACTTACTTCACTCTCTTCAAAAGATACAACACCATAAATAGCAAGACAAGCCGACATTATGATAACAAGACCTAAAGAAGAAAAGAAACCTGAAATAAGAGCTACATCAGAATTTCTTAGAGGACCAAGTTTATAAAAAGGCCCTACTAAGAAATATCCATGAGTCATTCCAATCTCTAGACCTCTAAAAAGAGGAGATATACCCGGCCTATAAGCAGGTAGATTACCTAGTAGAGATCTAGTAAAACTTGATGTACTTACTGGAGTAGCTAAGTTACCTACGAAGGGATCATCATTATACGGTTTGATAAATTGTGACATATTACTTTTATGTTATTGGCAATAAATTTATTCATTTACTACTTATATAGTAGCAATATTAATTAAAATTTGTAAAAAAAACTCTCTTAATAAAATATTAAATAAAAGAAAGTTACAGTGATGTATACTTTATATATTATCACTTTGTAAAGAATCTTACTATGAGTATATTATTAGGTTACATCATTTTATTGGTATGCGCTTTTGGTTTTGCTGCAGGTCTATACTTTGGCCTTTCATCAATCAAACTTATCTAAAAGTCAATTGTGCTTAATTGGAATTATTCTCCAAATAAGCACATATTTTAATAACAAAAATAAAATACTATGGATATTCGTTATGATCTTATTCTGGGATCAAAGAGAACTAGTAACTATTTGTGGATGTTCATGACCTTCATAGGAGGTAGTGGTTTTTTCTTAGCTGGTTTATCTAGTTATTTAGGCTTCCAATTATTACCATTTGCTGACACAAAAGAAATTGTTTTCATTCCACAAGGAATTGTTATGACATTTTATGGAACTACTGGACTTCTTCTTAGTACATTCTTAGGAGCTACAATATATTTAAATGTAGGAGGAGGATACAATTTATACGATAAAAAAAATAAAAAAATCGAAATTTTCCGACTTGGGTTTCCAGGAAGAAAAAAAGAAATATGTCTTTCATACTCTATGAAAGAAATTAAATCTGTAAAATTAAGTATCTCAGAAGGAATCAATCCAAAAAGAGAAATTTATTTACGAACAAAAGATCAAAGAGAAGTTCCAATTACAAGAGTTGGCGAACCAATCTTACTGTCACAGATTGAAGAAGAAGCTGTAGAATTAGCCAGTTTTTTAGAAGTCCCATTAGAGGGTTTATAAAAAGAATGGACATAAAATTAATTTATGATATAATCTTATAAGAATAGAAAGCGGGCATAGTTTAGTGGTAAAACCTTAGCCTTCCAAGCTAATGCTGAGGGTTCGATTCCCTCTGCCCGCTATATTTTTTTTATAAGATACTATAAACCTCACATCATTAAATAAAAAAATCAGTAGAACTTTACATATTAAGAAAGTTAAAGTTTTTGTTCGTGATTATAATTTTTTTTCCTGAAAATAACAAAAAAAAGAGTGGATAATAGAAATATTATATTTCTATAGTTAAGTTTCATAAATGCCAAAAATTGTGCAATATATCCATTCTCTTTTACTAGTTACACTGATGAATGGACATTAATATTTTTTTTACTTATTCAATGACAATATTACAAAATATGGAAGGCAAAAAAATAAAGATTAAATATATTAATAAGATGAAAGTATAATGTTTTTTTCTTTCATAACAGTGATAGAATTTAGTTATGCTGCGTTAATAAAAATAATTTTTTTTAATTAATAGAAGCATCCATAGACATCTAAGCAAAAAAAGGATTAATAAGAATTTCTATTTGTTAACGTAAAATCTTCGTAGGAAATAGAAAACATTCTGTTATTTCTATTTATTTATTGTGTTATCGTACAATCACAAAAGCTCTTCAGTATAATGTAAATGTCAGGTAACAAAAGCACCTTGCTTCACTAACACTATCATTATTAATTTAGTTAACTATACAAGATAAACTAAACTAATAATGTAAAACAGTTCTTATAAATTCCCTTTACTACTTTTTCAGGAGGTAATATCTATGTCAGGAGGCTCAACAGGAGAACGTCCTTTCTCTGATATAATTACTAGTATTCGCTACTGGATTATTCACAGTATCACTATTCCAGCTCTTTTCGTAGCAGGATGGCTTTTTGTTAGTACTGGACTAGCATATGACATTTTCGGTACACCTAGACCTAATGAATACTTCACACAAGAACGTCAACAAGTTCCACTAGTTAACGATCGTTTTAGTGCGAAGCAAGAATTAGAAGATCTAACAAAAGGTTTATAATAATCATAGGAGCATTTAATGAGTAAAATAAAGCAGCCTATTTCGTATCCTATTTTCACTTTCAGATGGTTAGCTATCCACGGTATTGCTGTTCCAACAGTATTTTTCCTTGGGGCAATCACTTCTATGCAATTTATTCAAAGATAGGAGTTTAATATGAGCGGTCCTAATCCTAATAAACAACCAGTTGAATTAAATCGTACTTCCCTTTTCTGGGGATTACTTTTAATTTTTGTACTTGCAGTATTATTCTCTAGTTACTTCTTCAACTAAGAAGTAACTGAAGCAAAATTTAATATTGCAAAAAATTAACTAATCTATAGAACTAATTAGTTCTATAAACTATCAGATCAGGAGAAAAAAACATGGCTAGTACAGGTAGAATTCCTTTATGGCTTATTGCAACAATCGGTGGAACAGCAGAATTAACAGTTGTAGGACTGTTTATATTCGGTTCTTACTCGGGTGTTGGGTCATCTTTATAAAAAGATTTAAAGTGGCTCCGTGCATTTAAATGCACGGAGCCACTTTAAGTCTTTTTGTTTTTATGCTATTTCGTCTTGCTCTATGTATATAAAAGCAAAAGCCATTACGAAACCAGGAAATATAATACCAATAATGGGAACAAGGATAGAAGGCAGATAAGCAGCTGTCATAATTTTACAACCTCCAAATAGAGAGAATATATTAAAAAAGTTATACTGTTTCTACTATAACATTTAGTATTACAGTCTAGTGTATTATAACTAGCAAATAATGTAGTATGAAAATAAGCAAATATATTTTCAGAAAAAATACATACACATCGAAAAAGTAAACAGAAAAGTAAGAAATAAAAAATACAATGGAAAGCAATAGTCCTAAAAGTTTACAAGCAATGCAAAAATTTGCTGAAACATATGCACAAAGAACAAATACATTTTTCTGTTCGGATCTTAGTGTCACTTCGATAGTTATTGAAGGACTCGCGAGACATAAAGATGAATATGGTGCTCCACTGTGTCCATGTCGTCATTATGATGATAAAAATACAGAAGTTTCAGTGGCATATTGGAACTGCCCTTGTGTTCCTATGAGAGAAAGAAAAGAATGCCACTGCATGCTTTTCTTAACTCCAGATAATGAATTTTCTGGAGATGCTCAAAAGATTGATTTAGAGTATCTAATTGATCAAATCCAGAAATAATCTATTTATTGTAAGTTATTGTACTTAAGGTTTCTTAATACATATAACCTACAATAAGAAAAACATAAAGGATAATTTTTTCTATAAATTACCACGTCTTAAAGCAATAAGAACAATAATAGCTGGACCAGCTGTTATTACAAGAAAAAGAGCTGCAAGTTGTGCTACAGTCTGTAAATTAGGCATAAATAGATAACCTCACTTATTTAATGAAATATTAAGTCTTTTGCAATGTCTCGTAAATATGAACTATAAAAAATAATAAATCAAACTTACCTAAACTAATGCAATTATCTTCTAACCATCATGATAGTAGATTAATTCAACAGAGGAAATTAATTTCTATAAAAGGTTTATCTTATATTGGAATATTGATTTACAAAAAAGAATATTTGCAAAAAAAACTTATCTAAGATTTATTTTTCTAACACTTTAGTTAGAAAGACTTGTCTTTGTTAAAGAAATATGATATTCCTATGGTAAGAAACATATAGGACTGCTAACTCAATGGTAGAGTACTCGGCTTTTAACCGATTTGTTCCGGGTTCGAATCCCGGGCAGTCCATAATTTATAAGAAATTAAATAAACATAAATTTAATTATGTAAGCACAAGAAAACTATAAAATTAGTTTCGAATAGTAAAAATAATAATCATATGTAATTACCCCCAGGGGAATTCGAATCCCCGTTACCTCCGTGAAAGGGAGATGTCCTAGGCCTCTAGACGATGGGGGCTAGGTATAAACTTTATCTACAATTAAGAAGATAGCTAATATTTACAAAGATGTCAAGCTTTTTCTTTACAGGTTAAAAGTATGTAGAAAGTAATATAGTACAGTTTATACTGAAACTAAACAAATAAAAATAACAATAAAATGCATGGATAATATAGTTCCCTTATTGTACTTATCTATTCTGTTACTCGCCTTAGCAACACTAAGTGTTTTTATTGGAGGACAAATACTAGAAAGGAAAAGAATAGAAGATAATTTATCAAATTTACAAAATAAAATTCGAAACAACAAAGCTGATGCAGACGATTATTATGAGTTAGGCTCTATTTATCTATCAAAAAAATTATTTGACCAAGCCATAATGCAGTTTAGATACGCTTTGCAAATATGGAAAAGCGAAGATTTCGAAGGAATCTCAAATCTTTATAACACCATAGGATTTACATATGCAGAAACAGAGCAATATGAATTGGCAATTTACTACTATAAAGAAGCTCTAAAAAATGATACAGAGTATACTGTCGCACTTAATAATTTAGGTTACGCTTACGAAAAACAAAAAATGCTTAAAGAGGCATTTAATACATATAGACAAGTAATAGAAAAAGAACCAAATAACGAAACAGCTCTTTCTAGAATACAAATTTTAAAAAGACGAATTCCAAAGTCGGGATGACAGGATTCGAACCTGCGACATCCTGCTCCCAAAGCAGGCGCGCTACCAAACTGCGCTACATCCCGTTAATACTATCTACTACAGTTAATTTATCATACGATTACAGATATGTCTAGAAGATTTTATTTATTTAGAGATGTTATTTATATGAGAGTTTCTTTACAAAGTAATTTTAATAAGCCAAAAAGATGATAATATGCTTATAAATTTGAAATGGAGTACAATATCGTGAAGAAATGGATTTCAACTTTGCTACTATGTTTATTTGTAGCAGTTCCTCTATCAGCACATGCTGATGTAGCAGGACTAGTACCATGTAAAAGTTCTAAAGAATTCGCAAAACGTTTAGATGGAAGTGTTAAGAAACTTGAAAGCAGATTAACTAAATATGAAGTAGGTACTCCACCTGCTTTAGCTTTAGAAAAGCAAATTGAAAAAACAAAAACTAGATTTGCACAATATGGCGATGCAGGTTTACTTTGTGGAACAGATGGATTACCACATTTAATTACTGATGGTAGATGGAGTCACTCTGGAGAGTTTACTATTCCTGGAATATTCTTTTTATATGTCGCTGGATGGATTGGTTGGGTAGGTAGAAGTTATGTTCAATATGCTAGAGGTACTGACAAACCTACTGAGAAAGAAATTATTATTGATGTTCCTGTAGCACTAAGTTTTGTAACAACGGGCTTTGTTTGGCCAGTTGCAGCTTTCAAAGAATTTACTAGTGGTAAATTAATAGCTCGTGAGGATGAAATTACAGTTTCTCCTAGATAGTAAAAAATAAAAATCATCTAAAAATATGGATAACAACTTTCTGAAATATCTTTCAACAGCCCCAGTACTGTTAACGGTATGGTTATCATTAACAGCAGGTCTAGTTATAGAAGCAAATCGTTTTGTACCAGATATGCTTTATTTCCCAATGTAATAATATAAATTCTACTGTTGTTGAATGAATCTCAACAACGTGTTAATATATTAATGTACCTGGGTGTATATGATATATGCTCTTAATCTTGCCAGGCCTGGAAGGGAGCAACAAGAGAGTAACTATATCATTGATACACTCCAGGTATATGATTATAAACTTAGATTTTTGTTTTTTTCTCGTAAAAATACTTATTATTAATGTATTTATCACAAGATTAGATGGTAAATTATTAATTAGGAACTTTCATTACAAAATAGAAAGTAGTAGCGGTAAAAAATATAGAGGATTAATATGACTCCATCTTTAGCAGCTTTTATTAATAGCTTACTTTTAGGATTATTTATCGTAGTTATTCCGGTTGGGACAGCTGTACTATTAGTTAGTCAATCTGACAGAGTAACACGTAACTAGATAATAAATAGGGAAGATTGTGTGGATATAATAAATTAGTACTAGATACATACTATATTCACACATCTCCTTTTTTTTTGTGGAATATAACAAGGAAAATTAATGATACTATTAAATATCACTTCACAAAATAAAAGATATTGAATCCTGGAGACTAAAATTATCTTATATAGAATAGATTCATGTGATCTTCTTCGATAGAAAAGCATTTATATCAAAATAATACAATATGCTAAAAAGATTTGGTTTCATAATTACAGGCGCACTTTGTGCAACATTATTTTCATCTACAGCTTATGCTCTTGACCTAGATGAGAACACAAGAAGTGTTCCTTTAGATCAATCAGGAACTACTGTTGTACTAACACCTGAGCAAGTTAAGCGTGGAAAGAGATTATTTAACAACTCTTGCGGTAACTGCCACGTAGGTGGAATTACCAAAACAAACCCTAATCTTGGATTAGAACCAGATGCACTAAGTTTAGCTACTCCGCCACGTGATAATATTAACTCTCTTGTAGATTACATGAAAAACCCTACAAGCTACGATGGATTAGAGTCAATAGCAGAAGTTCATCCTAGTATTAAGAGTGCTGATATTTTCCCTAAGATGAGAAGTCTTAACGATGAAGACTTATTCGCAATTGGTGGACACATTTTACTTCAACCTAAATTATCATCTGAAAAATGGGGTGGAGGAAAGATATACTACTAAAATAATATCTAGTAGTATCCTATAAATTTTACCTTTTGTTAAAACATTATAAGATGTTTGCAAAGGGTAAAAGAAAAGATTCAGATTTTTTTCTTTTTTTTTACAGAGACAAGTACACAATCTAAATGAACTAAACATGAACATTAATAAATACATAATTATAGAAAGGAAAAAAAAACTGCAATATTATACAATAACAAGAATCTAGAAGAAGTATTAAATATTCACTCAACTTACAATGTAGGTGACATATATTTAGGCCAAGTGGTTAATATCTTGAGCAATATCAATGTTGCATTTATTAAACTAAATAAATGGAAACAGAATGGTTTTATGATACTAAAGGATGAACCTTATTGCAATAAGAATCTTCGCTTAGGTGAGGATGTCCTTGTGCAAATAATAAAGGAGCAAGTAAATAAAAAAGGGCCAACAGTTACAAGAAATATCATTCTCGAGAATGAAAGCGTAAAAATATCCCCGTCCAATAGAGGGAATATTGTTTTTGATAAAACCTTTAACTTTAGCGAGAAACAATGTTTAAAAACAATTGCAACATTAATAAAACCCCAAAAAATTGGTATTGAAATTAAAAAAAAAGAAAGAAAAATAAATATTTGGCAGCTTATTAAAGATCTAAAAATATTAGAAACAAAATCAACACTAATAGAAACAAAAATCAAGAAGATTCGTTATTCGCCTTCTTTAATAACACCTAAAAAAGAAATAATAGATATTCTTTTGAAAAAAAAATTAATTCAAAAAGAAACTGTCATTATTACTCGATCAAAAACTGAAGGCTTCAAAATAAAAAAAAAATTAATCTCTTCATCAATAAAAAGAGATAAAATTTATATCGAATATTGCAATGAAAAGCTCAGCAGAAATTATCAATATTATATTGAATACTTAATCAAAAAATTATTTAAACCAATCATTAAATTAAATAATGGTGGACATATCATAATAGAAAAAACTGAAGCTTTAACTTCTATTGATGTAAATTCTGGAGGATTTAATAAACTCAAATCATCAAGAGAAACAATATTATGGATAAATTTAGCAGCAACAAAAGAAATTATTACTCAGTTAAAACTTAGAAATATTAGCGGGATAATAGTCATTGACTTCATTGGTATGATTAATCAGGACGACCAACTATCACTTCTAGAATATTTGGATAAACAACTCAAGTTAACATTAAGTGGAAGTAAAATTATACAGATTTCTGAGATAGGTTTAGTAGAAATAATAAAACAACGAGGAGAAAGAAATATTTATGATATGTTTACTAAGCAATGTTTAGTGTGCGAAGGCTTAGGCTATAAAAGAAATGAAAAATTATCTAATAAATTACCACAATATTTTCTGGAACTTAGTTCTATATTTGGATAAAATACACACTTAAGAAGCTGTAAATAATATGTTATAATCAATCTTGTTATAAGGGCGTGTAACTCAGTGGATAGAGTGTCAGATTCCGGACCTGATGGTCGTGGGTTCAATTCCCGCCATGCCTATCATGTATTGAGAAAAAAAATATTCACAAAAAATGTTAATGGATTATTTTTATTATGGTATAACTAGATTCAGAAAGATTGGGGCTGTTATGGTATCGACACTTTAGAAGATACAATAATGTGATGCAAGCCAAGATTAGGTAATTCTTGTAAAAAATACCTAACAAAATAAATGCAAATAACATAGTAAAATTCTCTAAAACTTACGCATTCGCATAAGAATTTTAGAAAAATTCACTACAAAATAAACGTAAATTAAACAGGAATTCATAAAATTCCAAGCTGAAATTAAAGAAGAAAATAAAAATATCTGTTTCAGATTTTGTATGAAACTAAGCTTGTGAATGAATATATTGTATAATTTATAGTGGACGTGGGTTCAAATCCCACCAGCTCCAAAATATAAAATATTAATCAAGCATCTGTGGCCGAGTGGTCGATGGCACCGGACTCATAATCCGTTTCTTGAAAAAGACACCGCTGGTTCGAACCCAGCCGGATGCAATAAACAAAAAGTAGATAATAATAGAAAAAGTATTGTTAGACAATATAATGAGACCTAAAATATTATGAATATTGAACATAATAGAATTTGAGAGAAATATGAAACATACTTTATCTGTTTTAGTAGAAGATGAATCAGGTGTTTTAACACGTATAGCAGGATTATTTGCACGAAGAGGCTTTAACATAGAAAGTCTAGCCGTAGGTCCTGCCGAAGCAATTGGCATTTCTCGTATAACAATGGTGGTTCCTTCTGATGAAAGAACTATAGAGCAATTAACTAAACAATTATATAAATTAGTTAATATTTTAAGAGTTGAGGATATTACGAATCTGCCATGTATAGAAAGAGAGTTAATGTTAATAAAAATACAAACTCAACTTAGTGAAAGATCTGAAATTCTAGAAATAGCTCAAGTATTCAGAGCACATGTAGTTGACTTATCAGAAGATACAATGATAATCGAAGTTACTGGCGATCCAGGAAAGACAGCTGCTATAGAACAATTATTATCGAAATTTGCAATTCAAGAAATTGCACGTACTGGAAAAATATCTCTCGTTAGAGGATCAAAAATCAGCACTAGTTACTTAAGATCTAAATAAAAATCTAATGGGGGTGGAGGGACTTGAACCCTCACGACCGTAAAGTCAACAGATTTTAAGTCTGTTGTGTCTACCATTCCACCACACCCCCTATTTAACACCCATATTAATTAATGCTTGAGGCGGCACCCAGATTTGAACTGGGGATGAAGGATTTGCAATCCCTTGCCTTACCACTTGGCTATACCGCCATTACTACATCTTGTAATATAGTAATATAATTTTTTGTTATCGTACATAAGTAAACAATGTTTTTTCATAAAGATGCGTTTTTTCCTAATAATTTAGAAATTAATTAGCTAAATTATTAGGAAAAAAATTTATAAAAATTTTATTCTTTAAAAAGACGACTTCTTAATATATCTTGAGGTTGAATCGTAACAAGATCTGATTTAATTAGTACCTTGTCTCCTGCTGTAAACATCCTATTAGCTTGTCTCATTCTAGCTCTATCAATTGCGTTTCTCACGCTTCGAGCGTTAGCAAAATGAGGTTGAGTCATTCTTAACTTAATATAATCTAGTAAGACGTTTTCCGATTCCTCTGTTAATCGATATTGTTGTTCTTCCAACATTATCTTGCCGATTATAAGTAATTCTTCAGGACTATAATCTGGGAAGTCAACATGATTTGCAACTCTAGAAGATAAACCTGGATTCGATTCATAGAAAGAATCCATTCTGTCTTTATAGCCTGCAAAGATTATAACAAGATCATCACGCTGATTTTCCATCACCTGTAGTAGGATTTCAATAGCTTCCGCACCATAATCTCTTTCATTATCAGGCTTATAAAGATAATAAGCTTCGTCAATAAATAGAACTCCTCCCATCGCACGCTTTAGTACTTCTTTTGTTTTTGGTGCTGTATGACCAATGTATTGACCAACCAAATCATCACGAGTAACTGTAATTAAGTGGCCTTTTCTAATGTAACCAAGTCTAAATAAAATGTCTGCCATTTTAAGAGCCACTGTTGTTTTACCAGTACCTGGACTGCCAGTAAATGACATATGAAGATTAGGATTTGCAGAAGTAAGACCTACAAGTTTTCTAAGACGGTGAACTAGTAGTAAAGCTGCGATTTCTTTAATTCTATCTTTCACCGGTTTTAAACCAACTAGATCTCTTTCTAGTTCATCTAGTACTTCTTGTATTTGTCTATTTTCATATTCCTCTTGTAAGTTAACCAGAGTATTGTCTGTAGATGCGGTCATAATAGATAATTTTTATGATATTAAAAAAAAGATAACTCAAACACATGGAGTTTTTATCACATAATGTTTGAGTTATCTATAAAATAAGTTGATTACTATTTAATTAGTAACGCTCACCTTCTGGGCGAGTGCTAGCGTAACTTTGAATAGTGTATCTGATAGTTCTTGACTTCTCTTCTTGACGTTGTAGTTGGAAACCAGGCTCGTTAGAAGTTGGTCTTTGAACGATGAAAGAAAGACAGCAACTCTCAACACCACGTGAGTTATCGAAAGCGTTAACCTTTACGTAGAAAGATGGCTTAGCTTTACGACATGAGTTGATCTCAAACATAACAGCTGCTGGATCCTTAACACCGAATAGAGGAAGACCCCAAAGATCCCAGTAAGCGTTACGAGGGTGTGGATCATCTGTAAATTCTACGTTAAGTGCCCAACCTTTACTGATAGCATATTGAACTTGCTTAACAATTTGCTCGTCAGTTAAGTCTGGAAGGAAAGAAAATGCGCCTTGTGTTAATCTCATGTTAAGTACTCCTTTAGATTGTTTTATGTAGCTGTGACACTAGTTTACACCAGTGTCACGTATCTCGTATTAGATAATTATAGATTATCTGTTAGAAGTAGCTGTCTCAACGAAGTCAGCTGTATCTGTAGAAGCATAGTTGAATGTAATATCCTTCCATAGATCTAGAGCTGTTTGAAGAGGACCACAGCTCTTAGCTGCAGTACGAAGGATGTCTGGACCTTGTGATAGGTAGTCACGACCTTCGTTACGAGCTACAACCATGCTCTCAAGAGCTACACGGTTAGCAGTTGCACCAGCTTGAATACCATCAGGGTGACCAATTGTACCACCACCGAATTGAAGTACAACGTCATCACCTAGGTAGTGAATTAGTTGGTGCATTTGACCACAGTGAATACCACCTGAAGCTACAGGTAGACACTTGTTTAGAGCTGCCCAATCTTGAGCAAAGAATAGACCTTGAGGTAGGTTAATCTCTGATTGAGTTGCAAGAAGAGTTGTGTAGAAACCTTTAACCATTAGAGGGTCACCTTCAAGCTTACCTACAACAGTACCAGCGTGAATGTGGTCAACACCAGCCATACGCATCCACTTACAGATTACACGGAAGTTCATACCGTGAGTCTTTTGACGTGCATATGTAGAGTTACCTGCACGGTGTAAGTGAAGAATCATACTGTTCTCACGAGACCACTTAGCAATACTTTGGATAGCTGTGTAACCCATTACAAGGTCGATCATGATGATCACAGATCCTAGTTCCTTACCGAATTCAGCACGCTCGTAAACGTCTTCCATTGTACCAGCAGTTACGTTGAAGTAGTGACCTTTAACTTCACCTGTAGCTGCAGACGCACGGTTAACACCTTCCATACCGAATAAGAAACGCTCTCTCCATCTCATGAATGGTTGAGAGTTGATGTTCTCGTCATCCTTAAGGAAGTCTAGACCACCCTTAAGACCTTCGTATACAACACGACCGTAGTTCTTACCAGAAAGACCTAACTTAGGCTTAACAGTAGCACCTAGTAGAGGACGACCGAACTTGTCTAGTCTCTCACGCTCTACAATTACACCTGTAGCAGGACCTTGGTAAGTCTTAAGGTATGCAACTGGCATACGCATATCTTCTAGACGTAAAGCATTAACGGCCTTGAAACCGAATACGTTACCGATGATAGAAGCTGTTAGGTTAGAAAGAGAACCTTCTTCGAATAGGTCAAGCTCGTAAGCGATGTATGCGAAGTATTGGTCTTGTGCACCTGGAACAGGGTCAACTCTGTAAGCTTTAGCTCTGTAAAGATCACAAGCTGTTAGAAGGTCTGTCCATACAACAGTCCAAGTAGCTGTTGAAGATTCACCAGCGATAGCTGCAGCACATTCTACAGGGTCAACACCTTTTTGAGGTGTCATACGGAACATAGCTAGTACGTCAGTATCCTTGATAACGTAGTCAGCATCCCAGTAACCCATCTTAGCGTAAGGGATAACACCTGATTCGTAACGTTCGTTCTTGATTCGAGTCCGTGATTCTACGGATTGAGACATAAACTCCTCCTTTAACGTGTATTTTAAATAATAAAATTTGCCTGTGTAATATCATTGATTAGAAGATCACACTATTGGCAGTTAATAATTAATGTTTTAACTCATTAACTTATACCTTGATATTAATATTATCAGGAAATGAGATGCAAGTGATAATATCTTTTTTATAGAATAGATAATTTTTTTTAATATATAAGAAAATTGACTACCTAAACAAAATAATAAAGATAAAAGTCATTGTCAAAATAAGTCAAAGTATAATATCAAGAATTAGTAATCTCTGTAATAAGAAAAATAATTCAATCAAAATTTTATCAATAAAACAAAATTAATGTACGAAGGAATAAAGTTTAGAAAAGTAGAATTATTGCTATTCATGGAATTTAACATTACTTTGGAACGAAAGAAACTATCAATCCAGTATTCCTTATTTACATATAAATTGACATAGATATATTTTGGTTTTATCACTAAATACACCCAAGACATGAAAATTCATAGGCATTACACTATTGAATAATTAGCATTCTGTAATTACTTAAAGTAAAAGATTTTGAAAAACAGTATATTAACATTATCAAAAAAAAAGTATGGATTATATTTTAGATTATCTAAATGATTTATCAAACAATAAGAAAACAAGTTACATTTTTTCTTCTTTTCAAAATATCCAAGTACAAGATCCATTATCAAAATTAATAAATTGGCTTAACACAGAAAGAGGAACTGGAATAAAAATAAAAAGTGAAGAAGATATATTAGTTGAAGATTTTTTATACAAAAATAAAAATCAGATTATTCAATTGAACTTAGATGATAGAAAAAATATTCCCAAAGAAAAGATATCTATTTTAAGTACTAATAGAAGAAACCCTTCTTTCCCTACAGCACAACAAAAAGCAATTTTAACAGAACTCAAAAAAGTTCCAGTATATGCAGTAGTAAATGGCCATAGTGAAATTATTCTCGCTTCACCAAGACAAGAAATTAGTCAAAGTTCTGTGCAATGGTTATATAACCAATATTATAATTGGTTTATTTGGAGAGAAGATGAGGGACCTGTTACGGTAGGGCTTTTCTTCTCAAATAAAGAAGATGCAGAATCTTATTTGCATGAAGTATGTTTAAGAGATCCACGTGGAGCACAAAATTTAGGACTTAGTGTAAAAAGTACTGGCCTAGATACATTTTATTATTTAAATAGAACATCAAGTCCTAGGACACAGGTGAGAATGATTAGTAACCTAGAGGAATTAGACTTACTTCTTAGTGCAAATATAAGAAAAAATTTATCTTTTGTTAATCCAAAACAAAAGTATGGACAAAATTGGTTTAAAGGAACACCTATTTATATAATAAGAACAGATGATCTCAATCAAAAGAAAGATATCATCACTAAAAAACTTGTTTTTTTTAGTAGACAAGATGTGGAAAAAGCATTAGAAGCCTTTAAAAGAAGTAATACAAAATTAAATATTAAAGAACCAACAATCGAAATTTATAATCTAGAAAATTTTTTACTAGACCTAGAAAAGTCTCCCAATGACTTAATACAAGAAGTAAAATTTTTTCCTCCATACTCTTCATATGAGACAGATAATAAAAACATAGAAGATATTAAAATTGAATCTTCAGAAAATAAAAAAATCAAGAAAATATTAAATGAAAAAGTTAAATCTGTGCAACGTTTTTGTAAAGGTGTCATATGGCTAGTAACCTCAGACACCTTACCAAGTGAAGAAAATTCGTGGTAAAAATTATTTAGAAGAGCAATATAGTTATGTATTACTCTAAAAAGTGTTTTAACCCTTACGTGAGTAATACTCAACTATAAGTAATTCATTTAACTGTAAAGCAACCCAATCTCTCTCAATGATTCCATTAATTTTTCCTTTTAAATTTGCTTTATCAAAGTCAAGATGACTAGGTATATTTGCTAATCCAGGAAAAGCTAGATAAGATTCGACTAGTTGTTTCGATCGAGGATTAGCTCGTACACTAATTGTTTCACCTGCTTGACATTGATAGCTAGGAATTGAAACTCTTCTTCCTTCTATACAAATATGACCGTGACTAACTAGTTGGCGGGCAGCAGGGATTGTAGGTGCCATTCCTAGACGGAATACAATGTTATCTAACCTCATTTCAAGAAGTTGAAGTAAAGCTTCACCAGTAGAACCTTTGATTCTTCGAGCATCTCTCACATATCGAAGAAGCTGCTTTTCTGTAACACCATAATTAAATCGTAACTTTTGCTTTTCTTCTAAACGAATTGCATACTCCGATGGTTTTCTAGCTTGGTCTCCATGTTGACCAGGACGAGAATTTCTTTTTGTACTTTTTCTTGTAAGACCAGGAAGTTCTCCTAAACGGCGAGTAATTCTTAAAACAGCTCCTCTATAACGAGACATATTATTATTTCTCCATATATTTGTTTATTTTTTTTTGCGCCACCTTTTAAGCAATTATATTAATTTATTTATAAAGAAAACAATAAAATTAATATAATTGAATTATCTCATAGATTTAGCATGCTCCAAAGTTATTTTATAAAATAAAAAAAACAAAATAAGGTACTTTACAAAAAAAGAAAAGCAATGTATAATATCATTGCTACAGGGAAATCAAGTACTCTATAGTTATATATGTTATTATTTGTCTATATATTTATTTATTGTTTTCTTTAAAGATAGATTTAGCATGCTCCAAAGTTATTTTATAAAATAAAATAAGGTACTTTACAAAAGAAACAAAAGCAATGTATAATTATGATCGAGTCAAACAAACAAAGACATAGATAAAGCTGGTGTAGCTCAATTGGTAGAGCAACTGATTTGTAATCAGTAGGTTGCGGGTTCAAGTCCCTTCACCAGCTTAAATTACATGCAAAAGAATAATTAATTAATCTGAGGAAGATTGAATTATTCTCATATTAAAGTATAGTTTAGCTCCTCTATATGGATAACTAACAACATCTAGTATAAGACAATAAGTTGATAATATTTCTCTAACAATAGCTAGACCAATCCTTTGCCTATTATTATATGGAAAAAGACTGCTAGATTTAATCAGATATTGGATATCATATGTCATTCCAACACCGTTATCAATCACAGCAGATCTACTGAAATTTATATAATTAAATGAAATAAGAGAGATAGATGTGATTATATCGACTTCTAAAATAATCCATCCGTCATAATTAATGAATTTACTCGCATTTCCAAGTAAATTAAAAATTACATTCTTATAGGTCTTCGAATCTATGTTAACTACCCCGACAGAGTTTTTATCACATTTATAGGATTTAACGAATACATTCTTTTGAAAAGATAAAACATCATATACAGAAGCGATCCTATTTGTCACATCTAGAATCTGCAATTGTTCACTTTTTTTCTCCTTGAATTTAAATAGGTAATTAAAATTTGAAAAATAGTCAATTAAATCTTGTAATCTTTTTATTTCTGCTAACCCCAATCGAAGAATCTCTTTTTTTCTACTTAGCGAAAGCGTTTTGTCATACTCGTATAACATTTCTAGAACTAAGTTTAGATTAGTTACCGGAGTTTTTAACTCATGGCTAAGTTTTCTCAAGTTTTTATAAAATTCCTCTTGTATTACAATGTTATTGTTCATCATTTATATGAATATTTATATTCCGTAGATTAGACTACTCCTTGCGGAAAGAAAAACAATTTTTAAAATACTCCCTAAATTAAGATCCGAAAATTATAACTATCCAAAAGATAAAAATAATGTTTAGAAAAAAAAAATAAAAGCAGTTGCATAAACACTATCAAAAGTGTACACTAGCTTCAGAAGTAATAAACAATCATAAGTGGGCGGTTAGCTCAGCGGTAGAGCGCCTGCCTTACAAGCAGGTGGTCACTGGTTCAAATCCAGTACCGCCCATTGATATAAATTAAATTCCGGGCTCATCGTCTAAGGGATCAGGACAGGGACCTTCTAAGTCCCTAATGTAGGTTCGAATCCTACTGAGCCTATATTTTTAATCTAGTAGATCACCAAATATATCTTCGAATACTTTCTCTACCTTATCTCCTGAATCAATTGATTCTAAAGGATCCTTACGTAATCTGTGACGAAGACACATCTTAATAATTGTTTTTATATCATCTACTGTAACTTCCGTGTGCCCCATATATGCGGCATAAGCTCTGGCAGCTCTATTAGTAACAATATCTCCTCTTAAACCATCTACATCAAGTTCACCACATACTTGAGATATTTTCACTCTTAGTTCATAGCTTAAAGTTGTATCTGGTAATAAGTTTTGTGCCTTAATAATTCTATCTCTAAATTCTTGTTGTTGATCTTGATATTGAGCAAGACAAGCTTGAGGATTTTTATCAAATTCTGATCTTTGTTCTACGATTTGAACTCTTAGTTCAGGATCTCTTACTGTTCTAATTTCAGAGTGCATACCAAATCTATCTAATAGTTGTGGTCTAAGTTCTCCTTCCTCTGGGTTACCTGAACCTACTAATACGAATCTTGCTGGATGTCTAATAGATATACCTTCTCTCTCTACAGTGTTCCATCCTGAAGCTGCTGAATCTAATAGAATGTCAACTAAATGATCGTCAAGAAGGTTAACCTCATCAACGTATAATATACCTCTATTAGCCTTTGCTAATAGACCAGGTTCAAAAGCTTTAACACCTTCTGTTAAAGCTTTTTCAATATCAATAGTTCCACAAACTCTATCTTCTGTTGCACCAAGAGGTAGGTCAATCATTGACACTTTCTTCTTCGCTACCTGTACTGAATTACCTGATTCGATGGATCTTCTAACATCTTCACTCATTAAGTCATAATCACTGGGATGTGAGTTAAATGGATCGTTTTCAATAACTTCCATCTCTGGTAAGATATCAGTAATTGCTCTAATAGTTGTTGATTTACCTGTACCACGATCACCCATAATAATAACACCACCAATTTTTGGGTCTATTACGTTAAGTGCCAGAGCTAACTTCATTTCTTCTTGTCCCACAATTGCTGTAAATGGGAAGACTGGGCGTTCACTAATAGCTAATGTATTTGATGTCACTTTTTTCTTTTTCTTTAATTTTTATACCTATATATTAGGAAGGGTTTACATATAATATTTTTCAGAAATCCTCAATGTAGTAAATGAGAATTTATTTCATTATTCGTATAAAGATGTGCCTAGTCTAATAGCTAAAACTAGTGATACCAGAGCTAGAATTAGAGCAACAAAAATCTGAGTGTCACTTATCATTAGAAATGTACTCCTTAAATTTTATTAATTAAGTTAATATTACAGACACAAATTTATATTACATACTCTTTGACATATTTATTTAAACTTTCTAATAATAAATTAATTCTATAGATTTAAATTAGACTTCTAATCAGGGTTGACAAATGTCTAATTCAAAAGCTAATGTTATTGAAGAATTAAAGGAAAAGAGTTTTACCAAATATTTCTCAGATCCGTTACTTCTAAAAGAAAATGTTTTATTCAAAACAAAATTAAATATTGGATATCATGGAGAGTTTGATCCTGGCTCAGGATGAACGCTGGCGGTATGCTTAATACATGCAAGTCGTACGAGGGCTTTTAGCTCTAGTGGC
>Ga0213864_10000006_pt1 | contig 105743 bp, 122 predicted proteins | sample PICome_5_FD_160078 | JGI IMG/M metagenome (GOLD analysis project Ga0213864, IMG submission 160078) | Coastal seawater microbial communities near Pivers Island, North Carolina, United States - PICO247 | ecosystem: Environmental > Aquatic > Marine > Coastal | place: USA: North Carolina... | reverse complement strand
CTTGTCCTCTCCCCTGGGCGACATCAACAGCCATAACGTACTTATGCCCTTCAGTAGGCTGCTTATATATTTTAACATTCTCAAAATAATGCTTAGGGTCAATCGCTTTTTGTTCTAGTAAGCAATTAGCCGCAATAAGTGTATTGCCACGCCCATGAAAGTTATTACCAAATTCTTGATCAAACTGCAATTCTGAAGTATTGGCTATTGTTTGCTGTTTCCAAGCTTCGTCTCTGCCTGGAACATCCCACCAATCGACTGTAAATGGAGCAAACTCATTAGTCTTTTGTACTGCTCCTTCCCATAGTTTATGGAACACATTGCCTACGCCGTTTGCTGTAGAGGTAATAATAATTTTAGTATTTTTACCAGAAGAAATTACAGGGTATGTTGAGGTATAAAACTCAGCATCGTTTTCGACAAAGGCAAACTCGTCGAGCATCAATAAGTTAATTGACATACCACGAATAGAAGAACCAGAAGTTGCAGCAGCTACTATACGTGAATTATTACTAAACTCAATCGATCCTTTATTTAATGCCTTACAACCGGGCTGTAAAAAGAACGGCAAATTTTCAAGCATTAATGTAATTCGTGCTAGCATCTCTCTGGCTGTTGCTCCTTTATTAGCAAGGATTGCAATAGTCTTTTCTGGATGGAAGCATGCATACCAAAGTAGATATGCAACGGAACTAATTGATTTACCACTTTGACGACAGGCTAAAACAATACTAAAGCGGTTATCATTAAAATGGCTAAACATATCCTTTTGATAAGGATACAATTTAAATGGTACTAAACCAGAATCGAGGGATATAATTTTGACATATTGAGTTGCAAAATAAGAAGGGTCTGACATGCATTTAGCATATTCCCTTACTTCATCAGCAGTAAATTGAGCTTCAACTCCATCACGTTTAACATTTGGATTACCTAAGTAACCAAGCGCGTCATTCTTTATTCTCTGATTCATGATCAATCACATTCTTTTCTTGATTATCTAGTAGCATACGCTGTAAATCAGTAGTACTGCCAATAAACATATTATTATTTGTTACGGTCTTAGCCTCTTCAGCTTTTTCGTCTTTTTGAAGGTCCTTCTTATTCTTTTGAAGTGACATAAGTTTATCAGTAGTATCTGCAATATCTTTAATACTACGGGAAAGAACCTCAAATGCTCGGGGATGTTCTGATTCTCTGGCTAATTCGGCCAAAGAGTCTAAGGATGACATACCCGTATTAATAAGATCTTTATAGACCTCACGGGAATATTCGTAATCGTCTTGGATTTCTTTTTCTTGCTTTTTATGAGCTGGTAAACTTTTTACTATTTGTTTATCTAATTCGCCAAGCAATCTATCTGTTTTAGTCTTCATAGCTACCGTCATCAATCGCCACATTTACAGTATATGCATCATCCTCTTGCGCAGTATTAGGATCGATGGTAAATACCATGTTCTCAAAAGTATTTATCCCGCTTGGTACGGCATCGAAATCAATCTTAACTTCGCGGATAACACCCTGATCTGAAGTGGGACCGAAAAACTTCATTTTCATTTCAAATTCAAGGGTATACACTAATACTCTTCTAGAAGTTAGGTCTCCTTCATAATCATCTGATATAGAAACTGATGAAAGGACAATAGGGACATCTTGTTTAAAATCGTAACCGTCAATTGGCGAAATAGAAACTGTATATTCAGGCTGAAAATATGGAAGAATCTGTTCTAATATTTGTAGACCATCATCCTGATTTTTAGCCATAATATTTAAAGACATACCAATATTATAAGCAGCAATTTGTTTTATAACACGCTTTTCTGTTGGATCATCTGTTGCTTCAACAATAGTATTACGCTTAGCAAGCTTTTGATTAAGATCCATTGAAATACTCGTAATTTCAAAAGCCATACGAGGTAATTTAATTGCCATGGACTCTTGATTGACTTGGTCTATTCGCGCTAAAAACTTTTGCTTAGGGCCATAAGCAAGAGGAACCTTGATTTGATTTAAAACATTACCTGATCCGTCTTGGCGAATGACAGTAATATTATTAAACAGGGTACCAAAAACGGCAACCGATTTTCTCATTGTAGCATGATAGAAATGATTACCAAACATTAGTAAGTCTCCGAGGGATCACCGAATGGATTACTTTCAGTAAAATCTATAATTGAATCTGCATCAAGCTCAAAGGCTGTATTTTGTGCATTGCCATCCGTTGGCATAAAGTCTTCTTCAGATACCGTAGCAATATCGGTTATATACCCATTTGTTGTAGTTGAAATAAGCTGAACTGTAGGTGACACCAAGAAATCTTTAGCGTCGCTAGATCCAGTTACTCCAATATTAGAAACTGTTATTGTGTTGGTTGTATCTGAAGTCTGTTCTGAAAGTCTGACTTCGCCATATACCGTAACTCCAGGTGATATAACCTGTGAAACAGTTTCGCCCTTAGTAAAATGCGTACCAGTACCTGATATATCGACAACAAGTGTTTGCTGATAACCAAAGTTATCTTGTTGTACATCGATAACTTCAACGCCAGTATCAATCTCTTCTTCGTTATATTCATACAACGCACATCGCAATTTATAAACAACTAAATCATTGAGCTGATAAAATGGTTCTTCATCTTCAACGTGCATAATCTCAAAGAATGTGTTACTTAACTGAAGGAAGATTATATCTCCTTCGTTAGGACGAGTACTGTCTAATGAATTATTCCATATCCCAACAAACTGTTCCCACCTTCTACGTGAAATAATAAATGTTATCTCATCTCGTATTTCAATACCAAATTTTTGATATAAGTCACCAGCTCCTTCAAATCCGTCGACGTTTTCAATATATGCTTCAAGCATATACGCCGAATCAAACCTACTTGCTCGGTCTTCTCCAAAAATATTGTCCCGTGAAACAATGCTGCGTGGTAAGTAATATACGTCCTGACCATAGATCTTAAGCGATTCTATAATCAAATCTTCGTATAAGTTTTGTTCTGTCGCAACAGCCTGGCTGAAATAAACATTTCTTGGCATGATTTACCTTTATGCAGTAATAAAACCGAGTGGCTCTTCCCAGTTAAGTCGAACCTCTTCCTCTAAACGTTGTAGCTCTTCTTTAGCATCGTCAACATATTGTCTTCCACTAAATGTTACACCGCCTGGCATTTGCATACCTTCGAATTTAGAAAGATTTGTACCCCATTGCAGTTTTATAAGTGCAGTTAAATATCTCTTTAAATAATAATCGTTATATACGTCTGTGTATGTTTCTGGATCAATAATACGGTAACATTCAATAACCATATAATCGCCGACCTCAACTTCTTTGTCCCAGTCCATATCAATACGTAATTCATTCTTATGCTTCTTAAAACTAATATACTTGCTATCAGCATCGATAACTAAATCAACTAATGCTAGCCACTGTTTGGACATAACATAATCAACAAGCGATCCCATATAATTAAGTGAAAAAACTTCATCTAAATGAAGCTGATAATTAATATCGAAAAGCGCGCTATCAGTAGCAGATAATGTCTCATTAAGTGGAAATACTCTTACAATTTCTGTAATATAATCATTAATTGCAATAGTTCCATCATCAATATTTTGTTGAGTTATTTGGTGCTTAAGATATATTTTTTCTATAGCATCTCTATGATATTGCTGATAAAATTGCAAAGCCTCATCGACACGATCATCAAGCTGATCTTCATCAACATTGATCTCAATTACTGGAGCTCCAAGCGAGCGAAGGCAGTAATCAATAAGGCTTTGCTTTGAATTTGGTTTTGCCATTTAAATGTATTCCTTATTACTTACCTAAAATTCCGCCGGCTGTTGCAGTGGCAGTTGCTTTACCAGCCCATACAAAATTAAGTGTTTCTGTATCATTATATCCACTTCTTCTCATTGTAACTGTAAATTCAATAGCCACGTTATTAAACTCAGACTGGCCTTCTATTTCGCTAGATGCAGAAACGCTAGCGGTCCATCCACCCGTTTCATTAAGCGCTAGTGATTGATATGTGTTTTCATTTACGGAATAAGTTGAGCCGCCAACATTTGACCCGGACGTGGTCGCCTCACCATTACCTAGAGAACCAGTGCCACCAACCGTTTGCGCGACTTCCCATTTAAAAGATGTTGGCTGTACTGTTCCACTCGCAGCTTCGGTCCAAGTGTTATTTGCTATGCCCGTTGAGGTTCCGGAACTATCAATTCTGTTTTGATATACATTATTAAATCCAGTTGAGCCGTATGCGTCAAAATCAAAGCCTGAGCTATTTCGTTCTATACGAAAAGTCACGATGGCCGCGCAGGCCGCGATGCCCTGGCCTATATCTTGCGCGACAAATTCAAATGCAGCATCATCAGCTACGATATTAACATATCCTGTTGCCATTGTTCCATCAAATTCTCGTACAATATATGTTGATGATGGGAAGTCAATAGCAGCAGATGCACTATAAAAATCTGTGAGTTGAATCTCGCCACTTGTTGGAACATTTGGAGCGCCACTTGATGATACACCAATAGCACCACCACTATAGAAATCTGATAACGCGTTAGCCTCAAAGAAAATCTCGTTATTAGTTAAAAGAGTCGTCGTCAAATTTGCTGACATTGTAATACTACCAGAAGTAAGAGAAGCAATTGTGCCATTAACTCCACTAGTAGTTGCTCTCATACCAACGCATAGATTTGCAGTAGATCCTGTTTGTATTGTTGGCTGGCCGGAAGACGCTGATGCTGCCACTAAAACAGATTCAGTTCCATCAGTGCTATTAGTAAACTCTTGGATAATATCTTGTAAAGATATTTGTCCGCTTGCTTGTAAGGCCATTAAATAATTCCTCTCTTATACTTCTATTTATACACTTATTTCTTTAGGTCTTCGATCTGCGCCTTAAGAGCCTCGATCTGTTCTTGTTGTTCTTTGATTGCCTCAATAAGAACTGCGTGAAGTGTATTATAATTTACTGCTTTATAGGTATCGTACTCTTGTCCATTGTCTACAATACCAGTTCTTTCTTCCTTTTCCGTAACAGCATAAGGCAAAACTTCTTCAATTTCTTGAGCAATAACACCAGCTGAGGTTGTATTGTCTTTCTTCCAATCAAAAGTTACGCCTCGCAATTGCTTAACTTTATCAACAGCATTATCAATCGTAGCAATATTTTTCTTAAACTTTAAATCAGAAGCTGTGCTAGTTGAATTAGCAATAACATCACCATCGGCATGAAAGTTACCAGTTGAAACATCGAACCAAAATTCGACGTCATCGTTCGTATTAGTAATATAAACATCATTTGCTGAAGAAACATTTTGATGAATAACTAGATGCTGACTATTAAAATCAATAATGTAGTCGTCACCAGTGCCTAATCTAATATCATCGTTATCCGCTAAGTCAATAGCGCCTCTTACAGTAAGAGTTGAATCAACTTGGAAGTTTGTAAATCTTCCATTGTTAAACGTAAAACTGGCGTTTCCCACAACCTGTGAATTATCCACTGAAGGTAGAATATTACCAACGACGCTAATTCCTTGACTAAAGGTAGCTTGAGAACTAAATGACTTAGTACCAGCAAAAACTTGTGTTCCTGTCGTGACGACCCCAGCATTAGTTGCACTCGCGCCAACAATAGAATCATTTGACCCAGTCGATGATTGTATTTCAACCGTAGCTGTTCCTTCAAATACAGTAATATCTGTACCAACATTAACTTGGGCGCCATCAGCAACATTGATCATTGTACGAACTTGTGCTGGAGTAAGTTCTTCAATATCACCAGAACTTGCTGATACCCTACCCAATATTGTATTAGTTGCAATATTTTCAATTTTAGGAAAGGTTACTGCATCTGGTTCAATCATTGGAGTTGCAACTCGAACTTCACTAATCGGACCACCAGCTGTAATTCCACCAAGCAATCGATTAGCAGTACCTAGATTTTGAATCTTACCATAGGTTACTGCATCTGCTGCAATCATTTGCGTTATAACTTGAACTTCACTAATTACTCCGCCGGCTGAAGTAGATCCAAGAACTCGATTAGCAGTTGCCACATTTTGCATCTTGGCATATGTTACTGCGTCATTAGCAATAGTAGTAGCTCCGTCACCACTTGACGTTACGTCACCGCTGTGATTCGGGTGCGAATACGCTGCGGCAAATGCACCAGATGCCAGCTCTCTTGTTCCAACGATATTTGATCCATTAATCATCAAAGCTGTCGCTTCAGAGTTTTGAGCAGAAAGAGCAGTAAGCGTTAAGTCGCCAGCAACTAATTGTCCGCCTCCGCTGCCATTGTTGTTAATAGTCAAGACGCCTGGATTAAGTGTCATGCCCGTATTATTGATAGTAATTGCACCGGTTGCGTTGTTATTGGAAAGCTCAAACTGCATCGCAGCGCCGGTAGTACTATCAGTATTAACTTCAATTCTAGCCACGTTACCAGCAAAATCAGCGTCACCATTCTTATGATTAAAGGTTAAATTAGCATTACCATCGCCATCATTAGTCGTCATAGCGACTGAACCCGATCCACGTCCAACTTCGATCGAAGTACCAGTCGTACTCAGCGCTCCAGTAATAGAAGAAGATCCAGTCAAAGGGATATATTGAGTGTCGTGAGAGTGGCTATCATTAGCAACTGTGACAACCCCAGCGTTAGTCATTGATACATCACCGGATAGCGAGGCTGCTGTAAATCCAGCTCCATTACCAATAAGCAACTGTGTATTGCCTACAGTCTTATTGGTAGGCTGTCCGCTGCTGTTGGCATCGCGAACCTTAACAGTATTTGCTGCCATATTAGCAAGGATAGCATTTCCAACAGACGCGGATTGATGGAATGCCTTAATTGCACCAGCACCCGAAGAGTTAAATCGTATGTCGGTAGAACCTTGAAATTCAACATCATCGGTGCCTGATCCAGAACCACCTGCAGTTAATCTGAGAGCAGCGCCATCAGTATCTGGGGTATCATCAACGGCTGAAATACTATAGGTTGTATTGGTGTTATCACTTGATGGGATCGTTACAGTCTTAGTGTTAACTGCTGTGACGTGACCTTGTGTACTCGTTGTAATAGAGTCAATAGCAGTAAACGTTCCACCATAACCTGGCTGTGCTGTAGAAGTGTTATTGGTTCGTGACACACTATTGTGGTTAAACGTGACAGTGGGATTTGCTTGGTTAGTAACAGCTGCTGTTGTTAACGTACCGTTAATGAAGTTAACTTCTTCACCTGCGCTAATATTAACTTGAGTGCCGCCGTTTGCTTGGACATTAAAGTTAGTTGTATTATTATCTGTCCACGGTACGTTAACAACAAGCTGAGTATTATCTGAACTATTTCTCTGTACTAAGTACGTGCGGCTCGATGTTGTAGTTGCTGTGTTTGGTCCAGTACCATTAGCAGTAAAATCGGTATCGAGATACGTCCTTCTCCAAGTAGGAGCAGTGGTATTGGCAGCGGTAAATCCAACGTAAAAATCGCCATTGTCATAATTTTGTAAGAGCGCTGCTGTACCGCCGGCGGTATCTCGCTTTGCCATTACATTGTACAGCCAATAGTTTGCGGCAACAGGCGTTCCTACAACAGACGCGGCTGTATTTGTTCCTCGCATCATAGTCTGATAGCCAGCCGGCTTATCATAGTCTCCAACAGCAGTAAAGCTTACTAAACTATGAGAAGTAAGACCTAAACGAGTTGGAGTAGTTTCGACATATCGACCGTCAATATCAACGGTTGCTCCAGCATTACCTACACCGCTAAGAGTGATAATACCATTGCCTGTATTAAATGATGCAGAATTAATATAATCAATACTATTAGTATTGTCACTCGCCGGTATCGATATTGTTTTAGTGTTTACAGCAGTTACGTGGCCTTGAGTATTTGTAGTGACACTATCAATAGCAGTAAACGTTGTACCATAGCCTGGATTTGCTGTAGAAGTAGTGTCGCTACGAGTTGTATTGTTATGACTAAATGTAAACTCTTCAGTCCCAGTGCCTCCCGCACCTAAATTAGTAATGCTAATATAGGTTCCGGCAGCAACGTTCCAACCATCTAAAACCGCTGTTGCCGCCCCGCTTGTACCTTGTTGTGTTCTATAAACAATAAGACCTTGAGACGAATCAAATCCTAGCTGACCGTCAGTATTTAAATTGCTTTTTTCTAAATTTTGTAAAACTACAGTGCGAGCTGATATATTACCTGCCTGAAAATCCGCATCAGTAAGAGTTAATCCTCCGGTTGCAGCCCCAGTATTAGTAGTAGTAGCAATACGTACTTTATCAGCCGACTCATCCCAACCAATAAAAACGTTATCTCCGGTAGTACCACGTTCAAGTATAAGACCTAAATCATTAGAGTTTGTTCCAGTATTACCTGATCCAAGCTCAATAAGAGCGTCCTCAATAGTAGTATTAGTTGCTGAGTTTGTAACTGTAGCTCCATTAACTGTAAGATTGCCAGAAACTATAACATCATTAAAAGTACTTGACCCATCAGAAGCATTAATAACAACTGCAGTATTTCTGTTAGCCCAAGCACTAGCGCCGCCGTTGTTTGCATCCCAGTTGTCAGGAGAAGAAGTGATTTGCAATCCACTTTCGGCATTGATATAAACAAACTCGTTGGTCTGACTGTTTGCATAAGCTCCGGATTCGCCAGCATTGAGAACTAAGTGTTGACCATTAGCTGTATCAATTCTATTCACACCAAGTCTACTTCCATCCTGCATATCAAGCAAGCCGCTTGAAGGATTATAAGTAAGTCCAGTGTCAGTGTTTAATCTTTGAGTAGATCCGCTACCGGCCGATCCCACAAAAGTAAGATAATGCGCTGCATTAGTAGTATTGTCAGCGTCTACACGAACGTTATTTGCACCAGTAGCAGTACCAGCAAAAGTAGTAGCAGTAAGAGTATTACTGCTTGGATTGTATCTAAACGTATCATCTGAGTTTGGTCTTCTGTTTCCAGAAGGTCCACTTGTAAAGATTACATAATGATCTTCATTCGTAGTGTTATCTGCTGCTACGTTAATGTTAGTGGCATTTGTTGCTGTACCACTTAAACTGCCCGAAACTGTTGGCACAGTCAAAACATTCGTACTAGGATTATAGTAAAAGCTTGCTGCTGAATCATTAAAGAGCTGAGAATTGCCACTGGCATCTGCAGCATCTCTAAATACCATTCGATACGAAGCATCGGTGCTTGTAGCAGTAATATAAGGATCTACACCTGACGGAAGATCGCCTGAGAGATTAGATGCCGAAACTGTTCCACTAAAAGATGATGCAGTTAAAACTCCGGTATTTGTAAGAGTCGCATAATCGGTTCCGTTGTATGAGAATCTAAATACCTCATCGCCGCCATGCGACAATTCCCATATATTAGCATCGCCATTCTTAAATTGTACACCAATACCACCGCCAGATCCGTTTCTTTCAAGCCTTGCGCCAGTAAATGCATCGCTTATAAGATGTAGTTTATGTGTTGGAGCTGATGATCCAATACCAACAAGACCACCAAACTCAGCTAAACGAACTTCGCCGTCTGCATCTGCTTCGATAATAGGGATACCAGATGAATCAGAAACAGCAAACAGCGTTCCTGTTAAATCGTTACTAATTGAGAATAATTGGCCGGCTGAACCAGAGAAATCCAAAGTACTAATAGTTCCATCATCGCTTACTGATAATGTAATAGGATCACCTGATGTCGCTCCACTCTTAAACTCAATAGTCGGATCTGAAGTCTGACTCGTTTGTGGTGTAATTAAAATATTTTTATCTGAATCTGCCATTCGTAATAATTCCTAATTGCGATATACACTATTTATATACCAAATTTAGCACGAGTTGAGTTAAATTGTTTCTTGATCTCTGCAGCAGAAAGAGCCCGATCATAAACTCTTGCTTGCGCGATTTCTACTTCACCTGCAGCGGTACCATCTTTTCCAACCTTAAGTGTGCCAGTACCGTCTAATGTTGCATTTGATATTGATGCCGTATTTCCAGTGGGTTCTCCATTTATATAAAATTGTACAGTAGAACCATCATATGTTCCAGCAACATGTCTCCATTCTGAAGTTGATCCATGTGCTGCTACAGCGTTATATTGAACACCACCTTGAGCAATACCAAAATAATAATTTGTAGCATTGGCATAGAATAACCATCCATCGCCAACCCAGTCCATATCAAGATAATGAACCCATTGACCATAAGACGAATGCTTTACCCAAGCTTCGGCTGTCACAGCGGTGGTGGCTAAGTTTGTTACTTGAGTTCCGAAATAACCAGTTGAAGTGCCAAAGCTAAATGTTTGATCTGTTTCATTTGTAAGCACACTACCAACTCTTGTTGTAGCTCCACCTCCACCCCAGTCTCTTAATACCTCTGTATTATCTCGCCCTTGAGCAGAAAATCGTGAAGGAAAAGTCCTTTGCTCTAATTGCCCGCCTGACATATACAAATGATAGGGTAGTCCATTACTTACAGCATTATTAACATTGATCCTATAATAACCAGCAATCCATTTATTGTTATCATTCCCACTGTTTTCCGCTAAATTAACATTAGCAGCTAATGCTTCGAACGCAATTGATACTCTTTGCCAGCAATCATATTTGCTTGTATCTAAATCTATGAACGATGAGCCTGCTCCTAAAATAGAACCAGCACCATAGAAATCAAATGTTGCATTATATCCACGAGTGCCGTGCCAATCCGAGCCAACAGTGTTTTGATATATTGCTCTACTTGTTGTACCAGAATATCGATGCGCAAATTCACTTGGTAGCCAGACATAAAAGCTCCACACATATGTAAGGTCATAAGATATCCAAGAATTAGTTGCATCAACCTTTATAGAATATCGAACGTTCTGAGTATCAACACCATTATCAGATATTTTATATACCGTTAAGCCAGGATGCGGAGGATCGACCTCTGTCGTCGTTGCACTACTTCCGTGTGCCGTACCAGCAAATGGTTTATTAGAAGCATGAGAAGTATTTGTCGCATCATTTTGTGATCCAAACAAATTAGTCATTTCTGGGTTATACGAAAACGGGCTTGAGTTGTCTACAGCATAGACTAACCCGTTGCGTATGATCTTTGGTCCTGAAAATGCTGCCATTAGAGTCCGAACCTTTTTCTATGCGAATTAAAATTTTGCTTAATTTCAGATGCTGTTAATATTGTTTGGTATATTTGAACAATAGCAATATCACCATCAAAATACGCTGTTGGTGTACCACTCTGCTGATCGTATCCTAGCGTCAGCGGCCAGTCGTTCATTCCGTTTCCGACTGTTCCAGTTGCAGTACTAATGAATTCTCCATTATTATACCCGCTTATAGTATATGTGTCAGTGCCATTAGGCGCTCCAGCAGATCCGGTAAAACATGAATAACACCACTCATTCGCTGTGGCCGCTGTTCCCGAAGCCCCGTATGCATAGTTTGTAGCATTGCCGTTTGTTAAAACCCATATGCCAACCTCAGGGCCAAAATTATCTGTCACCACAGCCATGTTAGCAGCCGGAGAAACTGTGTGAGGTCTAAACCAAGCACACACTGTATATGATCCCGAGTCAAACGTAAAATTACTTGGTGTACCACTTATAGAGCCCGATGTAGTTCCATTGTACGTAAAATATCCAGCCGCATTATACGTTACATTAGAATTCGTAAAATTATTTCCATTCCCTGACATATCGGTCCAAGTAGTGCCGGTTCCCCCGTAACTCTTAGAGTTACCAGCATCTAAATGAACTCTTAAATCACGAGGATGAGCAAGTTGTGGGCTATGCGCTAAAGCCATTATTCTTCTGCCTCATAAGGTACAATAAGCGGTTCGCCATTGGGATCTAATTCTTCCTCAATAATTTCCCACCAAATGCCTTCGTCATCTTGAAATATATTCGGTTCCATCATTTAATCCTGTCTGAGCTAAAGAACGAGCTTGGTAAAGCAACCCCATTCGGTCTTTCAACTACTATAATATTATCAAGCAAATAAACGGGCCGAGTAGTTTCTCCATCGTTGCGGCTATTATATCCTCGCAAATTTAAAAAACGAATATATTTTGTACCATATCTAAATGGGTATGTGCTATTTCGTGAAGCTCCTGTAAATACCGGTGTTACGTAAGTTTGCCAGCCACTTGCTACAGGATGGTCAGGATTACTATGGCAATAGTTATATGTTCCGCCAGCTCTACCGTTTGCGACATAAGTACCAATTGGATATACACCTCCAACAAGAGCATTAGTCCATGTAGGTAATGTACCTACTAAATCGATTCTCCACTCACCACCGCCAATATCGGTTAATCCTGTTGTAGCATAAAAATTAGATGTTACAGTATATCTTGAATATCCTTCTGAGTATGGATAGTCTCCACCAAATAACATGATAGCCCTTTGGTGATCAGTGGCACTTGTTGACCATCCGCTTGCATTTGCTACATAAATTGACGTATCACCGGGAGTTGCTGCCCGTGTTAGTGTGGTATCACCTAAACCTTTACAGTTTCTTAAATCAATAAAACTAAGATTTTCATCATAACAACCGAATCCTAAATGACCACCTGGCTCACTTCCTAAATTGCCTTGCGATACTCCTTTTGCGGAAACAGCAAATTGATAATTTTTACTAATGTCAACGGGAATATACTCACTTCCTAAAGCGCTACCACCACCACTAATTCCAGTGAGATCTATTTTAAAACATCCATTACCGCTTAATTTATCTTCAGTGGTGTAAGTAGTAAAAGTGAAATTAGTGTTGTCTTCTAACTGAGCCGCACCATTTGTGTATAGCCCGGTTGTTTTACGATTATAGATTATCGCCATTATGCATCATACTCCACCGTTAATGGATCAATATCTTTACGCTCTGCAAATACATGGTAGAAACAATCGATTGGGTAAGTAGAATCAACATAGACTTTATTGTCCTCAATCTTTTCTACCCATATTTCGTTATAACGGCCCATAGCAGTCAGACTCACTGTAATCGAATCTTCGTGTACGAGACCAGTCCAATAATCTGGTAATTCAATAACCCGTGAATCCTTGAGACGGCCGCGAACATACACACCATTTTCTGGTCCTTCCAAAGATCCATATCGTAAGCGCTTACCTTCTTTCGTTGGGTGTTCGATGTCGAATGACTTAGATGTTGCGGTAAGAAGACCATTAGTATCGATTGTCACTAAATTAGTGCCATTATTACCGGCGTCAAGTATCACGTCATTCGATGCATTAGTCTTAATTGATATAACGCCAAGATCCGCACTTGAGCCATCGCCCCGAATACGTAAGTCTTGATTCATATCAACTCGACGACTAAAGTCCGCAGTCGTAGTCGATAAACTGAGGCCAACTCCAGACGTTAAGTTTCTGACGATAAAAGTACCTGCCGTAGATGATTCAAGTCTTACATCATAATCTGAAGTGCCCGTATCACTAGCATGGAAATCAATATGCTGACCTATCTCCATGACTCCATCAGTATCTCTTACGAAAGGTAGTCCATCGTTATGCCAGTTTCCAGTAGTGGGGTTTGCTATCTCATGAGTGTGCGAAGATGCTGTTACACCGTTGGTAGTTTCGCCAGTAAGAGTGCTTGGTGTACCTAATGTAATCGTTCTATTAGCAGAAAGATTACCACCGCCTGTTAGACCGTTACCAGCACTGACTGACCTTGTTTCCGTTACTACATTTGTACCATTAAGCCTTAATGCAGTTTCAGCATTAATCGTGCCAGTAACATTTAAATCACCATCACCGCTATTATATTTAATTGTAGCTAATTCGTAGGTTGTTCCACTAGTAATGTGAACAAATCTATGGAATTCATTACCGTTATCAGACGTATAATACTCTAAGCGAGAGTTAGCATCAGAATCGCCTGTATTATAAAATTTAATACCAGCACCGTCAGTATTACGAGACCAGACAATACCCTCCTCATCGTCAGTGAAAGTAATGTTGCCGGTCATGGTGCCGCCAGCAGTAGGTAGATATGAGGTACTATCAAAGGCGTTAGATCCTAATTCTCTCGTAACTAATTGATTTGAACCATTGATCATTACCGACGTTGATTCTGTCGCCCCGGCAAGACCGCTCAATGTTATTGTACCGCTTGCAGTAATATTGCCAATACTTACTAGGTTACCGGACGCGTCGACTCGAACTGTGCCGTTGGTTGGTCCAGTTCTTAAACCGAATACTGCATTGACACCGGTATCATCGATGATGCGCATGTGAAGCTTGTCACTGTCTTCTGGTTCGTAGAAATCTAAACCTTCTCCGCTGGCTCTAATCGCCATCTCAATACCAGCATCTGTACCGGTATTCGTATTAAATGTTATTGCGGGCGTGGTCGCGGAAGTGCTGGTTATATTAATCGCAGACTCAGTATTAATAGGACCTGTAGGAGTGATTGTACCATTATCGCCGTCAAGCGTCAGAAGTAATGTTGACCCAGTAGTTCCTCGTGCGTTCGATCTCCAAGTAAAGTCATTACCAGTTCCGCTATTGTCAACATCGACGTAGAAGTTCAATCCTTGAGTTGCACCAATATTACCATTATCAGTAATTTCGATATCCATCTCAGTAGTTACCGCATTTGATGCAGTAATAAGCTTGTCGACAGTTACTTGACTATTAAATGTCTTTGCACCACCAAACGTTTGAACACCAGCATTGACTACACCAGACGTAGAAGCTGTAGCAGACGAGAGATCTCTTGTTGTAACCGAAGTGACGTGGCCGAGTGTATTGACTTCAACTCTGTCAATAACACTAACTCCATTATTGGTCGCATTTACATCAATTGCCGTTTGGGTCGGGTGGCTATAATTATTAAATGGTAAATCAGATACTAAACCTTTCTTAACATTATTATCACTTGCATCATGGTAGACAATAGTATCTGCAGTAGCAATAGCAGTACCTTCAAGATTAGTTGCCGCATCAATAAAGTTATCTGTACCAGCATAGTCAATATTGATTGTTCTATTCGAGGTTAAATTACCACCGCCTGTTAAACCGGTGCCAGAGTTAATTTGTCTTCCAGCTTGTACAATTGCATCAACAGAGTTTACACTAATATTTGAAGATGTTGCTAAGTAAAGCTTACCATCGGTACCCAGTCCAAAATGTCTGTCTGATGCTCCAGCAATAAATCGCATCGAAACTTGATTAGTGGATGCACTGCCACGTGTAAGCGTAAGTGCTACAGCTTCGTTTTCAGTAGTAGTTGCAATTTGTCCATCTTCATTAACTGTAAAGAATGGTGCAGTATAGTTAGCATCTGTTGAAATACCAAAGTATCGGTCAGTATTGTTATTATTACTGTCGATATTCATTACGATATGACCAGGAGCATCAGCATAAAGCTCACCTGCTGATCCACGTCTTAATGCCGCATGATTCGTAACTACTGTATCGTCATTATTATCAAGGACTACGCCACCAACAGTAAATACCTTTGTCGAATTATTCAGTGCCGCAACTTGTGAACCAGAACCCGATGAACCACTCCAGAACGTAAAGAGACCGCCACCGCCATCATTTGCATTAGATTGGAATGCAATATCAGAAGTTGACGTTAAGGTTGTTGCATTAGTTCCAGTTGTAATAGCCTGAGTATCATCATCGAAATTGAGATAATCATTAGTGCCAAATCTGAAGATTCCACCTAAAGCTTGAAGATCTCCTTTAGCTACTACATCTCCACTTGTATTCAGCGTGAGCACATCTCGGTATGTCGTAAATGCTGAGTCTCCAGTAAGCGAAACATCAAATCGTAAACCAGTACCATCAACCGGCATTCTCCACCACTTACCAACAGTACCATTAGTTTGATCCGCTTGATTAAACATAAGAGGAACAGCATTTTCTTCAATTGTAATTCTGCCTCTTACGTCTAATTTAGAAAGCGGATTATCTGTTCCAATGCCGACATCCCCGCCATGAGGATTTAATAAAAGATCGTATGCAGTATTACCAGCTGAATTGGCTGCCTGAATATATTGTCGTCCCGCAGTTTGTGTTTTACCAGCCCAAATTGAGTCAGTGCCCTGACCAGTATCTCCATTAATCTGAAGAACAGCTTCACTCACAGAAGTCGCTAGATTTGTAACAGCCGCATTTTGAGCGCTTACAATACTAACTCCATCGACAGTTGTGACAAGTCGCTGAACCCCATTATGATACAATTCTACTCCAGCGTTTTCAGTCGCTTTTAGCATTACCTCAGCAGTAGACGTTCCATTAATACGTAAAACGCCAGAACCACCAGCATTCAGTAATAAGTCGCCAGTTGCCGCACCAATAGTTCCGATAACTGTATCACTACCATTATGATAGATCTGCAGATCATCATTTGTACCAACCTTGATACGAGAGTTGTCTTCAAAACGGAGTGAATTAGAATCTTTAAAAGTGCTCGTGCTGTATATGTCATTATCATGATAACGACCTACATGATATCCGCCTTCAGCGAACGATGTGTTATAATCAGCAATAAAGAGATTATTAATACGGAAATACGAATTAGCGACATTTGCGACATTCTTAAATGTGTATCGAACAGCAGTTACACCATTATTATCATTACTTGCAACTTGACGAACGACAGTACAAGCCGGCTGATCTGTAAGATCGCACTCAGTTTGCCATGCGCCCGGGTTTCCTCGGAATGTTTCAATCTTAACATCTTTAGCACGGTAGCTAGTTTGTCCAAAGGTTACACCAACAAATGTAGTATATTGTTGCTGTGGACTAATATTTGAAATTGTAATAACAACTTCTGTCGTAGAAGTATTTGCAACAGTAAACTGCTGATTACTTGAACTACCCTCGAAGATATTATCGCTAATAGTTGTAGATGATCCGCCATTAGTTGCGGCTACAGTGTAGCGATAGTTAGCACCAGCAAGAACATTAAGTTTGCCCGGATCAAATACACCACCACCGTCTTCAATTGCGTTATTGAAGAAAACACGATTCACTGTAGTTCTGCCTGCTTTCAGTACAGAACCTCGCAATTCTTCGGTTTCAAAGTTAAGCGAATCAGTGTTCCACTGCACATAGTCAGTTGTTGTACTATTGCTTTCCCACTTGTTAAACTTAACAGTACCACCGTTAACTGTTAGGCTGCCAGCCATACTAACATTACTATTAGAGCCGTCGATGCTCATTGTTTCAGTACCAGAAGTACTGTTAACAGTCATGCCACGACGGAACGATAAATTACCGCCAGATCCCAGAATACCAGAAGTACCAGAGGCGGTTTCAAAGAAAAGCCTAGCGGAATTGGCTGTATTGGAAGTGTCTGCGTCTAAAAGTATACCATTAACTCCAGCAGCGCTTACATGCAAATCAGTCTCAGCTGAAACAGTGCCAACACCGAGTCCAGTAGAGTCCCATTGCCCAAGATTAGTAGAGTTATCTCTTAATCTAAATCTGTGACCCGTATTGTCATAATAGTTTGTAGGGTCCCCGCTATCTCCTAAATATACTCTTACGGCCTGATCTGGATCATAAAGTCTAATATATGTTCCACTGTTATTTAAAACGTTAGATCCACCAATTCTATATGCCGCGTTTGACGCAATGTTTAATTGTGTTTCGTCAAGAGTCATAACACCGACTGTCGGTGATGTTCCTTCGTTACCACTTACTTGGAATAAGTAAGAACCGTATGCGCCAGTTCCTTCGTTAGAAGTATCCTCAATATAATTAAAGACTGCTTGATTGTCTGTGACTCCGATATCAAGAACTTCGGACGCTACGCTGCCATTCCGTGAAATTTGAAATGGATCTGTATTTGTATTGGTATCAATATTCAGACCATTGAATGGTTTATTAACCTCAAACGAATCTCTTGTCGAGTCATATGTAAACGTCGCGTTAGCGCCGTCGATCGTAATACCAGCTCCATCTGCAGCAGCCGCATTAGCCGCTCCATCTGCTAGTGTGATGTTCAGATCAGCAATGCTGGTATTAGTTGAATTAATTGTAGTGGTTGTACCATTGACTTGTAGGTCACCAAGAATAACAACGGTACCAGTATCAGTTGTCGCACCACCAGGCTCACCAGTATCATCTGGAGCCGGATCGATATAGAGCGTAGAAGGACCTTGCAATGAACCACCAGCCTCAACAGTTAAAGTTGTAGCGGATATATTAGTAGACGATACGCTAGTAAGTTGACTTAGCGCTCCAGCACCGTCCAATCGCATGACTTCAGTTGGAGCAGTAAGTGCGCCATGGAACCATCTATATTGACTTGAATCATTATCATTCGAGTCAATAAGGAAATTCATTCCAGAGACTGATCCGAATGAAACAGTATTGCTTCCATTCCCGTGACTGATATTAGGGAATCCACCAGTACCACCGTCATCGTCAAAGTTAATAAATCCACCGGTCGCGACCGAGTCTATAAGATCTGTTCTTAACTTAACAGGTATTGTAACGTTACCAGTGCTATCCACTTCTACACCGATATTTGTTCCAAAGTTAGCGCCAAAACCTATTTGAACTCCACCACCATCGATAGAATTAATTCCTCCACTAGTACCAGTTCCATTTCGCAATACAAGTGAAGCTCGATTAGTGGTTCCTGCTTCAATTACAACATTTGATACTCCATTATTTTCGAATCTAGCGGTGGTACCGCCAGTGGTACTATTAACATGAAATTTAGTATTTGGCGCAGTGGTACCAATGCCCACATCTCCATCATTACGAATAGTCATGCGGACCAAAGGATCAGCCGGAGTTGTTTCTCCGGAGGCCGCTCCACCAGTTGCAAGTTGAATATGACCATTTGTAGTCTGTCGTGCTCTTATTAATAATGAATTATCTAATGCTCCAGTTGCGCCGTCGTCATTTCCTCCGGTTAAACTTATTCGAGCTTCAACAAGTCTATTATCTTGATAAAAACTTAAGAGCGGATTACTTGTTTCGACAAGGTTATTAGTGTCTGCTTCGATAATAACTTCAGCATCACCATTAGCACCAGCTCCAGCATTAATATGGAGCATGCCATCGCCAGTATAAGAAGCGCCTGCACCTTGTATAGAAACCGTACTACCAGTAAAGACATGACCTGCATCTGCTCTTTGAATAACATTATTCCAAACCTGTGTGCTACCGCCGATCTCAAGGTTTTTATTACCATTAGTGTCCGGCCGTAAATAGTTAATGACTCTATTAAATTGTACTCCGTAACCTCTAAGTTCTGCATATGATGCATCATTATAATAAGCTCGAACAGCATCATCAGTCGTACCAGAGCCAGCTTGTATAGTAGTATTTGGCGATATAGCATTAACACCGAGGTTGCCGTCCGAGTCGATAGTGACGTTTCCGGCTGTTAACGAGTTATTAACACCAAGACTCATTCTCAAGCCTTCAGCAATTACGTGTACGTCAGTGTCATCATCAGAAATTTTTATTCTTGCGCGATTATCGGTAGATGAAAAAGTTGCTAACTGTTCATCAGCACTTTCTATGTGCAACTTATTAGCGGGGGAAATCGTGCCAATACCTAAATTGTCATTTCGAAATCTTGCAACTTCAGCCCCATCAAGTCTAAAATCAATTCGACTATTATTTGCCTCATTATTTTCATCTGCAGATAGCTGCAGCACTCCATTATTATTTTTAATTTCTGAAGTGGTTGTAGCGTCAATAAGAGCAAGTCGTACATTCGCATCGCCGCTTTCAAACCTGACTAATAAATCAGCAGTAGCGTCTTGAACATGTAAAAGAGAAGCTGGCGAAGCCGTACCGATACCGACGTTGCCGCCACTATCTACTGCGAGTAATTCTTTGGCTCCTGCATTTGATTGTACTTGAAATGATAATCTTCCTGTTTCATTGTCTTGGTCAATAATTTTAAAATCAGGATTTGCGCCTGTTACATATGATTGAAAACGTGTTCCACCATTAGGGCCAAACTTTACTTGATATCTTAAAGTGCTATCGTCTGTATCGTAATAATCAAATTGTGCAATATCATCATAGGTTGCTGTTCCTGTATGATAAACATGTAACTTTTCAGATGGTGTTGTTGTACCAATACCAAAATTGCCAGAATTAATGTAGCTGTCTCTACCAACTACTGATGATAGCTTAACAGTATTTGCTGTCGCAGTAGATCCAGTAGCAGAAGAGTCGGGCTGAGTAAAGATGTTAAAGTCAATACCTCGCTCGTCACCATCGCTTATCGCAACAAACTGCCAACTTCTTACACGGCCGCCGGCGGCGCTTCCACGGGTTGCTCCAATTGTTTGACCGTATCTTGGAGTGTTAAATTCTAAAGTATCACCACCAAACGGGCTACTTGAGCCAGCGTCATCTGTGTATATGTTATAAAGAGAATTATTAGCGTCGCTGTCAAGCACCCCGAGTTTTTGAACAACATTACCATCACCTGAGCCGTAAGTCCAAGTTATACCTCTTACGTCCATGGTGGCTAGAGGATCCGTTGTACCAATACCAACTTGGCCTGTGGTATCAATTCGCATCTTCTCCGTCGATGATCCCGCAGTTCCAGTACCAAACGTAAGACCTGTGACTCCATTTGATCCTTCAGCAACTGCAGAAATCGTAGCTCCAATTCCAGAATTGTCAGTATCATCATGGGAAAATTCAATTTGACCAATAATATTACCACCAACAATTGTGCCATCTTCGCGGTGTAGTCTTATAAATGCTCCACCTGAGTTGTAAATCGATAATTGGCGAGGTGGTGTTAACGTACCAAGACCAACACTACCTTCGTTAAAGACCGCAGTCAGTGTATTTGCAGATCCAATTTGAATATCTGTGGCGTCAGCTGTTGCACCACGAACTGTTGATTGAATCCATGAAGAGGAATTACGAGTTGATGATGCTTTAAAAAGGAGGCGTGATGCTCCACTGGCATCTGTGTTTTCTAATAATAATTGTTGCTGTGCTGCTCCTGCTACATGAAGACTTCTGTTTGGAACAGCTGTGTTAATACCAACTTTATTCCCTTGAACCGTACCAGAAGGATTTACTCCTAATAATATATCTCTCCCAGCACCATTAGCATTAAAGAGTCTAAAGTCAGCGCCGGCATGATTTATGTCCCAATAATCGCTCGAATCAGCTCTTCCAAGTCGAATAGAAGCTCCATTACCATCTGGATGATCAGCTAAAATAGTACCCACAACATGAAGAGTATTTTGAGGGCTTGTTGTGTTAATACCGACTTCGCTATTTGCGATATCAACATAGATCGTATCATCAGCAACCGTTTGATTATTTGTGTCACCCACAAACAACCGGCCTGTATTCAGGTTAGGCGTTGCGTTAGTACGACCAGCACCCGTTACCTTAATAGAACCATTAGAATCAGATCGAGTAACTTTTGCTATTTTTTGAAGGGCTGATGATTCTCCGGTTGGAGCAGAATTTGTAAGAACGCCCGCAGTATTTGAAACATAGAGCTCGTCGCCCACAGTAAACCCTGAGGTGTTTATACCAGAAAGAGTACCAAATGTAACTACTTCAACAGCAGCATTAAGGTTTGCTGCAGCAAGAGCAACACCAAAAGCTGGCATTTTAGCTGCATCGTCTGAATCTGCCTTTGATACAATAGTTGTGTTACCGCTAATACCAGAGATATAAACCACATCGCCCTTAACAAGAGCTTCACCAGCTTGAGCTCCAAAAAGAATTGCGCCACGTAATGGTCCTATAAATTCTTGAGCTTCTACTTTACCAACAACTTCTAAAGCTTCGGAAGGAGTGGATGTTCCAATACCAACTCGATCATTTACGTCGTCGTAATATAACTGTGCTGTACCATTAGTGACTCCACCATCGTTGTATTGAAGTTGCCCATCATTACCAGAAGGAATGGGTGTAGCAGTTGAACCTACCTCAACGATTGATTCTGTTCCTGATACATCCTTTTTAAGAAATAGTTTACCGTCGTAGGTATTAATGGCGAGTTCGCCAAGTGCCAGGTCAGTAGTTGTAGGAGGGTTATTAGGCGTAGCGGAACGCCGGATACGGATTTCTGATTTAACGGCCAAGGTTGGCTCCCTATTGTATCAATCTCTATATAGAGTAGTTAATGTAAGTAAGCGCCTTAGTATATACCAAGTTTTTTTGCGCTCTTATGTATTTATACCTTTACAAAACTCTCTTTTTGATTTATAATATTAGAACTACCCGGGAGCGTAGGGGTATACTAGTACGTACCACCATCAATAATAGCAGATGCAATTGGTACACCTGAAGAGTTGAACTGGATAAGATCACCTTCAGTACCGGTAATAAACGAAATAGCTGATCCAGCACCATTTGAGATGAATACAGCGTTTCCAGTAAATGAGCTTAAACCTGTACCGCCATGAGCAACAGCAAGATCGTTAGTCAGCGTTAGAGTTGTTGCTGTTAAAGTGCCTGATACATTAACAGTACTTGTTGCCGATGAAAGAGCAAGAGCACCTGATGATGTAGTAATAGTATTATCAGTTGCAATACCAATTTCAATGTTACCAACATAAGCACCGCCAACATCGATATCACCGAGTGTTCCAGTCATTACTCCGGAGCTATTTGTTGCGTTAGGAATAAACGCAAAACGACCAGTTGAATCATCGAAACCAAAGAAGCCCAGCTTAGCTGATCCGTCAAAGTATCGATACTCAATACCTCGATCAAGGTTATCGTCTGCAACAGGAGCAGTGTCACCACCAAGAGTAAGGATGATATCATCAACAGTTACTGTAGTTGAGTTAACAGTAGTGAATTGACCATTAACAGTTAAGTCACCGCCTACAGTCAAATCACCAGTAGTTGTAACAGTATCTCCTGCCGCGTTACCAAGAGTTGTGCTTCCATTTACCTGAAGAGTGTTTGTGACAGTAAGATTATTACCAATAGTTACATTATTCGGTAAACCAATTCTGAGATTATTGGCACTTGGAACATCAGTTACGATCTCGTTTGCTGTACCTGTAATTGAAAAAGATTGGCTATCCAGATCAACTGAACCCGTACCGGTATCGCCACCAAAGTCTAAATCTTGAGCTGTAACTTGGCCATCGACGTAGTTTTTAATTGCAAGTGCAGATATTAACTGAGAATTTGTAGGAGACCCAGCCATTGTTGTTTCAATAGACGTAACAGTCTGACCAGTTCCGCCAGAAGTATCGATACGTAAAGTACCGATATTCATCGCATTGATATGTGAATTACCATCAACAATAATTGCTGAGCTAGCGGTAAGAGTACCACCAGCATGGTCTAGCATTTCAGTAAAATATTTACCACCAATTACATCAACGTTAGGAGCGATGCCACCAACTTCGGTACCGGTACCAATATAAAGTCGATCGCCATTGTTTGCTTGAGTGCCAGCTACGTATGAATAAGCCAACTCACCGGTTTTAATATTAGCTGGCGCCGTAGTCGTCGCCCCGGTGGTTAAGATCTTCATTCTGGTTAAACTTGCCATTAGTAAGTACCTCCGTTAATATTGAGGTTCTCATTCTCAATATTAGGTGTTATATCGTATTGTCCTGTAGTACCATTATAAATCATCATCGCACCATCAGTTTGTCCTGAGGTATTTACATTTCCAAGATCAGATAACGTTAAATTTCCTGCATTTAAAGTTACTGTCTGGGCTATAATCTCATTTTGTTTTTTAGTTTGTCCTGCAATTCGGTTAGTTTGACGAATCTTAGCTTTAATATCTGACATCTTAAGCTCTTGTTACTCCTGGCATAATTTCTATTTGGCCCTCTACAACTCGGGTTACTATCGAATCTGGAGAGGTAATTTCTACATCGTAAACATACCTTCCGGCCTTTAAATCATTAGTTTCAGTGGCCGTCAATTTTATTCTTACAGTACCTTCAGAAGCATTTTCTACGGTAGCTGTAAAATCGGTTGCTGTCAAAGAAGCATATGATCTACGCATCTGTCCTGCAACAGTATAGTTTGTTAAGTCGAGAGCGTTCCCATCTGAATCAGTGACATCGATATCAGCCGAGAACGTACTACCTTGATCTATAAAAAGATTTGAATAAATCGCCATAACTTATCTATTTATACTCTCTTATTTTTTCATCTCTTCAATCATTGCTCTAAGCTCAGCATTTTCTTGCTTAAGCTCTTTGATTGCTTCGATGAAGAGGGCTGAAAGCTGGTTATAATCTACATGCTTATAGGTTTCTAAACCTTCATCCATACCATAGAATTCTTTGACAGCCGAAGGTAATACTTCTTCTACATTTTGTGCAATGACACCAGCAGATTCAATACCATCTTTCTTCCATGTAAAGGTAACACCATCAAGTTGAGCAACTTTATCCAATGCGCCTTCAACAACTTGGATATTATCCTTAAGAGCGATATCAGAAGCTGTGCTAGTTGAATTAGCAATAACATCACCATCGGCATGGAAGTTACCAGTTGAAATGTCAAACCAAAATTCGACATCATCACTTGTATTAGTAATATAAATATCATTTGCTGAAGAAACATTTTGATGAATAACTAGATGCTGAGTATTAAAATCAATTAAGAAATCATCACCGCTGCCCAAACGAATTTCATCGTTGTCAGCCAAGTCAATGGCTCCTCTCACATTAAGTGTAGCATCAACCCAAAGAGTATCAAACCAACCGCCATTCCAAGTAAAATCACTTGTACCAACATTACCTGTATTATCGGTATCTGGTAGGATATCATCTGCGAACTTTTTTGTTCCACCAATTGTCTGAGCATCATCAGATAAAACACCCCAAGCAGATGCAGTTGCTGCCGGAAGATCTACATTAGTACCAGTAGATGAGTTAACTTGCAATTGGTTAGTGTCTGCTGTTACTGAGAGGTTGGTGGCAACGTTCGCTTGAGCACCATCAGCAACATTGATCATTGTACGAACTTGTGCTGGAGTAAGATCAACTGGATCTCCTGCAGATACAGCACCTTTGATTGTATTTGCACCCATATCAGCTAGCTTAGCATTGCCTACTGAGTTATTCGCAATAAGTGCTTGAATTCTTCCAGCACCAGGTGAATTAAATGTAATATTACTATTACCTTCAAATTCAACATCTTGAGTACCAGAACCAGAACCACCGGCTGTAAGACGTAATGTAACATCGGCAGTTGTGTCATCATTGTCGATAACCGATACAGCATAAGTTGTGTCAGTATTAGATTCGATACCAAGTAGCGTTTGAGCTTGAGCTACAGTAAGTTCTTCAATATCACCAGAACTTGCTGATACCCTACCCAATATTGTATCAGTTGCAATATTTTCAACTTTAGCAAAGGTTACTGCATCTGGCTGAATCATTGCAGTTTCAACTCGAACTTCAGCAACCGGACCACCAGCTGTAGTTGATCCAAGCAAGCGTTGGGCAGTTGTCACGTTTTGAATCTTACCATAGGTTACTGCATCAGCAGCAATCATTGCAGTCTGAACTTGAACTTCACTAATTACTCCGCCGGCTGAAGTAGATCCAAGAACACGGTTAGCAGTTGTCACGTTTTGCATCTTAGCATAGGTTACTGCATCATTAGCAATTGTCACCGCACCAGCATTGGTCATTGTAACATCGCCACTTAACGAAGCAGCAGTAAATCCAGCACCATTACCAATAAGCAACTCTGTATCGCCTACGGTCTTATTGCTAGGCTGTCCGCTGCTGTTGGCATCACGAACCTTGACAGTATTCGCTGCCATATCAGCGAGGATAGCATTACCAACTGAATTTTCTACATGGAATGCCTTAATTGCGCCGTCGCCTGGAGCGTTAAATCGTATATCGCTAGAACCTTGGAATTCAACATCGTCTGTCCCAGAACCAGAACCACCAGCTGTTAATCTGAGAGCTGCGCTATCAGTATTCGGCGTATCATCAACAGCTGAAATACTATATGTAGTGTTAGTATTATCTGATGGAACATTAACATAACCCTGTTGATTAGCATTGACTTGGACCGCAAAATCTCTTCCGGAATTGCTTAATCCATCAGTAACAACCTTATTGCCTATCCATTCAAAATCATTAGTATCTAGATAGAGTAATTCAGTTCCTGCATCACCCGCTGTTGATGCATCAGCAGTAAAGAGTAAAGCACCGTCAGCTGCTGGGTTACCATCTCGTAAATTAATGACTCGCGTGTCATTAGGTGTATGACCACCGAGTGTTGCGTTGCCCGTTCTATCACCACCATTCTTAATCTCAAGGCCTTCACCCGCACTTACAAGAAGACTAGTAGTACTAACATTAGTAGCAGTCAATATATTACTAGAGGGATTATAAACTAATCCAGCATCGACCCGACCAGTTTGAGCACCTGATGTATTGGGAACAAACGAGATATATTGATTTGCATTTGTAGAGTTCGTCGCAATACTTTGCAATGTGTCAGTATTATTATCAGAAGGTAGAGTTACAGTCTTAGTGTTAACTGCCGTAACGTGGCCTTCAGTGCTGGTTGTAATAGAATCAATAACAGTAAAGCCACCGCCGTGTGCTGGGCTTTGAGTGCTAGTATTATTAGTTCGTGATACTGCATTATGACTAATACTAATAGATGTATTACCACTTTGGTTAGCAGTAAATGTACCCGTACCACCAAGAACACCACTACCCGAAACTGTTAATTGACCGTTGTTAACCGTTGGAAGCTGGCTTGTAAGAGCAACAGTACCACTAGCATTTGGTAAAGTAACGGTACGGTCGGCAGAAAGCACTCCAGCAAGTAATGTAAGCTCGAAGTTATCAGCAACGGTACCTTCAAAAATAACACCATTTGATGTCGATACAGTCTCAACATTATTAGTAATAGTAGTACCGGTAACAGTTAAGTCACCATCAATTTGAACATTACCATTTGTGAAAATATCACCATCACTTTCGATCGTTACGCCGGAACTACCATATCCACCGCCAAACGTAGCATTAGGTAATACACTAAATGAGTCATGTCCAAATGTTACTGGAACAACCCAAGTTGCTGTAGTACTTTGACCATCACCAGTCTCGCTTAAGGTATTACCAACGCTAAGTGATGATTCAGCAATCTTAAATTTCCAATCACCTGAAGACTGAACAAACTCTAAATGAGATGCAAATCCAGCTTCAGTAACTTCTTCAAATCCGCTTGCGTTTGACTTATGCGCAACCCTAATATTAAAGTCGCCTTGACCATCGCTAGCCGTTAACCAATGCTTTCCGCTTTCAAGAGAGAAGCCATCAGTACCAGCATTGACTTGATCTAGTGTTATAACGTTATCTAAATTAGTAGTAATTGTACCACCGTTAACAGCCGTAGTGATATTATTACCGCCAGAAAAGACTAGATCCGGATCACCCCCATCTAAGGTAATAGCAGCATTCCCAGCATCGCCAGTAATAAACAAGCTTACATCTAAATCGTAATCAGTTGTAACGATGTCTGTAACGTGTCCTTGCGCATTAACAGTAATACTACTTACTGCTACTAAGTTATGGCTATTCTGCGTGGAAGTAATATTAAGATCTACCTGTGGGTTTGAAGTAGTCTTAGATACGTTTTCGTGGTTAATAGTAACTTTGTCAGTAGCACCAACAATAGTAGAAATTACAGTACCACCTTCAATATCAACAGTGTTTCCGGAAGCAATAGTTTGATTTGTACCGCTATCCGCAGTTAATGTCCAACTGCTGTAGTTGTCGTATGTTGGAATTGCAGTAGCAGTAACTCCAGTAATGTGACCACGTATGTCAGTTGTAATAACAGGAATTGTGGTTGAATTACCCCAAGTCTGAGCTGCAACACCAGAATTTGGGTGACCAACAGTCATTTGGTTATTAGTTGTATTATATGACTGTGTTAAGAATCCATCATCGTTCCAAATGAATGTTGCGCCTGTACCGCCAGCTGTTTCTGAATTAGTACCATCTGAAATAGTCCATGCAGCCCAACCAAGATCAGGTAACGATAAAGTTCTCTTAGTAGCTGAAGCTCCAGTGACATGGCCGAGTGTGTTACTCGTAAAGCTGAGAGTATCAATAACCTCAACATTAGTACCTGGAAGAGGTCCTTCAAGACAATCAATGTTAATGCTTCTTGCAGTGTACGAAGGAATATCAACTAGCTTTTCGTAACGACCATCTAAGTTGTACTTAGTTTGGCTTACGCTTGTAACGTGTCCATATGTATCAACATTAACGTCGATGTCGGTAACAACAGTACCCGTTGCGCTACCGGAATTTGTAGTAGGCGTGCTATTATAGCTTGAAGTATTAGCGTGAGCAATACCAATAATATCATCTGCGATACCGGTTAATTCAATACCATCAGTCGAATCAACCTGAACTTCTCTTAATATAACTGTATCATTATTACTGTCAGCAGAGTATGTTGCAATAATACTTGCATTGGGATTTTGTATTTGAACATTCTTAAAGATGTTCTGCGATGAACCACGATCCGTGTTGGTGATAGTAATATCAAACGGATCAGCTGTGGAGCCTGTAGTTGTATCGGTAAAGTTAATATCGATACCAGAACCTTCCAACATTTGAACATACTTGTTTTGATTAATTTCAAGAGTAGTCCCATCACCATCACGCAAGAACCATTCACGCATATAGCGGTTATCAAAGTCCTCAGTAGTAATTGCGGTCATGTGACCCAGCGCATCGAGGGTAATAGACTTAATGTAAGTACCATCTTCAGCACCGGTTTGACCATAACTACCGCTTAATGTAGAAGTATTTCCGTGTGCGTATGTGATACTTGGATCAGAGGCACTGCCTCCACCAGCTACTGTAAGACCAGCAACACCATCTGTCGTAGCAACTCTAAAATCGAGCGTATCGCCTGGGAATACGCTATCTACTGCTGCTCCTTGCGCCTCAAGTGCCCAAGAAGGATTTGTTGCCTGATATCTTGTATCAAAGTCTGCAGTCGTAATAGCGCTTACGTGGCCTTCAGCAGTAAGCGTTAATGATTTAATATATTTTCCGTCTTGTGTTCCGGTCTGACCGTACTCTCCAGCAGAGCCTGAGTTATCAGTTAAGACGTCAGCGTGAGAAAGAGCGATTGCATCAGATGCTGTTCCACTCGCTAATGCATTAACTACTCCGTCATCTGTAATCGTAATAGTGTCATTATTAGAATCTGCGGTAATAGTAACTCCACCTGCAACTACATTTTTGAAGATATTCTGAGCTGAGCCGCGGTCGCTATTGGTGTAAGTAACAGTGATAAGTCCACCAACCTTTGTAACGCCTTCAGTAAGACCGGCACCGGCTGAAAAAGTTAAATCATCGCCAGGTCCGAATGCAGTACCCTCAACATCTGGAGTTTCCAAAGTTGCGGTTGAAAGAATTAACGAGCCATCAGCTTCCCAACGGTCATTTGCATAGTTATATACAATTGAGTGCGCGCCGGTTACGTTTGATGCGACACCACTTGGGCTCGTAATTGGACCAACTTCTAAACCGAAACCGCCAGTCGTAGGCTCTTGAGTAAGATCATTACCAGCAAGAACTAGAGTATCTTCAACTTCGAGGGTTGCAGTATTAAGGATTGTTTGTGTACCATTAACAGTCAAATCACCAGTGACTGTCATATCACGAGTAACTGTCAAATCGCGGCTAATAGTAACGTCTTGTGGTAGACCGATTTGATATTGAGCTCCGTCGTCATTATGTGGCGTTGGTGTGGTTGCTTCAATGGCAACTTCGTTTGCTGTGCCAATAATATCAGTGACATACTTACCGGTAGTATCTGCACCAAGAGCAACTGAATTGGGCTGGATCGTAGTGCTAATAGTAACGTTATTAAGATTCGTCATTATAGCAGAACCAGCTACATCGCCAGAAAGCGTAATAGTCGGATCATTGACATTAAAGTCAAAATTCTGATTTGACGCATCCCATGTTACGTTAATACCCGCCTCGGTATTGCTTGAAATTAAATTCTTTGCATTATAGAATGTAACAATGTCAGCTGTATTTGTCGTAGAGCTATCGTTAAGACCGACGAGCTGCCATCCACGAGCCGGATCATTTTCAGCTCTTGTTTCTGACCAGCGAATTGCGACATCTGACTTATCAGTAATTGTACCAACATGCGCACGATCAACGCTAAGTCCCATAATGTCTGAATCACCATTGAGTTGAACAAACTGATGATCTAAACGGCCTTCTGCTTGTGTACCAGGAAGCTTAAATGCCTGAACACCCATTGAAGAAAGATCAAGTGTAGTACCAGATTCAAAAGTAAAGGTATCTAAAGTTGTATTAGACTTATATGTGATATTGCCAAAAAATTCTAGCGGTGAGCTAATTTGCTGAACTGTAGGAGAACTCAGATATACTTTTTCTTGCTCAAGTTCAGAAATTGCAGTAACAACAGTAGAAGCTGTTGTACCCATATTGCCAGCAGTAACGTTACCAATCTTACCTTGAATTTCTACAATCGCTTCGGAAGCAACAGTCTTTGTATATCCAGTTGCATCGTCCAAAGTAGTGACATCACCAAGCTCAGTACGTAACTCACGGGCTGCAGCAGAAAGGTCGGTTGCAGTCAGACCGGTCAATGCCATATCACCAATGTCACCTTCGTGCTCGTTAATTGCAGCGACTAAGTTATTGGCACCGGTATCTAAATTGTAGTTAGTCAGAGTACCACGCGTTGCGGTCTCTAGTTCATTAATTGCGTCAACAATTGATGTTTTGTCTGTAGTACCAAGTGATGCTAATGTTCTCTTAGTTCCACCTTCAACATTAAAGAGATCAGCTTCTAATTCGTTAATAGCATCTCTGACGTTAGCAGATCCAGTGTTAAGAGTATAGTTAGCATTAGCGCCTCTTGCAAATGTCTCAAGCTCATTAACACCAGCAACAAGATCAGTTGCATCAGTTCCTAAGGTGTAGTTATTTGCAGTACCACGTACAGCAGATTCGAGTTCGTTAATAGCGCTTACTGCATCACCCGTAGCATTTGTGCCGAGCGCTGTATGATCACCAAGTTCAGTACGTAATTCTTCTACTGCATCCTGGAAACCACCAGCTGAAAGACCACTAAATGAAACGTTAGTGGTACCATATAGATCTGTTTCATGTTCATTGATAGCCCCAACTAATTCATCAGCCGTAGTGTTAAGCGTATAGTTACCTAATTGCCCACGAACAGCTAATTCTAATTCATTAATAGCATCAACTACATTGCTCGTCGCATCGGTATCTAATGTAGTATGATTACCTAGCTCTGTTCTCAGTTCACGAAGAGCTGCAGAAATATCTGTAGCAGAGAGACCAGTAAAGGTCATGTTACCAATATCAGTTTCATGCTCTCTAATAGCATCTCTAAAGTTTTGAGCTGCGGTAGTAAGAGTGTAGTTATTATTACCGCCCCGTGCAGCTGTTTCTAATTCAGCAATAGCATCGACAATTGAGTTAACATTTGTCGTTCCCATATAAGCAAGATTACGCTTGTTGCCTCCTTCAGCTCCAAACATTTCAGCTTCATGCTCTTGAATGGCAGCTAAAAGGTCATTGGCACCGGTATGTAATTCAGATGAAACAAGACCTGAGGTGCCACCGCGAATTGCAGTTTCTAATTCGTTAATTGCATCTAGGAATGAGTCTTTGTCGTTTGTACCAAGATCTGTAAGGTCCTGTAATACAGGGTCGCCAAAGAGATCTTTTTCATGCTCATTAATTGCGCTTACCAAATCAGTTGCAGTAATAGCAGCATCGAGATTTTCAACTTGGCCTACATCTACTTGCAGCTCGTTCACCGCAGCTACAATGTCCAATGAGTATACCTTAACTGCCTGTCCGTTTGTAGCTGACGTGTTAAGTACAATAGTGTGACCACGAGTTGTATCTTTAGCAGTGTATGTCAGAATATTAGTAGAGCTAATAACTTCTGATCCATCAAGATTCTTTAAAGATGAGCTAGTACTAAATGTGCCAGACTCGTTCTTAAAGAGAATATTATCGCCATCAATAGTAAGTACGGTGCCATACCATGTAGCATTAGCTTGCACATCAGCAAGTGTGCTTTGAGTTGAGCCCTGATATGCTACAGTTCCTTCAACAAATTCATAACGCTCGTTAAGAGTTAAATTTTGCGCACCAACAGTAGAACTATGATTAGCAACATGGAATCCATTAATGCCCATGCTTTGCTCAAGTTCAGTACCATCTTTATATACTCTTACAATGCCGTATGGATATGACTCAGTAACAAGTCGTACAATGCTACCAGCAGCAATAGAATCAGAACCACCAACTTTAATTGGCTCACCGGGATCAAAAGATCCGGTTGTAGTAGATAAAAGAATTTTAGTAGTTGATACCGAAACAATAGTACCCGTAAAGGTTTCGTTACCGACAGTTCCTTGATAAAGAGCAGCATTTGGTATAAATGAGGCTGGAAGAGTCACAGCCCCAGTAAGAATAATATAACCACCTGTATTATCAACAAACTTTTGAGGACTCAATTCGAATACAGTAGTTTTACTATCATTATCAGATCCAGTAAAAAGATCTTCGGCACCAACAGAAGTATAATTAAAGGTTTTATCAGTTAAAAGACTATTAAGAAGTTCATTATCGCCTAAGTGCAGTGATACTTCGTTAGTCAGCTGACGAAATTCTTCGAAGGTATTTTCTTGAAAAATTCTTGTTTCTTTATTAGCCATTATTTACTCGCTATATCTTTTAAGAGCTGTTTAATTTCTGCGATTTCGTCCTTGAGAGACTGAATTTCTAGAGCGTTTTTAAGAGCTCGGTTTTTTTGAGCCATTCTAGCACGATACGCATTTCTATTAGTATTTATAATAGCATTCGTAGTGGTATCTCTTACAAAATCTTTATTTTCTTCAACTGGAATATGAGTTGGCTGTTCAGCACTTACCTCTTCTTCCTTTTTCTTTCTTGGTCTTCCACGTGGCATGTTATATATTCCTTATGTTGCTGCAATAGCTCTAAAGTCTTTACAAGATGGCACCTTACGAGCAGTTGTGCTAGTAAATACAATTTTAAATGCAAACGATCCAAATGTTCTTGGCACATTAGGATCACCCGGAGCAGTTGGAGTAATACTATATTCAACTTCTGTATATCTTCCAGAGTTATCTATGGGTATTAAAGAATTTGGCGTTGCTTCAATCCAATTTAAATCATTAAATGCAGTATCAGATCCAACATCTGAAACTTTATAATAAAGCTTAATTTCTGATCCAGTAGGTCTATTAACGCTAAGGTACGCATTTAAAACTTCAGCCTCATCATTAAGCACAACTCGCTTAGTGACATATGAAGAAAGAGCACTTGTTCTTACTGGTTCTGTTTCCGCAATAAATTGTCTGCCAGCGCTTGCTACATTATATTCTGCATCAGTCGGATTATTTATTCTATTATTAACAGTTACTACAGACATACGATCAATATCAATAACAGGTGATAAGAAATTATCTCCGTTATTTGTCATGGTAGCTTTTAAAGTAATACCTTGTTGGCTCGTATTAAGAGTATTAGGTACACTTCGCATTTGAGTAAATGTGATATTTCTATTTACTTCAACTGGCACATCGGTAAACAAATTGTCGACAGCATACGCAGTTTCCGAAGTATTATCAATTGACTTACCAGAAAGCGTTGAGAGCGTATAGGTAATATCAGTTGCAGGTAACTTAAGTTCTGATGCAACAACATTAGCTACAGAATATTGTGTTTGGGTAGTAGCTCTTATATTTGCTCCACCACCAAGTACTCTGAAATTTGTTGCTTGGCCAGTTACTCTAATAGTATATGAATCAAGCTCCTGTTCAGTCACAACATGAGTGCCGTTAATATTGGCCGCCGGAATACCATTAATAGTTCCTGTTGCTCCACTCAATGTTACTCTGTCTCCAACTGTATGCATTCCATGGTCTCTATGGAAAACACGAATATCGCAGTCAGTTCCATTTGGATTAGCAACAAAGAGTAGCGGATTAAATCCTAATCTTTTAGTTGGTGGCGCCTCGTTAATAAACTCAATAGACTTAGGCGTAGTTGAGAATACACAACGATTAAGAGTAAACTTAAGATCGCGATCTTGTTCAGCAGTCCAAGTTGAAGCATTTGCTGACTTAAAGAATACGCCATTATAAGGCTGCTTATCGATACGTTGTGATGGATTAGCTAAATCAAAATTACCAACAGTAGAAACGAAAAGTTTTGGCTTATCTGACATTGAGATTAAACAAATAGCAGCTTCTACTCCGGATGGTACATAAATTGGAAAATCAAACTTAATTCGAGTTCTTGCCGAACCGTCTGTTGAAGTTCTAATATCAGCCGGGTAAACGTTAACGCTTGAGCCAGGAATAATACGTGTTGTTGGATAACCATTTGCAACCTGACGAATTGAAACGTTTACTGGAATATTAGGATCTTTATCTTCGAAGAATAAATCAATACTTGAGAAGAAAGCTCCACCAGCATGGTCAACCATAAATGTCTGTGCTAAAGGATCTGACCATACAAACATGAGATCGCGTTGCAAATCTTCAAATGTCCAATCAATATCGATATCAGGGAATGTCGGATTTACAGTTGGTTCAACTTCTACTGGATTTTGTGGATCGGTCTGATCAGTACTACCACCAGTTTCTGCTTCACTTTCCTGTGGATCCGTAGTATCAGTGTTTTCGATCGGATCAGTTTCAGCCTCAACTTCCGGAGTTGGATTAGGCTCTGTGGTACTGTTAGAAGATGTAGAAGTCGACTGGTTTGTTGTACTTGTTTCAATAGTCCGAGATTCAGTAGTTTCTTCAGTTCTTATCTGAGGCACCTTAATATTTAAATATACATTCTCAACTGTTTCAATAAGACCTTGAGCAAAATACTTTGCGCTTGTCGTTGAAGTAGCATCAGTTGCTGAATCAGTAGCTGAATCTGTAAGCTTAAATGTCCTTTGGCCTGTTCTAAATTTCAGTGCTGAATTACGAGGAATAATAAATGAACCCTCAACCTTACCCGAAGCATCTGAAACTAAAACACCAGGATTTGTCCCATCGCTTTGAGTAGCTTCAGAATAATCATAGTTTTGATTAGTAGTGCTTGACCAGTTCTGGAACCCGCCTTGAGTTGAGCAATAATTTGTTACATTAACACCATCAAAAAACGCGTAGAACTTTGTATTAGGCTTAAGCAATTCACCTTTAAAGTAAATCTTACGAGAGCGGATAAACGGTATAAAGTTAGTCTCAACAACTCTTGGTCCAAGCGACTGTGTTTGAGTTGTAGAAGTAACAGAAGTAGTTAAAGCCGTTCGAGTCTGCTCTTCAGTCGTCGTGGCCGTTGTCGTAGTTGTAGTGGTATTTGTTGTTGTAACTGTAGTAGAATTACCATCATCATTAGTGCTAGTTTCAGAAGAGGTTTCTTCAGTTACTTCTTCTTCTGTGCCGGACCAATGGGTTTCCCACTCATTCCACACAGTACCGAGTATACCAGCTGATTCAGCCGAAGCTATGAATTGGTCATACATAGCTTCATCATTAATAACTACATCAGGCAATACATCAACTTCTTTCCATTCATCTGTGTCTGGAGAAAGTTGAAGCGTGCCATCCCAACTGAATACGTTGTAGGGGTTAATAAACTCAGATTCAGACGCATAAGGCTGAACAATATATGGACTCACACCATACGGTAGAGTAGCAATTGACCGGTTTGTAACAACCTTGCCGGAATCAGCAGCATTTCTTATAAGGTTTACTGATGACTCTGTAAATTTAGGACGAAGCACGCCTTTTTTACGATCCATCGCGCAGTTATGATCTGGGTGAGCAGTATTTGCTACGTTATGACCATAGAATCCATCAACTATAAAACCATTTTTAAGTCTTTCAACTGAATTTTCATCAAATATTTGAGTAGACTCCGCTTGTTTCTCGATCAAAGAAAGCGAGGTATAGTATTCAAGACGTTGAATACGCTTTTCAAGCTTACCAATATCGCGCATTGTAAAGCGCTTATTGTCAATGGGTATTACCCGAATTTGTTGCGCATCATAGACATAGCCAGGCAGGCCAAGCTTAAAGACCACCATTGAATTATCTGGATCTTTTGGCGGCTTAGGATTAATTCCTGGCGTTCCAGGCTTATGCGCTATTTCACCTGTATCAGCTGATACATAAACCTTATCGATTCTAGGCATATAAAAAGTAACATCTGATGTTATAAGACTATTAACACGAACCATTGCATTGCCTGCAAATCCGCCACCTGCTAATGCAGTTGGTCTAAAATCAATTGCATCTCTTAAATTAACAGTTCGGTCATAACCAGAAAACGAAGGAATTGCTTCATATTGCAATGCCTGAGCTTCAGTAGATGCGTTTGATGCCTCATAATATGAATCAACTGCAAAGAAATCGCCGGCACCATGAGAATAATAATCATAATCGATTGTAAGTACTAATACATTTGCTGTATCAATTTCTCTGCCAGTATGAGTAATACTTCCAATTGCGTATTGATTATTTCTACGTCCATCGTCTAAAGTAAAAGAATCTTTATAGTCATTACCATTAGCATCGGTGATTGAATTAATTCTAATAATATCAGCATGGGCTAAAAATTCTGTCCATCCAGTTCCGGATTGAGTATTAAAATTCAAAGTGTGATTCGTTTCAGTTTTTGAGCGAATCAAAGAGTTTGCGCCAGATCTTCGTGCCGTATAATAGACTGTTGCTGTAGCAGCTCCACCGAGTCCATTAATACCAAATGTAGCTGTACCATTACCACTAGTAACATTTGCAGGGCGAAGAGTTGGATCATCGTTTGTTGTAACAAGAACGTCTGTTGTTCCATTAAGAACGCCTTGTGTTATACCAACACTTGCTGCTCCGCCAGTTACGGTAACATTAGTATTTTGTAGCCTTACGTCATAGCTTACTTCATTAGCTGCTGTAGGCTGAATGACAGGGCCACCAACGGTTTTTGTCGCTTGCTTTGTTGACTTAACGCATGAATAAGGCAATTTAAATACAAGCGAGTTTTTACGTCCACCTTCAAGTCTTCGAGCTGAACTACCAACTAGAAGGACGCCATCTTCATCACACAAGTTAAAATAAGTTACTGTACCACCCGCCATACTTTTTACAAGTGAAAAAGATTTATTAGTATTCATAGTAATATCAAAGAGATATACTTGAGTTACTGTTGCGCCATATTCAATTTCACGAATTCTAGCAGTGCCTATCGTATTGCCTGTACCATTGGTGGCATCCTTCAAATTAACAGTGCTATATGAGGTAATATCAGGAGAGCCTTCTAAAGTTGCGGTTTGAACTAAAACATAATTACCAACATCAGCTGGTAGATTTTCTTCCTCAACATTAAATGTATCTGAGTTATTTCTTGGCTTACTAATTCGAAGCTCAGTGCCAGCATCATTTTCGACTCTAAATCCTTTTACATATGCTACATTAGGCTCAATATTAAGATGGATCTTATTACGATCTCCGCCTTCGCCCGATGTGTATTTACCTTCACCATCACCCGTATTAAGATCTTCTCTTACTTGGATCATGTAAGGATTTATCGCATAACTACCTGACTCTTCGTATGTTCTTTGCGCTAATCTTTCAGTAAGTCTAGATTGATTACGCTCCGGCTCATTTGTAGTGTCTGTCTTTTGAACACCTTTCTTATATTTCTTTAAAAGAATCCGATTGTCAGTTACATCATTAGCAAGATCAACTGTGTAATTATCCTTAGCTAGCGCAAGAATAATCGAATAGCGGTTTGCGCCTGGAGCTGAAGCATTTGGTGTACCAGTCGCATTATCGAAAAGAGTTGAATCTGTTGCTGATGTTACAATCTCATCGCTTACTGTAAGGTAAACTGAGTATGTCGGGCTATTAGTATACTTGTCTAAGATAAGCGATTGCGCGGGAGTGTGAACCATGCAACCCGCAACAAAGAATACACCTTCGTTTAAAGTAACTCGCGAACCAAATCCAGTTTGATTGGCAATAGAAGAAGCGGTTCCAATTCCATCAATATCTGCTCCACCACCAACCATTGCAAGGCGATTGACACCACTTAAAGCTGTACCATCTGAGTTAATATATGATTCAATTACTTCGCCAGCCGCAAATGTTGTTACATCATTATTTGCACCGCCCTTAGAGGTATACTTAATATAAAGAGTGTTTGGATCAGATCCGTCAATAGCAAGTACATCTAATACCTCAGCCTCGACTCTATTGCCACCATTATCTACACCACGAATAACTGTACCGGCAAATTCTGACAAATAGTTAGAAGTGGTATAGCTCGTTCCGCCTGTAGTAAAACCTTCTTCTAGCTTAATATAATCTAGAGTAAATTCTCGGTTAAGTTGACCACCTATTACTGCATCACCATCTTTAAACGCATATTGTCCTAAACGGTCAAGCTGAGCCTGCAATGCAGTTTGCATTTGAGTAAGCTCACGAGCCTGTACCGAATATCCAGGACGGAAAAGAATCCTATAAAATCCTTTTGTCTCATCATAATCATCGTAATAAGGAGTATTAGGATACGTCTTTACATTTGTAATTGCCATTTGTTTTTACCTTAGAATTCGATAATAAGTTTGATATCTTCAATTTGATTACCGGTAGCCGGTCTGTTAATTGGGTTTCTATTCTCCAAGAATACAACTTGCCCTGAACCAGTCTGGTGCTCAGGATTTCCAAGAGACTGAATTGTTCCAATTGCTGTTGAACCTGTATTGACACCAGCAACAATATCGATCGCATCGCTGGTATTAAATTCCCCATAACCTGTTTTGCTATTTTGATAATAATAAACGGTTCCAGTTCCTGAGTCATAATCAGCAACAAAAGCTTGTGGAGTACCAGCACCTTGACTTTGCAGTACATTATCTTCCTGAGGAGCTGTTGTTACTCCAGTAAGTACCATAGTTTTTGTAGCTCTTCGAGTTTCATCAGTTGAAATATTTGTTGTTCCATAATCCAATGGGTTTTTGATCAAAAGAATCTGACGGAAGTCTTGCCCAATCGCAAAATCGCCATCTTCAGCACCATCCAATCGAGCATTCACACCAATAAAGAATGCGCCAAGCTCTTTTACAGGATCAACGCCATGCCCTGAAGGTGGAGCAAGTACGGCCCGAGCCGCAGCGTCACCACTTGTAAATGTAATATCAGCAACTGTGTAATCTGTTCCTTTTGCAGTTACATTCACCGCAGTCACAACACCGCCAACAACATCAGCTGTTGCGGTTGCGCCAGAACCATCGCCAGTGATAGTAACAATTGCTTGACCAACACCATCGGAATAACCGCTTCCGCCGTCGGTTACAACAATACGCTCAATACCTAAGTGAGTACTTGACCCAGCAGAAGCAATTTGTGTAGCCTGCTGGTTAAAGTCTACATCCTCAGCAGCAAGTACTGGAGAAACCGCAAGAGTTTTAACTGGCATATACGAGTTAGTCAAGTATTTTTCAGAATCTTCCGCCGTGATAGTATACATAAACTTCCAGACGTAGCCATCGCCTACAGTTTCTTGTGGATCAGTTCCAATATGAACTGGCTTCTGGCTTACAGCCCCACCACCAGCTTGAATGCACTTATAAACTTTAAATTCGTCAGTTACCACGTAAAATCGCTTGTCATAAATATCAGAATCACCTGAATCCCAACCAACATAAACTTGGCCTGTAGTCCAATTATATCGTGGAATAACGTGAGATACATTATCGCTTCCTACCTTTTTTAAACCGATAAGAGATTGCTGTGCTTCAGCAAGATCATCTAAGTGGTCATTTGGTACAAAGGGAATTGTATCTGATAAATCGCTAATGGTATTTGACCAAGCATCAGCCTTACCGATGGCTACGTACAGGCTGTTGGCTACGTCTTGTATGTCTTCTTTAAAGTTTTCGGCGTTTAAAACTCTAAATTGACTCGTTACTATGGCTGTCATTGTTGAATTTTCCTATTTAATACTGACAAAAGTGTTTGTGTTAAAGTTATTTATAACCGAATCTCCAGCAATTGCTAGATTACCCCACATTTCTATGGGTTGGTTTTTATGTAATTGAGATTGAGTATCCCTTACATTTGTTTCAGTCAGTTTGTAATAATTATTGTTTGGATTAGTTGTTCCTAAATTATCTACCATGTTAAGCAAAAGAACCAATTCCATAACAGTGTCTTTTGCTCTGACTTCGTTCATTACGGCTGAACCAAGTGTAACCCTAGGCGATTCTATATAACCAGAACCAGCATTAGTAATTGCTACGCTTTCAATTTCAGAAGGAACTAAATAAACATCTGCAATTGCTGCAACATCTGGCGATCCACCGCTGAATGTAATAGTAGGCTGCTTTTTATATCCGGAACCAGCAATATAGACATCGACTCCCTCAACTTTTCCATCAGCATCAATTGAGGCAGTTCCAAAAGCTCTATCATATTTAATTGTAGCTTCAACATTATCTATATAGACAATACCATCTGCTCCATCACCTTGGAATCCAATGAAATCAGAATTAGTTGAAGCTGTGCTTGCAATATTATATTCAAATTCAAAATCAATCCAATCAGCTCCAGGAGTTATTGGAAAATTAAACCAACCAGAATTACCATGTTGGCTTGTAGAATAAGCCCCTTGGAAGAATGTTGCGCCTCCAGCTAAAGGTGATTTAGCCCTGCCTCTAATTCTTACAGTATTTCCAGTAAAACGCTCGCTAAAGTCGGGTGGCCCGTATGTTACTTCTCTTACTGCACCGCCAATATTTCCGCTAGCATTTGTATCAAGAACAGAAGTTTGAATCTTAAGTGACTGAGTTCCGGTATCAGCATCTTCTGTCGTAATTGATATAGTGTGGTCAGAAGGATTAACAATTCTCCAACTATTATAATTGGTTGTCGATACTGAAGCGTTTTCATAATCTTCAGTAAAGAATGGCGAATCAGTGTATGTTGATTCTGGTAAACTAAATTCTACAGTGGGATTACTACTATATCCGCGGCCATAATTCACCATATCAACACTATCGACGCTTGTATCAACTAATAAGAATTCAGCTTCAGCATTAACGTTTGTTGGTAATAATACACCATCTTCATCGGTTTCTGTTGGAGCCGAGAATATAACTGTAGGTGGCTCACGATAAGTATTAAGATCTTTATTACCAATAAAGATATCTGCAATACCACCAATATTCGGGTTAGCACTTACCGATGCAGCAGCGTTAGCATAGTTAGCTCCAGGATTAACAATAGTTATGCCATCCGGATCAAGCCGGCCATTAGCATCAATGGCCAATGTAATTACAGCATCTGTAATAGTTGTACTTGGTAATGCAATGCCTGAAACACTAACAGTTGGAGCAGTATCATAACCCCAACCAGCATCTAATATCTCAACACTTGTTATCTGGCCTCCTGATAAACCAAGAGAAATCTGAGCTGATTGGTGAGCTTCAGCATATATGAACGGCAAAAACTCTCTTGCAAATGCTTCAACAAGTACGGGTAGATCTTCAGCACCAATAAGTCCTGGTTGGATACCTGGCATCGACGAAAGAGTTTTACGATTAGTACGTCCATAAACATTTACAAACTGTCCACCGCCTGGTTGAAATGTTTCATCTCCAAGACCAACAAACTTATACGATGATACGCCCTTTGTGTCATCTCCCAACACACTTCGTAAAATATCAATTGTAATAAGAATCTCACCAAAGAAAATAAATCCAGCCGGGTGAACTAATCTATTATAGATGTTTTTCCAAACATCAAGGTTTTGACCAGTACGAATAAGGTATGAAAACTTTTGGTAGAAATATGAGTCATGCAAAAAGGTATCGTTATTAGAAAGAAAACCTCTCTTATCAAGATACTGACCAATGCTATTATCCCAATTACCAGATGAAGGAACCAGTGTTTGCTCATAAGGATATTCAATAGTTACTTCGTCATCAAAGAGCAATCGGAAAAAGATTTCAATAGAATCCTGTGAGCCTCTAATTTTATAATATTGAACCAATGACTTATAAAGAGTACGACGATCGACCTGTAATGAACGAGGAATAAATGATGCAATTTCTCTTTGAATAAGCTGTAAATAATTCTCTTCAGCAGCATCAATATCTAATGCATCCTCAATTGTGTTCATTACCCACGAGGGACCAGGCCCTGCCCAAAACTTTACAGGTGTTTTAAGTACGGCTGTCTCGGTATTATATGCGCTTAAACCAGTAACAGTAAATGTTTTACCGATTTGAGATGTAGAATCTGCAAGTGAGCCCGGCAAATCATTACCATTAGTAATAATAATATTTTGATTTGATAAAGCAATAGTTTCAGGTATACCATCAGCACCTGTAATTACAAGTGTTGAATCAGCTCCTTGCTCATCAGTAAAAAATGAATCATTCTCGTTTTTTGGATCTGAGATTCTAAAAACTGCTTTATTGTCTAATACAATGTCAGTAAATTCTTGTTCTTCCGTGTATATGAACTCTCTTAAGTTCATAAACTCATAATATTTCTCAAGCAAAGTCTGCAAATTGCTCGCAGTTTCAAGTATCTCACTTGGAATTAATTGGTCAACTCGAATATTTTCTTTTGTCTTTCTTCGAGATGAGGCAATTGTTTCAATATAGCCTGGAGATGAATTTTGAGTTGACTCGGACGACATTATCTAAATCTTCCTGTTGTGTCATAATCAATAGTGCCTGAACTTCCGGCCAAGGCAATAGTATCAATGCTAGCTGAGATATTAACTCGTAATGGATCAACTGAAATAAGCTGATCTCGCTTTGGAGCTAAGTCCAAAGAATTCGGAATTATAGTAATACGAATTGGGTCTGTATTATCTGGAGTAAAATTATTAAGCTGGACTTTACCAGTTGTTGGATATAATCGACCAACATCAGCAATTGCAATTACTTCTTTTGAATCTACGATTTTATAAACATAAATTCTACGATTAGTTGTTCCGGAAATTGCAGCATCTCCAAAGAAATGATCAATGCCATTTATTTTAAATGCTGTCGAAGACAGAATAGATTGGCCAGTATCAGATGACTGATAGAATGGAGCAGTGTATGTTAATTCAAAATCATTTTGGCCGGCCACATTACTTGGTGTAATATTTTTAAACATAAATGGACGTACTGTTGAGTTTTGAATTGAGGGGTCTGCATTATCAATTGCTCTTAAAATCTGTGAGTGCCTAAATACCCCATCAAATTTATTAAGGTTGTTAAAGTCATAATCAGAAATAGTATCTCGCACAACAGAAAGTAGATCAACTTCGGTACGATCTGTTAAGTTTGGATTATACTTAAAGAATACATCAAGCTCAAGGAACGTAAAATTTGGATCAACAATTTGAGGAGTAATAGAAACAACATTCTTACCTGCAAGAATATCGTCTAGTATAAGATTTTTTTCTTCTTCTGTCAATAAATCAGCCGTGATAGGCTTGATTGCAATAAACACTTTACCAAAATCAGGTGGATCAGCATTCTCTCCACCCCATGCAGAAATTGAAGAAATATTCGGAAATTGTCTTTGGATAATAGCGCGATAATCATCAGCCGTGACAGCTCGGTTTTGAGATGTATAGGTCAATGGTGCGTTATATCGAATAGATTCAAGCGTTTCTTTTTCGCTACCGCCAGCAGCGGCGAGGGTGGTAGTAACTGTAATATTAGAAAATCCACCAATATTATCTACCATTTGGAATGAGTTAGCGCCATTAGCTTCTGGTCCTGCCGTATAGACATAATCCAATGTCACAATATTATTATCAGAAGGCTTACGGCCAAGAATGCCATCTCCAAAATACGCTTCAAAATACCCGTTAGCATTTTCTTGCAAGTGATAAATCTGAGAGGTAGCATCGATGTTAAGAAGCGATTCAAAGAGTTCGTAAATATCGAATCCCGCTGAATCAGTGTTTTGCTGTACACGAACTCGAAGAGTTGATGTGTCAATATCCTGGTCTGGAATCTGAAACTTTTGATTTTCAATATCATTATCTACGCGATACTTAATTGTTTTATATGAGCCTTCTACAATTTTTACATTATCAAACGTAAATTTATCTTGACCAGCAGATTGATCGCGAGTTGCTGTTTGATTACTTACTACAACAAATTGATATTCTTCTCCATCGACATTAGTTGTCAATTTAGTCCCACGCTGCAGAGTAAGAGTAGCAGGAATACTGCCAAGCACTCCAAGTACGTCTACTACTATTTTAACACGGCTATTCGGCGCTAGGCGTGAACGTGGTGTATAACCCAAAAGCTTAGCACGGGTAACGACGTTACCTCGAATCTGAGCTGAGTCCAAGAATGCTTCACTTAATGAATAGTGGGCAGCAATAGCATTATAATGAGTATTATACGCTAGCACATCCAATAAGACACTTAAGCCTGAGCCATCAAAATCATAATCATTAAATTCTGATTGCGTCTTAAGATAATTTTTTAAGTTTTGCTTGATTTGATCAAAGTCAAGCTCAGTAACGTTAAGGTTTGTTGTCATTATCGTAACCTTTGTAATCTAATTTCTACTTGCTGTTGAGTGTCATATTCCTTTATATTATAGACAACTGAGACTTGATATTCGTTTCTATCAGCTAGGTCTTCAACTATGACATTAAATACTTTTATTCGTGGTTCATGAATTTCAAGCGCCCTTCTTATACCGCGCTTAAGTGAGTTAATTGTAATGACATCTGCTGGTTCAAAGAGTAAGCCTCTTAAATTGGCAGCCACTGTTGGTTGAAACGGCCTTTCGAAAAAGTTGCTTATAAGCAAATGTCTTACTGCGTTTTTAATAGCGGCATCGTCTTTTAAAGGTATAATATCCTTACGAATTGGATGCAGTTTGAGAGACAAGTCAAGGTCTGAGTAGACCTTTTTGCGAGCCACAATGCTAGACTTCGATACCTGCGATGATTTGTCTGATAAAAGCGCCATATTAGTATTTATACCTCTTACTCAGCGGATTGAGTTTCTAATTTTTTCTTTCTTCTATCAGCATTTTCAGTGCATGCTGTTTTAAAATCAGTTATCCCTTCTGGATCGTTGGCATCTTTAATATTATTAAAAAATTCTTCAAACTTAGGATTAAATTCTGTAAAGTCCCACACAACCTTTGGATACTTGGCTAAAAGCTGCGTTTGTTTTTCTCTTAATTGCGCTAATGTAATTCCAATTTTAGCGTCATCAAACGACAAACCTCCATTTTCGAAAAGCAAAGCATTTACTTCAATCCGGCTATATAAAAACAATTTAGTTGATATTTTACCAGAACCAAAGACGGGTAATCCTTCTGCTGCATTTGCCCTTCGCCTAACAAACTTTCTCCATTGCTTACCAGCCTCTAAAAGGAATACTTTATTAAGCTCGTATGGATCTTTTTCGACTGGCGGCACTGGGGCTGTTTTCTTTTCTGGCGTTGGTTCAGGCGGAACTTCTTCAGCAGGCTTAGGTTCACTTGGTTCTTCTTTAGTTGTCCCATCGCTTTTTATTTCAACATTTGGAATTTGATCGCATATTGCGCCAGTGTCTATTGATGGCGGAAAAGAATCTAAGCCTAAGCTGGATAACTTACCACTGAGATCTGGAACGGCATCTCCATACTTCCCTTTAATTTCTGATATTTTAGTGGCAAGGCCAAGTGGATCTGCCTCGCTTGCCAAACCTAAGAGATCTTTTTGTAATGACGGAACCTCAGGTATTTCTGGCTTAAATGCACTCAGCTCTGACTGTAATTCTCCAAGCTTACCTTGCATTGCTGAAAGCTGGTCTTTACCTCCCTGAAGTAGAGAATTAAGCTCTTCGGTTTTACCTTTGATCTCGTCTAAATTTGCGTTAACGCCGCAGCTCATGATCGTATCCTTGTTTCTTCCATCTCTCTAATGTTTCACGGTGTATTGCTTGATGGGAATAATAGAATGTAATACCACCAAATACCATTGGACAAAGAAAAACTGCTAATAATCCAAGTAATCCAATGTCCATTATGTATTCGCCTCCGGACTTGATGTTGATTGAGTTGCCGGCGACGGCGAACTTGATCCACCAGTTCCTGGCACTTCAACGTGTGTATGCTGAGTATGGGTAATTGTTGCTACAGTAATTTCGCCCGCATTATATGTAATATCGGCGGTTGGTGAAGTAATTGTATGTGTTTGATCAATATCTTCAGTTAAATTACCAACAACTCCTAATATCGCATTTCCACCAACTGCAATCGCATGGTCACCTACACATGTTTGAGAATACTTACCGCCTGAGAATACATTAGTATCTCCATAGGCCACCAAAGACATATTGACTGCTGTGTTATTGACGTGATTGTTTCCGACAGTAATAAGGTCATCAACGACCACATTGCGTGTCCTATTATTATTGACCAGGCATGTGTCATCAATACCTATGTTACCTGATCGGCTACGAGCAATCTCAAACTCGTGATTGCCTAAAATACTTTGCTGTAATGAACCCTTAATGTTTTGAGTATAATTACCTTCTACCTCGAGGTGATAATTGCCAGTTACTCTTTGACGCATATTGCCATCAACAGTAATATTAAGATTACCTTTAATATGCATGTTTTTATTTTTAAGATAGATTTCGTAATCATCGCCAACAATCTTTACTTGGCGAGTACCGTCATTATAGATTTCTTCATATGACCCAGAACTATGCATGCTCATAGTTCGCTCAAATCCAGGAGTATCGTCAATCTCAAAGACGTGGCCGCCTTCTGTTTCGTTTACTTTGTTATATGGATATGCTGGCTCATGCTCATTAAGTGCTTGTCTTTCTGACCATGTCTGAGTTTCATAATAGCTATCAGGCTGATCCGGAGCAACTGTTGATATTTTAGCTGGAGCTGCGGTTGGGACAGGCTGTATATTTTTGTTTTCTCTTTCTTGAAATGATGGCCCTTCTTTATATGACCCTTCCCTTGCTGAAAAGTTGACATCAGACTTATCAATATACTCGCCTCGAGGATATTCTTCAGCAGTAAAACCGAGATTCTTATTTCTGTCGGAGGACTTGGCAGCAATGGTACCCATAATAATTGGATCTTGAGCTGATTGTCCATCTCTAAAAAACCCAACTACCCATGACCCTTCCATTAAACCATGAGGCGTATCGCCAATGCCCGATGTTCCACTTGCTGTGGTTGGCATCATAACGGTTGCCCAGGGGAGATCATCAGTGTCGATTGCTGCTGTATTTTCGCTATGATAACCAAAGCATCGAACCTTTACGCGATTCATTTCCTCTGGGTCAAATCTATCTTCAACTACGCCGGTAAACCAACAAAAGCCAGCATGCATAAACTGGTCATCAAATCTATTCATCCTTGTATTTTCCAATCTTCGACAAACGAATCTTTTATCGCTGTCACATTCATCGTATATCCACTTAATCCAAATTTATGTTGAATCCCACTTACGAGATATTTGCCAGAATTAAGTTTGTCGTTGCCTCTTATATCAGAAGCTTCGCTATCCTGAGACTTAGGTATCGAAAGCTCGATAACAGCTCCACAGGTAAGCTCAAAGTCTCCAGCAATCGATAAATTCTGAGTAATAACATCAGAATTTTCTAGGTATGCTTCCCTTACTCCTATTTGAGACATAGGTGTATGATAATTATCGCTGCCTGAATTTTTATTAATATAGTAATGAATAGACTCATAGCTTTTGTCAAAGGTTGTTTCATTAAATTGAACCGATTCATTAAATGGTTTACTGCCATTAAGTTTATATTTTATTGATTCATATCCAAACGCGGTTTTCGTATAAGACTTATTATATATGTCGAGCTCATGTATTGTTGAAGCAAAGGCTCCTTCAGATATCGATGAAAGCTTTGACAAATTAAGATCCGAAGAAAAGTTGTTAATTTTGGACGCTAACTCTTCATACGAATCGGGACTAAAGATTCTTTGTGTCTGTCCTGAGCTATGCTTGTATTCTCTATACGAATCTTGCTCAAGCAGTTGCTTATGCGATCTATAGTTTATTCCATTAAAAACAGTTTCGTAAAAATAAAATGGAGTGCCATCTTCTACAGCATTTCTCATAAGCCAATTGATAGCAGCAAGAGGTCTTAAACGAGGATAGATTCCATTAATAATATTTTGAGATGAAAGATTAATGTCGTTTATTTTTTCTATCTTTAAATCTTTTTTGCAAATGGTTTCTATTAACTGTCCAATAGTATTTTTGAATGCCCTATTGATCCGTAAAAATGAATTTGTATACATATGCTTCGACATACACATAATCTGATACGTGTTAAGCGACGAGGTACTTCTATAGAATGACATGACCTCAACAATATAAAGCTCTAAATCGAACTTACGCTTGGTATCTTTTTGAGATTGTTGAATGCTTATGACAATTTTTTCATTACCTGTAATAACAGCTCTTTCTAAAAATGCGACACCATCACCAACATTAAGCGTCACCTCGACTGAAGAATTATAAATGCTTTCAAACATATTAATACTGGTAACGATATTGGTCATATCCCAATCATTACCTAAATTATCAGTAAGAGTAATATTATTTACTGTATAAGAAGTAGGTGTAGGATCAGCCGTACTGCCAGAAATTCGTGTTTGATGAAATTTAGCCATTTAGCGTTCTCTCATATACATCAGCAAATTGCTCAATATAATTTGGATCGATTACTCGTATTCGAGATCGAGTGTCATTAACTTCTTCAATGTGTTGCCTATTGCTTATATACGATAAGTCTGCTGTGCTTGTGGCTCCTTTTACGAATACTCCATTATCAACTGCTCGCCTATCAGGATCATTGGTAAGGTAATATTGGAATGGAGCATCGATATATTTAAATACCTCATAAGTGGAAACCGTATCTGTTGATGTTGAACCTGTAATCAGTTCAGACGGATTTTCTGTACTCAATGGGTCACCAATAAAAGATCCACCGGTTACGTCTTGTATGATCAATTGATTCATATCGATATTTTTCTTAGTGAGAGTACCTGTTGCGCCTGATTCGACTCCAGTAATTGTTTCACCCAATGTAAAGCGACCAGCAAGAGAATTACGATGGTCAATAATTAAACTATCAGAATCAAACACAATTTCAGTACGAGTCGTAATGGCAAAGCCATTATATTCTTTATCCATATACTCTTTTAAATCTTCTTGACTCATAGGCCATACGCCCAAGCCATCATGAAGGTATTCATTGACTATAAAGAATGTCCAATAATATTGAGGTGTGTCATATAATCTCATTGAGACAATATCAGGTCTCTCACCGTTTTTTACTTGATAGAACGTATATACTGATGGGTTGTCCAAAAACTCTTCAACAGGCTTTACTGCTCTAAAAATATCGGTAATATTTTGATTAATACCATTACGAAAAATGTCATAAGGAACCTTTGGAAATTGCTTAAAAAATGCCATTGTTATTCCTCGCTGCTGCTAAATGAGTTAAGATCAGCATTGGCAGGATCCATAACTTCTTGTCTTACCAAGGCCTTCGCTTCTTGGAACGACAAATTAATTAATGTTTCTACTGGTGAGCCATCTGGGTGAAATGAATTTACGCTTGAATTAAATGTTGTGCTCATGCTTGTAAGATATGACTTAAAAATCTTTGGAAGATATGGACTCTCATCTCCACCCACATAAAATTTAATTTCAAAGAGGGGAGGATACTTTAAACTTAAAGCAGCAGCATTGCCACCCAAAGCTTCAGGGTACATATACTTCTTAAAAAATGTCACAATCTCTTTAATGGTTTTTGACTCTTCAGCGGACTCCGGTATAAGATTAAAACTAAAATCATGCTGACGTATGCCGGTGCTTTCAAACAATACTGAAGTAAATGGGTTAAGTGCTTCTCTCTTTTGCAGCTGAATTGCCTGCGCAGCTCCCCCGGTAAGACCACCCTTTGCTACTCCTTCTTTAATAATAGCATTAAGTATGGCATTGGAAGATTCTGCGTCTGATCCAGATTCTTTAGCTTCTCTAAATTTTTCTGCAGCTCTTGCTAAGCCCAAGTCAGCCGTGTTGTAATTAATTGAATCAGACTGAGCAATGCCTGATGGGATATACAGATTAACAGCTGATCCGGTGTCTGGAGACGTTTCTTTATCTAAAATAAAAGAAATATATCCATTCCCAGCATCTGCGTCTGACCTAAGCGCGCTTGGAAAAACTAAATTTGGTTGTTCTGACATGTGATAAATATCCTTAAAGGCAGTAACTTAATAATTATTTATATGGCTTATAAAGGTAAATTCAAACCAAAAAATCTAGATAAGTATGCTGGAGATGCCTCTAAGGTAGTATACCGTTCTTTGTGGGAAAGAAACGCATTTAGATGGTGTGACACTCGATCAGATGTAGTGCGTTGGAATAGTGAAGAGGTTGTGATACCGTACTTTTGTCCAACCGATAAAAAATGGCATCGTTACTATGTTGACCTACTCATAGAATTTAAGAATGGTAAAACAGTCCTTGTAGAGATTAAGCCTAAAAAAGAAACAGTCCCTCCAAAAAAACCAGCACGCAAGACCAAGCGATATATCAATGAGGTCACAACCTATATTAAAAATACAGCAAAGTGGGAAGCAGCGGTGGCCTTTGCCAAGCAGCACGATGTTGAATTTCAAATATGGCATGAGGACACTTTAAAGTCACTTGGGATAAAACTACTCAAAGGTTGATATAAATAAAGGTATGGCAAGCTTATTTGATCAGTTACAAGCTCAAGCATTCCGTGCAGGCGTCACGCCGCGTACACGTGAAGCTCAAAATTGGTTTAGAAGAAATATTAAAGACTTAGGCGATATTAATCGCAGGACTTTGCTTAAAGATACTGCGCTTGAAGTAACTAAAAATCCCTTGCCCGGTCATATGATGATGTATTTCTATGACCCTAAATTTAAAAATGAGTTGCCGTACTATGATCGGTTTCCATTAACAATATTCATTCAACCAGCCAATGGCGGATTTCATGGATTGAATTTACATTATCTTGCTCCTGGAGTACGGGCAAGATTCTTAGACGAGCTTATGTCGACTGCTCCAGCAAACATTAACGATAAAACGAGACTTAAAATCACATACGATAAACTGCAAGGAACGAAAAAATTTAAAGAATTCAAGCCATGCTTTAAGCATTATTTGACAGCACATGTAAAGTCACGCCTGGTAAGAATTCCAATGACTGAATGGAACATTGCAGTATTCCTTCCAACTGAGCAATTTGTAAAAGTGAAAAAAGAATCAGTATACAGATATTCAAGAAAGCAATATACAGGAAGGTAATCATGGCTAAAGGATTAGGTATAGTAAAACACGAATCAGCACCAAAGGGAACTTCTATTGGTAATGGCAGACTTAAAATTAATTCTATGAATAAGCGAAAGAAGGCTAATTTTAAGAAGTACCGAGGACAAGGTAGATAAATGTCGATCGAAGATATTAAAAGTACGATTTCAAAGAAGGGCGGGGTTGCTCGGACTAACAGGTTCCAAGTAGTCTTTACACCACCCCAAGCATCGCTTCTCAATACAGATCCATCAGTATTATTGGGAACACTTACATCTGGTGGTAGTGTGGGTAATTTAATTAATGACCCAAGAGACGTAAACCTTCTTTGTGAATCAGTTACTTTGCCGGGTAGAAATATTTCAACCCTTGACTATCAGACAAACACAGTATTAAAAAAAATGCCATACACCTTTATTGATAGTGAGGTGTCAATGACATTTATTTTGACTAATGACTATTATGCTAGAAACATGTTTGAGGCATGGTATGAGTCAATTTTTAATGTAGAAAGTTATAGCGTCGGATATAAAAATGATTATGCAACCGACGTTAACATTATACAATTAAACACTAAGGGATTGCCCGTTTATGGCGTAACACTTATAAAGGCCTTTCCCATTAGTATTGGTAATATTGAGTTGAGCAATGCAACTGAAAATGAATATGCTCGACTACAGGTAATTTTTGCCTATGACAGATACACTGATGACTTAGGAGATGTCGCATCCAGCACAGTTGGATCTATTGCAGACCAAATTTTTGGCTAATTGAATGAGGAGTAAATAATGGCTTTACCACAGTTAAATACTGCAAAATACACGACGGTAATTCCGTCGCAAAACAGGGAGGTCACATACAGACCATACTTGGTTAAAGAAGAAAAAATACTGATGATGGCTATTGAGTCAAATGACCAACAGCAAATTGTCAGAGCAATTAAAGACGTTATTAAGAACTGCGTCTTTGATGATATAAATGTTGATAAGCTGGCTATGTTTGATCTGGAATATCTGTTCCTACAGCTAAGATCAAAGTCAGTTGGAGAAAGAGTAAATTTAAGAGCTAAATGCGATGATTGCGAAGTGCTTACTGATGTTGAACTTGACCTTTCAGAGGTAAAGGCACCAGTATTAGGAGACGATTCGAACGTCATTGAGCTCACAAAGAACATTGGAATCACGCTAAGGTATCCAACAATAAAGGATGTCGAAAAGTTTGACGAAAATGATTTAAAATCGATGGACGGTTTAGTTAAGTTGATTGTTCAATTGATTGATACAATTTATGACGAAAATAATGTGTATGATGCTGCACAAGAATCTGAAAAAGAATTATTGGAATTTATTGACGGTTTCAATAATGCGCAATTTGCCAAAGTCGCGCAATTCTTTGAGGGTCTTCCAGCTATGACACATAATATAGAATTTAATTGTACAGGGTGTGGTAAATTTAATGAGACAGAGCTTAGAGGGCTACAAAGTTTTTTTACGTAGGCCTCTCTCATGAAACGCTTGTAAACCATTACAAGACTAATTTTTCATTAATGCAACACCATAAGTACAGTTTGACTGAATTAGATAATATGCTGCCGTGGGAGAGAGAAATCTACGTTACATTGTTAAGGCAACACATTGAAGAAGAGAATGAGAGGTTAAAACAACAACAACGAAGAATGAGAAAATAACAATGACAGAAGAAGTAAAATCCAGCCGTCCACCAAATTCAGCCGAGGTATTCCACCCAGCTGATACTAACGGAGACGGTAAAGTGTCAAAAGAAGAAGAAGCAATGTATCTCGAATTTAAGCGTAAAGAACTCGAAGATCAGGACGCGATGCGCGATTCACAACGTAAGATGGCTTGGTTTGCGCTATTCGGTATGTTATTATATCCATTTGCTGTAGTTGCAGCATCGTTGGCTGGTTTAGACCAAGCACAAAAGACATTAGGTGATATGGCACCCACATATTTTGTTGCTGTTGCTGGTATTGTAGCAGCATTCTTTGGAGCTCAAGCTTTTACAAAAGGTAAGTAAAAATGGTAGATAAAAAAGACGGTCGTTCAAAGGAAAGACGCGCAGGCAAAGAGAAACAACGACGTTCAACCGAGAGCGCTGGTAAGAGCCTAGCTAAAATTGCTGAACAAATAAAGAAAGAAGGCATAAAGGAAGAAGCTGCAAGAGCTCAAAGCCAAGATAATAAACTTCAAACCGAACTTTTGAGTCAAATTGCTACTTCTATTGCCGGCATGCCTAAGGAAAACGAAGAGCAAAAAAAGAGATCTCAAAGTCTTCAAGCAACATTTGATCGCGCTCTCCAAGTAATACAAGCAGAAGAGTCAACTGACCAAGAGTTATCTTTAGCCAGAGAAACTATTGCAACTCTTCAATCTGGGTTTGACCAAATATCTGAAGCTACTGCTGAAAATGCTATAGCTGCCGCTCAAGCACAGTTTGATTCTGCTCGCCAAATAATTGATGGCGTGCAAGCAAGTCAACAAGCTCAAGAAACTGACCTCTCAAATGAAAAGGCTTTGGAAAAGCTCGATGCTATAATTGCAAATAGTGGTGATGCCAAATTCGGTACTTCAACTGAAGATCTTCAAGCCCTTAGGGAACAATTCCAAGGTGCACAAGAAACCCTTGAAAATCCTGAAGCATCTCAAGAAGAATTAGCCCTAGCTCAAGAAATTATTGACAGTATAAGAGATACTGCTCAAACCGAAGAAGAACGCCGAGAGGCAGCAAAGGCAAGAGCAAAAGAGCAGAGCATATTTGGTCGTATGGCAAAAGGCATTGAGGCTCAAAAGAAAGCTTATGATGACTTTGTTGGCTCGGCTGCAGGTGGTGGTCTTATTGCCGCTCTTGGTGCTGCAGCAATTCTCTTTACTGACCCAGAGACTCTTTTAGAAGGAATTAAAACGGCAATTGAGGCTGTTATTGCTACTGTTGAGACCATAAGCGCATTCCTATCAGGTGACTTTAGCGAAGGTATGGATTTATTAGAAGCTAATTTTGGAGACATTAGTGGTGTCTTAGGCGTTGCAGTTCTCTTCCTATTCCGTAAGGTAATTTTTGGAGCAATTATCACGGGCATCAAATCACTCGCTGTCACATTAGGAACGACTCTTTTAACTACAATAACCACAGCTTTTGCGGGCATGAGCGCTGCAGCAATCGCCGTTACAGTGGGAGCTATTGTAGCATTGGTTGCCAATATAGTCAATGGCTTTATAGAAGGCTTCAGCGCATTTAGTGATGAATATGAAAAATCCGGATCAATCACATCTGCGCTTTATGAAGGTCTTACAACATTTGCTGCTAACATTATTGCGGCTCCATTTGATTTTATTAAATGGCTTATAGGTTGGGCAGCCGGAGCTTTAGGCTTTGACGGAGTCGAAGAAAGCCTTGCTTCATTCTCATTTGTTGATATGCTTAAAAACGGTATCGATGACGTGGTTGATTTCCTTATAAATCTTGGATCTATGATTTTCAACTTCGATTATGGACGATTCTTTAGCGATGTTCTTAAAGCGACTGGAGACTTCTTTAAGGGTATTGGAAATAGCATCAGTGGTTTCTTTAGAGACATTGGTATAACCATTGGTGGTGCAGTCTTTGAGTTTGTTCAAAACATCAAAAACTTTGATTATATGGCATTCCTTTCAGAACTACCAGAAAGGATTATAGGCCTTATATTAGCTCCAATTGACATGATCAAAGATGTGTTTGCAAGTATACTTTCATTCTTTGGATTAGACGCAGCAGCTGAACAATTAGAAAGTTTTTCAGTTACAGAGTTGGTGACTAAACTCTTTGATAAAATTACTGGAATGGTAACAGGAATGTTTAGTTTCATAGGCGACGCCTTTTCGAATTTTGAGTTTCCATCGATAGGCGGTGTAATAGATAAAATCAATGACACAATTAAAGCGCTTTTAAGATCAGTTCTTCCAGATCCAGATGCACCACTCTTATCAATTGGTGGTCTCGCGGCCAAGGCGATTCCTGATGCTATTTACCAGTATGCGTATGACATATCTCCGCAAGGCTTCGAAGAAATAATGCAACCGGTAAAACCATTTGATATGTCTGAAATGCAAAGGGAAAATACCGATACAAGAGCTGAAACTGAGGCAGCAAAAGCAGCCGGCGGAAATAGTACAGCAGTCTTAACTACTGTTGGTGGCGATACAAACTCAACCGCGATTTATAGTGGTGAACAACCAAAGGCCGCCCGATCCAAGAGATACAACGGTCCTAACCAATAAAAAAGGGGACCGAAGTCCCCCTCAATATGGGCGGGCCTTTACGACTCTTTTGCTAGCTTAGCAAAGTAAGACAGCGTGTCGTCTTCATCATCGTCAAGGGTAGACACCGAAACAGTTTCAGTCTCTTGAATCTGATGAATCTTCTCTGGTTCATGTACCATTGGTGATGGCGCTTCTTCATGACCAGCTGCAACTCCCAATACTCGATTGAGCTTAAGCTTCAATTCGTCATAAGACTTGTAATTCTTAGGATCTACAAAGTCCTTGAGCGAATAGAGCCGATTATAGACTGTTTCGAGTTCATCGTCATCGCCGTTAAGCAATGGTGATATGTTTGAGAATTCAGACTTGTCATAGTTAACCCAACCTTCGACTTTGCGAATCTTGAGTTTAAAGTCTGCACCGTCCCAGAAATCATAAGGATTTACTGGATCTTCATCTGCAAATTCGGGCTGCATTACATCCATGAGCTTGTCAAAGATCTTTTTACCGAACTTATAGAGGAATACCTTACCCTCGTTTTCTGGATTTGCTGGATCGCTTACGATATAGACATTTGAAACATAATGCAAGCGACGCTTACGTTCACGGGCAATAGCCTTATCTTCATCACGACCAGAATTCCAAAGTGCTGAGTTCATTTCCGATACTGGGTCATCTTCATTGATCGAGGTACGTGAATTCTCGATATACCAAAGACCTGTTGGACCTTGGAAGCCATGATCCCAATACTTTACCCACGGTAGGTCTTCACCTTCAGGGGCTGGTAGGAAACGAATAACAGCATAGCCATTACCTGACTTATCCCGTGTGGGCTTCCAGAAACGATCGTCACCATAGGACTTTTGTTCTGTTTTGCCACTTGAGGACTCTGCTGCAGCGAGGAGTTTATCGATAGAGGAGGAACGAGATTTTTTTAGTGTGTTAAAAGACATAGTATTTTCCTTTTATGTGCGTTGTATTAACTGAAGTATCCATATATTCTATCATAATATAAGGTTTATGTAAACGTTTTTTTGCATAATTTAAGACATTTTTCACTATCAAAGTTTACAAAGGGTCTATACGCATTGACGGTTCGATAAACGTCAGGCCATATAATGGTCTCTGTGATTATCTTATCCGACCTTTGTATAAAACCTAATATGGAATCGAGAATAATCAGAGTTTCAAGTCTGATTTCTTCGCTCATCCATAATTTAATTATGAACGGGACATTCATTGAATCGCATTCGAACAATTCATCGAATGAGCGTCCATTATCTATATATCCAGATAAAGTATTCAAGTCAACTTCAAACATTCGGTGAATTGACTGATGGACCTTTTGGTATTCGGCCCAATTACTTTCTCCATCTTCATTGATCATATCACCAATATATGATACGCCTTTAATGAATTGAGATACATAGAATTCTTTCAGATTCTTGCCATACTTGTTACCGAGCTTGGCAAAGAAATATTTGTCCTTCCGTTTAAAGAAAGACTTAGGCGTAACCGATGTCTTAAAATTATACTTAAAGGCATCGTATGATTTTGATTCGAAGTGAAGTTTGAGAGAGTTGTAAAGTTTGTAAGAATCAAATGGGTCCATTGTCACGATCATATTGGTAATGTATTACCCTTTTCGCCAGAAATCAAGTTAAGTGTTACTGCCTCTACTTCAAGCTTGTCCTTAAGAGAATCGGTAATCAGATTTGATATGTTAGCCATCTCAATTCCATTATCCTCTACAACAAGCAGCATGGCATCCAAATAAGAAAGGCCGGTCTCAACAACAAGCTTTTCGACCGCTGTTGAGAACCGTTTCTTGGTAATGATCTTATGTTCTATAACACTCATTTGCTTAATGCCCTGAGGAGAATAGTATCTCCATTGATGCGACCATTAGCCTGAGCCGTTTTGGTTGTAAGCCCTTCCCAGATCTTATTGATTTGATTAGGCGTCTTTGACAAGACATTGGGTATTACATCCTGTGGCTTTCGCAATGTCACAGTACGACTTTGATCCGGATCGATGTTTTTGATTGATGACCCACTTACCTCAAAACCGCCGACTGACGTAGTGACTAATTCAGTCAGCTTTCGGTTCTTTATGTTATATGTATACAATCTCAATGAGCCTGGAATCATGACTGGATTGATCGATGTCAGTTTGTGTTCAATAGACTCTTTGCAATACTTAAGCTTTTCAACCTGCTTTTCAGATGCCTTTGGCTTCTTAATTCGTACTGGTCGAGCAGCCTTGAGGCTTGCCTTGATGCTATCGCAATCGGTTAAAATGGTGTTAAGCATATTTAACATCTTGCGTTGGTCAGTTCTCTTTACATGCGAATAAGCTTCCACTGCATCCTTGCAGTTTTTGTTATAGGCATCATCGATTTCTTCTTGGTATGGTATAACCATTGCTCTGAAGATTTCAACTGCGTTACCTTTGAGACCATGCTGCTTAAAGAGCTTAAAGGTGTCAAACTTAGCAGTATAATTGCCATCCATCCAAGAATCTAACAGATCGTCAAACTGCTCGCCAATAGTTGACCCTACCTTTTCGACTAACCGTTCACGTGGTGAAATTGTGGGTAGGATTACCTTACTCACTTCCTGCTTTTCACTGTCTGTGATCTGTTTGGCGAGTTCATATAACCTTTCATACTCTTTCTTAAACGAAAGCAACTCGCCCTTGGTAAACTGCCAACCTCGGTAAAAGATTCGGATAGGATGACCAAGGAATCCTGAGAGCTCATAGTCTTTAAGCAACTTAAGCTTACTCATTTTGGCCTTTGAGTATTTAAGCTCGTCTTGTGCATACTTAAGGACATATGACCTATGGTCCTTTTGCTTGCAATTGTAATTGTACCAACCAGCAGCCCAGCCGTATGCTACACGACGTTCGGTTTCATCTGTTGGAGTTTCGCCTGGATTAAAGACAGGCTCAAGACCAAATGCTTTTTGATCAATACCTATCGGCTTAGTTTTGCGCTTCGCCATTTAGTTACCTCGCAAAAATGTATTAGCTTCCTTACGTACCTTGTCTTCTTGGCCTAACCATTCAATACCAATATTGTAATAGTCAGAACCGTCTTTGACAAGCTTACGCAAGCCGTAAACGTGAGATCCAAGTCGGCGCAGGATTTGATATTTCCTATTGCCCCGTTCAGATTCAGTAACAACTCGATAAGACATTGTTATTTCCCTATGTGTTCAATGTTGTCTTTACTTATCACTTGATAAGCGCCCTTGTTATAAGCCGGAGCAACGGTAAAATTCTTTGATGCTTCGATCTTATACGAATTATCGGTCTTTGCGGTTGTTACTTTATTCGCCTCGGCTGACGCATAAAATACATCAGATGACCGATGGTTGTAATTCGGCATTGGTGCCGAACCGTTGCGAGGCTTGATATACTTTTTGTATACCTCACCCCGCGCCTTCTGTGGCTTACGCTTACGACCATTCATGTCGTAGCCTAAGGTATTAGAATAATGTAATCCCATTAGTTCCACTCGTCCTGTTCTTTCATTGCCTGGTATGTTTCATAGTACGAAGTACCTTCCATCCAACGCTGGGTTTCTTTTTCGCCCCAGTGTAGGTTCTCTTCCTTGAAACTCTCGAACTGGCCAGGAGCTTGATGCTTGGCCTTTTTGATTTTTTTGGTTTGCTTCTTGATTGCAGCCTTACGAGCATCTACCCGGCGGATAAGCTTTTGCATCTCACGCTTTTCGGCTGCCTTCTTAATCATTGCTAAACGATCCATAAAACTATACCTTATATTCTATCATAAAACTTATTGATTGTAAATAGGGTAGGCAATAAATTTTTGAAAAACTTTGCCATTCCTATATACGTCCACACAGTACTCGACTGTGGCGCCCATTTCTTCGACCTTGTATGGTAACTGCACTTCAGTACTTAAGTCACCTACAGCGTAGCGGTCATACGATGCAAGTTCATAAAGGTGGTCCATAAGACCAACTTCATCTTCAGTGATGACATTGAGCAAACGCTTATGATCGAAGTCGTCATATAACGCTTCTAACCAATGCACCTCATACACCATTGCCATTATAAAAGTCCTCTATTGATTGCCATATTCCAGGCAAAGATAACTGTAAGATCAATGATGGCCACTGCAATAGCCACGTCAATTAATTTATCCAACATTACATTACCTCGTAATAATAATGACGAGAGGCTGTCCCTAGCAATCTTTAGCAATCTTCGTCCAGCCTCTCGCCTAAACTATGTGTAAAGCAGTCCGTATCCGAATACGAAACCAAGTGCCATACCCAATGCGATAAGAGTAGCAAACCCTACGAATTCAGCTGAGCCGATCGGCTTCTTGTGACGTGGATTCTTGGGCTTGCCATATTTGTGTTCTGCGTAGTCTTTCCAAGGTGTCATTACGCTACCTCCTCGTTGCCATACTCGAAATAAGAGTGGCCAGTGACCTCAGCGTTTGGCGCTTGGCACCACTTGCGTCGTGCAACAGGCTTGTTGGTACTCCAAGCAAGAGTCTCGCGAGTTGCGAGCAACTTAGGGTCTTCCAAGCCCTCAAGCAACTCAGCCTTGATAGGAGCTTCCCACTCCTCAACATACAGCGACTGATCAGCGACCCAGTCCATGTCGGACATCATCGTGACGCTGATGATGTATTCACGAGCAAAGTCGGTGCTGTGCTCGATGCAAGACTTTACAGCCTCCAACCAGCCTTTCGACTGACTCTGATAGAGGTTGCAATCTACAACCCAAGTATCGCCGCCCTTAGGCTTCCAGCGCTGTGGGCACTCGCCGCGGCCGTCCCAATCGTGGGCGCCGTAGTTTTCGAGGAACTGTGTCTGGATAACTGCTTTCATTTTTTAACCCTTACCTTGATTTGATATGAGTATTCTATAACAATCTGGCGCAAATGTAAATAGTAAATATTAACATTTTTCACTTTTTTTAGATTATTTTAGAATATGCTTATAACTTTTAAGTATAAGAAAACCAATCGGGTACTGGACGTTCAGACCATACCATTTTGAATCGCTCTTGCTTGGTCTGGTAAAAAGCCCGGTATGACCCAATGATATCATCATAGTTAATACACTCGGGGTTGGCTCCCATAGCCAATGGCATTGGTGTCAACTCAAGGGATGGGTCAATGTTTTTTGGTGGAGTCATAAGAGGCGCTGTCAGTAGTTCATCTGACCTATGTGTCTTCTTATAACGATGACTGAATTCGTCGCATAACGCAACAAATAATTGGTAGGCCCAACGGTAGTTGCCCTCAGTTTGACGAGCCCAAACAGTGCATGGATGATTCATATGCACTGCTTTGTATAGGACATCCTCACGCTCGTCATTAAGCTTCCAGTACTTGACCATACGCTTACCGGACTTGGATGGTCTCATCTCAAGGTCTCCATCAAGCATACGATGTACTGTGCAAAGCATTTGAGCTTCTTCAACTACCATTTTTGGGATGTGTTTATCGCAATGAGACATTGCGCATTCTTTAGGTGTATTCTCAATAATAAAACGATTCATTAAACGTTCTCTAAACGGCTCATTAATCTCTCTGCGCGATTAGTTACCTGACGGTACCATAATGAATCACGCCCCTCAACTGCTGCTGATGGCCACTCACCACATTCAAGGTGAGCATTCATTTTACGGAACTTGCTCAATCGAGTACGTCCCATATTGAACATCATATTGACAAGAATCTCCTGCACTTCGCCTGGATATCCTTCCCAAATGTCTACGCCATAAAGCGCAACACATTCGCTTATAGCCAGATCGAGATCCTGTTCGAACAGCTCGAAGACTCGCTCCTCCGATACTTTTGTTCCGACATCGGCTCCGTGTTCTGGCTCGCCTTCTTTGATGAGGTGGCCGACTCCAAGGGTTGGATAGCCAAGGTGGTCAAGGTAGACTTCATACTCGACGCCCTCATCGATCTTGAGTTGTTGATATACATTTTCTCTGTCCATCTTATACTTTCCCGTGGTAAATTGCTTGCAGGTGGTCCTCAAAAGATTCCACCTTTGACAGCCGGTCAGGCCAATAGATATAGTCCTTTTCCGGATTTGCTTTAAGGTTATTAAGGAGAGGCGTAATTGCGTTATACAATTTTTGTAGCCTTTCCTGAGTTTCATCGGCTGATGCCAACGTGGTTTGTACTGTTTCCAGCTCTTCTTCTGTAACAGCAGTGAAACCAAAGTCGAAAATATCGGTTGTCATATGACCTCCTATGAGATTGCTTCGTATAACGTCTCAATATCTTCGGCCTCTGTGGTAAACTCCACAATGTTTTGCTTGTGATAAATTCGAGACATTTTACGTAGGTATTTCTTATCTATATCTACTTTGTCTTGAAGGTCTGCCAAAGCATCACGGATAAATTCCCGTTCAGCCTCAATACGAGTATAAGCATTGCTTAACTCATTCATTGCGTCTTTAATAGTCTTTCGATCTTCAGGACTACTTGGAATAATAATATTACTCATTGTCACCTCACCAGTTGTGTATTACGTTTGCCATTATAAAAAAGCATGTTAAAAAGTTGACCCCTACAATAACGGTACGTAGCAATGCCACATAGTCATCGTAAGGTTCAGTTTTGTCGTCAGAAAATCCACCTAAAGCATATTTCCATATTGTCCAGATTTTACTCACTCTGACGTTCCCATGTGTTATCGGCCGTAAATAAAAAACTGCCGATAAATTGATGTACATCCCACTTCCAAGGTTCTATCATGCTTAAAACCAAACTGTCGCCTGTGCTATACAAATAATAAACCTGCCCAACACGTGGGACAAAGTTGTATTGGCTATTGTAGACAATATCAGTATCATTTGCTAAATCAACCAACCTCTGATATTCAGCATTGATTTCGTCCAGCTTTTGCGTAAAATAGTTTCCAGCATTGGCACCCCGCTCTGATTTGAATAAGTCAGTATCGGGTAAGACAATTGCAGGAGCGCTGTTATTACTTCCATACGGTAATATATGCGCATTCTCGCTGTAACTATCTGGCACATTGTCCGGACGATCCTTGGGCATTAGTCATTATCAGGATTGCTAATACCAGTCAGCGTATGGAGTGTATCAATAAGCTCGTCGTATCGTGCGATTTGCTCTAGCTCTTTTTCAAGAGTCTCCATAAAGTCGATATGTTCGGCTACACCCACTTGCCGATTCATAAAGACTTCCCAATTGGCAACATGATAAGCACGTTTGCCCTTAAGATATTGCATCATAGATTGTTCAAGTCTATTCATAAATACTCCTCATTTATATTAGAACTAATATTATAATCTATTCTGGCGTCTGTGTAAACGTTTATTTTATGGCTAGCACAAAAAGAATTGCAATAAGAAGAATGTTTGTAAACGCAATCTCAAATGCTAGGATTGTATGATACCACACCCATCTGGCTTGGTACACTTTGTTTACTTCTGGATGATCACCATTCTTGACAATGGCTTGATCTATGGGGTTTTCTTCAACGGGTCTATCTAATAATTTACTAATCCACTTCATAATTATTTCACTTGCCTAATTTGATAATTAAATGGCTCTTGAACCTTGAGTTCAAATTTTTCGCCAGTAACGAGTTTACCTTTAAGGTGTTTTGGTTCGCATGTCTCTATTGATTTAAATTCATATGTCGATTTTTTAGCAGGGTCATACCAAATAGTAATATGGTATTCGCGCGAAAGGAGCTTAACAATCCAGTGATAGGGCCAGGAGACAATTGTTAATAAAATTTTCCCAATCTTTTTCAATAGCCTCTCGCTCTTTATAGCTTTCATATAATGCTTCCTTCTGACTGTCCGGAGCTTGGTGGTACTCTGTCCATTCTTCTGGTGTCATAAATTTCTTTTTAGGGTATGACACACCAAGCTCAAACGTATAATATAACTGTCCTGTTACTATATCCTCTTGACTTTCTAAGTTAGGCTTTATTGCCACGCAACCTTGAAGTAAAATTAAGATCCATACGGATTTGACAAATAGTCTAAACCTTCCCATAAGTCCTCTACTTCGCGCTCAAGCTTTTTAACCTTAGCGTCAAATGAATCTACCTTTTCTACAGTAGACTCAGCTTTTTGAACCGTTACCTGCATTTCGGTAACGCTTTGATTTAAAGCAGCAATATCGTTTTGCAATTGAAGTAATTCTTGTTGGCGCTCCAATATTGATTTAAGGTTAGTCCCAAGCTCAGCTAGCTTACCTTGTAATTCATCAATACCAGCATTTTCTACTTGCTTCTGAACAATAGCAACAGAATTTTCGAAACCGTCGATTTCTTCGTCAATACCATCTGAAAATTCGTCAAATCGCGCGTTGAGTGTTTCGGCTTGAAGGACTGCTTTATCGACATTTTCTTCTAATGCCTCGAGTCGAGAAAAGAATTCGGAGGTGGCCCATATACCACCACCAAGAGTAGAGGCAAAGGATACTAGAATTGCTATCCAAACGCCTTTAAATTTTGTACCGCCAACATCTAATTCAATATCTTCTATGGCCATAACTTGTTTCTTCAACCTCTTCAATCATTGCGATGGCTGCTTTATTAATCATCACAATGTCATATGCTTTACCAGTGTACATAGTATCTAATTTATATATGGGTAGAAAGTTTCTACCGTCATTCATAAGGTCACTTAGTCTTTGATCTTCAGTAATATAAACATAAGCACCCTGCATTTTTTTGACATTGGCCACCCCGTCCATCAGGGTGACCGTTACCATTGTTAAATCATCACGTGTAATTTCCATAATTATATTTATTAAGGCGCTGGTGGTGCAACGTAGCAAGGCATAGTTGAATCATTAGACTGCCAACCATTTGTAAATTCACAAAGTACTTGTTCACTTTGCGTTGGACCAGTAGTATAGAAATCGCTCACTGCACCTACGTCAATGATCTCAGCTGTAGTCATAAGATTTGATGCAACGTCAACGAACATTATTGTACCTGCATTAACACCACTTGTAAAGACAATCGCAGCTGATTCAGTGAATTCACTAAATCGATCAAGGAACAAATCATCAGCATTCAAGAAGTCCAAATTACTTGCATCGGCACCAGCCTGTAATGCCTGCACACGAGTTGGATCTTGATATACCGCTTCGACTGTTCCCCAGATTTCTGCTGCAAGTTCAACAGTATCAAGAGCGTTGTTGTAGTCAGTAACGTTTTGTGATGTTATAAGAACGTTATTATTCTGGACGTATGCTTGTAGTTGCTGACCCTGTATCGCATCACCACTTGTTTGCACCTGTGATGCCAATGCATTTACATATGTTGCTTGAATAAATGGACTTGCCGCATTAATAAATGCATCGACCGCCGCACCAAAGTTATCTTGTGCGAGTATTGATTGTTCTGCCAAATACTCTTCAGCCGTCTTGTTAAAGATATCGACTGTCACATCTCCAACGGCTAAATTGTATGCATTCTTTTGTGCTTCAGACATATAAACAGGCTGTAAGAAGCCATCGTCTGCTGCAATTCCACCGACAGCTGCTACATCACCAGCACCACCGATTCGTCTAATTCCAACATTTAAGGTTGTTTTAATTGATTCACTAGCATTAACTAGATCATCAACACTAGTCCACTGAACTGGTCCTGCTACTGCGGAACCGCTCGCTAACACTAAGCTCATTACCAGTGTTTTCAGTTTGTTCATTTATTTCTCCTATTCCTAAAATAGTGTCGTAAAAGTTTTTCTTTTTACTATAGTCAGGAATATAAACACCAGGCTGGTTTCTCATTGCCAGCACTGCGTTCTTGCCGAATACCATTTTGCCCCTGACAAGAATGGGGCAAGGGTTACCTGATATAAACATGGCTTCCCAGTTATTTTTATTCTGGCACATTCGAGAAACTGCTGGTAGTATCATACCTAAATCTTTAAATACTTTTGCATCCCTTCTGCGGTTACATTCTTCGTCTTGTTTATAGGCTCCATTTGAGAGACCTATATCTAAAACTTGTATACCTGTACCTCTACTTTGTAAACAAGTGTCGCTACCAGATGACATTAATGACGGAGCAATTGCTGTACTTACTGGAGTTGGAGCTCCTGCACCGGCGCCAATGTTTGTTGTAGATGTATTGTTATTATTCGAATTTTGTTGATTCGAATTTAAATCACCATTCTGTTGATTATTTGGATCTACCTCTTCCGGAAGTTCTGGAAATAAATCATCGAACTCCGGTTCGGTATCTCTTCTATCTTGGGCATTCGCAGAACAAATAAACAGAACCATAACAAAGGTAATAAAATATTTCATTTTATCATCCTAAATTAATAGTTTAAAGCATGTTTATTATATGGGAAACAGACTCACGTTATTATATAAAAGCGCTTCGTGTTATTATATTACTTCATCTTACTGACGCGGTCGAGAACTGAATCTAATGTTTCAGCATCTTTTACGTCAATATAGACTTGGTTGCCGTTTTTACGCTTCATAATCCTAACCTTAATACCAGCTTTAGTATTGTGAAGAGTCGACTTCAACATTTTAGCATCTTCATCATTAGCAAAAATAATTGCTCGTGGATTCTCCAAAGCAGTTGGAGCATTACCTAATACTCCTGCCATTTCCTTTGGAAGCTTAGCAATAAAGCGACCAACCTGAGTTTCTCCAGCCTTAGGCTTAGCTGGTTCAGCTGCTGCTTTACTTGGCATACCAAGAATCTTTTTCTTCATATCACCAATGCTAAATTTAGGACTAAAAAGAGCTCCGCTTTGAACAGTCTTATCTCCAAAAACGAGATCGCCACCGTCAAAGTAAAGACCAGACTTGCCTACATGCTTCTTAATCTTTGGGTCCTTCATAAGCAATTTAGTAATTTCTATTTCAGAACCAAAATCATCAAGTGTAGCTCTATCGTTACGCTCATATAGAGACATGTAGCCTCGAAGATCTTTTAAAGTTTTCATTTTTATCCCTAAAATAAGATGCTTTGAATTATTTATACGAGATTATCTTTTAGTCGCATATAAAAGATTAACATGTGCATGTTTTGCTTCGTCCATTTTAATCCTATGAATCATATGAGAGAGCAATGCTTGCCTCGGTAAATCATAGTACTCGATTGCAATTTGAGGAGCTGGTATGTCTTCGATTTCTCCATCCTCAATTAATCTTAAATATTCAGTATAAGATCGTACTGCCTCTTCTTCAAAATAGTGGATCATCAAATGAGACGTCCTTGGAAACAGTATATACATTACTAAATAAAAATGCCAGAACACGAATTGAGCCAATATAATAATGGTTCGTTCAATCCAGCTAGGCTTGATAATTTCCATAAAGAACATCAGATGCTTACGTTCGTTTTCAGCCTCTTCCAGCATTTCGTGAATTTTAGCACCATTGCCTCTTTGAAGATACCGAAGGCTTCGCAAGTGTGTAAGCATTCCTGCAACCATTCCTGGTACCCCAGCAACAGTTTCAAGTACTAAAGCTCTTTGACCATATTTCTTTTTAAAGAACGTATCAGCTACGAATCTAAAAAATATGGTCATTGACCTTGCAACAAATTTATTCGGTTGGTTCTTCATATAGCGTACACCAATATCTTGGTTTCTCTTTTGTAGCGCAAATTATATTACCATAAAGCGGAGTGCATTCTTCGTATGGCTCGATTATATAGTCCCAATCGAGACAGATACGATCATCTTCCTCCTGAGTAACACACGCTGGAAGTAAGCAAAGGAATACTACAAATAATTTCTTCATCCTTCTTTCTCCAAGTCCCAAACACAGACATTAGAATTGATCTTCTTCTGTTGATCCTGCCATTGCGGCTGTTGAAGTGCTACCGACAGCCTTAGTAATTTCATCAAAGTAGCCAACACCGACTTCTCTTTGATGCTTGGTGCTTGTGTATCCGTAATTTTCTGCATGGAATTCAGCCTCTTGTAGATCTGAATATGCTAACATGCCTTGGTGCTTATACTGCCTAGCAAAGTTAAACACAGCCAGATTAGTTGAATGAAATCCCCCTAATGTAATAAATTGAAATTTAAAGCCCATCTTACCGAGTTCTCTTTGGAACGTTTCTAAATCGTGATTTGATGGTATTGCTTTTTTCCAATTAAATGAAGGTGAGCAATTATATGCTAGCATCGCATCAGGCACTGCTCCTCTTACTGCATCTGCAAATCGCTTTGCATCTTTTAAGTCCGGAGTCGATGTCTCACACCAGACTAGGTCAGCATATTCTGCGTATGCTTGACCACGTTCAATGGCCATATCAAAGCCGCCTTCTATTGGATAGAATCCGTCGGCGGTTCGGTCTGCGTTAATCCACTTACGGTCTCGGCTATCGTAATCGCTGCTGAGGAGTCTAGCAGACTCGGCGTCAGTTCTGGCAATAACCACTGTATCAGTGCCGCACACATCGCTAGCCAAACGAGCGGCGTTAAGATTACGCACAGCATCAGATAGAGGAATAAGAACCTTTCCTCCCAAATGCCCACACTTTTTAGCTGAAGATAATTGATCTTCGAAGTGGACTCCAGCTGCTCCAGCTTCGATGATGTTTCGTGCAAGTTCATAACTATTAAGTACTCCTCCAAATCCTGCTTCTGCGTCTGCTATAATAGGTGCGAAGGGGAACCCGGTTCCCGACTCGGCGAATTCAATCTGGTCTTGTCGTCTGAAGGCATTGTTAATATTACGAACCACATCAGGAACAGAATTAACAGGATAAAGACTTTGATCAGGGTAAACCTCTCCAGCGCTGTTTGCGCTTGCAGCCACTTGCCAGCCAGATAGGTATATGGCTTTAAGACCAGCTTTAACGTGTTGTATAGCTTGCTGTCCATTGTAAGCTCCGAATGTATTAATATAGTCATTCTCTTCGAATAACTCTCTTAGCTTTTTTGCGCCAAGACGAGCAAGGGTATGATCTATTTGAACTGTACCTCGTATTTTCTGTACAGTTTCAGGTGTATAAGTTCTCTTCTTCATTGGTCAGGATTCTCCTCATGACGATATTTGCTGCGTTGATATTTAGTTTTATCCCTGTGGGTCGCTGGCTTCGTTAACCGATCCATTGCCCGTTTCACTGGGTCCGTCCTGCCCTTTTTGTTGATTTTCTTGTGTTTCATTTTTTTCCAACCACTCTTCAGCTGAGTCACCAGGATCTGTTGCGTCCCTATAGTAAACAATCAGCTCATTTTGTTGTCTTACAAATCTACGAATCTCTTGTAAATTTGCTGCCATTTTATGATAACCGTCGGGCGTCAATGCAAAAATAACAAATTGACCGCCAGATAAACTTTCAATTTTTTCTATTTGCTCCTGTATATTCTCTTCAGTAATTACGAAGAATGTGACATCAAGCATCTCAACTGGAGCTGGGCGTGGTGGTTGGTAAATTTCAAGTGGTACAAATTCTTTGACAGTGATGATTTGTGGAGGTAAAGGTTCTGGTGGCTTAAAGCTAAAGCTTCCACAACCTGTAAGCAACCCAAGAGAAAGTACAGCTGCTCCCTTATGAATCATCATGTCTTGTATCCTCTTCCATTTGTCTGAACACTTCTTTGGTTCCATTATTAATTCGCTTCTCCATCATTCCAGGCTTTGCTCTGGAGAGACGGGTTATATCATGATCACTAAAGATACGAAGGTAATTGTCCTTGTCTTGCTGAAGCTCAGCATTTCGGCTTGTTAAAGTAGCAATACGCTCTCTTTCAGCCTCGGCTTCTTTTTGTAACCTATCGATTGTCTGCTGATGCGTTTCTTGAGCAATTTGAAGTTGTTCGTTGTTTCTCACTTGTACATCTAAAGCGCCCTGTAATCGAGCAATCTCTGCATCTTTTTTAGAAACAACAACTGTATGATACCCATAACCTGCCATAGCAAAGACAAGAAATATTGGTATCATTTTAATCATGCCGAACATAACAAATCCTAGGAGAGGGGGCTAAGCCCCTCAGTTTATTTACTGCGATATATTATTTGAGTCGCTATCGCGGCGACCACCGTCTTGACCACCGCCTTGACCACCGCCGTTACCGCCGCCGCCATGACGACCACGCCACCACCACCAGCCGGCGCCTACTACCACTGCTAATACTAACCATTCCATTTGAAATTCTCCTTTTTGATTGGCTATTAATATATATATTACATTTCTCTGAGTATGGTAACTGCTAGCATAAAACCAGAAATAGCATTAAGCATAATCAGAGCTCTATCCCTCCAAATAATAGATACCCATGTCCACAATACAATCCCCGCGAGACCAAAGCATAAATCATACATACGGTAATCAATACCGGCAGATCTCATTGCAAGTGATATAAGAATAAGAATCGAAGCAATCCATTTGATATACCAGTCAAAATTTTCCGGATACCAATTGCGATCAGGTTTAGTTCTACCTTGAGCGCGAACCATAGGATCGCCCTTTCCTTTATTTGGTGGTGTCAAGTTTTGCTACTCCATATATGAATTTCTTCAATGATGTCGTCTCCGTAACTGTCAACGAAATCCCAGACTTTCATTAATTGTTGCATTGACTTATAAAACAAATCCCATATAAAACACACGGGTATTACGATCAAATATACAAAGGCTTTTTTAGCCATGAGTGTTTTGTCCATTTTTTTGCTCCCTAAGCTCATTTACATGCCGGCAAGTTTTTCGATAAAGGAATCCCTTGCACGTACAATATGATTCGGTTGTCCTGTACTTTGATACAGTTTCTCCGAAGTCCTTAATCACGTGAAACTTCCGCCGTGATCTATAGAACGAGAGAGGCTTGGTAAACATAACCCTCTCTTTATTGCGAGGTTTATAACCAATCATCTTCTCTTGTCTATTTATAAAATAAATGTGATTGCGAGTACCATCAGGCCATTCAGTCTTTTCCAACAGAATCTGCATATCACCTGAATAGTATAACCGTTCGAACTCAGTACTTACTTGAGAGTTTTTCATAATGTTTTACCTCACATTTCCTACTACAATACTGCGTGCCAATCAGAATTTCTTTGAATTCTTTACCGCATTCTTTGCATGGCTTTGTCTTAGGCTGTGATGAGATCATATATCTCCTTCCAATTTTGGCAACGAGTAAAATGATAGTCTGCATTATAGTTATGCGCCATAACGATAGATTGCAAACCAAGATCCTGACCAAGATACGCATTTTCTGCTTTGTCTTCAATCCAGAAACAGTATGTGTCCATATACTTCGCTAACGCTTCGTCTTTGTCCGCTCCCGTATCAAGGTAGACATATGTCTCAAATACAGTTGGGCCAAAGAGTTCGCAGAGATTCTTTGTACGCAAGTGCTGCGCATATTCGTCATCAGTTTGCGAAGTAATAGCATGGAAGACATACCCATGCTCTTCATGCAATTTCTTTACGTACTTAATTGCGTCACGTAATGGCGGAAGCTTTCGCATTGCAGCCGATTCGTTAAACATACGGACAAGGCGCTCTTTATTAGCGGCTCCTAAATCATATCGAACCTTAATATCATATGCCTCCGGATCTTGAATCCGATAGCCATGACGCTTCATCCAACGATCAAAGGCGTACGCCCAATCGAGCAGTACGCCATCGCAGTCTGTTAGAATTACTTTATCTTTCATCTACACTCCTAAAACCTCTTCAATAAAGACGGACCAAATCTCCTTGTCCGACATTCCAATTGCATACAGCTTATTGATAAACTGCTGATCGTCGATCATGTCATCAAGCCGCGCCTCAACAATACTCAAAACCTGCTCACCCATATCTCCACGTGCGTACCATGCAGTCATATTAATTCTCCTTAAGCTACTGAAACCGGTGTAAAACCATAGTCAGCAACGATGTAGTACTCGTGCTCGCCAGTGTGACATTCGATAATATCACCAACACTTACCGAATGCATTGGCATAAAGCGACGAATCTTTTGGTTAAGCTCATCCCGCATAGCAGGATCAGTTACCATACCAAGACGGTTGCTAATGTCAAAAACTTCTTCCATGTCGTAAGCTTCAACACGAGCAACTGGCTCGTAGTTCTGAAAGTCTTCAGGCTGATAACGATCTGCATTGAAAGACAAACGATAGTACGTATCGATATCTTTTTCTGGAAGATCGCGGTGAAGCTGGTGAACGGTGAATGTTGCCATAGTGTTTTAACCTTTATCCATTTGATGAGTCTATTCTATCAAAAAACAGTGCAGTTGTAAACGACTTTTTTAGATCATTTCGTTATATTCACTATTCACGAGAGAAATAACGGTTCTAATCACCTAAGAATATGGTTAAAGCAAGTCTAGGCTTTCCACTGAGGTTTGGACTTGTTCTGTGCCAACACCCGAGCTCATCCGGATTATCCATTTCGACCCACGTATTAAATTTTGGAATTATTCGAACTATGTCCTTTTCTTCTGGAACATAAAGAGAGTCTGGATTATCTTTTTTCCATTGCTCCCACTCATCCCAAGTCGGTCCTGGTTTATTTTCGAATTCAAACAAACTGCCATCTTCTTCTGTTCTATCGTCTAAAAATACCACAATGGCCTTTCTATGATTGTAATCTAGATGCCACTGTAAGTAATCGTCTTTACTATATTGGGCAAGGGCGAAGACATTACCAATTCTAAGATTATCAGTCTCAACTCGTTCAGCAAAATTCATTTGATGCCAATCTACAGTAAATTCGATAAGCTTAGGATATTTTTTTGTAAGCTCGTCTTCCCAATAATCATGAGTTTGAAAACGAATAATCCATGGGGTGTCATCTATTTTTTGAGTAAGCATAGCATTTTGCAATTCTAATGCTATATCATTATCTAATAACGGAGTCTTATGATACTTAAACATGACCAAAAAGTCTTCGCCTTTTCCATTCGGCAATAGTCTCTACAAGCTTCTTGTCCCAATTGTCGCGATGTTCAATAAAGACTTGAGGTTCTTCATTGTCAACAGCAATGATGGTAACGAGTTGAGTGATAGGTATACCGGTACGTTCTTCCCACATAATGGCATAGGCGGTTTCTTGAATAAAATAGTTTTCGATCCATTCTTTCTTTTTTAGCTTTCGAGAAGTCTTAAAGTCTATGATAGAAAGCTTCCCATCAAACTCAGCAACGCAATCAACCCTGCCCGCCACACCAAGGTGTTTAGAAAAGAGAGGCGCTTCCTGTGCATAAACTCTTCCAATACGATTATCGAGAATATCGCGCACGGTAAGAAAGCTAGAAACAACATCTGGTGTAAATTCATCTTTAAAGTTCTCCACATTATCAATATATTTTTCAATAATGAGATGGACTGCGGTACCCCGACGAGATGCCCGCGTTGAAATCCTGTTAGCTTCTTCTTCGCCAACTCTTGCGCGCCATTCTCGAATTGAGTCTTCACTTAATATTGAAAGGACAGTTGTGATCGATGGATACTTTTTTCCTTCAGGATCGCTGTACATCCGCCCTTTATCTGTAGTTTCTGCTACTAAGTCATCGTAGCCTAAATGATTAACTTTTTCATGTTTAAACATTATCTTTTGCCTTATAAAGAAAGCCTATATTGCCATACCTTTGAGTTTTAACATTGATGCTATAATCTGGCTTTGTCTTTAAAAGCAAAGCTATAGCCGCGACAAATGATTGATCATTAATTGGAAAGTCTTTGCTTTGTACTATATTAACAGTATTATTCAACTCTTTACTATAGTACATAATAAAACCACACTTATTTGGTTTGAGCCATTCGGCTAGATCATCGCGTATATACAAGCAATTAAAATTTCTACATGTTTGTGGTCGCGTTTCATATATTGTACATTCTCCATTATATTTTATGCAGCTCTGATTTTCTATTATGCCCACTCCGGACGTAACTATAATTCCATCAGTACTCGTATCGGCAAAACCTAAAACGCCTTTACAACATTCCGTACAATCACCGCATTCATTCATATTTTTCCAGATTCAATCATCTCTTTTGTCATAATAAAATCACGAACAAAATCCGATCGAACAATGTCCTCCCAACTAAATTGGATATGATCAAACCACTTCATGTGGTCCAATATATTCATAAAGTCTATGATGCCTGACTTATCACCAGCATGGGTAAAGTCAGTTTGGTAATAGTCACCGGCAATCATAAATTTACAATTATGTCCTATACGAGTAATAATACTACATAGCTCGTGGTATGTACAATTTTGTGACTCATCAACTAGAATGATTGCATTGTTAAGGGTCACACCTCGAATAAAAGAGGTGGTAAGAAAATCAATTGATTTGTAAGCAACCAATTTATTCCAAGCCTCACTATCCTCAAAAATATCTGCGCATATGATCTTATATGGGTCAAGATATGCGGCTTCTTTTTCTTCCTTTTTGCCTGGTAGAAATCCCATGTCTCTTGTTGGAACTGCAGAGCGTACGATAACTAATTTATCGTATGGCGCGTCCTTATCTAATACCTCTTGCAATCCTAGGTGCATGCAAATAAAAGTCTTACCTGTACCAGCAGCTCCTGAGAGGCAAAGATTAAAGCCATCATCCCAAGACTTAAATACTCTTTCTTGAGCTCGAGTTAAAGGCTCAAGCGTGACCATGTGGTCATATCTCAAACGTACCGGTTTAGTACTCATCTATAATCTCTTTTTGACTTTATCTACCGTGTCTCGTAATTTTACTGAGGTGGGATCTTTTTTTCCGTATTTTTTAGCCATAGGGCTATAAGGATTCTTTTCAGCGACATTTTGCAATACGCCTTTAAACTCGTCTCCAGCCATTTTAGAGACTGAGGTATGTCCTGATGTGATGGGTGGCGCGCTTAAGATGACCTGCTCCAGGTCAGGATTCTCTTTAAGAAAATCTTCTCTGGAGCTGATACTCATCATTTTAGTAATCACTTCACCAGTTTCTTTGTTTCTAAAATCATATAATGGCATAATATAATTGTGGCCTTAGGCCTTTAAGCGACTTGTCGGTCGAGCATTTCCTGAATGCATTGTTCTATATATTCTATTTTTTTCGACATTTTATAAGCTAACACTTGGTTTCCGTTTTTTAATAATTTCATTCTATACTGCTCAACTTCTGATTTATCTCTTTTTAAACGGTTAACTTCCTGCATGGATTAGTCCTTATGTTGGTTATTATTACTCTGTCATAATATAGGACTTTTTTACTCCTCGGTTATTTCAAGATTGATGGGAAAGCTTTTTTGACAACGGCCTTTGTAATTCCTTTATATGGCTGCTTTTTATCTTTTGCTTTGATAAAAATATCTGCCTCGGCTTGTGGCATATTAGAAATAAGCCGAACGAACAATGTTTCTTTTTTGAGCTGAGGAGTTTTAGAGTTGGCAAGGAATTGGCCAATGTACTTATTCATCTTGTACAGGTTGCTGCTAGGCTGCTCCACTGTTTCGTAGGGTGGTGCGCCTTCGGGTAGCGAGAACTGAATGTCGTCGTTCCACGCCATGCGAAATATGTTAAGAAGGACTTGATTGTCTGCATGAGACTGCAGATATTCTACCTTCTCTTTTTGAGTTTTCATCTTAGAGGTTGTTTCTAAGATTTCTGATATGAGTGCTGGTTTAGGCATTATAAAATTCTTCTACGCAATCTATAAGTTGATTACATCGTTTCTTAATCAGATAATTTAAAACCTTCATCTTTGGTGCAAGTTTTTGGTTATCATAATTATATATAATTTTCTCAACCACTGGATCTGGGATTTCGGTCAAGTCAATTAATTTTTTATTGCGTTGATAGTTGCGTAAAAGTTCCTCCGGTAAGTTGTCATTCGCAATAAAATTATCGATGAATTTAGCTGTTACTGGCGATTGGCGACGACCCTCAACAAGACAGTTATCGTCTGACTTGATATTTGGAATACCATCGCCTGTATCGCCTTTAAGGATATGGTTGGTCAAATACAGTCTTGGGTTCTTATCAGTAACCATCTTTTTCTGAATAGGACTGAACTGCTTTACGTTTTTAAACTTTTGCAGTTGAATAAAGTCTTTGTCAGATGAGACGATCATGACTGGCTCGTCTTGTCCAAAGTCTTGAGTGCGTAAAGCCAATGCTGCAATACAGTCATCGGCCTCGCAACCTTCAAGGTGTAGGACTTTGTATGGCAGATTCTGTTGGATTTCTTCCCTAATTGTATTCAGAATTCGAAAGATCTCGTTCCAGTCTATGGTAGACTCTTCACGATTTTTCTTACGATTGGCTTTATACTGAGGAAAGTATTCCTTGCGCCATGTATTGAAACCATCGGCACAGATTACCATTTGCCCATACTCTTTTCGATATCGCTTATTGTACATTCGAATTGAGTTGAGAATCATATGACGAATCATATTTTCGTCGTTGAGTTTTTGAACAATAATATTAGATAGCGCAATTTGGCTATAGTCAAGTAGGATCATTTAATCACCAGTTTGTTGAAGTATAATGTCATACAGATCATTCATGTAAGGGTGAAGAGTATGCGGTAAACCATTATATCGTATCAGCATCGAGCTAATAAGATTAGTTATCACATATATGTCTCTTGCTTCAGGGCTCTCCGGATCTGTAAAATTCATGCGGTCACAAAGAGGATTTCCAAGATTAAGCAACTCATCTTCCATGAGATCGAACAGGTGGATAGCGATGGACACACACTCATGTGCGAGCTCAGTATTCTGTTCTTCTACGCTTTTTGGCACCTTAAGGCCTGATGGAAACTCTACAATATCACCCATATACTATATTATAATCTATTCTTCAGTCAATGTAAACAACTTTTTCACTGAGGTTGCATTGCATTTGACTGCAATGATTCCGTTATAATAGTCTTCGGTAAGAAGTACATCTCTGTCGAATTGCTCCTTAGCTTCTAAATAAGCACACTCGCCTTTGGTTCTACAAAGGTGCAGTATCTCTCTTTTAAAGTTGTCCTCACCAAGTTCTTTCACGTCCTGTTGGAGCCATTTGTTTGAGCCCCAATAGTTTTTCCAATCAGATTCAACTAAAAGCTTTTTTCGTCTTTTACGTGTCTTGGTTATTGGTAAGGTCTTGCTGCTCCAAAAGAATTTCTTTCCCACGTACTTTTTGTTGGTCTTGAGATTCGTTATCAGATACACAAAGCCATATACTTCTTTGGGATCGAAATCTTCGGGAGGCGTCCATAATTTGTCGTCTTTGAGCCACATGTCGTCTATTCATCGAACTCTAATTCCTCGTAATCATCATCTTGTTGGCGACCGCAATGAGGGCAATACCGTGGTTGATCATACATCTCAGAATCGAACCTTATTATCGATTCTATATAACAGTATTGGCACTCAAGTACTATTGTCTTCATACATTCTCTTGTAAATATTCCGTGAACTGATTAAGACCACCAACTATATTGCCATCAACTACAATCTGTGGAAATGTTCTAGCATTGGGAAATTTATTAAGAAGTTCCTCACGAGTAAAATCAGAATTTAGCATTAGTTTATTATATGTATTATGGCTTTCTTGACACACGATTTGAGCTAATCGCTCGGCCTCCACGCATTGTGAACAGCCATCTTTACTCCAAATTTCTATATTCATAAGCTAAGTCCTGAGAGAGTTTCTGTTGATACGTCTTGTTTTACGCCACCTACGACATAAGAGCTGATTTCTGTTTCTTGTGGCGCAACTTGAACATTGCCACCACCAATCCATTTTTCAGTCCATGGTAGAGGGTTTGCTTGTTGAACGTGATATGGCGAAGCAATACCTAAAGCCCGCATACGCTTGGTACCAATCCATTCAACATAATCATTAAGGAGATTACGGTTAAGGCCGATCATAGAACCATTTGAAAACAAATATTCTGCCCATGCTTTTTCTTGTTCAATAACATTGACAAACATGTCACGAACTTCGTCTTCAGTTTCCATGGCAATTTTAGCCATTTCCTTATCTTCCTTTTGAATATTTTTAATCATTGTAGTCGTTGCTGCCAAATGAGTATTCTCATCCCGAGCAATAAACTTAATGATCTTGGCATTGCCTTCCATCTTTTTCAGTTCTGCAAATGCCCATGAGCATGCAAAAGAAACATAGAAACGAATACCTTCCAAGGCATTGGCACACATAAGAGCCAGCCATAGATTCTTTTTATTAGGATTCTCAATCACATTGTCATAGTATTGACTAATGTCTGAGGCGCAATCCACGATTTCTTTAATGTCTAGCATTTGGTCAAATACAATGCTAGGGTTGGGATACACATTACGAATAATATGTGTATAAGAACGTGAATGGATTGTTTCGAAAAATGACCATGTCTCAATCCAGTTCTCTACCTCTGGCAAAGAGCAAATAGGTAGGAACGCAAGATTAGGAGCTCGACCTTGAATGCTGTCTAGCAAAATTTGGCGCTTAAGGTTTGATGTAAAGATATGTTGCTCATGCTGAGTAAGAGCATGGAAATCTTTTTTGTCTTTAGATACATCGATCTCTTCTGGTCGCCAAAAGAATCCTAATTGTTTGTCTGTAATTTTTTCGAGTTGAGGGTACCGTACTTGGTCATATCGGGCAATGTCTACACTTTCATCGAAGAACATTGTCTTCTCAAGATGAGACTTGATATTTTTTTTCATAATTGTCACGGGCTTGTGTCCTTAAATTTTGCAGCTTTCGCAATCTTCGTCTTCGATTGGCTGTGTACCAGTCTCATAAGTATGAGATGCCTCTTCCTTTATTTCTCCAGCTCCATCGTAGGTGTTGAAGTAGTAAAGCTGCTTTAATCCATATTTGTAAGCTGTCACCAAATCTTTAATCATGACCGACATTGGAACCTTATTATCTTCATAATGCTCTGGGTTATATGAAGTGTTTACTGAGATTCCTTGGTCAATATATTTTTGTAAAACTGCACAAATTTTAAGATATCCTTCCGGTGATGTTTGATCCCATAAGAGATCGTATCTATTTTTCAAGTGATGGTAGCCAGGGACGACTTGCGCCATTACACCATCTTTTGATTGTTTGTACGAGACGAGAGCCCGTGGAGGTTCTATACCATTAGTACTATTACTAATTTGTGCTGATGTCTCCGCTGGCATTAATGCCATAAGAGTTGAGTTACGAATACCGTATTTTTTCATATCTTCCCGTAGGTCATTCCACGGCATTCGTTCTATATTATATATCAATTCATCAACTTCTGGCTTATACGTCATATTTGGAGTAATGCCTTGCGAGTATTTCGTTTGTGCTACTCCAATACAAGCATCCTTTTCTCGGGCAAGTTGTACTGATGCTTTGGTAAGGTAATATGCCCAAGCTTCTGCAAACTCATCAACAGTCTCTAATGCTTCTTCATTATACTTAAGACCACGCTTGGCAAGGAAATAAGCTAAATTGATAATCCCAATACCAAGCGGTCGTCTAAACATGGTACCATATTGAGCCTCAGGTACTGGATAGTTTTGATAATCCAATAAGGCATCAAGAGCTCTGACAGACAGATCGCAGTATTTTTCAAACTGGCTTGGCTCGTCAATAAGACCCCAATTAATTGCAGAAAGAGTACAAAGAGATATTTCACCTTGGCCTTCTTCGCCCAGGGGACTCGTTGGCAAATCAATTTCACAGCAAAGATTTGACATGTGTACTGGTGCTACATCAGATAAAAACGATGAATGGTCATTGGCGTGATCAACATTCATAACATAGATGCGTCCAGTATCCTTGCGCTCAATCAAAAACTGCTGGAATACCTCGAGGGCTGACAAAGTCTTCTTACGAATAGAGTATGCCCGCTCATATTTCTCATATAGCTGCTTAAATTTGTCTTGATCATTAAAGAACGCATCATAAAGACCAGGCACATCGTTTGGGTCAAAGAATGTAATATCGCCACCGGTCAAAAGCCTTTCATACATCAGCTTATTAAACTGAAAGGCATAGTCCATGTGGCGTACACGGGTTTCTTCAGTACCTTTATTATTTTTAAGGACTACCAAGTCCTCGAATTCGTAATGCCATAATGGTAGATATACAGTGGCGGCTCCACCACGTACACCGCCTTGAGAACAAGATTTAACTGCTGCTTGAAAATACTTAAGGAATGGAATAAGGCCTGTGTGGATTACTGATCCATCGCCAACTTTAGCACCAGCCGCCCGTATTGATCCAGCACCAATACCAATACCAGCTTTCTTAGAAATGTACCTTACGACAGAAGAAGCTGTAGCATTAATAGAATCAAGACTATCTCCAGACTCGATAAGAACACAAGAACTAAATTGCCGGGTTGGCGTACGTACTCCCGCCATGATTGGAGTTGGGAGCGAAATATAGAACAAAGATACCGCATCGTAAAACTCCTTTACGTAGCGCATTCTAGTCTCTTGCGGATAATCCATAAACAACGTAGCGGCAACCATCATATACAAAACTTGAGGAGTCTCATATACTTCTTTTGTCGCTCTATTTTGGACTAGATACTTACCACGAAACTGCTCCATACCCACATAGGTAAAGGTATTATCGCGGTCATGTTTAATATATGAATCCAGCTGATCAATCTCATTAGCTGAATACCGTGCCATTATTTCGCCATCGTATACATCCCTTGAGACATTTTCAACAATGATTTGTCTCAAAGGCCATGGTGTATAGTCACCATATACTTCTTTACGAATTTTATAATTAACGAGCCTAGCTGCAACGTATTGGTAGTTAGGTGTTTGTTCTGAAATAAGCTCGGCGGCTGATTTGATCAAAAGCTCATGAATGAAATCAGCCGGAATCTTATCGTATAATTGGATATTTGCTCGCAGTTCGATTTCAGAAATTGAGACTCCAGTGATTCCTTCCACTGCCCATTCTAAAACCTTATGTACTTTTTCTAAATCAAATGGCTCGAGCCGACCATTGCGCTTGGTGACCTGTATTTTCATAAAACAAAATTTCCTTGTGTAGACAAATATTATAAACTATTTTCAAGTATTTGTACACAATTAATTTTGCTTATTTACGGCCTCTACGCGCTTCTTAGCAGCTTCCCGACGAGCTAGAATTCGCTCAAAAAACTTCTTACCTTCTCGAGTACGGCCATCATAAAGCTTCTTCTTTTTACGAGCCTTATCAGCCTGCACATCTGCCGGCATAGAAACATTACCAGCGTTATTGGCTGGTACTTCCTCTTCAACTTTTTGAGCGGCTTCCTGCCATTGCTTAAAGTTTATCATTTGGTTATATCCTGATTTGTAATGTATACCTCTTGGTTGAGGTGCTTAATTTTATATACGTTAACACCGCAAAAACTTGATTCCGGCGATAAAAACTGCTCAATAACAATTTTACTTTTGGCCATGGCGATATACTCTCCAGTGGTTCGCGATATTGCATCACCTTTAAGTGTATATGTACCTGGACAAAGTTGACCATCTTTTTCGAACCATGTAGATTCATTAAGGGTCATATCCATCTTCTCACCTGTTGCCTTTTCAATAAGTGAGACAATTTCTGTATCTTCCATCCCGGTATGCTCTTTGATTAAAAACAAAGCAGCAGCATAGGACGCTAATTTTGTTTTACCGAATGGTAATTTACCTAACAATCTTTTGATGTTAAATACCAAACGATGAAATACTGTATAAGATGAACGAGCTTCAGGATCTTTGATTTCCCGAGATCTCATAAGCACCTTGCCATTATCATCAATAATGCCATTCTCAAAGGCCTTGGTTTTTTCCCACGGTGTTGTCAATAGCTTTAGGAATCTAAAGGCATAAAATAAATCACCGGTTCTAGAAATAATACTCATAAATTTCTTAATCGCTCTACAATAAGTGGGTCCAATGGTACCTCTACTTTTTCATGGTCTGGCAAATAATGCAAAAAGACCAAGAATGGTTTTATGTATGGCCAATGTTTGATATCAAACTTGTACCAAATCATTTTATTAGCTGCTTTGATACCAAACACATTGTAAATGACAATTAAATGATTGAGTATCAGCCTCTCCTGTAAATCTCCTGTCGCTTCATACCGATTTAAAAGCCGCTTCACATATTTAAAGCGGCTTATATCTTCTTTAAACTCATCGACATCTACGCAACCAGGGTTGTTATAATGGTTTGCAGCATACAGCAAAAAGTTGTTTTTATTTAACTCTTCAAATACCTTCATACATAATATATATTAGAGAACAATTAGTCGCTTTCGTTATCAGCTTTATAGTTCTTATCAACGTAGTCAAAGAATTCTTTTTTCTTATCGCCCTCTAGTTCAGCTGGAGAAGATACTCCAAACTTCTTAAGAGCCGCCTGGAAAAACTTTTGATATCGCTCTTTGTCTTCTTCCATTTTTTTCTTTGGCTCTTCTTCTTCCTTGCTTTCATAAATCTCTGGGTAGATATCTTCGACATCCTCATCCTCATAGCCGTAAATATCTGACTTCATCATTGCGAGCAGGTCTTTCTTTTCGCCAGTCACGTCAGCCGTACCAGAGCCAGTAAACTTGACTTTGATCTTAAACTTCTTTTCGGCTTCGCGAGTTTCTGCTTTATTGGCGATCCAATCCATGTCGAGAGTGATCTTACCTTTGCCAGCCTTTGCTTCTTCCAGGTCGGGCTTTTTATGAGTATATCCCTTTGCTGCAAGCTTGTCATGCTCTTCAGGGGTCTTGACTTCAACCTCGTCTCCGGTCTCAGGGTCATACATCATATGTGGGTATTCAACTTTCTCTGAAAGCTTCATTTCCATATATGACTTTGCTACATTTTTAAAATTATCCATTTTTAAATTCCATGCGATATTAGTTCGTTAATTATTGCGGCAATAAGTATGGACCCTAAGCCCATTAGAATTTTTGTCGTGATGCCAACACGACTTTCTAAACCTTTTACATGAGCATCTAGATCATGAATACCACCATGCATGTGGTCTAATTTTTCGGAGAATCTATTTGCTCTTTCGTGTGATTCTTCTCTGCGTACTTCAAGTTCATCAACTTTAGTATTCATTACTGCAGCTGATGTCACTAAAGCGTTTACAGAATCGGTAATTTTATCTACCTTTCCTTCTATTCTTTCCAATCTTTCGTCCTGTGACACGATATTTAGCCCTCGTCTATTTTTATTATTAGTTGCGTGCTATCATCTGTTTTAATAAGTCTATGATAAACCATCGCCTTTATAATAAAATTGTCACCCATATTTAAATTAACCGGTAAACGGTCGTCAAATTGGAATTGCCAATTGCTACCAGCAATAACCGATACTCTTCTATCACTTTTATCCCGATGCCAAACCAAATCTTCATCTAATATAGACTGAGGTTCGAACGTGCGGTAAGTTGAGTTGTCTAATTTTACTTCATGATATACCATATTTATATTACCAAAAATATTGACCGCCTCCGGACAGCCCAAGATTCTTAGCGTAATGTGGTAATCTACACGCCCAGTATCCTGCTTTCATTTTATCTTTTTTGGTATCACAATTATGACGAGCTGCAAAATTACGTGCTGCATCTCGATCATTAATCTTTGATGAGAGTCCGCCTTTCTCATCTCCAAACTCGATTCGCTTTACATTGCCTGTCTTTGGATTCTTTACGTACACCACGTATTTTTTACCAGGCCCTGAGTTACGCTTAGGCGAATTCAGTTCGGGTTCTTTTTCTTCTACCATTGGAGAGTCTAATGGGACATGTTGTCCTTCATATATAGCATGTTCTCCAATGTCTGTATATTCTAGCATCTCTTTATCAAAGCCGGTCACATGGATCTTACCTTGCTTTAAAAGAGATCTTGCCTCTCTATAGAGAGCATAGTATTGTTGTGACCCAGCACGATATACGCTTTCGCATAATGGGATATCAAATGCTGAGTGATATGCCAATGACTCGCTAATGTCTACATGTTCATTAAAGCTAATCACTTAAATTTTCTCCGGATCCAACTATAAGTCATTCTGATAGCAACCTCATAAAACAAACATGCAAATGGATGAAAGGTAAAACCATTATCGATAATGGCTGATTTAGGACATAATTCTTTAGTCCAGTTATCGACATACACGCCATTATATCTTAAAACAGCGTGTGTTACTTTCCACTTACTTGGTCCCACTAAACATATTTTAGCTTTGCCAGAAATAAGAGCCCACCAAAATTTTAAATATGATTTGTCACTAAAAAGCCATAACAGAGTAAGAGCATAATCTTCGCAATCTCCAACCCACTTACCGTGGACGCTCTTTTCGTGAATAATGTGCCAAGCATCAGGAAGACCGTACTGTTCTTTATCATACCGATATTTCCAATCGGCACTAAATTGTTCTACTATTATTCGCTCTCTTCTTGTTGCCATTTTTCTAACTTCTTAATTCTTTTGTCGATATCTTTATAATCGCTGAACTCTTTTAAATCTTTTGCTGGGTGAGCCCAAGACTCAAGCTTTGCTATTCTCTCTTTAAGCTCTTTTAATTCAGCTTCCAAACTCATGCCCGGCAACCCTCTTCATTTGTTTCTCATATTCTGCAAAGTCAGGCTTATTTTTATAGAGCTTAATAGATATTTCATCGCGTTCCTTCCCTTTGATACGCCACTCATATCCTTTTTCTTTATGCTCTGGGTCGGTCGTCTTTACAACACGACGCTTATAGCCGTCCTCCCAAGTTTCGCCTTTATATTTACCCTCGCCCTCAGCAATAGAGTCCGATTCCATTACATAGATGTTCTTTGTTTTAAAATGTTTTTCTGCAGCCTTTTTAGCGTCGGAAAATTTTCCACTAAAATCAAATGTATCCCTGTCATCGGGCATTCCAAATTCTTGCGTAGTAAAAATCCAAAGTCCGGAACCAGTAGCGTTTTTACCGTGAGATCTTTTATATCTGCTATGAACATTTTCATTAAGCATTGTTTTAAAGCGTTTCATAGTCTTATATCGTAACCTAGAGTGGAGTGATTAATTTTGATCATATTATCTGACAGATTAAAAATATCTTCTTTTCTCATCATTTTGCGCACTGCTTTTTCGTTGAGCTTATTCATAACAGCATCACCGCCACGAGTACCAATAACAAGCATTCCCTTTTTCTGAGTATTTGTCTTAGGTGTTTGGCTATCAGTAATGATTGCCCCAGCCTTTTTTAGCATGAATCTCAGCTCGCTTCGATCATTATCCCACTCACGCTTGATTTCTTCGAATTCACTACGCGGTTTGCCATAATCAGGCCAGTCATCAGAATAGTCAAATGTAATGACCATGAACTTTACGAGTTCGCCGGTATTTTCAACTACTACAGCTTTGCCATTAATATGGACAATAGGATTACCGTCCTTATCTACATTACCATCCCATACGCCAGCTTTATGTTGCTTTAAAGCGTCTTTATACTTAGGATGGCTTTTATTTTCCCTTAGTTCCCAAAAGGTTTTCATTATGGTGCCCTCAAATCCCAAAACGTTTTACTTATTTCGCCACGCGATATATCACCATCGCCTGTGCGTCGAGTACGTGTATATGTTTCACGCCCTCTAAAATCTCTTACGCCATTGGTTTGTTGTAGCCATAATGCTCTTTGTGGAGAATCAACGCCTGGATCTGGTGGCGCGTTATCGTATTCCCAACCGGGTAGTCCTGGTATTGCAACCCAAGCCATTTACAGCTCCTTTACTTCGACTTCGTCGTTCTTATATTTCTTATTGGTTTTACGCCATTGCATTACTGCATCATTCTTGTCTTTGCCCATAACCTTCATATTAAGATCTTTACCGCCAGGGCCACCCTTACGAACAGTAATCATAAATTGCGATGTTTCTTCTTTCACTGACTCAAATGCACCAGCAGGTTGACCTTGTTTCTGATTAATGTCTAATGAAACCTTACTTTTAGGGTATTCATCACGCATCTTTTTCAGCGCTTCCTTTTTGTTTGGTGCCTTGGTTTTGACAGTCATAGAATCACGACCATCTCCAACCTTGACAAAGAAGATTTTATTTTCGTTAACTAAAGCTTCAGCGAGTTTAGACTCGTTTGCTTGGCGAAGAGCATCACTTACAGTGGGATCATCAGAAAGACCCTTCTTCATTTTTTCGATTTTTCTTACAGCGCCGGTATGATTGCCGCCCATATCAAGAGCAATCTTTACAGCAGCCGAAACAAGTGGTGCTGGAAATTTGCTTTTAGCTTCTAGTTTTTCTCTAAGTTGTTCGAAGTTCATTTTATCCTCTTACCTTGGCAGCTAAATCTTTATCAGCCTTACCCCAAGTCCCTTTGCCTTTAGTTGCGAATGAATTAACACGCGCCAAGCCCCATTGCGTTGGAGTAGTACCAGGCCTATGACCTGTTCTCCAAGCAGCTACGCCACGATCAAATACTTGTTTTAGAATACCGTATGGGATTCCTGTTTTATCAGCTTTTTTCTGTAAAGCCTTCTTGGTATCTTCACCCAAGTTTTCTTCGCCGAACATCTGAGCAAACTTTTTAGTATGCTTGGACGGCTTTGTTTTTGCTGATGCATCTCCAGGAGCTGGCTTATAAGCACGTGGATCATCATCGTCCATTTTAGCTTGCTTATTAAACTGCGCCTGTCTCTTATCTTTTGTAGACTTACCAAGACCACTATGATACTTTGGATTTCTCTTTTTAGCTTCTTTGTCTTCGCGTACTGGCTTTTGTAGCGAGCGATAGTTCAATAAATGGTCAGGTAACTTGCCATCTCTTACCATATCACGCATTACCTTATCGATAATACGTACGTCAAGTGCTGTCATTTGAGCAACTTTTTGTAGCATACGATTTGCTTGGCCTGGATTCTTTTTACGCATATCCAAGAACAGTCTTACAGCAAACTCGTACTTCTTCTTATCTTTATGACGGCTAAACCAAGCTTTGATATCTGACATAGTGTCTTCATCAAGGTTTATGTTCTCAACTGAGTCCAACCACATACGCTTTGGTTTTTCATCTTCGTTAACTTGGACCATAATATAGTTACTGCCTAAACGAGTAATACGGCCATAGTTTTCAGATATCTTAATTCGTACCCAATCGCCTTCTTGGTATAACTCACCGTTAATAAAGGCTTCCCGCTCTTCAGAAACAGTGGGCAATTGAATATGTTGGCGTTGAGACTCTTTAAGTCCCATGCCCTTTCTTACAGCATTAAAGAGAGATTGACCATCTTTATACTTACTGGGCAGTCCCTTAGAAAATTCAGTAAAATCATTATTTGTAGCAGCGGCTCTCATTTTAGATGCAGACATACCTTCTGCACCGTCAGCATCTGGATCTCGCTCTCCAGCAGAAACAACGCTTATTGATTCAAAATTATAAAAACCATGACGGCCTTCAACACCGTTATATTGATTAAGCAATGCCTCGAATTGATTAACACGATCTGACCCTACGACCATTTTGATCTTGGTATAACCATCATCATAAAATTGAGTAAGCAAATCGAAAACAGTACGAACCGAATTGTCTAATGCAATATTACGAGCATGCCTAGGAAACATTTTGCGGGCAAACTTTACTTTGTCCGTATACGCCAAAGGATTCTTCTTCTTATCTTGGCTTTGCGATAGGTACACGACATACTTACCTGAGGCATTTGACTTAACTGCATCGAGGAGCTTTTCGTGGCCAATAGTAGGAGGATTCATACGACCCCAGGAGAATGTCATTTCTCCTGTAGCCTCTAAAAGATATTCTCTAAATGATAGCTTATTCATTGCCGCCCTGCTTCTTTTTTAGCTTCTCACGATCTGCCTTTTTAACCTTAGGTAAGATTCGCTTAGCAATCTTTTTAATCAGAGCTGACTTTGCATCAACCTTCTTTTCTATACCTTGGCGTGCTGAAAAAGATAACTCGTCCTTTCCCTTATCCTTAAGGAATTTTTTGAGTATCATATCACGAGCTTTCTTTTGTGCTTTGGCTTTAAGCTTTTCGGGGGAGGCTAACTTTTTAGCAGCAAGCTTACGCCCGCGCATGATTTTAGCTTTATTCTTTTTGAATTGTAGTTTCATTTTTTGACGTTGTGCCAACGTGGCAGCTTCGTCAAACTCTTTGAAAGATTTCATCTTCCTATCCTCGGTCCCATCGATATTAGCCACGGTTAGGACTCTCCCAACCTTTGATAATATCATCACTAAAATTGTTGCTAGAAAATTCTAATCTATCAACAAGCTTTACCGCACCACCTTCCGTACGATCTATGGCTACAAAACCTTCTGGGTTGGTTGCCTTAAATCCGGACTTAGTTTTAACAAATGTCCCTATATTATTAAGGGTATTAAGTTTATTTATAAGAATTAACTTTGCGTCTACAATAGAATTTTGTAATTCAAACACAGCCTGCAAACTTTTTTGGTTCTTTTTATCAAAAAATTCTAAGATTTCGTCAAGCTGATCTTGCTTTCTCTTCTTGCCTTTTTCTGACTTAAGCTTTTCGATTTGCGCTTCATAACGATTTTTGATCCACATAATCATACCAATGACATGCTTACGGGAATCAGTAATCCGCTCATTGTTGCGGACTTTCGTATTATTGTATATATTAATCAAAGAGTTGATCTCTTTATTAGACTCAATTGTCTTCAGAGTTGACCCTTTGATCTTATTGAATACTGAACCAGCCTTTGAAAGAGCTGCATTGAGGTCAGATGTCTCCGAGGCTGTAAGTGTAGCGGTACCTGAGAGATCTGGTAATGTCGCATCAACCATCCAAACGTTAGGCGAGGCAGTAAGGCCAGGTACGATTTCCCGTCCAAACTCAGCCTGCATCGTTTCGAATGTGGCGCCATTATATTTCGTATGCCATACAATACCGATCTTTGCTTTTTTGATATCATCAGCAACATCTGAATCTGCTGGGACAGCATAAGCAATCGTATTAGGATGGAATACTAGCATTGATTCGCCGTCAATGCGTTCTGTTTTGAGGTCAGCAGCATCAAACATAAAGTCGCCTTGAATGACTCCTTTAATCCCGAGATCCTTAAGATGAGTATAAGCCAACTTCATCTTACGGTTTAAATCACCTTGAGTATCTGCATCGATATCTGCATGGCTCTTATAAATCTTTGGATTAGCATTGAATATGCCTTTCTTTGCAACAAAGAACTCTCCAGTCTGTGGGTCCTCTCCAGCAAATACAGCTGGAGCACCGTCCCATTTGACTGTAATATCAATGGACTTCTTTGAGTTGCCAGCCAGCATATCGCGTAAAGAACGAAGAGCAAGAATTGCTTCACGGGCACCATTGACTCCACCATCGATGACTAAGTCCTCAATGTGAGTCATGTGAGTGTTTTTCTTGTTCTCAGCTAAATATGATTTAAACTTCTTCATGATCGTGGAAGTGTTACCTTTGGTTTAATAGTTCCGGAAGTTACTGCGTCAATATCGATATCATTAAGTTGCACATCTTGTACAGCAATAATCTTACCAATATTACGCTTAGTGCTATTATACATAAAGATAATTGGGTGAAGCTTAAAGTAACCATCATAAGCAGCTTCACGATAACGACCAACGATTTCGTTATATTCACGAGGAGCAAGCTCAGATAGCTTTTTAAGTGCGCCTTTACCAATCTCAGTTGGGCGAGTTAATTTAAGATCGTCTTTATACTTTTTAGCTAATGCTACAATGTCTTGTGTAACATCACTAATATTAACTGTTCCACCAAGCTTAAATCCGTACACATAGCCTGATGAATGGCGCTCTACAGATTTAATTTCGTATTGCTCTGTACCCACAATAAGATCGACACCAGCAGAAGAGCCACCACCAAGATGAGCGTCATCAATCAGAAAGTACATCAATACTTCCCCAGGGCCCACACCCTTGAGAGGATACTTATGCAGTGCGGCTAATGCCCTAGCGTTTTCTGATTTAAGATCATCAACAAGGCCGTTAAACTTATTGGCGTCAAAGCCGCGTAACGTAGTGCTTAGATCAAAATTTGGAAAGAAGTATGTCTTGAAAAGATACTGAATTTCTCGCTTGTAATTCAACGATTCAAAATCACGAGCTTGAAGATTAAAAGAGGTAACCTTAGTTGCGCGTTTAATAAAAGAAGCGTCAAAGGTTTCTACGTTCTCTTGCAGAATACCTAATATTTCATTGACCTTCTCTTCATTTAAATAGCTATGAAAAGATTGCATGGCTCATCCCATCCGATAAAAAAGAGTTTAATATATTTATATAAAATCTAATTTGAATCGATGTTTCCATCATCATCGACTGTAATAAATTCCATATCCTCGAGGATCATTAAGACTTGAGCGGCTCCATGCTTAACACCAGATCTATATGATGTGTAAACTGAACCGATAATGCATACTACCATAACAAAAAATGCGGTATAAATGTCCATTAGATATTTCCTTTTCTAAATTTGTATTCTCTTCTAAGCCACCATTTATATTTATTAAAATAGTAAGCGCCGTCGTAGTCTGGCTTCTTGCCAGTCAACTCAATGATTTCTTCAATGTGGTCCAACCACAATTCATTACAAAAATGTCTAAAATTCATCATTGCTCCCAATATAGGTCAACTAATTCGTATTCAAGCTTTTCTGCTTCATCTTCGCATACTGCGCTTTCTGTAAGAAACTGCCGAGCATGAACCAATTCATGCGCTATTGTAAGCGCCACTGTTCGAATGTCTTTTTCGTTACGAACTTCTATTTCGATAGCATCTTCTTCAGGAGGCCAGCAATATCCATACGCGTCAAGCTTTCTTTTGATGCGTATATTGATATGGCCATACGGCTCTAAATCAGAAAAAAGATCATTACACACATCAAGAGAAAAGGCTTCGAGCCTTTCCTTTTGACGTATGTTACCGAGCATGCTAACCGTTAGCATGTATGTATACCTTAGCGGCTTCGCGTGTTTTGAGGCTAAAGACCGTTGGAGCGTCTTCAATCCAAGAAAGAAGAAGAGGCATATCCATATTAAGGAACTCACACTCGTTTTTAAGAATTTTTACAGCTGCTTTGTAAGTAAGAATTTTCATTATGCAATCCCCGTCCATCGAATTGATTGTGGCATGTTAGTGAAGATGTTACCGCGAGCAAAGTTAGTTGCTGGAGCTTTCCAAGAAGCAGCCATTAGCATGTCGCCCATGACCAAACCTTTCTTTGGGTTATCCTTGCGGCAAATAAAGCCAGCAACCGACTCAGATTGGTTATAGCCGTTGACCTGTACGATACGATCATAGTTGCGACCAGACTCAACGTAGTATGAGTTACGTGGCATATCGCGGTCGTCAGTATAGCGATCATAGTCAGCAAGCATCAGCTCAATAACCTCTTTTACCTTAACTTCATAATTTTCCATAACATACTCCATATCATTTAATATAAGGTAATTCTATAACAAAAATGGGCGTATGTAAATACATTCTCGTGAATACTCATTATTCACGAGAGAAATAATGGTGTCAAACTTTGAAGTCAGAAAATAGGTCTTTGGACTCTCTTTCGCCAAATGAATTGATGGGCTTATCAGGGATTGCCATGTCGTCAATGATATCTGACTGAGCTGATTGCTCGACATCATATAACTTCATACGAGTTCTGTCAACGCCAATGATAAATTTGCGATACTTTGTTGGATCATTGTACCTATTCTTAAGCTGCTTTACCATAATCTGATCGAGGTCTTGAAGCTCCTCGGTCGATATGAGTGCAAACATAAGATCGGCGGTGGCTGGTAAGCCAAATGATTCTGAAGTATCTTCCAACCCTACATCAGAATTTGAGTAGCCTGATCGGGTTGTTTGAGTAGCAGACATGATTGGTACATTGAATTCAACTGCCAAACCACGAAGTTCTTCAGCAATTGCTTTGACATATGAGTAACTATTGATTGACCCACCTAAGCCTTTCATACGTGACGAGGCACAGATATTCAGGTAATCAATATAGATCATATCGGGTTCAAAGCTCTTTTTAAGCTTAAGCTCATTAAGTAACGCACGGAAATGTCCAGCGCTTGCTGCACCAGTGGGATATTCCTTAATGATAAGCTTGCCAATAGAAGACTGAGCGATCTTAGAAATCTTAGTATCAAATACATTTTTTGGTATGCTAGACAATTGTTGTATTGGTAGATCCATAAGATTAGCATCAATACGCTCAGCAATTCGTTCTTCAGCCATTTCCATTGTGATATACAAAACGTTCTTGCCTTGTTGCAATGCCGCTGCAGCGCAATGACACATGAACAAAGACTTACCCACACCAGTACCAGCCAATACGATATTGAGTGTTTTGTTGGGTAAGCCACCCTTAGTAATCTTATTAAAGTAATCGAGATCAAAGGGTAAGCGATCTTCTTTTGTATTATAGAACTCAAAGCGATTATCTGAATCATCGATATAGTCATGGCCGATGGCCTTATCGAATGAGACACCAAGAGCATTGGAAAGTATTTCAGGGATTGCCCCTTCACTTACATCGCTGTGTTTGCCATCAATAATCTGAATCGATTCCATAATGGCATTATATACTGCCCGCTCTTTACACCATGCTTCTGATTCTTTGATCAGATATTCAGTGTCAAGGTCAGATTTGTCTTTGATATCTTGGATGAGATTGAAGATGTCCAATGCACGATCATCGGTTGTTGATAGCTTCTCAAGCTCGAGCTCAAGCACTTTGCCTGTCGGTAATCGATTATGTCTACCAACAAACTCTACTATCAAATCAAAGACATCTCGGTGGACACCTTCAAAATAATCTTTTTTTAGAAACGGGATAACTCTTCGGCAATACTCTTCATTGTTCAAAAGGTGATTCAATATATGTGTACTGAGTTGTGTCATCTTTTCCTATTTTACCTGTTCGGTTATTAAGAGATTCAGTGAGGATATGCTTAAGCACATCACCACAATAATTATTAAAGTCTTGGCTATGCTCCAGTTCTCCTTCAGCATAAGTGCCTGGATTTTCAATGACGTAATTAAACTTCATTGTGGCATCACCAGTGTCTTTGTTCTCTTTAAGAGAAACTGAACCATAGACTATAATAACGTTCTCGTATTTTTCATTAAACTTAACACCATAAAACTCTTTGCCTGGATTTTCGACAAGGGTATATGAATGTTCTGTTATAGTATTATAATTCATTTTAAGCCTCTTGTACATCCTCAAGATCATCAAAGTTTAATAAATTTTTATGGCCGATAGTATAGGCACCTTTGATAAATTCTTTAAAATCAGAATTAGTAAAAATAGGTTCCCAAAACTCTTTTGTAAGAGTGTCTTTCTCTCTTACCTTTGGATCAACCATTTCACCGGTCGCTGTATCAACGCGCTGATACCAGCCATTAGAAGGCTTGACAACATAACCGCCAGCAATAGCAACATCCAAAAGCCCGCTATAAAGCTCGATACCACCATCCCAAGAAACGCTAATAGGTACCTTAGACTTTTCTTTGACATATCGAGACTTTTCGACATTAATGATAAAATCATATCCTGTCACCTCTGTTCCTTTTTTGTTTTGACGACGACCAAGAATCCAGATATTATCGGCTGAATAATAAATACCCGTACCACCACCAACAACATCTTTTGGAAATAGGCCAATCTCTTTGTACGTATGATTAACAGCCAAGAGAGGAATATTCTTCATAGTTAAGTATGGTGTAACCATACGGAATAATCCTTTTAAAGCTTTTGCCCGCGACATATCAGCCACTGACTTTTCGTTGAGCGCATCCTCAAGCTCTTTTTTAGATGCAAGGTTACCAATAGAATCGATTACAACGACGACATTGTCTTTGCGGTCGATTTGCTCAAGCTGATGAACTAGATCAAACTTAAGTTTCTCAACATCTGTGATTGGTGTATGTAATACTCGATTAGTATCAATACCAAATGTTTCGAAATAAGATTGTGGTGAACCAAATTCTGAATCGTAAAAAAGTAGTACTGCATCCTTATGCTTTTCTAAATAAGCCGAAGCCATAAGAAGAGCAAATGATGTTTTGAAATGCTTTGATGGACCAGCCAAGACCGTAAGTCCAGCTGTTAAGCCACCATCCACATTTCCGGAAAGAGCAACATTTACCATCGGCACTTGAGTTGCGCATTGCTCTTTTTCTGAAAAGAACTTTGAGTCAGCCAATATGGCAGTTTCTTTGACCCTTGAGTTCTTTTTAAGTTTGTCCATTACTGACATATTAATACATCCTCTTTTGAGACTGTTGCATTTTTTTGCGCCATCTTGCTTTGGCTTGCTTCTTTAAGCGAACCTTGGCCATTGACGGAGTTTCGTAATACTCCTTGCGCTTTAGGTCTTGAAGAATTCCGGCAGCATCAACTGCTTTCTTAAATTTCTTCATAGCAACATCAAACGCTCGCTGATACTCTTTCTCAGAAAGCGGTTTACGGTTGCGTGGGTTTTTGTGTCCTACAGATACTTTTGGCATAATTTCTCCTTTTTCAAAAGCAGTATCTATTCTATCATAAATTGGTCCAATTGTACATGATTTTTTTCATATTCAAAGGATCTTTTTTTGTTGTCCTGTATCAGGAATTGAGTATCGATCATATCAAGGTTTCCCTCAAAATATTTCTTAATCATACGTGCTGGCCATTCGGCTGTAGTCACTGGTACATTTTGGCATATATGGTTAAGCGATCTCTTTGCATTAAGCAACTGAAAATCTGATGGCAACTTCATTAGGGACAAAGATTCACGCACGGTCAGAAATCGATCTTCATCTGGATGAGTAAGCGAGGTTGGCATATGACCAACAAAGGCTCCAATCTTATCCTTAGGAATCTCAACGCCTTTACGCATAATATTGCCACCGGCTTTCAGTTTATGGTATGCCCTATCGCATTTCTTAGCAACATTGTCATACCCATTTTCACGCATCCACTTACCCACAGTTCTATAATCAGTATGCTGCTCAATATAGTCCTGAACGTTGGTAGTGCGTGTAATTTTTGCTGAGAATTCTTTATGAGTAATACCGCCTTCGAGTTCTTCCAATATGTAACGGTAATATGGATCTTCGGATGGTGTTCTTTCATTACAAAGAATCTGACTCATTGGATCATTGTCATCCTTTACCACTGCTCTAATATCGTCAGCAATCATGGAAGGCTCTTCAAAGTGATAATCAAATAAAGGAATTTGACTGCCCTTCCAAAAAAAGTAAAAGGTTCTATCCCTGACTTGACTCAGTCCATGTAGAATAGATTTTGTTTTACAGATACTAAAGGTATAGCCATTCTCAGCGGCAATCTTACGTAATCGCTTTACTACTGGCTCTCCCATCTTGGATGCAAGTCTTGGAGCATTTTCTCCCCAAAAAACATCTGGTTGGATCTCGGTTAAGACGTACTCAGCTGACTTATACATCCAATCGTTCATAGGATTATTACTCGAGGCCGATGGACTTAAGGAACTGAGTCCAGCACAAGGGCAAACAGTATTAATAATATTGACCTCTTTCAGAGCTGGAGATTCGCCTTGAGACAGATTCAGATAAGGAACCTCATCGTTATACCAATTACGCAAATGCGTTTCATTTGCTTGGAAACCGTCAAAGGTGAGTATATACTCAGGTCGTGATTTAAAAATATTCTCCATAGCAATCGATTCACCACCGATTAATGGAACAATGCTAGCCCATTTCATGCAAAAAAGTCCTCTAGTGAAGCCTGGTTCATTCCATTCCAATGCGGGTAATATTCCCGCGAAAGATGAATTGACTGTGGCTTTTCCATATAGGCAAAATCAAGTTCGCCTTCTTTATTTTTAAGATAATCTGCCCATCTTATAAGACCATAATTCTGTTCAATATAATCATTGAATCTTACACGAGCTTCGTTTCGTTCTTCCCATGTCCCATGAAAAGGCTGCTTTTTATAATAGCCTGATTGTGGAATTTTGCGGGATGGATGCTCGATTGGCAGAAGCTCGTATATACGTGCGGGTATATTGAGAGCCTTTACCTGATCGATATAGCGTTGAGCAAGTTTTTCTGGTTCCTGACCAAGCCGACATATATGGTGACGAATATCGATATTGCCAAAATAGAATTCGACTTCATCCACTTCGATATCGATGAATGTCTCTAGGCCTTCCTTTAAAGCGCCATTAAGAGTCTTGAATGGTACGCTATTAACGGTCCAGCCTGGTCTATACATGCAAATAGAATGGCTATCACCTACCACTAATTTACGAGTTTGGTGTGGATACTTAATGGTTTCGGCTTCATTAAACATTCGTTCTAAATTTTTTAAATCTACCTCTGCCCATTCAGGCTGAATCTCTTTATCTTTTTCTTTAGCCCTTTTAAGCTTCTCTTCGATCATTTGGTGGTAAGGCGGAAAATCCATATTGATCGAATAAACCTTTCCTTTAAACTTACTAAAGTTAACGGTATTCTGTACGTATGGAAATCCATATACTCCACCGAACATATTAAGACCGCCGCTCCAGTCATTACCATGATATACCCACATTACATCGTATTGGTTGTGGTCTGAGATTTCTCCACCATAGTTAATATCGCAATGACCAAACCGTTGTTTGATTTGATCTCCATACATAACGCCTTGAGCACCTCTATGCGAAGCAGCTCTTTTGGCAATAGGAATAAACGGGCAATTAATAATGTTTTTCATTTTCTCTTTAGGAATATATCCACTCCCCATAATATACCGCCGCGAGGTTCGTTGATTCCAAGCTCAGGAATCTCAAATGGCTTATCATCTCTAAACCCTACCTCAGGCGCAACGTTAATAATATCAAAATCCTTCGTAAGAGTATCGTACCATCGGTCGACAAACGTATGTATCTTTTTTTCATTATGAAATTCTAAAGCAAACTGTTCTATATAGTCTGGGAATACACCATCGCATTCCTGAAACCAATAGAATTCTGTACCCTCAATGTCCATTTTAAGATGGGTAGGTTTATATTGCTCAAGTACATTTCCGATATAATAGTTATCCACCTCATATTTGATCGATCTCTTTTTTACAGTTCTCTTATTTGGCGTAACAGTTCCAGAACATGCACCTTGGTTTGAAGGCGACCTATGAAAAGTCAAAGATGGATCATGTAGATGCGATACAGCAGCTTGGTACAGTATCGACTTTTCTTTAGGGCAATTCATTTGTAACAATTTAAAATTATCTGGATCGGCTTCATAACCGATATATTGTCGAACATTCTCATGCTTGCACATATGAGCAAATCCGCCAATATTGGCTCCTAAATCGAGTACTACTGAATCTGGTTTAAAATCAAAAAACTGATAATTGTCGATGCAATCTCGTATCATGTCTCTGTCGGTGCGATGGTCTTTCCGACATATGACATCTTTATATTCCATTAATTCCATTACATAAAGGCCTCAAGTGTATTGGTTGGAGCTGATGCTCGGGCTACCTGTCTTCGTGCACATGCCTTTTCATCATCTCTTATTTGTAGGTATACACCAAATTGGCAACACAATACTTCAGTGCCGTAATACTTAAGCGAGTCTTGTTCTTCTTTAAAGAGCTTACTGCCATTACTCAATGGGATATTAAATGCCTTCTCATGGAACTCAACACCCTTTGTCAAGCCAACCTCATCTGAGTTTTCTCTTAAAAAATAGATTGCCTCGTCAAAAAGTTTCTTAGGGGCATTAGGCCACATAAGGCCGATGGTATATACTGCACCAGGACCGGGAGCAACAAATCTTTGGTCGTGGTTGTATTGCATTTGTGGAAGAACTGAAGTTGAAGCAGCGCAATGGAACCCATAGTATTCGCCAACCCCTGGGAGTGTCCTAAGCAACTTATAGACATCAGACATGTGTGGACATTCGAGCATGCCATTAATAATACCAGCATCTCTAAACGAGGCAACCCATTCACTCACATCTATTGGATGGAATTTACGGTCTGGATCATTATATTTCTGCCTGCAAAAGTTACGGCCTGCTGTCTGAATAGATGTATGAAGTTCGGTTGTACCCCAAATAGGTTGCTTGGCTTTAATGGCTTTGTCGATATTAGACCTCAGAGTACTGATATACTCAGCATCGCCATCAGCAATACGGTCAAAGTCGACAAAGACATTTTCAGCTCCGGAGACAGCCCAATGGACTCCACGTGCTCCATAAAAGTGAGATATAATGGTATTGCCTACGATATTAGTAAGAGACATTGGAGCACTTGCGATCTGCGTTCCAATAAATCTCATACGATCATCGAGGGTAATGGTTGGGTGGAAGTACTCAACGTTCTCACCCAACCCATAATCTACATCGCCATGCCTATTATTACTTTCGTAAATTGCATCACTATATCCTTGATGAATTGTTGCCCTTTCGTTTACCTTCTTAAGAAAGTGGTTGAAGTCCAACATAAGGTCTTTGTCATAAGACCACCAATCATAATTATAATTAATACTCGACGAGTTTTTCATCCTCTCTTACCATGTGTATAATTGTCAAATCTGGATGAACCTTTCTAATCTCTTCGATTTGTATTGGGTCATCCTCAAAATGTAATCCAATTGAGTAATGTCTTTTCAGTTTTGTAATCATTGCCGCTTTATGGCGACCTGATGCTGCACGAGAGTATTCAGGATCATCGCGACGCAATGGATTATACAATACAGGATTATATATGCCCCTTTCGCGGAGCATAGTTTCGGTCTCTTCTTGCTGAGTAATAGACCGACCTGTAATACAGATGTCATGAATACCGGGCCTTACTCCAGTAGTTTCAGGCCCGAAATATATAACGCCGTCGATATCAAAGGTATTGATCTTAGCCTTCATAGTCAGTCTTCCCTGCTTGGAAAGTATGAGGTAGATCCTTAGCCTTTGGACGATTTTCTGCTAACTGAGGCTCAGTCATTTTTGTAAACGTTCTTCGTGCAAGAGCATCGCATTCAAACTTAGCGTCTTCAGTTTTCATTTGAACTGGTGGAGTCTTTTGTGTCCATGCAGATGGTCCACGTAAGAAACCAACAATACCCATTTCGCTTGCTACTTTACAGAACCGGATTGCCGATACTACCACACCACCTGAGTTTGGCGAGTCCTGAACCGAGAGACGAGCAGTCAGTTCGTATCGAGCTCCAGCAAAGCCATAAGCAACCATATCAAAGTTGGCGATCTTATTATCTGATGAGACATATTGAGCACCAGGCTTTTGAAGAACTGTCAGTGATGGACCAGCATAAAGAGTCATACCAGCTGTTGTTTCATCACGAACAATATTCTGTCCTTTAAGAACGTTTTCCTTTGAGATATGCTTATTGTGTAACCGATCTTGCTTGGCCATATTCAAAAAGTCAGTGTTAGCTGTACGACCGGTTCGGATAGTTTCCTGACCTTGAGTAGAGCCAGCAGCCATATTCATTTGAATATGCTGAGTTACCATAAGACCTGAGTCAAGCATAGCGCCTTGAAGTACTTCTGACATTCGTGAAGCGCCCCAAGCTGATCTCATATCAGAACCAACAATAGTTAAGCCAGCATCGATAAATCGCTGTTCAGTAACCATTGCATCTTCTGTAGAAATCAGTGTTGGAATGCAGTTGACAAAGTGTACACCAGCAGCCAAAGCAACGTCAACCCAATAACGGCTTGCTTCCTCTGATCCTACTGGCAGATAGTTGACAAGAACATCAACATTGTGGTATTGCAAGAGCTCAACAGTGCGCTCAAATGATTCAGCAGGAGCTGCTCCATTGACAAAGGTAACCTCGTCTGGATAGTCCTTCATATGAGGCGCAATGCCATCAAGCTCTGGTGCTGAATAAACCATTGCATCATCAGTTACGCATGATGCTTCGCTTTCGCCATTTGTTGCAATTTCAGCAACATGGTCCATTGCGCAATTTGGCTGAGCTCGTAAAGCTTTAGCCAGTGGCTTATTGACCTTTCTTTTATCGATATCAAAACCCAGTACAAACTCGATATCGTGTACTTCGTATCCACCAATGTCTGGATACATAAGACCTACTTTATCGTCTGGATTTTCGTTGTAGTATTGAATCCCTTCAACAAGAGATTTAGCGCAGCTTCCGACACCTACGATGCCGACCCGTATTTTTGACATAATTGTTCCTCCTATTATATCAGTTTATTAAGGTGAGAGATTTGGCTGGGAGTCCAGAGTAGCTCACCGTATATTAGTAGTTATACAAATTAAGTTTTTGACGAACTTAAAAAGTCCCATTCTATACCTGCTTCTTCAAACATTTTTTGGGTAATTTTAAAAGATTCTGACCAGCGATCAGGTACATTATCGCATCTCAATACAACTCTTTTAATACCCACTTGGATTATACCCTTTGCGCATTCTCCACAAACTGGTAATCCATACACATATAAAGTAGCACCGTCCAAGCATACACCATTATATGTAGCATTATATATTACATTCATTTCAGCATGGACGATGTACTTATATTTTTTATCCCTATCACGATATCTGATTTCTGAATCTTCGATACCACGAGGGAACCCATTATAGCCTTGTGCCAATACACTTCCTTGATGAGATACTGCCACAGCTCCTATTTGACGGGATGGGTCTTTGGACCATGAAGAAACGGCTTTCGCCAGGTCCATGTATCGCTCATCCCATTTCATTTAATAAACTTAAAGTGGCGTTCATAAACATGTAAATTCTGTACTTGCCAATGGATATCTCCGAGTTGGACATAATCTTCGGTTAAAAAGCTATAAGTTTGCGCATTATAATCATCACACATTCTCTTAAGCAATTCTAATTGCCAAGCCCTGTCATTCTTATAGCCAAACACCACGTCATTTGACCGCATCTGGACTACGCAATGGATCTTATTGTCACGGATATAATAGCTTACAGCATTCGTACAAATAAAATCATTCTTTCCATTCTCAAAAGCCTCAACCCATATTGAAGGCCGAGTATAGATCATTGTAGCACGACGAGAGTTTGGATTATCGATAAGCTCTTGAAGAGCATTTTCATATTGGTTATAGAATCGATCAGAATAAATGATATAGCCATAATTTGAATTGATCTCGCCCCAGTCATTTCCTGTTGGAACCCATGCTTTAGGTGGATCGTCATATCGGTCAATGTCATAAATGTTGGTGGACATTGAATCATACCAATCAATTTCTTTTTCGATATACTCTACATTAGGCTTACCGAATATCGCTGGCTCATCAGCAATAAAAGAAGCTCCGAGTATCTCAAGAGTCTTACAGCCAGATCGATCAATAGTGTATTCATCATAGTTATAAAGGTCAATAAATGCTTGACGAATATTACTTACGTTGTACATAACGGTCATCCATTTCGGGGTGGTCAGTAGCATGCATCATCAGTATCATAAGTTGAGTACATGCATGAGCGAGGTGGCGTTTACCAGATTCAGGATCTAAGTCTTCACCACGCCAAAAAGCATTGAGGTGTCTTTGCATTGAAGCATATGTGCGGGACCATTCAGTAATACCGCCATCGTCACGCCAATTGTTCATGCCATACTTATCAGCGCCAAAGCCGAAGACTTCAGAGATTTCTTCAAGACATTCTGGCGGAATAAGGTGTAAAGGGTATTTGCCATTATCATATTTCATAGCTAATATTATAATCTATTTTTGAGTTGAAGTAAACGATTAATTTAGTCAAGTGTTCCATCTTCTTTAAGGCCGCACCAATTACATGCTTCGCCTTTTGCGATGGAGTATGTTCCATTGTGTTTGCAGTTATGCTCCCACATATCCTTCTTTTTCTTAAAAATGCGATCCCAATTGTCCTCAAAGACCTTACGCTCTAATTTAGGATCAATAGGTCTTCGCTTATCACCTTTACCAGCCATAACTAGTTACCCGGATGATTATCTGGCGTACAGCCACACATATAGTCAGTTCCACCGCAATACGGACAACGGCCCATTGCGCTTTTAATTAATTGAATTAAATTGCTCATTTTTAAGCTCCTCTATATCGGATCGAAGTTCACGGATGTAGCTTTGCTTTTCATCCTCAGAATTAAACTCTATGTCACTAGTGTCTTCTTCAAGTGACATAAGAATACGTGTCAAATTTCTTATCTTAACCTCACGCACTCGTGAAGATTTACCCATTACTAAATTATTCATAAACGGTTTTTAAAGACAAACTCAATTGCCCTTTCAGCCTCCTTTTCAATTGCTCGCTTTTGGTACCAACCACCTGTAGCATTATCTAAATCTCGAACGATATAAGCAATTTCTTGTGGAGTAATCGGATAACCACGAGACATTGCATTACCGGCAATTGATACCATTATTTGATACATCTTTAAGTACCAACCAGAACCATTGATTGCCTTATATTCTTCTACTTGTCGCTTATTGACAAATGGACAATCAACATAGCCAGTCCAACTAAAATCAGTATTGGTTAACTGATTCTTCTTATGTTCCATCAAACCTTTTTGAATAGCCTCTGGTAGCTTGTCAAAGAACGAGGTTGATGGAGATATATATCGATGCTTCTCCATAATCTCATTAGGCTCCATGATTTTGCCAGGATGCGTAAAGATAAAGTTATGAGCTTTCTTATAACGAGCAGGGATATAATACATACGGCTCAGATCTTTTGTCTGAGCATCTGCAATATCGCCAATTTCTTTGTTAAGAGCAAACCAAAAATGTTTGATTTTGTCTCGATCAACATACTCAGTCAATGGGAATACTAATCGAAACTTAGGGTTGGCAGGCGTTGAACTTGCTGTTGAGTAGCAGACATAATAATAGTCCTTATACTTCTCATGAATCTGATCAACTTCGCCAACGAAATCATCGACATCTACAATACCAAAGCCGCCCCAACCAAGAACATTGTCATTGGCTCGGGTAGTGTCTGGCTTATAGATTGCCGGTGATATCAGAGGTGCATCCTTTTTTGTTGGATACTTATTAGACTCAGATAGCTTATACAGAACTGACTCAAACTCCTCAAAGGAGTTATACTGCATTTGCTTATCTGTTTTATTGTCGTATATGTTATTGAAGATCGTTAAGGATACCATGATTGTCCTCGTGATTCGGTGCTACCCATCCAGCTGGCTTGACAAGGTCTGGAAGACCGAGTGGATTTGGCCTTGAAGCCTTTTCGCCAACTTCCTTTGCCATATTGGCTTTGTGGACTTCCAACCAAGCTTTGTGGGCATCCACACCAAATGCATCGAGTGTACCAATTGCGACAACGCAGATATCGATAAGACCATCTACGATTTCTTCAGCATCCAAACCATCAACGGCAATTGAGGTTTCATTTGCTTCTTCGTAAATAAACTTGAGTCTAAAATTAAGAAACTCTTTAAGTTTTTCAGGATTATTTGCTACCCATTCATGTACACCATATTTACTATGCATGTCATGAATATCTTGTGGCCAATCTCTTTTCATGTTTTTTCCTATGCAATAATTTGTGATGAGGGCGTAAGAATTGCTCCAGTCATTTCTTTCCAACCGTCAACAAGCTGGTCAGCTGGGGTGACAACCCACATTACGTGCGCACGTGGAATGCCTAATCCTTTAGCCACATTTGCATACGGCATATACTGAGCTGTTGAAATCTTACCATCTCCAGTTGGGACAATAATAAACGGGTTTTCGATAAAAACCGTATCAGGCTCAGTCACTACATCCACGTTACCCAGCAATTCTTCGCCGGAAGTTAATCTTACTAGCATTACGTCCATTTTATACTCCATTCTATCATATTTTGGATTGTTTGTAAAGGTTTATTCAAAAAAACTTTCAAGGGATGCCACTTCTTTTGAGTTCCAACCAACTGCATGCAGGATTGGATCAATAGCGTCAAGAAAGGTTTTTTGGAATTGTAGGTCAAAGTCAATGTACTTATGTAGTCCAAACTCTGGTGGCAGATAGTCTGGAAACGATATGACATTTTCTTTGATGAGATTCGGCGTACGCAGATAAATGAATTTGATCTTTTCGCCGTTCTGAATTGGTACATAGTTTTTTAAGCTTTTATCATTAATCAAATTGTTGTATAAGATACCACCCCGAACATGAATGGGAGTGCCCTTTTTGTACAGAGTATTCCTATCACGAAAGCTACTGATGTTACTTATACCACGAGGAAATGCTATCTCATCTGGTGGCAGAGTGTTGAAATATTGGCGGAACTGCTCAATAGAATTCTGGACTTCTGCCTCAGTTGACGTCATAATAACCTTAAACATTTGCTTAAGCGCTTCCCTACATGGTTGAGGAGTAGAAGACTTGATAGCTTCGATGCCCATAATCTTAAGCTTAGGTTCAGCATATCGGACTCCTTCGTTATCATGTACATTCAGAATATACCGCTTTTTGGCAGTCCAGATACCGCGATCAGCAATAGCTTCGCGTTTCATTACCATTCGATTTTCCAGGCCACCCATCAATTGGAAGAATTGGTCATATGATTTTTCGAGTACTGGCTCAAGCGCATCAGTACAGATTTTATCGAGGAAATTGACTGGGTTGGCGGGTTGTACTTTTTTGACTAGGTCGCCAAGGTTTACATATAGCGAATCGGTGTCGATTGCCAGTACATAATCTTTATTGGTATTGAGGACTTTGTTGAGATATCCATTAATAGCTTGCTCAGCCCAACGGATAACTAGCTGACCAGTAAGAGTAATTCCTTCAGCGATCCGCTGATCGAAAAAACGGAAATACTTATTGCCCATAGCACCATAAAGAGAGTTAAGGAGAATCTTAATAGCCATCTGCCTGTTTTCTGCGATGGCAATTTCTTTTTCAATGTTATAGACCTCTTGTTTATTGGATTTGTCTACAGATTCGAGCTTCTGTTTAGCATCCAACATTTCCTTTTTGACCGTCACACGTTCAGCATACATTTCATCAATTATTTTTGGCAACACGCCCTGATGATTTATATTGAAGTATTGACCATTGGCAGCTAAGCATTTGCCACGATTATTTATTTGTGAGGCATCTTTAAGAATTGAATCAGGACTAACATTGCATACTTCGCCTTCGGCAATAGTCTCGGGCGACATATTAGATTGCATAATGATTGACGGATAAAGAGAGTTGAGGTCAAACGATACTACCCAATCATGCATACCAACATGCGGTTCTTTAACATAGCCACCCGGATATGGAGTTTTGATTTTATCTTCAGCGAATGGTACGATTACTTTATTGGCATATAGGTCACGGAATATAATAGAATCCCATATCGATGTAGTGCCAAAGGTTTCTCCATAGTTTACTCCACCTCGGTATGCCATAGTCAAAGCAAGAGTAATCAGCCCGAGCTTATCTTCCAATCGGTCCACAAGCTCCACGTCTTTAATATTATAGTCAATAAACTTTTGTGGGTTATGGAGATATAGAGTATGGAGCGATGAGTACTCGTCATATGAGAGTTTCTTTTCGCCAAGTACCACGTGGGCAATATGGTCGAGTTTGTATGTTTCTTGTGGGCCATACGAATAGCCGAATTTCTTAAACAGTTCTAGGTAATCCATTTGCGATATGCCATGGATTTCATATGACATTTGCTTACGCTGCATGACCGTTACTTCGCGTTGATCAACCATTCCCCAGGGCGAGAACTTTTTAGCAGCTTCTTCGCTTAACAGCTTTGTCACTCTATGGATAAGGTATGGCATATCAAAGAAACGGGAGTTCCAGCCAGTAATAACATCTGGCGTGTGTCTGGGTGTCGCCCAATGAGAAAGGAACTCAATAAGAAGTTTGACTTCGTTTTCGCATTTGGTAAACACCACGCGGTTGTCTTTCATAAGAGACTTTTCTACATCATAATCAACTGTGGCCCAGACATAGTATGTGTTGTCTATATTGTTTTTGATTGTAATGGCTGTGACTTCTTTGGAAGCTTCTTGCGGATCAGGGAACCCATCATCTGATGCGACCTCAATATCGATTGAAGTTACATTGACTAGGTTTCGATCGAATTTGATTTCGCCAGGGAATGCGTCATTGATAAAAGCTGATATGTGGCGAACGTTACCGAAT
>Ga0213864_10000005_pt1 | contig 108598 bp, 110 predicted proteins | sample PICome_5_FD_160078 | JGI IMG/M metagenome (GOLD analysis project Ga0213864, IMG submission 160078) | Coastal seawater microbial communities near Pivers Island, North Carolina, United States - PICO247 | ecosystem: Environmental > Aquatic > Marine > Coastal | place: USA: North Carolina... | reverse complement strand
CCAACTTGAGCTACGAGATTCTTCTGGGCCTGACATTGCACTTTAATTGCTTCGTGAGCGAATTTGATGGCTTCTACCATTTCTTCTTCTGAAATCTCTTTCATTTCTCCTTCAACCATCATTACTGAATCTTCAGAAGCACCGATGATCATATCGATATCAGATTCTTTCAGTTGAGCAAGTGAAGGATTGAGAATGAGCTCTCCATCTATTCTTCCCACTCTTACTTCAGAAATAGGGCATTCGAATGGAATGTCAGAAAGTTGAATTGCTGTTGAAGCAGCTATCCCCACTAGAGCATCAGGTGTGATGCTGTCGTCATAAGACATCATTTGAATCATCAATTGTGTCTCTGAGTGGTAATCTTTCGGAAATAATGGACGTAATACACGGTCCACAATTCGCATGGTTAAAACCTCTCCGTCACTTGGTCGCGCTTCACGCTTAAAAAATCCACCAGGAAAACGTCCTGCGGATGCAAATTTTTCGCGGTAGTCTACAGTTAGCGGAAGAAAGTCTACGTCTGCTGCTTTATAGTTCGATACTACGGTACATAACAGCATGCAGTTACCCGATTGCACGACAACCGAGCCATGAGATTGTTTGGCTAGTTTGCCAGTTTCAATAGAGATGCTTCTACCATCTCCGAGGTCGATGACCTCATTATACGTTTTTGGAATCATAAAATTTTCGCATATGCGATGTTTTGGAGTTTAACACTCCGTTGTTAAATTGATCGTACGTCGTCCTGACGTTAAGGGTTGTGTTGTGGTGATCAATAAAAGACTGAGGCAAAAAAAGGTGTGTTTTGATAAAAAACACACCTTTTCAAGATTATTTTCGAATACCGAGCTCTTTGATTAGCTCACGATATTTTTGAATGTCTTTGTTTTTCAAATAGTCTAACAGCGCTCTTCGCTTTCCTACCAGTTTAACAAGAGATCTCTCTGTATTAAAATCCTTGTGATTCTTTTTAAGATGTTCTGTTAAGTGGTTAATTCTGAATGTGAATAAGGCGATTTGACCTTCTGTAGATCCAGTGTTACCTGCATCTCCACCGAAATTTGAAAATATTTCGCGTTTTTTGTCTTTAGATAAATACATGCTAATATTATTTAAATGATTTTTATGTATTTCATTGATTATCAATGAGAGCGCAAAGGTAACACATTAATTCTAATCTGCAAGGTGCTAGGAGCGAATTGGCAGGTTTAGAATCAAATCGATGTAAAGGTTGATTTTTGCTTTTAACTCTTTGCGATGTACGATAAAGTCTAAAAATCCGTGCTCCTTGACGAATTCAGAAGTTTGAAAGCCATCTGGCAATTCTTGACCCGTTGTATCTTTTACTACCCTTGGCCCAGCAAATCCGATTAATGCTCCTGGTTCAGCGATGTTCACATCACCGAGCATAGCATAAGAAGCAGTTGTACCCCCAGTTGTTGGGTCTGTACAAAGTGAGATATACGGAATTTTGGCCTCCGCTAACTGCGCCAACTTTGCAGATGTTTTTGCCATTTGCATAAGAGATAAGGCAGCTTCCATCATTCTCGCTCCTCCAGATTTCGAAATCATCACGAAAGGAACTTTCTTTTTACGAGCAACATCTATGGCTCTAGAAATTTTTTCACCCACAACACTACCCATAGATCCTCCAATAAAACTGAAATCCATACAAGCAATTACAACATCTCTACCATTTGATTTACCAATGGCAGTTCGCACTGCATCTTGTAGACCTGATTTTATTTTAGCCGCTTTGAGTCGATCGCTGTACTTTTTGGTGTCCTCAAATTGAAGGGGATCTTTAGAATTTATTTGCGCATTGAGTTCTTTGAATTCTCCATCAAACAAAATTTCAAAGTATTCTTTAGACCCTATGCGAACGTGATAGTCGTCTTCAGGGCTGACAAAGGCATTCTTTGCAAGTTCTTCGGATTCTACTATTTTTCCCGTGGGGGATTTATACCAAAGACCTTTGGGGGTGTCCTTCTTTTCTTCGGTTAAGGTTTGTATACCTTTTTCTTTTCTTTTAAACCAAGCAGATGACATAGTCCTATTAATTAAGGGTTACAATGTATCAATATTGTTTAAATCCTCAAAGGCTTTTTTCAATCTGTTTCTAAGGGTATCTTCTCCTTTTCTCAACCAAACTCTTGGATCGTAGAATTTTTTATTTGGTACATCGTCTCCTTCTGGGTTACCAATTTGTGCCTTGAGATAGGCTGCTTTTTCACCCATATAGTCTCGGATACCTTCTGTGAAAGCGTATTGTAAATCAGTGTCAATGTTCATTTTGATAACACCGTAACCTATTGATTCACGAATTTCATCTAGGCTTGATCCAGATCCGCCGTGAAATACAAAATCGATATGATTGTGAGGAACACCGTATTTGTTGCTGATGTATTCCTGTGAGTTTTTCAAAATTTCAGGAGTGAGTTTAACGTTTCCTGGTTTGTATACACCGTGTACATTTCCAAAGGCAGCAGCTACGGTAAAACGAGGGCTAACTTTAGAAAGCTCTTCGTAAGCATAAGCTACTTCTTCAGGTTGAGTATAGAGTTTTGAACTGTCGATATCAGTATTGTCTACACCATCTTCTTCACCACCTGTAACACCCAATTCAATTTCCAGGGTCATGCCCATTTTGTGCATTCGCTCTAAATATTGTTTACAGATCTCGATATTCTCTTCTATAGGTTCTTCAGATAAATCAATCATATGCGAACTGAAAAGCGGCTTTCCTGTGAGTTCGAAATGTGCTTCAGAGGCATCGAGGAGTCCGTCGATCCAAGGTAAAAGCTTTTTAGCGCAGTGGTCTGTATGCAAGATTACAGACGCTCCGTAAGCTTCAGCTAAGTCGTGTACGTGTTTTGCTCCGGCAACGGCACCAAGGATGGCTGCTTTTTGTCCTTCATTAGAAAGTCCTTTTCCTGCGTTGAAAATTGATCCTCCGTTTGAAAATTGAATAATAACAGGTGCGTTTAAGTCTGCAGCTGTTTCCAAAACGGCATTGATCGAGTTTGATCCAACAACATTTACTGCTGGAAGCGCGAACGCTTTTTCTTTTGCCAGTGAAAAAATAGCTTGAACTTCATCTCCGGTAGCTACTCCGGCCTTGATTTGAATTGACATTTGATTATAATTTGGTTTGTTCTGCCGGCAAATGTACTAATAAATAAAGATTAGAACGGATAGTTAATACCAATATTAAAAACGGCTTCTTTCCAATTTAAATCTCGAAACCATCTTTCAGTTTTAGGTCTTATAGGATTGTAGGTTTTAAATCCGGTATCAAATCGAAAAATAAAATAAGAAAAGTCAAATCGAAGCCCTAATCCAGACCCAATCGCGCTATCCCTTAAGGATGAAAAGCCTCGGAAAATAGCGGCCTCATCTTGTTGGTTGTCTAAGACATTCCATATGTTTCCAGCGTCGACGAAAAGTGCCCCTCTCAAATTGGAAAAGAGCGGAAAACGATATTCCAGATTTAGATTGAGTTTGAGATTCGCTTCGTTGAATTCATTGGTACTTCGCGTTGTTCCAGGCCCCAAACCATAGGCATTCCAGGCTCTGTTGTCATTGGAACCTCCGGCGAAATAAGAGCGAACAAAAGGAATGTTTTGCGCATTACCCAATGGGATGGCCACCCCACCAAAAAAACGAAAAGCCAGGTGGTTGTTTTCGCCAAAACGAAAGTGTTTGATGTAATCCAATTCGCCTTTAACATATTGGGAGTAGGCCACACCAAACAAACGCTGTCGAACTTCTGCCTTGTTGATCGAGAAATTGTTGAGCAAATTTCCCGCGGCTTCTAATTTGAACCTAAACTGTCTAAAGTCATCGCTTGAGGTGGTACCATTAACGGCCGAAACAAAAGTGTAGGCCGTTGAAACAATAAGGTTATTTTCGGTAAGTCGACTTCTTCGTTCTTCTATGCGATTGACTTCTGTAACAGCCTGCTCGTCTAACTCGATACTGCTGTTTTGAACACCTTCGATAAATAAATTTGCCCCTGAGGGTATTGAAAGAACAAGCTGATCACCTTGAAGGTCGAAAAGGTTTTGGTATTCACTTTGGTCTTCAATTTGATTGGCTATTTCGTCTAAAGCTTCGAATGTATTGGAGTATACCCTAAAAAAGTTATCTGGATTTAAGTTTCTGACATATTCAATTTTAGCCAATTCGAAGTTTTTTCGATTTGTTCTTTTTTGCCAGTTGTAGCTGAAGATTGTATTGAAACGCTGCCTGTCAAGGCCGATGTTGTTTTGAAAATTTGTTCCTATTGAAAACAGTGTCTTTGGTAATTTCTCAGAGGATACCAGTGAATTCTTGGTAAATGGAATCCAAAATCGAGGAAAAGTTAAATTGATATCCGCTCCAAATTCTGAAGTGTTTGTTTGAGTCGGCCCACTATCCCCTAAAACACCCACTGATCCACGAACAGATAAACCCAAATTCGCTATTTGACCAAATACATTTCGAGAGAGAATAGAACTACTAAATGCTGTACTAATTGGTCTGATGTTGGAATGCGTGATATCAAAGTCTAGACTTAAAGCATACTTTGATTTTGGTCGCAGATAAATATTAGTATTGAGCTGCTTAGTCTCTTCATCGGGAATAAACTCAATAGAGGGATAGGAAAATACATTCAAACTACTGAGCTGCCTGCTGGTCAAGGTTCTATTGATTTCTCGGTAAATCTCTCCCTGCCTTAAAAAAATAAAAGGTGACAACAATTCTGGCTTGTATTTCAACTTATCGATGTAAAAAAAGTTTGCTCCTTCTTGTGTTAGGGAGCTGTAATTTTGATTTTCTGCAGCCGGTTGAAAATCCGTGTAGACATTGATGTCGCCAATGGTGTAGGCACTGTACTCTTCATTTGAAATTCCCCTGGGGTTATCGATATTTAAAAGTACTTTGACCTTTGGTTCAACATCTGAGGCAATTGCCGTGGTATCCCCTAGAATATCAAAAGAAATAGAACTCTCTTGGAAGTTATAAACTCCTTGGTTTCGGAATAATGAGGTAAGGCGTTTACGCTCATCGCTAAAATTTCTTACCAAAAAAGGAGCACCCACCTTAATGACTGTACTGCTGTCACCTTCTTTAGCGTAGATTTCATCAATAACTGTTGAAGCGATATTGGTGTCAAATTCTTCGATTTTATACTGCTCACCTGTATTGATTTGATACACAATTTGACTTTTTTGTTTACCCTTAGTGTTTTTTTCAAAATGGATATCTGCATTAAAGTATCCTCTGTTTTTGTGATACAATTTTAATCGGTTGACATCGGATTGTATCGCTAATGAATCTACTAAAACAGGCTCTTCACCAATATTTTGAAGAAATTGATGAATGCCACTGACAAGAAAAGATTCGGAAAGTCTATTGGCCTGTTTTTCAGATAAAAGCCGTTTTAGACGATCAGATCGTTTGGGTTTTTTATTGAGCCAGTTTTGATAATTGCCTTCTGCATCACTACTGCTTAGATTGTAGAGGTGCAATCGCAATGGAATACCAAGAATTTTACTGTTGGTGTTTTGAGTGAGTAAATCTTTAAGTTCAGTTTGATTGGTTGTTTTTCCGTTGAGCTCGATTTTTTGTTGAACCAACAATTCCTGGTTAGGGAGAACTTTTTTTGTGGTTTTACAACTTGAAGTAAGAATTAAAAAAAGAATCCAACATTTTGGCCAAATGGCAAAAGCTTTTGATATATTTAGGCTTTTCGGCATAAGCTCCAAAATTAATTATTTAATGCTTACTTCAAACGAATTTAAGCGCATCAAAAAGCTGCATCATAAAAAACACAGAATCCTTCAGCAACTATTTATTGCAGAAGGGGTAAAGGTAGTAGAGGAATTTATCGCAGAAGGCCTAAAACCACTCTATATTCTGGCAGATCAGAGTTACGACGGAAAAGTCTCCGCATCAGTTGAACGAATTTCAAGTAAACAACTCGAGCAGCTGAGTGCATTCAAAAAAAGCCCTGGTTTATTAGCTGTTTTTGAAATACCCCTTGAGAAAAAATTGAACTACAGCCGTTGGATTGTCGCTTTAGACGCAATTAATGACCCTGGAAACTTAGGAACAATTATCAGAACCTGTGACTGGTTTGGAATCGATCAAATTCTATGTTCATTAGATACTGTTGATTGCTATAATCCAAAAGTGGTTCAGGCCTCAATGGGCTCTTTAGCGCGAGTGCAATGTCATTATGCTGATTTAGCGCATGAATTGAAAGGAGCTGATCAAGCTGTTTTCGCCGCTGATCTTAAAGGAGAACGTTTCGATGAGGTAGAGTGGCCTGAGACTGGCATTTTGCTTATGGGTAGTGAATCCCATGGTCTCAGTTCAGAACTCAACTCGAACATCGATCGTTATGTACACATTCCGAAATCTAAAAATGCGAAGGCTGAAAGTTTAAATGTGGGGGTGGCAGCAGCGATTTTGCTCAGTGCGCTACAGAGCTAATTATTCAAAGGTCAGTACAAAGAAAACACCGCGGTTTTTGAGTCCTCTTCTTCGGGCGATGTCAACAATGGTATTACTCCAATGCGAAATGTCATTTTTGTCAATCAGTAATTCGTTTTCTCTTCCATAGATGGCTCTAATGGCTGGGGTAAATTTGAAGTAGGGCAAATAGAGGTCAACACCAAGACCAACCTCTAATTGATTGACATTTGACCTTAGGTCTATAATGTTACGTCTAACCTCATCGTTTTTTGCACCCAATCTTACCGATTTAGAGATACCTGCCACCACAAAAGGCCTAAAATTATCATAGCGCGTGCTACTGAGTTTAATCAAAAAAGGCAAGTAAAGCATACTTTGCTTTAGCTCAAGAGTCTCATCTCCGATGGAATTAAAATTTACCTTGATGGAATTGAAATCGATATTGGTACGCCCGTAGAGATAACCAGGTTCAAATCGCAAGTCGACGTGGTCAGAAAGTCTTAATTCAGTAATGAATCCAACGCCAAATCCGGTTTGAGGCTGAAAAATGATTTCTTTCACCTCATAGGATGGATTGAATCCTGCGACCGAGTTACGAGGCAGGGTATTTTTATAGTTTAGGTCGTAATTCATTTGGTAGGCCCCTAAATAATAACCGAAGTTGAAGTCTTTTAAATCTTCATTTTGTCGAAACATGGGTTTGTCGGCACCGTAGTTGTAATTGGAATATCGAATGCGGTCCAAAAGTTTTTTGATGCCTCGTGCTTGACCAAAAGCATTAAAGCTAAAACCAAAAACAATCAAGCTAAGAATGAGTTTTTTCATCATGATTTGGAACCGAAATACAAACAAGCGACACCCAGCGTTTGAGAGTCATACCTGCAATTTATAAATCCTACAGATTCTAAAATACTTATAAAATCAGCGCGATACGGAAATTTTGTTGCAGATTTCGACAAATAACCATAGGCACTTCCATCCTTTGAAAAGAGTTTGCCGACGCCCGGAAGTACAACTTTTGAGTGCAGCATATATCCCATTCGAATGATTGGATTGGCAGGTACAGAAGTTTCAAGTATCCCTAAAAGGCCTCCAGGCTTCAAGACTCTTAAAATTTCTGCAAGTCCCACTTCTAGGTTTTCAAAGTTTCGCACGCCAAAGGCCACAGTGACCGCATCGAATGTGTTGTCTTCAAAAGACAAGCGCTCCGAATCGCCGATAACCATTTCAATGTGTTTCCCTAATCCTTGGTGCTTGATTTTTTCTTTTCCAATTTCAAGCATTCCAGGTGAAAGATCTAAGCCTGTGACTTCTTGCACACCTTTTTGAGCCAATTCAATGGCCAAATCCCCAGTCCCTGTAGCGACGTCTAATACTCGACTTGGGTTTGATTGCAGAATTTGTCCAATCAAATTTCGTCTCCATTTTAAATCAACTCCGAAGGTGATGACCCGATTTAATTGGTCATACTCTCCAGAAATTCCATCAAACATTTTCTGTACTTGCTGCTTTTTGGACGCTTCTGAATTGTGGTAAGGAACAACAGGTTTAGACATAAAGGGTCTTTTGTGCAAAGATAAGGTGTATTCTCAGCAAAACGAGGCTTTAATAAAGCTTCGATTACCATCTTTTTTGCTCCACATGTTTAATTGGATTTTGACAAGAATATTTCGAATACTCATAAAAATTGTACTTTTATTCTGTTATTGACTGTCAGAAAAACAATGAAATCGACAGTTTACTGAACAAAACCAATGAAGATTATCATTTCTGGAGCAGGGGAGGTAGGAACCCATCTTGCTAAACTCCTCTCCTTTGAAGCGCAAGATATTACCTTAATTGATCATGACCGTGAGCGTTTAGCGGTCATCGAATCACAGCTCGATATACGAACTATTCGTGGAAACGCTACTTCTATTGAAACCCTACTAGAAGCTCAGGTTGATACGGCTGATTTAATGGTGGGTGTAACCTCGAATGAAGCGGCCAATTTCACCCTTTGCGTTTTAGCCAAGCAATTGGGGTGTAATAAAACGGTAGCCCGAATTCGCGACACTTCATTTATCAAACACAAAGAAAGAGTCAATTACCAAAGTTTGGGTATTGATGAACTCATTTCACCCGAGGAGCTCGCAGCTGATGAAATTAAAGAACTACTCAATCAATCGGCCTTTAATGATGCCCATGATTTTGAGGGAGGCTTATTGAGAATGATCGGCTTAACCCTACCCCCTCAATCGAAGTTTAATGCCAAGTCGATCAAGCAAACCGCAGAAGAGTATCCCGATTTACACTTTATGCCAGTGGCTATGAAGCGATTTGATAGTGAACAGACCATCATACCTCGAGGGGATACCGTTTTAAACGAAGGAGACACTGTCAACTTTATTACCAATGCTGAAGGTATCAATGAAATCAATAAGCTGATCGGTAATATTAAAACCACCATCAAAACGGTAATGATTTTAGGAGGAGGAAGTGTTGGTGTTAATACGGCAAAAGATTTAGCAGAGGAGCGTTTTAATGTCAAACTGATTGAACGCAAAAAAGAAAAAGCTGAGTTACTTACTGATTTACTACCCAATACCTTAATCATTCACGGAGATGGTCGTAACGTAGAATTGTTAGATGATGAAGCCTTAGATTCTATGGACGCCTTTATCGCGGTAACAGGTGACAGTGAAACCAACATTATATCCTGCTTGTTGGCCAAAACAAAAGGCGTAAAAAAAACCATTGCCCTAGTAGAGAACATGGATTACTTTCAGCTTTCACAATCCATAGGAATAGATACCTTAATCAACAAGAAGCTTATCGCCGCAAATGCCATTTTCAGATACGTAAGAGAAGGAACAGTTTTAGCCGTGGCAATGCTCAATAATCTTGAAGCAGAAATATTGGAGTTTGAAGTACAGTCGAACACACTGATCGAAAACAGATTCATCAAAGATTTAGATTTTCCTAGAGAAGCTGTGATTGGAGGAGTCATACGACAAGGAATGGGAAAAATTGCCCTTGGTAATTTTAAAATTATTGAAGGAGACAAGGTACTGGTTTGCGCCACTTCGAACGCCATTAAAAAAGTCGAACGCTTGTTTAGATAAGAGATGAACAGCAGAATCATCATGTATATTATGGGGCTTTTGCTCGTCTGTAATGCGAGCTTCATGTTATTGGCTAGCATCATCAGCTTTGCAATGGGAGATGATGTGGCAACTGACATACTAACTGCAGCCTTGATGACTTTATCTTTGGGTGGTTTAGGGATGTATGCTTTTCGCAACCACAAAAAAGAGCTTCGTAAACGCGAAGGTTTTTTTATTGTAGGTGCAGGATGGCTTTTACTCGTTTTTTCAGGAGTGTTACCCTATGTCTTTAGCGGCAGTATAAAGGGTTTTGAAAATGCCTTTTTTGAAACCATGTCAGGTTATACCACTACAGGTGCCACCGTGATTGACCAAATTGAAATCCTACCCAAGGGAATATTGCTTTGGAGGAGTTTAACCCATTGGATTGGGGGAATGGGAATCATTGTTCTGGCCATTGCGATTATACCGCTCTTGGGAATTGGAGGAATGCAGTTGTTCGCTGCAGAGGCACCAGGGCCTGGAGGAGATAAATTACATCCTCGAATTACAGATACTGCAAAGCGACTTTGGTACATTTATGTAGGCTATACCTTGGTAGAAACTATTTTGTTATGGGGTGCTGGAATGAGCCTTTTCGATGCGCTCAATCATTCACTCTCCACCATGTCTACCGGTGGTTTTTCTACCAAAAACAGCAGTATTGCCTTTTGGAATGATCAGCCTTTGATTCAGTACATCATCATTGTATTTATGTTTTTAGCAGGTACAAATTTTGTGTTGTCTTATTATGCGCTAACCGGTAAGGTGCAAAAAGTGCTTCAAGATGACGAGTTTAGATTTTACTTTAAACTGATTATAGCCTTTGCCATTATCACTGCCTTAGGAATACGCTACTACAGCGATTTCTCTGTTGCTCAATCGGGATGGGATTCCATAGAAACCGCATTTAGACATGGACTATTTCAAGTGGTTGCCATAATAACCACAACGGGTTTTGTCACCTCTGATTTTACGGCGTGGAATTCATTTTTAACTGTGCTCTTCTTTGGGTTAATGTTCGCTGGAGGATCTTCAGGTTCAACCAGTGGAGGTGTTAAAATTGTTCGTCATTTATTGATCATCAAAAACAGTCTTTTGGAATTTAAACGAAGTCTGCATCAAAATGCGATTATTCCAGTTCGCTTCAACTCGAGAGCAGTAGATAAGCAAATCGTTGACAATGTCATCGGATTTTTTGTGCTCTATATGTTATTGTTTATCGCAGGATCTGCAATTCTTGCCCTTTGTGGATTAGATTTTGAAACAGCGATAGGTGGGGCAGCATCTGCTTTAGGAAATGTAGGGCCTGCCTTAGGAGAAATTAATCCCGTAAGTACTTATGCCGCACTTCCAGTTGCAGCCAAAATCTGTCTCAGTGTTCTTATGCTGTTGGGAAGACTTGAACTCTTTACCATATTGATTCTAGTCAGCCCATCGTTTTGGAGAAACTTTTAGCTTACCGCTTCTTCAATTCTTCTAAGTGCTTCAAGCAATTCCTTTTCTGATGCAGCATAGGAGATTCGTATACAATCTGGATTACCAAAAGCCTCACCTGTAACAGTAGCAACATGCGCTTCTTCTAATAAGTACAAGGCGAAGTCAGAGGCGTTTGCAATCTGCTTGTTTTTAAGTGTTTTTCCAAAAAAGTATGAGATATCAGGAAATACGTAAAAGGCTCCTTCAGGTACATTGACCTTGAATCCTTGTATGTCATTCAATCGTTGTAGTACCAAGTCTCTTCGCTGTTTAAATTCATCTACCATGTACTGAATTCTACTTGGAGATTCTTGAAGAGCGGTAATCACAGCGCGTTGAGCAATAGCATTGGCTCCACTTGTTACCTGACCTTGTAGCTTGTTGCATGCTCTAGCAATCCATTCTGGAGCTCCGATGTATCCGATTCTCCATCCTGTCATGGCAAAGGCCTTAGAAACTCCATTAACCGTTACCGTTCGATCTTGCATACCTTCAATAGTTGCAAAACTGGTATGACCTCCACTGCTAAAATTGATGTGTTCGTAGATTTCATCAGAAACCACTATAATGTCTGGATGCTTTTTTAACACCTGAGCTAAAGCTTCCAATTCTTCTTTGCTGTAAAAGGATCCACTTGGATTACAGGGTGAACTGAACCACAGCATTCTAGTCTTATCATTAATAGCGGCCTCTAACTGCTCAGCGGTCATTTTAAAATCATTTTCAATAGAAGTTGGAACTTCAACAGGAACACCTTCGGCTAATTTGACAATATCGCTATAACTCACCCAATACGGTGCGGGTAAAATAACTTCATCACCCTTATTGAGTACAACCATAGCCACATTGTAAAGCGATTGCTTAGCTCCAGTCGAGACGACAATTGAATTAGCTGTATAATCGATTTGATTATCTCTTTTAAACTTATGTATGATAGCTTCTTTTAAATCGGCATAACCATCTACAGGGGTGTATGAGCTGTAATTGTCATCTATTGCTTGTTTGGCTGCTTCTTTGATAAAATCTGGAATATCGAAATCGGGCTCTCCCAGAGAGAGTCCAATGACATCGACGCCATCATTTTTTAAACTTCTCGCTTTGGCAGCCATGGCAAGCGTGGCTGAGGTTGACATTTTTTGTAATCTTTCGGATACTTGATTGTTCATTTTTTTGACTGATTAAACTGCAACAGTAGGTTTGTTTCCTAAGTGTTTAAGGTGATTAAAATGTGATTCTATTGCTACCCAAATTGAACTGTATTCGTGATAGGGTAGATTAAATTCTTTTGCCGTTGATTTGACGATTTCCGCAATCTTGGCATAGTGTACGTGACTGATGTTCGGAAAAATGTGATGTTCGATTTGATGGTTTAATCCACCGCTAAACCAGTTCAAAAATTTGCTTTTCGTACCAAAATTAGCCGTGGTAAACAATTGGTGAATGGCCCATGTATTTTTCATGAATCCCGATTCGTTTGGAGTCGGTGTTTCTGCTTTTTCTACTATATGCGCCAATTGGAAAATCATACTCAAAATGAGTCCTGCGATGTAATGCATGACAAAAAATCCAATAATAACCTGATACCAAGCAATGTCAAAGACAGCGATAGGCAACACAATCCAAATGATGAAGTACAATATCTTGGTCAGAATCAACAAGCTCCACATATAAGTGTCGCTTTTTTCAGCGCCAACTGATAGTTTTCGTTTTCTGTACCTAATCATTTGAGTAAAATCACTGGTTAATGACCAGTTGATGGTGAGCAATCCATAGAGAAGAATTGAGTAGAGGTGTTGATAGCGGTGATGCTTTTTCCAGGGAGTGTGTTTTGAAAACCTCAAAATTCTACCGGCCTCTAAATCTTCGTCGTGCTCGTGAATATTGGTAAAGGTGTGGTGCAGTAAATTGTGCTGCACTTTCCAGTTATATACATTACCTGCCAATAAGTAAATACTGCTTCCCATGATTTTATTTACCCATTTTTTTGAGGAAAATGAACCGTGATTGGCATCGTGCATTACATTCATGCCCACTCCAGCGACTCCAATTCCCATGATGATACAAAGGGCAAAATCTAAGACAAAGTGAAAATCAAAAATGGTAATCAAGAAATAAGGAGTCACAAGGAGTACAAACATGATGAGTGTTTTAAAATACAACTTGAAATCCCCCGTTTTTTTTAGTGATTTTTGTCTGAAATAGTCGTTGACTCTTTTGTTAAGGGTGGAGAAGAACTTGCGTTGATCCGCACGTTCAAATCGAATACTCTTCTTTTTCATAACTCGGTTAATTAGCCTGTTTAGAATGATTAATTTAGCGCAAAATTCTCTTAATGTCCAAAGAAAAAGTCTCTAAATACTTCACTGAACTCAGTTCAAAACAGAGAGCGCAAATTAGCGAATTAGAACGGTTATACAATGACTGGAATCTTAAAATCAACGTAGTTTCTAGAAAAGATATAGAGCAAATTTACCTCAGGCATGTTCTGCATTCGATGTGTATTGCAAAGTTCATTTCCTTCAAAGCCAATGCAAATGTCATTGATGTCGGCACTGGAGGTGGTTTTCCGGGAATTCCCCTTGCCATTTTATTTCCAGAGGTCAACTTTACGCTTGTTGATTCCATCGGTAAAAAATTAAAAGTTGTTGAAGAAGTAGTTTCAGGTTTGAAACTATCTAATGTAAAAACCATTCACAGTAGGGCAGAAGATTTAACTTCAGGTCAATTTGACTTTGTAGTCTCTAGAGCGGTTGCCTATATGCCAACTTTTGTGCATTGGACTGGGCACCTGCTCTCAAAAAAGAACAGGCACCAAATCGCTAATGGAATTCTTTACCTCAAAGGAGGAGACTTAGAAGAAGAGCTTTCATCCTTTCCACAAAGTCAAATCTATAATCTCACCGATTGGATTCCTGAAGAAGAGTTCCAAACGAAGAAATTGGTATACCTACCTCTTTAACTTTCTAAGAAAGGATAGCTATAGTCTTCAGGACTTACGAAGGTCTCTTTGATCAATCTCGGAGAAACCCATCTAAGTAGGTTTAGTGCTGATCCCGCCTTGTCATTTGTTCCAGAAGCTCTTGCACCCCCAAAAGGCTGTTGACCAACCACAGCACCTGTTGGCTTGTCATTGATGTAAAAGTTTCCTGCTGAATTTTCTAAAGCTTCTAGTGCCTGGTTGATGAGGTAACGGTCCTTTGCAAACACAGCACCAGTTAGCGCGTACTCTGAGGTAGAATCTACAAGTTTGAGCGTTTCTTCCCACTGATCGTCATCGTAAACATAGACCGTGACCACTGGACCAAAAAGTTCGGTTTCCATAGTTTCATACTTTGGATTTGTAGTGACTATAACCGTAGGGTCTATAAAGTAGCCGCAGCTATCATCGTAGCCACCACCTGCATGAATAGTAGCCTCATTGCTTTTTTTAGCGCGTTCAATAAAATGTACGTTGCGATCAAAGGCTTGCTGATGAATCACAGCAGTTACAAAGCGCGTCATATCCTCAGGACTTCCTGGTTTTCCGATTTTATCGATATCCTGTTTTACCTGGTCTAAAATCGTATCGGCTTTTGATTTAGGAAGGTATACCCTAGATGCGGCACTACACTTTTGACCTTGTAATTCAAAAGCTCCTCTAACAATAGCTGTACTAACTTGTTTGCTCTTTGCAGAAGGGTGCGCAATGATAAAGTCTTTACCTCCAGTTTCTCCTACGATTCTCGGATAGGTTTTGTAGTTGTGAATGTTGTTTCCGATTTGCTTCCAAAGGTTCTTGAAGACCTCTGTAGATCCGGTAAAGTGTAATCCAGAAAAATCAGTGTGGCCTAAAACTTGGTCACTGATCATGACAGGATCTCCGTAAATCATATTGATTACCCCAGCAGGTAACCCGGCTTCTTGAAAGACTTCCATAATCACTTGAGCACTATACACCTGCGCGTCACTGGGCTTCCACACCACAGTATTTCCCATAAGTGCCGCAGATGCAGGTAGATTTCCAGCAATGGCAGTAAAGTTAAAAGGTGTAATGGCATATATAAATCCTTCCAAAGGTCTGTAGCTGACTTGATTCCACATTCCTGATGCTGACTGTGGTTGATCAGAATAGATCTGAGTTAAAAAGCTGGCATTGAATCGCAAAAAGTCAATTAGCTCACAAGCAGCGTCGATTTCTGCTTGATGAATTGTTTTTGATTGAGCGAGCATTGTAGCCGCATTGATTCGAGCTCTATAAGGACCTGCTAAAAGATCTGCAGCTTTTAAAAATACAGCAGCGCGGGATTGCCATGGCGTCTGTCCCCATTTTTCTCTCGCATTGAGTGCGCTGTCAATCGCCATTTGAACTTCTTTTTCTGAGGCCAAATGGTATTTACCAATTTCGTGCTTGTGGTCGTGAGGAGGTGCAATCGAATTGCATGTTCCGGTGCGTACCTCTTCACCATTGATATACATCGGGATGTCAATGTGGTTTTTATACAGTGATTTATAAGTCTGCAAAACATTTTGTTTTTCAGCACTGTTTTTTTTGTAGTCCAGCACTTTTTCATTTGCTATTGCTGGAACCTTAAATAGGGCGTTCGACATGACGTTTGAATTCAAATGTTATGTCGCAAAGGTAGAAGTTTTAATGCATTAATTCATGTAATATTCAGGGTGTAACTGAATGAGAACAGACTTTATTTCGATATAGTCTTTTGTTATCAAATCTTGAAAAAGAAAGTAGGCTTCAATAGCCCCAAATTCAGATTCAATCGCCAGATTTGACTCGTAAGTGAAAGAATCTTGCGGCAGAATAACCGGCTTTTGCCCTTTCAAAGTAGAATTGAATATTTCGTAATTCTTGTTGAATTCGTAGATGTTCCACTTCACATTGATAAAGCGAAGTGCAATACTACTTTCATTGGTGATTGTGGTCTTGTAACTGTAGCCGTATAATGGCCTGTCGTTTTTGTAAAAAATCTCATCGTTTTTGATGGAGTTTTTTATGAATATAAGTTGGTTGATATCGGCGTCCATATCGGTTAAAGTACACCAATGGGCTTGCATTTCGTCGAATCGGATTATTAATTCGACAAAGGCTCAAAAATTAAGACAAACGCTCAAAGTCCGAGGTCGGAGGAGTAAATTTTTTGATAGCCGATTAGGCGGTCGTAATTCAAATCAAAATCCTTGTAGTAAAATAAAATCTGATAGGCATTTTCAGTGGTTAGAAAACTGCCATTGATACTGCTGGCGTCTATCGCACCTTCTTTGTTTTTAGTGACAAAAAGATAATTGTATATACCTTGTTTGAGTAATAGTCTTGTCTTCCAGATATTGGCTTTTTCATCGAATTGAAGTTGAGACTCCTTATTGAGTTCAAAATTGTTGAATCCACCGATGATGTACAACTCATTAAAATCTCCAACATTCTCTAAACTAAAATCAACATTAAGATAGTCAGCTTCTATTGCAGGTTCTGTTCCTTGTAGGGTTTGTATCACAAAATCACCGTTGATATCTGGGTTGTACGTGTAGGGCAGGAGTTGTCTATTTCTTTGGGTGAACAGTGTCATGAGAATAGGCGTCTCATAACTAATTTCTCTTACGCTGTTATTGGTACTTCTGATATCCTTGGTATCAAAGAACAAGAATTCATTTTGTCCATAAAACTGAATTTCATCTCGGTTAAAAATGAGCTGATTGCTATTTTGAAAATCAGGATTTATAAATGTCTTTTGAGTGCTCCACTGAAAGTTTTGAATGATAGAAAGAGATGTACGCTGTTCGAAGTCAATCAGTGCGTTGCGATTGATGTTTACTCGCACCTCAATGCGCTGCTGCTCATTCCCAAAGCTTATTTTACGCGGACGCTTCACTATTCCGGCGATTTGAGCTAAAGGCTCGTATACGAGAAATTTACGTTCTAGAACGAGTTCGTTTTGACTGTTTTTAATTAAAATCTTGTAGTGTCCGCTTTTGGTGATTCGAATTTGATCGTTCGGTATGGTCAGGGTGTAATTCGAATAAGAAATTAAGGTGTTAAAACTGTTTTGATAATTAATAATTCGCTGCCCGTCAAAACCAGAAATATATTCTGTTTGAAACAGGTTTGATTTGCTCCAATCCTTGTTGTAATGTTCAATGTAGTAGTAATAATCTTCTTCTAGGTTTGCCAGGTCGTCGAAACTTAGGTGTATGGCCTCTCCAAGAGCTACTACAGGTAGTACGTCAGTTGGGTCACTTCCTCTTAAAATGACCGTTTGGAGCTGCTTTTGTTGACTGTAAACCACGGTGTACATCAGACAAAAAAGCAAGCAAAGAATACGGATATGCTTTTGCATGGTGTAAAAAAACAAAATTATAAGCGCATTTGTAATACGAAAGAACCAATAATTTATTTAAACAAAATTGTGTTGGTACGCTTTACTGTCTTATTTTTGCCGCGTCTAATAGTAAATAAACTTTTCTAATCAATTATGTCTAAAGACATTCGAATCAAGAAAGGATTGTCTATTTCGTTAAAAGGAGAGGCTGAAATGCGCACCGAAAGTGCCAAAGAAAGCCAAACTTTTAAAGTGAGATTGGATGATTTTCACGGGTTAACTCCAAAATTAATTCACAAAGAAAACGCTCAAGTTTCTAAAGGTGAACCTCTTTTTTTCGACAAGAATAATGAAGAAATACTTTTCGTTTCACCGGTAAGTGGCACTGTCACCGAAATTGAAAGAGGAGCGCGGAGAAGAGTGCTGAATATTTCGATCAAAGCGGATGGTAAAAATAACTGTGTCGATCACAAGGCTTTCGACTTTTCTGGTAAAAATGCAGAAGACGTCAAACAGCATTTATTGAAATCTGGATGTTGGCCTTACATCAAACAAAGACCTTATGACGTTATCGCAAGACCAGATCAAAATCCTAAGGCAGTTTTTATTTCAGCCTTCAACTCTGGTCCCTTGCAACCAAACTTAGAATACATCCTCAAAGGAAATGAAGATAAAATTCAAGCGGCTATTGATGCCCTAAATATTTTGACTCCAGGTAAGGTTCATGTATCCGTTCCAAATAAAGAAGGTTCTGTTTTTGAAGCGATTAAAAATATTGATTTACACGCGGTATCTGGTCCTCATCCTGCAGGACTTGTCGGTACTCAAATCGGACAGATCGATCCCATCAACAAAGGAGAGGTCGTTTGGACTATCGGAGCACAAGACCTTCTTATTATAGGAGAGTTGCTGCTCACAGGAAAATATAATCCAGAGCGCATTGTCGCTGTAACAGGGTCTTCAATCAATGAACCCATGTACGTGAGAACCAATTACGGCGCCTCTTTAGAAAATACCATTGAGAGCTGTGGATTAAAAGAAGGCAATCACCGTTTGATCAATGGTGACGTCCTCACAGGTTACACCTCAGAAATGGATGGAGCTATTGGATTCTACACCACTCAGATTACAGCTATTCCCGAAGGTGACGATTATGAATTTTTTGGTTGGAATAAACCCGTTTTTGATAAAATTTCAAGCACTAGGGCATTTACCTTTTCGTGGTTGACCCCTAAGAAAAAATACGATTTGACCACCAATACAAATGGGGAGCACAGGGCATTTGTGGTGACGGGAAGTTATGAAAAAGTTTTTCCGCTAGACATCTATCCGATGCAATTGCTCAAGGCTTGTATGGTCAAAGATTTAGACGAAATGGAACAGCTCGGTTTGTATGAGGTTGCTCCCGAAGACTTTGCGTTGACAGAGTTTATTTGCATCTCAAAACAACCGCATCAACAAATTATTAGAGAAGGATTAGATCTATTACTCAAAGAAATTGGATAAAGCATGAAACAGGCATTACACAATTACAAAGAAAAAATTAAGGGCAATAAGTGGGCCCCAGCATTTAATGCGATACATACTTTTTTGTACACGCCAAATGAGGTAACCCAAAAAGGAACGCATGTAAAGGCAGTTGACGATTTGAAAAGAACGATGAACACGGTAATTTTATCGCTTGTTCCTTGTTTGCTTTTTGGAATATTCAACGCAGGATACCAGCACTACAGTGCCATCAATGGTTTTCCAGAATCATTTTCACTTTTTGAACACTTCATCAACTGGGAGAATTTCATATTGGGAATCACCACAGTACTCCCGCTTTTAATCGTTTCCTATGGAGTAGGATTAGCGGTTGAATTTGTTTTCGCCGTGATTAAAGGACACGAAGTTGAGGAGGGTTATTTGGTTACTGGAATGCTAGTTCCCCTAATTGTGCCAATTGACACTCCATTGTGGATGCTGGCCATCGCTGTTATTTTCGGTGTGGTTATCGGAAAGGAAGTTTTTGGAGGAACAGGGATGAATATCTTGAATCCTGCCTTAACCATTAGAGCCTTTTTGTTTTTTGCCTATCCAACTTGGATGAGTGGAGATAAAGTTTGGGTGCACGATGCGGTAAACGGAGTGACCAAAGCAAATAGCACAGACGCCATCTCAGGAGAAACTGTTCTCGGTTATCTCGCTCAAAATAGAACAGATGAATACGCCTATTCACTTTCAGACATGTTCTACGGATTTATTCCTGGATCTGTCGGAGAGACCTCTGCATTTTTGATTCTATTGGGAGGATTGTTTTTAATCTTCGCAAAAATTGGAAGTTGGAGAATTATGTTAAGCGGCGTGCTTGGAGCTTTAGCCATGGGATTAATTTTTAATGCTGTTGTCGATTTTGGATGGATAGGTTCTTACAGTAAATTTTACAGCCTAATGGCCTTTGACTATTGGAAACATTTAATCGTGGGTGGGTTGGCCTTTGGTATTGTCTTTATGGCAACCGATCCAGTAACTGCGGCACAAACCAATAGAGGAAAGTGGATTTACGGATTTTTGATCGGATTTATATCTGTGATGATTCGCGTTTTCAACCCAGGATACCCAGAGGGTGTATTCCTCGCCATCTTACTGATGAACGTTTTTGCCCCTACTATTGATCACTACGTTGTTCAAGCCAATGTAAAGAGGAGAATGAAAAGAGCTTCACTTGCACAAGCCAATGCCAATTTTAACACTCAAAACGCCTAATCATGTCAATCAATACTGAAAAAAATTCATACACCATCATTTTTGCAGTCGTCATGGTTGCGGTTGTAGGATCGCTTTTGGCATTAATGGCCACAGGTTTAAAATCTAAAATCAAAGAGAATGAGCGTTTTGAAAAACAGCAAAACATTCTTTACGCTATGGGTGTTAACCGCAATCAAGATGATTCCTCAGTTAATTTCATCCCAACCACAGAAGTTGAATCTATTTTTAACAACACCATAGAAGGTCAATACGTGCTAACAGGAGGAGAAATTAAAGCTCAAGAAGAAGCCTATCTCATTGATCTGAAAAAAGAAATCACCAAAATTAAAAATGGCGATAAGGCGAGCCTTCCACTTTTTGTTGGAAGTAACGACAATCAGAAATACTACATCATACCGATGTACGGAAAAGGGCTTTGGGATGCCATTTGGGGTTATATGGCTGTTGATGAACAAATGATCATCAAGGGTGTTTATTTTGACCACAAAGCAGAAACACCAGGACTTGGCGCTAACATCAAATTGCGTTATTTTATGGATGATTTTATTGGCGAATCTATAGCTCCAAACGGAAAGTTCGGAGGAGTGAGTGTTGTCAAAGGAAATAATGACCCCCTTAATGAAGACAAATCCGATGCTGAGGTAGATGCTTTAGCAGGTGCAACCATAACAGGTAATGGAGTATCAGACATGATCAAAGAAAGTGTGAAACTCTATCAACCTTTTTTACAATCAATAATGACCAATTAGTATGGCACTACTATCAAAAAAAGACGCAAACCTAATACTAGATCCGCTCGCGGACAATAACCCTATTACCATTCAGGTATTGGGAATCTGTTCAGCGTTGGCCATTACTGCAGAGCTTAAAGCTTCTGTGGTTATGTCTATTTCGGTTTTATTCGTAATGGGTCTTGGTAATGTTGTTATCTCTTTACTGAGAAACCTCATTCCATCAAAAATTAGAATTATTGTACAACTTATCGTAATTGCTGCTTTGGTGATTATTGTAGACCAGGTGTTAAAAGCATTTGCCTACGAACTCAGCAAGACCTTATCGGTTTTTGTGGGACTGATCATTACCAACTGTATCATCATGGGACGTTTTGAAGCCTTTGCTTTAGGTAATGGGCCATGGCGTTCTTTTTTAGACGGTATCGGAAATGCTTTTGGTTATGGAATCATCTTAATTATCGTTGGGTTTTTTAGAGAATTATTGGGTTCAGGAACCTTATTCGGTATTCCAGTCTTGGGAGATCCTATCGCTAAAACCGGTTTATATGCCTTTGGATATGAAAACAATGGTTTTATGATTATTCCTCCAGCCGCTCTTATCGTTGTTGGGGTTTTAATATGGATTCAACGCGCACAAAACAAATCATTAATTGAAGAGGCCTAAAACAGAGCAGTTATGTTAGAACACTTAGAATTATTTTTCAAATCGATCTTTATTGACAACATGGTATTCGCTGTGTTTTTAGGGATGTGCTCTTATTTAGCCGTTTCTAAAAAAGTGGCGACTGCAGTAGGTTTAGGAGCCGCGGTTATTTTTGTCTTAACCGTGACGGTACCCTTAAACTGGCTTTTAGACCAATACATTCTTCAAGAAGGGGCTTTGACCTGGTTAGGACCTGAATTTGCAGATTATGACCTAAGCTTTTTGTCCTTTATTTTATTTATCGCTACCATCGCCACTATGGTGCAATTGGTAGAAATTGTGGTAGAGAAATTTTCTCCAGCGCTGTATAACTCACTGGGAATCTTTTTACCGTTAATCGCGGTGAACTGTGCAATTTTAGGGGGATCACTTTTTATGCAGGCTCGTGAAATTTCAAGCTTTGCACTGGCCTTAAATTACGGTTTCTCTTCGGGTATTGGATGGTTTTTAGCTATACTCGCTATCGCAGCAATTCGAGAGAAAATTAGATATTCAGCTGTTCCTGCACCCTTACGAGGTTTGGGAATCACTTTTATCATTACAGGACTCATGGGAATTGGTTTCCAAAGTTTTGGGGGAATGCTTACAGGAGATAATGAGCCACCAGCAGCTGAAGAGGTTGTTGAGACCATTGCTCCAGTAGACCTCAAAGAACTGACTCAGGATCAAACTAAGACCGAAAAAGACCAAGAGACCGAAGAAACAAACAAAGACTTAGTACTAAATCCTTAATATCGTTCAAATGACTTTAGCAGCAATAGGTGGTACAATAGCAATTACAGTGGCAGCATTCTTGACGTTAATTTTAGCGTTGGTTGCCTTGTTGTTATTTACGAAAGAAAAATTAGCGCCTTCAGGGCCGGTTAAAATTCTTCTCAACGGAGAGCGTGAAATCGAAGTAGCCTCGGGGGATTCACTTTTGACAACTCTAGGAAATCAAAAAATCTTTTTGCCTTCAGCATGTGGAGGTGGTGGATCGTGCATTCAATGTGAATGTCATGTTTTAGCTGGTGGAGGAGAAGCACTTCCGACTGAAACACCTCACTTTTCTAAAAAAGAACTTCAAGGCGGTGCGCGTTTAGCCTGTCAAGTAAAGGTGAAACAGGATATGGAAATCACCATTCCTGAAGAGGTTTTTGGAATCAAAAAATGGCAAGCTAAGGTGGTGCGTAATTACAACGTAGCTTCATTCATCAAAGAATTTGTAGTTGAGATTCCAGAGGAAATGAATTACAAAGCGGGTGGATATATTCAAATTGAAATTCCACCTTGTGAGGTGCGCTATGCTGATATGGACATCACAGCGCATCCAGAGGAGCACGAAACACCGATGAAATTTAAAGCCGAGTGGGATAAGTTCAAGCTTTGGCCATTGGTGATGAAAAACACTGAACTTGTAGAACGTGCCTACTCCATGGCCTCTTTTCCTGCAGAAGGAAGAGAGATCATGTTAAATGTGAGAATTGCGACTCCTCCTTTCGATCGCGCTAAAGGCGATTGGATGGATGTTAATCCAGGAGTGGCCTCTTCGTATATTTTTGGACTCAAACCAGGTGACGAAGTGACCATATCGGGTCCTTTTGGTGAATTCTTCATCAATGAATCAGAATCTGAAATGCTTTATGTCGGAGGTGGTGCAGGAATGGCTCCAATGCGCTCTCACTTATATCACCTTTTCAAAACCTTGAAAACCAACAGAAAAGTAACCTATTGGTATGGAGGGCGTTCAAAAAGAGAATTGTTCTACCTTGAACACTTTAGAGCCTTAGAAAAGGAATTCCCGAATTTCAAATTCTATTTGGCACTCTCTGAGCCTCAAGAGGAAGACAACTGGAAAGTGAAAAAAGACATCAATGATACAGATGGAGATGGGTTCGTCGGGTTCATTCACAACTGTGTAATCGATAACTATCTCAACGATCACGAAAGTCCAGAGGACATCGAATTGTATTTCTGTGGACCTCCACTTATGAACCAGGCTGTTCAGAAAATGGGAGAAGATTTCGGTATTCCAGACGAGCACATCAGATTTGATGACTTCGGAGGATAATCCTCTTCTAAGAATCGGATTGTAGTAGGTAAGGGTGCGCGAATTAACCGAACAAGAGTTACACAACTTAGCCATGAATATTGTGGGTAAGGAGCTCGAGCGCCATGGATTTGAGTTTTTGGCTGTTAATTCTAAACCTAAGAAAAACCCTCAGTTCGTTTGTCTAAAAGAGAAAAAAACACACTTTATTGTAGTGCGTGCAGTGCCTTATCCAGAAGATCCGCTTGCACCCGATCTCAAGCTTTTGACCAAAGTAAAAGACCATGCGGAGAAATTCGAGGCCATGTCTTATTATGCCGGAGTGGGACTCTACAACGCTGAAGACAAGGAGGAGGCTGTTTTATTAGACCAGCCCTATGAAATTAATTTTAAAGGAATGATTCCTATTCAAGAATTCTTATGAGAAAGCTTATAGTAATTGCGTTATTTCTCGGGATTTCTTGCAGTCCAAAAAAAGAGGTTATACGAATACAAGGTAGTGCTCTGGGAACGACCTATGGAATTGTTTGTTACGATTGTAACATCGAATCATCTGCCTTACAATTCGCCGTAGATTCAATTGTAGAATCTGCGAATAATTCAATGTCGACTTACAGGCCTAATTCTTTAATCAGCAGAATCAATAGAGGTGAAGAAAATGTGGTTGTCGATGATCAATTCAAAAAAGTATTTGACCTAGCCCAACAAATTCACAAAGACACCGACGGTTATTTTGACCCTACTGTGGGTATACTTGTCGATGTTTACGGATTTGGAGCACAAGAGGCAGTAGAGGTGACAGATGAGCTGCGAGATAGTCTTTTACAATACGTTGGATTTGATAAACTATCCCTAAAACAAAATGTATTGCTAAAAGCGAACACCAATACACAATTTGATTTTAATGCCATTGCCAAGGGATACACCTTAGATTTAATTGCTTTATATCTAACTCAAACTGGGGGTGCTAATTATTTAATAGAATTAGGCGGCGAAATCGTAGCTAAAGGACAAAATCTTGATTCGTTGAGAGCTTGGACTGTTGGAATCGACGATCCACAGCGCTTCGAAGAACGTGTACTCAAACAAAAAATCCAGTTTAGCGATAAGGCTATGGCCTCCTCAGGTAATTACCGAAAATTTAGAGTGGATGAAAAGGGCAACAAATATGTACACACCATAGACCCTTTCACGGGCAAAGCAAAAATCTCTAACGTTCTTGCGACTTCTGTGATAGCTGATGACTGCGCCACTGCTGATGCTTGGGCCACCTCGTTTATGGTGATGGATTTGCCAAAGTCACTCTCCATTTTAAAAGGCCGCTCTGATTTATGGGCTTATATCATTTACAGCGATGAGCAAGGAGAAATCAAAGAGTGGTTTTCGCCAGAATTTGAGGCCTTACTGATCGATTAATTTTTGAACCAAAGGCAGAATTTCAGTCTCATCTAATCTGTACCTTTCGATTTCTTCTTTAGTGTAGAGTTCTTTTACGGCGATTTTTTGAACTTGAAAATCGTGCTTTTTAAGCTGATTGAAAAAATCCATTCCATAAATGCGCAGGTGATCGTACTGTCCAAAAATGGCTGTTCTTTCTTCTTTATCTACGATAGAATCGTCTTCAAAGGTCTTGCTGCGACTGTAGTCAATGGGAACTTGAAATATTCCCCATCCGCCAGGTTTTAATACGCGGTACAATTCAGTAAGTGCGTCTTGATCGTTTTTAATATGCTCGAGTACATGATTGCACAAAATCACGTCAAAGTAATTGTTTTCAAAAGGTAAATCACAGATGTCCGCATGAACTTCAGCAATTGGAGAATCTAAATCACAGCTGGTGTAGTCGATGTGCGAAAGGCGTTTAAATCGTTTGTAAAAAGCTTGTTCTGGTGCCATATGCAATAACTTGATAGGCTTAGATTCATCAAAAAATGAAGTCTTCGCCTTTAAAAACAACCATAGAAAGCGATGTCTTTCAAGTGAAAAGGTTCCTGGGGCCAGTACACCTTCGCGTATTTTTTTATAACCATAGGGTAGAAACTTGCGATAGCTTTTCTGGTCTATGGGGTCTTTATAGGTCGATCCTGCGTAAAATAAGGCGATAAAAGGCCTAAGCCCTAAACTGATTTTAATCAGTAGGGGTCTAGGTATGCTGTTTAAAATTTTTTTTACGAACCTTTCGAACATCGATTATGTTATTTCCCATCTGTAGGGGTCTTCTTCGTCTGTAGAAATACCCAAAGCCTCGTGCACGTAGTCAAACGTAGACAATAGCCTTGGAGCCCCATCTACGATTGCCACATTGTGCTCAAAATGCGCAGAAGGCATTTTATCTGCTGTGACAATACTCCATCCATCCTTGAGTTGTACAACGCGATGAGTGCCCATATTGATCATAGGTTCAATAGCCACCGCAAGGCCTTCTTGAAATTTTTTCCCCCATCCACGTTTACCGTAATTGGGCATTTCTGGACTCTCGTGCAATTTTTTACCCAAGCCATGGCCTACAAGTTCTCTAACAACCCCATATCCTGCGTCTTCACAATATTTCTGTATGGCATGACCTACATCTCCCACACGATTGTTAACCTTAAAATGGGAAATACCTACATAGAGCGACTCCCTTGTGGTTTTTAAAAGTTGTTTTACCTTTTCATCCACTTCACCCACTTCAAAGGTGTAGGCGTGATCCCCGTAAAATTCATTCATCAGTACTCCACAATCTACAGAAATAACGTCGCCTTCTTGAAGTGGAATGTCTCCAGGAATACCGTGAACCACTTGCTCATTAGGGCTCCAGTTTAGAGTATTGGGAAATCCATACATGTTCAAGAATCCCGGGACTCCTTTGTGATCTCGTATAAACTCTTCAGCCATTTGATCCAGCTTTAGCGGATGAGCTCCTGGCTTTATTTCACTAGCTAACATCCCTAGGGTTTTAGATACGAGTCTTGCGCTCTCACGCATAAGTATCAATTCTTCTTTTGACTTAAGTACCATTAGTTCTTACTTAGAGATTAAGGAGTGTCGGGTCATTTCTTCAGGTTGATCAATACCCATTAAATCTAAAACCGTCGGGGCGATATCCCCAAGAATACCATCTTTGATTTTTGTGCCCTCCTTATCGATAAGAATGATCGGAACAGGATTAACGGTGTGTGCCGTGTTCGGGCTTTTATCTTCATTGACCATGGTATCACAGTTTCCGTGGTCGGCGATGACAATAATACTCATGTCTTGTTGCAAAGCACTCTCGACAATTCTAGAAGTGCATTCATCAACGGTTTCCACGGCTTTTACGGCCGCACTCATGATTCCAGTGTGACCTACCATATCTGGATTGGCAAAATTCAGGCATATAAAATTAGGACGGTCGTTTTCAATACTTTCTATAACGGCCTCGGTAATTTCGTAAGCGCTCATTTCAGGCTTTTCATCATAGGTAGCCACTTTCGGCGAAGGACACAAAATGCGTTTTTCGCCTTCGAATTCTTCTTCTCTACCACCGTTAAAAAAGAAGGTCACGTGAGGATATTTTTCAGTTTCAGCGATTCGCAATTGTGAAGATCCAGCCTTTGAAATGACTTCTCCTAAGGTATTACTGAGTTTGTCCTTATCGTAGATAACTTCGATGCCTTTGAAGTTTTCGTCGTAATTAGTCATGGTTAGAAAATGCAAATCAAGAGGTTTCATATCCTGATCAGCATGTTCTGTTTGCGTGAGAACCTCAGTGAGTTCTCGACCTCTATCAGTTCTAAAATTGAAGAATATAACCACATCTCCTGCCTTTATTCTTGAAGATTGAATAAGTTGCTGGTCACCAACAGTTACTGGAGTTATAAATTCATCTGTAATGTCATCGGCATAAAAGGAGTCCATTTGTTCTAAGGGATGTTCAGTTGATGCGCCTTTTCCTTTGACCAATAAGTCGTAGGCCTGCTTTACGCGTTCCCATCGCTTATCTCTGTCCATAGCATAGTAACGTCCTATGATACTGACCAGATTTGTTTTGGAGGAATCAGAGGCATCCAAAACATCAGCGATAAATTGCTTTCCACTTTTGGGGTCAACGTCTCGTCCATCAGTAAAAGCGTGCACAAAAGTATTGGGATGTCCATTGGCCTCACATATTTCAATCAAGGCTTTGAGGTGGTTGATGTGTGAATGTACTCCTCCATCGCTTAAAAGACCGAGCAAATGTATAGGCTTGTTGTGCTGAGCTGCGTAGGCTAATGCTGATTTTAATTTTTGTTCGTCTTTAAAGGTTTTTTCTGCAATGGCCTTATTGATTCTTGCAAAATCCTGATAAACGATTCTTCCTGCTCCAATATTCATATGTCCTACTTCAGAATTTCCCATTTGTCCTTTGGGTAATCCAACGTCCATTCCGTAGGTCTTTAGTGTTGCATTGGAGTAGGTTTCAAGGGCTCTATCGTAAAATGGCGTATGCGCCTGTGCGACGGCAGAAACCTTCGGGTCTGGAGAAATTCCCCACCCATCTAAAATCATTAAAAGTACATTCTTGTTCATCTGTGGTAAATATGCTGCAAATGTACTGGATTCAGCATAAAATTAAGAACGCAACTCAGGATTTATATCCTTGACGTGCTCTTCGATATAGCGCTCAATTAAGTCCTTGCTCAAAAGAGCAGCTCCTTTGAAATTAGCCTGGCGTAAAACCGATTTAAGATCATGACTCAAATAGGTATCTAGCATAGGTTTTGACAATTCTTTGAAGCTGTAGTGCCATGGCTCATAGTTAAATCCTTTTCGATTAGGATCATTGGTATACACCAGATAAAATCCATAGTCGTTGGCATTGAGATCCATCCATTTTTTTAGTTTTACATAGGGGCCGTTGCCATGAAATTTCTCTTCCACGAGTACGTCACCCACCCGGGGTTTGCTTCCGTCTATGATATCAATTTCAGTACCCCAGTGATGTCTACTTGTACCTGGTATAGTCGAATACTCAATGATCTTTTCGAAAGCTGCCTGAGGGCTTAATCCATCGTTTTGAGTGAAACGTGTATACTTTCGTTCAAAAATGGCTTTCTGCCTGTCAAAATTTCGATAACTAGAAACGGCCTCGATAGCGATGCCTTCTTTTAAGGCTGCTTTTTGCATTGCAGTATAGGCGTCAAAGGCCTTTTGCAAAAGCTGTACTTTAGATGTTGAAACTCCTTTAAAAGTCGCGATACCCATGAGTTGATCTAAAGAAAAATCTTTTCGTTGAGTAGCGCAAAGTTCTGATGTAAACAGTAGACCAATACTTGCTAAGCTTTGTTTTTTGAGGTAATCTCTTCTATTCATTTTGTAATTCTTTATACATCCGTTGGTGCATCCCAATAGGGGGGATGTCAAATAAGTCTCCTACCGATAAAAATTGTAGTTTTTCGTAAAATGTAATAGCCCCTATTCGCGCATTCATCCATAACATATGAACGCCTTGCTCTTTTAAAAGTGCTGTGCCGTGTTTCAATATATGGGCGCCAAATCCTCTTCCTTGGTATGCTTCTAAAACCGCCATACCTCTGAGTTGAAAAGTGGGTTTTGTCGTTTTTTGTTCAGGAAATGCTCGAGGGATAAAGCTCGCTATTCCGACAATTTCATTTTGAACAAATAGACCTAAATGAAAACAATGTTCATTCTGGTCATCCTCAAAGGCGCAAGAAGATAAGGGCCTGCCTTTTCGTAAAATAGCGTGTCGTACGGGATAGCATTCTTTTGCACTAACCTCTTTGATGAGTTCCTTCATATGTCAATAAAATTAGTACTTTTAGGACTATGAGATTAGGATTTTGCGCTTTTGTACTTTTTATGAGTTTGAGCTCTACACTTTTAGCACAAAAAAGTGAAATTTTAAGAGGTCAGGTTTTGTATCAAAATAGTTTTGTGATGAATCAAAACGTGATTAATGCTTCAAAAGAAACCATGACCATCACAGATGAAAATGGTGCCTTTGCTATAGAGGTCTCTCTTGGGGATGACCTTGTTTTCACTGCAGTAAATTACGAGCTAAAAGTGGTTGAGGTGACTCAAGAGATGTTGACCAATAGAAGGTTAGTTGTCAATGTTGAAGAGAAGGTAACCACCCTAGAAGAAGTGGTTGTGCGCCCTGAAAATCAGGAGGCTTTTTTGTCTGTCGAAAACGAACGATTTAAGGGATATGAATACGAGATAGATCGGGGAAGTAAAACCCAAAACGTAGCCATGTCAAAATCTGTACGCGGCATGCAAAACGGGCTCAATTTTGTGTCCATCTACAGGGCCATGCAAAAGTTACTCACTTCCGAAGATCAAGGCGAAGAATTAATGCGAATTAAACTGAGTGAAGTTCTTCGCACGGTCTATGAACCGGAGTTTTTTATTTTAGACTTACAGCTCAAACCAGATGAAGTAGAGGCTTTTTTGAGTTATTGTGACGCCCAGGAATTAGACCCCAATCTGATTAAAAAAGAAAACGAATTCGAGTTGATTGAATACCTCGTCAATCAGAGTGCAAAATTTAAGAGTGAAATCGATTAAGACTTGTTGTTTTTTTGCACTGCTCAGCTTTTGTTTTTCGAAGAGTATTGCACAAGAACAGTTTTTAAACGGAGAGGTGAAATTCCAAGAAATAGATCGCTCAGGAGTGGCGGTTCAAAATTTGCAAAAAGCAATTGCTGGAATCACTGATGTGGCTGGCGTGTTTCGAATAAAGGCGTCGGTTGGAGACACCATTGTCTTTTCATCCTTACAACTCAAACAAAAAGAATTGGTCGTCGATGAAGCCATGTTAAATGCTGCCAAAATTATAGTGCCCCTTGAGATGCAAATCAACCGTCTAGAAGGGGTGACACTTTTACAGTACAAATTGACTGGAAACCCAACTTTAGATACTGAACAAAGTACAACAACCAAAATGTATGACGCTCAACAATTGGGTTTACCCAATGCGGATGTTCGTATCATCACTCAAAGTGAGCGCATGTTACACGAGGCTACAACAGGTGGTGGAATAGTGCCTTTAAACCCAATTCTAAATGCGATAAGTGGAAGAACTAAAATGCTTAAAGAGCGTATTCGTGTAGACAAGGCACGAAATCGAATGAACAGCATACGCGAACATTTAAACGATTCACTTTTTTGGGAAGAATTGGATATTGAGTCGAAAGACCGCAATCGATTTTTGTATTTTTGTCAAGCAGATTCCTTGTACACTCCACTTATGGAAAGAGGTGATTGGTTGGCTTTCAGAGAATTTGTGGCACAAAAATCGATAGCCTTTAAAAATGATGCAGTTGAATAAATACATCAAGAACAGTTTACTAGCAGTAATCGTACTTTTACTATCCAGCTTTTCTGAGGAGCACAAATTTTATTTAAGTGTCTCAGAAGTGAATTTCAATGAAGAAAAAGCGGCTTTTGAAATCATCGGGCGTTACTTTATTGACGACATGCAAGAAGTATTGCAAATGCGCTATGATAAACAACTCAGTCTTGACCCTGAACAATTATCGCCGAATGTCGACTTTTACCTTGAACGCTATTTCGCACAGAAGTTTGACCTTCGTCTCAATGCGCAAAAACAAAACTTAAACTATGTGGGCAAGACATTCAAAGGAGATCAAATCGTCATTTTATTGCAGTCAGAAGCTATATACGATTTGAATGGTAAGCCATTAGAAATAGAAAACAAAGTACTTATGGAATTGTTTGAGGAGCAAAAAAACCTCGTTCACCTACGAATGTCAAACCTCAAAAAAAGTGCGGTGTTGATTTCAGGAAATAGTGTATTGAAATTAATGCTTTAAAATTTTCAAATCATTCGAATTCTTAATAATTTCAGCAGTTAATAACAAAACCCATTATGAAAAAAAGTCTTTTAATACTCACCGCTCTAGGTTTGCTATTTAATATCAATCTTCAGGCTCAAGAAGAAGGTCAAGTAGAACGTAAGCCAGGACACTACAATCAGAGTAAGTTTAAACAATTATACGAGGAGTTTTCTTCGCCGAATACGTACAGATCAGCCTCAGGTGCTCCTGGGCCAGATTACTATCAGCAGCAGGCCGATTACGATATGAAGATTACCCTTGACGACAAAAATGCACGTATCTATGGAGAAGAGACTATTACTTATACCAATAACTCTCCTGATGCATTAGAATTCTTGTGGGTGCAATTAGACCAGAACGTCAGAGCGGCAGATTCGAAGTCACCACTGCGAAACGGTAATGGAGTAAATATGGCCTATACTGCTGGCAATTTTGCACAAACCTATATGACAGAGGCTTTTGATGGAGGGTTCAATATTGACTACGTCAAAAACGCCAATGGAAAGCCACTTTCTTACACCATTAATCAAACAATGATGCGAATCAATTTGCCTTCAGCATTGCAAAGTGGGGGGCAGGTTTCATTTTCTATAAAGTGGTGGTATAATATCCCAGATCACACCGTTAATCGCGCTAGATCTGGTTATGAGTATTTTGCCAAGGATGGTAACCGTGCCTATGTGATTGCGCAGTTCTTCCCAAGAATGGCGGTATACAATGATGTTGAAGGATGGCAGAACCATCAGTTCTGGGGAAGCGGAGAATTTGCGCTGCCTTTTGGTAATTACACCGTTGAAATTACCGCTCCAGCAGATCACGTTTTAGACGCAACCGGAGTTTTACAAAACAGAAAAGACGTTTTTTCTAAAACGATGATGAAAAGATACAATCAGGCTAAGAAGTCTTATGATACTCCCGTAATGATTGTAACTCAAGAAGAAGCAGAAGAAGCAGAAAAAGGGTTTGCAGATAAAACCAAAACTTGGAAGTTTTACGCCGAGAATGTAAGAGATTTTGGATTTGCAAGTTCTCGTAAATTCATTTGGGATATGATGGCCGTTAAAATTGGCAATAAAGACGTAATGGCCGTTTCGATGTATCCAAAAGAAGGAAACCCACTTTGGGAAGAGTGGTCTACAAAAGCAGTAGCTTCAACACTTATTTCTTATTCTGAGCACACTTTCGATTATCCTTATCACAAGGCCATCTCTGTACACGCTAAGAATCAAGGAATGGAATACCCGATGATTTGTTGGAATTACGGACGTCCGAACGAAGACGGTTCATACTCAGATCGCACCAAATATGGAATGATGAGTGTGATCATTCACGAGGTGGGTCACAATTTCTTCCCTATGATTGTAAACTCCGATGAGCGACAGTGGGGTTGGATGGATGAAGGTCTAGATACCTTTATGCAATACATCGCAGAACAAGAATTTGGTCAGGCCTATCCTGACGCTATTGGCGAATTAGACAAATACCCTTCTCGAAGAGGAGAGCCTTCTAAGATTGTTCCTTATATGTCAGGTGATCAGGACTATATCGCTCCCATCATGTCTAATCCCGAAAACGTTTATAGCCTTGGGCCAAATGCCTACGGAAAACCAGCAACTGCACTCAATATCTTAAGAGAAACAGTAATGGGTAAAGAACTCTTCGATCACGCATTTAAAACCTATGCCCAAAGATGGATGTTTAAACACCCTACTCCAGAGGACTTTTTCAGAACCATGGAAGATGCCTCAGCGGTTGATTTGGATTGGTTTTGGAGAGGATGGTTCTACACCACAGATTACGTTGATATCGGTGTAAAAGACGTTAAAAAATATTACGTTTCGTCAGAGCCTAGCGATCAGATGAAGGCGTATATGGCAGCACAAGGTATAACAGAGGCAGACCTTCCACCTTTAGTTTATCTCGCCAGTGAAGATTCGCCAAATTTCTCTGAAGAATTAAAAGGTAAATCTCCATCTGAGTCGTCTAAGAGTTTAAATGAATTCATGCTTGATAATATGACTGCTGCAGAGCGATCTGCTGTTAAAGAGCCAAAGTATTTTTACGAGGTTACTTTTGATAAACCAGGAGGAATTCCAATGCCTCTAATCGTTGAATATTCTTATGCTGACGGTTCAAAAGAACGCATCACTTATCCGCCGGAGATATGGAGAAAGAACGATGCTGAGGTGAAAAGAGTTATTGCCTCAGAAAAAGAACTGACTGGTATTATTGTAGATCCACAGGCTGAAACTGCAGATATTGACACTACGAATAATGCATGGCCAAAAGAGGCTCCTAAGTCAGAATTTGACAGTTTAAGAGAAGAAATCAAAGGTTAATACAATTTCCCATGACTGAAGTGTATTTCAGTCATGGGTTTCTTTACTTTTGCACTATGGGTTTATTATTTATTAGCGGAGCGGAAATATTTTTTGTAGTCTTTGTGTCTGTACTGATTTTTGGTTCAGACAAGCTACCAGAAATCGTTCGTGGCCTGGCAAAGGGGATGAGACAACTCAAAGATGCTACTGAAGACATTAAAAGAGAAATCAAAAAAACCGCTGATAATCAAGGATTAGATACCAATCTTGGTCAAGAAATCAAAAAAGAATTCAACGAGGTTAAAAAATCTGTCGAAGAGGTTGGTGGAAGCATCAAAAGAGGTGGAATGTGAACTTGATCGAAACTCTTGATCGCGATATTCTCTTATTTTTGAATCAATTGGGTAGCCCAGCCTATGATGAATTATGGCTGCTCATCACTCGTTTTACCACCTGGATTCCGCTTCTTGTTTGTTGCATCGTTTTTTTCTTCTACCGATTACAACTAAAAACCTTTGGTGTTTTACTGCTGTGTTCATTGCTCAATGTGGCAACAGTTTTAGGTTTAATGTTTTGGTCTAAACCCTTTTTTAAACGTTTAAGACCAGTTAACGACCCTGAATTGAGCGATCTACTCCGCGTACTGATACAACCCACTGACTTTAGCTTTTTCTCTGGACATGCCGCGAGTTCTTTTGCTACCGCTTTTTTTGCTTGGTACTATTTCAAAAAGTTGAATTTCAAGTACGCACCTCTAATTTTTATTTGGCCACTGCTCTTTACCTACAGTCGCTTGTATCTTGGGGTTCACTATCCAACTGATGTTGTCGTTGGAGGTGTAGTAGGTATTTTAAGCGCGGTTATATATATTGCCTTAATCAATCGTTTCTTTTTCGATGTAAGCTCAAACCATCGCGAACAGGAAGTATAATCGATTCGAAATTTGCATCCTCGTGCAGTCTTTTGTTAAATGCCAAAAGTTCATTAGTCGCTTTGTCATTGTCTGCCACTTCTTCAACGACCTTACCAGACCATAAAATATTATCCGCCAGTAAGAGGCCGTTTTTTGACATCAGTGGAAGCACCAAGTCTAAATAGCTGTTATAAAGGGCTTTTTTTGCATCTATAAAGACTAAATCATAGGATTCTTTGAGTTGGGGAAGCACCTTTAAAGCATCACCGTATAGCACTCGTATTTGATTTGCATATTGAGATTGTTGCAGGTGTTTTTGATGCATATGTATGAGCTCCTCATTAATTTCAATGGTGTCTAAACGCCCGTCATCATCTAAGCCTTCAGCCAAACACAAAGCAGAATATCCCGTATAGGTGCCAATTTCAAGAATTCTATGCGGTTTTACGAGTTTAGAAATAAACGATAAAAGACGTCCCTGATAATGCCCGCTGATCATTCTTGGTTGAATGACTTTTCTATGCGTCTCAGCTCTTAAAGCTTGAAGGTGTTCAAATTCTTCTTCAGCGTGCTGGCTTATATAATTTTCGAGGGATTCAGAGAAGAAATGCACTTTTCTTGTTTTGTATTCTACAGAGATGAACTAATTTCATCACTGTTTTAAATCAGAACTCGAAAATAAATCTTTTTATGCAAAACACCCGGGATTTTGCCATAGCCTGTGATCAAAAGGATGCATTGAATTACCTTAGAAAGGAATTCATTTTTCCTCAGTTCAAAGGAAGAGACGTACTCTATTTCACAGGTAATTCCTTAGGTCTTCAACCAAAAGTAAGCCAGTCTTATGTAGATGAGGTAATGAATGCTTGGGGTGAGCTTGCCGTAGAAGGACATTTTAACGGAGATCGACCATGGTGGGAATATCACGAAAAGTTGACACCTACACTTTCAAAAATCATGGGGTGCCAGCAAGAAGAATTGACCGTAATGAATACGCTTTCGGTGAATTTGCATTTCTTATTAGTTTCTTTTTTTAGACCCGAGGGTGCTAAAACAAAAATTTTGTGTGAGCAAAAGGCCTTTCCTTCAGATAAGTATATCATGGACTCTCAATTGCGATTTAGAGGTCTCAACCCCGAAGATGAACTCATTCAAGTCCCCAAGAGAAAAGATGGCTTGTACCACACCGCAGATTTCATAGAAGCCATTGAACAAAATGCTTCAGAATTGGCACTTGTCTTTTTGGGAGGAGTGAATTATTACAACGGTCAAGTATTCGATATTCAAAAAATAACAGAGGTTGCCCGAAAACACAACATAATGGTTGGATGGGATCTCGCCCATGCAGCGGGAAACATCGAATTGGAACTTCATAACTGGGGAGTCGACTTTGCAGCCTGGTGCAGCTATAAATACCTCAATGCCGGGCCAGGAAATGCCTCAGGCGTTTTCATTCACAAGCGACATTTAAATGATAAAGACATCCAGAGATTTGAGGGGTGGTGGGGAAATAAAAAAGAGACGCGTTTTAAAATGACAGACCGTTTTGACCCAATACCAACAGCAGACGCCTGGCAGGTGAGTAATGCACCCATTCTATCTCTCGCTCCCTTTTTGGCCTCTTTAAGCCTTTTTGAAAAAGTGGGTATGTCAGCACTGATTGAAAAGCGCGATCAATTAACCGGATACTTAGAATTTGTGCTCAAGGATATCGCCAAAGAACTCGACCTCAATTTTGAAATTATTACACCGCCACAACGCGGAGCCCAATTATCGATTTATTTGCACGGACAGAACAAATCGATTTTCGAATACCTGACTTCCAATGGTTGTATTCCAGACTGGCGTGAACCTAATGTCATTCGTATGGCCCCTGTACCTATGTACAATTCTTTTGAAGATATTTACAATTTTGGTCAACTCTTAAAGCAGGCCGTAGCGCATCAGTCATGAAGTCACTTCTACTTATTTTAAGTCATAAAAAGTATTTTGCAGCTGCCTTTGCTTTCGCTACTTTAAACTTTTGGTTTGGAACTTGGGCGATTTATATCCCTACAGTTAAAGACAAGCTTGACATATCAAAAGATGAATTGGGTATTGCCATCTTCTTTTTGGCTTTTGGAGTATTTGCCGTGCTGCCATTTGCTTCGCGTATTATTCAGCGCCTCGGTGCCGGTAAATCAACTTGGCACGCTATAATAGCGGGTTGTATTTGCTTTATTTTTCCGCTTTCTGCACCTAGTTATATCAGTCTTTGTGCTGCACTTTTTGTATTTGGATTGTGTAATGGTTTTTTGGATATCGCCATGAATTCATTGGTCTCAGAAATTGAAACCATAGACCGAGTTCAATTTATGTCATCTGCTCACGGATTTTTTTCGTTGGGGGGCGTTTGCGCCGGCTTAGGATCTTTTTTTATTCCTATAATCGATAATCCATTGCTTCATGTAGTAACATTATCTATAGTATTACTTGCTGTCAATTTTTTTCTCAAGAATCAATACATATCTATTGAAGGATCGATAAAAGAAAAGGCGTCTGCAAAATTTGGAATACAGGTTTTTAAAGCTATGATTTTACTTTCAGTTATTTCTTTTGTAGCCATGGGAAGTGAGGGTGCAATTATCGATTGGTCGACCCTGTTTATGAAAGAAGTAGTTAAAGCTCCGGAGCAGTATATCGGTGTAGGCTTTATCATGTTTTCTGTGTGTATGACACTAGGACGCTTTTTAGGCGATGGAATTTCTTCTCGCGTTGGTTCGAGAAAAACCTTACTCATCAGCTCATCAGTGTCTATTTTAGCCTATGTCTTCATTCTTCAAGAACACCAGATTTTCAGTGTTATTGGATTTTCACTGGGCGGATTAGGTTTTTCTGTAATCATTCCTGAACTCTTTCGAATAGGAGGAAAAATGAAAGATGTTCCCGCTTCTACAGGCGTTTCTTTTATTGCGGGATCCGGCTATTTAGGATTTCTTTTTACACCGGTTATCTTAGGCTTTATCGCAGAGCAATACTCCTTGACCGAAAGTTTCAGTTTAATGTTTGTCGTGACGATAGCGATGCTTGTCGCTATTATTTTTGCGAAGTTTCCACCTTCAAATCACTAAAGAACAGGGCACGTTCGTTATTGGCGCGAGCGTATTTTTGTGCAAGTCGTAAACCTCCAATTTCGATATAATCTTTACAGGCTGAACTAATATTAGGTTCTGTTTGATTACCTCTGCGAAAGGTCCATTCTCTGACGATATAATCCTGGTCAATGTAAAAGTCATAGGCATCTCCCGGTGTATATCCACCTTCTTGACCATAGACGATGGTGAGCTTGGTGTAGCTTTTATTTTCAATCGGAGAACTGCTATTTTCTGATAGGGTAGCCTTGTAATTTCCTCTATCCCAAATGAGATTAAACGGTGTGAGCAACCAAAATTTATCATTGGTGAACCCTGCATTAAGACGATTCTCTAAACTATCTAGCTCTTGATTTCTGTTGTACCAAATCGTGTCCTTATCTTGAATGCTACCGACTGTGTTTGACTTAGGTTGCCACATCCAAAGACGACTAAAAGTGTTTCCGTTCGCTCGGCTGACATTAAAACTGAAACTGATTTCTTCTACTTCTGTCCACTGCTTAAAACCATGTGCCTCGGCAACCTTATCGGTGAACAATTCAACAGCAGATTTTTGAACTTCTTGAACCTTAGATTGCTCTTTTGTTTTGGTTGAACATGATGAGAATGCGAATACGATTGCGACGCAACAAGAAAAGTAGAGATGCTTCTTCATTTTTTTTAGCTAAAGATACTAATGATGTTCGCATAGAATGCAAACAATACACTAATTTTGTAAGAACAAAATTTCAAATATGGCTGATATTAAAACACAAGATTTAATTGATAGAAACTTACTGGAGCAGCGCAAAATTTTTCTTTGGGGAATGGTGAATGATGAATCTGCGAAGCATGTAGTTGATCGTCTTCTGTATTTGAACAATTTAAGTCACGATGAAATTACACTGGTCATCAATAGCCCTGGTGGGTATGTGACTTCAGGTTTTTCTATATACGACACCATTAAGCAGATTGAGAGTCCTGTAGCAACGGTTTGTTCAGGTCTTGCGGCTTCCATGGGTAGTATTCTTCTTTCTGCAGGAGATAAAGGAAAGCGTTACATCCAAAAACACGCTAGAGTGATGATTCATCAGCCCAGTGGCGGAGCTCAAGGTCAAGCCTCAAATATCGAAATTCAGGCGAGAGAAATCATTAAAACCAAAGAGATTGGAGCCAGAATATTGGCAGACAATTGTGGTCAAGACTTCGATAAGGTCATGAAAGATTTCGATAGAGATTATTGGATGAATGCAGACGAGTCTTTGGCGTACGGCATTGCAGATCACATCATCGATTAAAACAGGTCTGGATTTTCGATAATCTTAGAAGCGCGATTTCTTATTTCTTGCATTTCTTCTTGATTTTTTTTGTCGAGTAAACGATACATCATCCCCATACGTGGATTGGCAGACAGTTTAGCTCTGTGGTGGTCTAAGAAATTCCAATAGAGACTGTTGAAAGGACAGGAGTCCTCTCCTTTTTTTGCCTTGGCATTGTAATGACAGCCTTTACAGTAATTACTCATCTTATCGATGTAATTGGCACTACTTATATAGGGTTTGGTAGCTATTTTTCCAAAGTCTGCATATTGACTCATCCCTCGCGTATTGGGCATCTCTACCCATTCAATGGCATCGATGTAAATACCTAAATACCACTCATCTAAATGATCTGGATCAATTTGGGTAAGCAGGGCAAAATTGCCTGTTACCATTAGGCGCTGAATATGATGAGCATAGGAATGTTTTAAGCTTTGTGATATGGCCTTTTCAAGACATTTCATTTTGGTTTTTCCCGTCCAATAAAAAGAAGGCAATGGCCTGTGATGTTCCAATGCGTTTAAGTCTGCATATTCAGGCATTTCTCTCCAATACATTCCCCTCATGTATTCTCTCCAGCCTAAAATTTGACGAACAAAACCTTCAATTTGGGCCAAGCTGATTGCATCTTTGTCTTGGTGATAAGCCTCAATACTGCTTTCAATAACTTCCTTTGGACTTATCATTTTGAGATTTAGGGCGAAACTCAATCGAGAATGAAATAAAAAGGGGTCTTCACCGTATAATGCATCTTGGAATTTTCCAAAATAGGGAAGAAGGTTTTCGCAAAAATGTTGAAGTAATGCGAGGCCTTGTTCGCGATTGATGGGCCAATTGTAATTATCGACTTCAATGGCTCCAATAAATTCGATATTTTCTGATTGAATTTCATCTAGAATACCTTTGATATCGTTTTTCAAATAGGGTATGGGCGGAATAGGAACTTGATCTTTAAAGGAAGATCGATTTTCGCCATCATAGTTCCATTTTCCTCCTTCGGGCTGATCTCCCAGCATCAAATAGCCAGATTTCTTTCTCATCATTCTGTAAAATGACTCCATGAGGGCCTGTTTTTTGCCTTCGAAAAACAGGGATAAGGTGTCTCTTTGAGTCATAAAGTGCTCAGTACTCTGCACATGAGTGGCAATATTTTTTTGTTCAAAGTGCGTGCAAAGTTCTTTGAGCTGTGCGTTTAAGCGGTATTCATCGGGTTCTAGATATTCAAATCGATTAATATTATGCAATTCAAGCTGTTCAGTAATTAGCGTGTCAAAGGAATCATGTCTGTTTTGAGAGATGGGGATATACACGACTCGATGTCCGTTTTGCTCGAGTTCTTTGGCGAATGAGCGCATGGCAGCAAAAAAGCCAGCGATTTTTTGAATGTGATGTTTGACGTAATCCGTCTCTTGTCGTATCTCGGCCATGAGATAACAGACGTGTTCTTCTTTTTGCTTAAACCAACTGTGTTCTGAATTGAGTTGGTCTCCAAGAATAAGTCTTAGTGTTTGAGCCATAGTTTTTGAAATTCTTGTTTTGGATCATATCGCTCTGCTTGAAGTTGCGTATTGAATTTTCGGTCTCGCGGATCATTGCCAACACCACCTACATATTGCCAATTACCCCAATTGCTGTGAACATCGTAATCCAATAAAACACTTTCAAAATAGGCTGCACCCCATCTCCAATCTATTTGAAGATCTTTAGTGAGATAACTTGCGACGTTTTGTCTTCCTCGATTACTCATAAAACCGGTTTGCTGCAGTTCTATCATGTTCGCATCTACAAAGGAATCACCGGTCTGACCGTTGATCCATTTTAGAAATAAACGCTGGTTTTCGCTCCAAGAATAGTGTCTTTTTTTAATGCCAGCCTGTTTGAAGAGATCGTTACCGTGTTCTAGTGAAATGTATTTGAAATAGTCGCGCCACATGAGTTCAAAGGCCAACCAATAGGTGTCTTGGTTTTTGATATGCTCCCTTTCATACACCTTGATTTTATGATAGATATATCGCGGACTAATTGCTCCTATGGCAAGCCAAGGAGAAAATTTAGACGAATATTCTGTTCCTAAGAGTCCATTACGGGTTTTTTTGTAACGGGATAAATGATGATGTTCAAAAAAATAAGCCTGCAGTCGGATTTTGGCTTGTTTATATCCCCCCTGAAATCTAAAAGCTGATTGAGGGTGAGGTGTTGGTTTTTCTATGCCTAAATTTTCAAAAGATGGAATTTCATCAGAGGTCAATTCGAAGCAATTTAAAGACATAGGAGGGTTTTCAATCAAAGGTCGAACGCGAGCGAGTTTTTCACACTTTTTTCGAAACACGGTAAAAACGTCGGGCAATTCCCCATGTTCTAATTGGTAAGGAACATCTTCTGGATGCCATAAGAACTGACCTAAATAGCTTTTGAAAATAGTTTTATTGGATTTAGACTTCAGAAGTTGTAATTCATTTTGTTCTTCTGAGCACCACTCGTCTTGGTAAATTACTTGATCAATTTGGTGCTGCTCGATGATTTGAGGAATACAGCTTGAGGCGGATTCTTCAGCGATAAGTAGCGGAATATTGAGTTGTTGTAAACCTTGTTTGAGCTCTGCTAAGGCTTCTAAAATCAAAGACAGTTGAAATTTTGAGCGCTGACTAAAGCCAAATTCATTTTCATTACTGTAGCGATCTATATCAATACAATAGACTCCTATTACACCTGTACTTTCTTTAAGGGCTATTTGTAGTCCCTCGTGATCATAAGGTCTTAAATCCTTGGTAAACCAAATAAGGCTTTTCATTTGTTTTTGCTGCATTTTTTAGAACAGTATTTGACGTTTTCCCAATTTTTTTCCCACTTCTTGCGCCATTGAAAAGGGCGTTGACAGATGGGGCATATTTTTTGGTCAAGGTGTAGTTTTTTGTGGGCCATAAATTGATTTAGATTCTTGGTGAGCTTGTGCATAAGAAAGTCGATCTAAGCAGGTCACACTGTAGTAGGTGTCAATCCCACCAATTCCTATGGAGTTTAGCCTCTCGTGGTTGATCCAAAGGTCCTCACTTAGGGCTATATCTTCAATGGCTATCATCTCAATTTTCCCTACAATCATTACACAGCCATTTTCTTTAATAGGGTATTCATTTTCGTAGGCGCAGGCTATTTTTATTTTAGAACTTTTTACAAATGGAATGCTGTAGTTTTTTAAGTATTCTTTCTCAATACCACAGGTCTCAAATTCGGATTCATTTTCATTGTATTTAGCAGAAGTCTGATGTGCCTCTTTGTAGAAGTCCTTCGGTATTTGGTTGATGCTAAAAAACTTGGTCTGATGAATGTTGGCGTAGGTGTGTCGCTCAACGGTGAGTGGACGCAGAATAAATCCAATCAAAGCAGGATCACTTCCTAGGTGCATCACGGAGTTGAAAATAGCGAGGTTTTCTCTTAAGTCTTTATCAACACTTCCAATGAGGTTACCCGATCGGATACCACAGCAGTTGTTGATTAAATTAGCCCTGTGCCGTGAAGGGAGGCTTTGTAACTTTTCTTCAGTAAATATCATTTGTTTAATAAAAATACAAAATAATTAAACAAAATGATAAAAAGATGTACTAAACGATAGGTTTATGTACTAAAAATTTGGTCAGGAAGTTTGACCTAAAAAATTAAGTAGGAGAAATGTAAAGGGGAAAACCCTAACACTACGCAATTTTAGAAAAGATACCTGACATTTTGGTCTCTTCTTCTTGAGCCAATTCAGGATCAACTAAAATTCTTCCGCTGTGCTCATCAGTGATGACCTTTTTACGCGTGGCAATTTCGACCTGTACCTGAGGAGGAAGTGTAAAGAAAGATCCTCCTGAAGCTCCACGTTCTATAGAAACAACAGCCAAGCCGTTTTTGACGTTTTCGCGAATTCTTGAATAGGCATTAATCAGACGATCTTCAATTTTTGTTTTGTACTCTTCACTCTTTTTCAAAAGCGCACCTTCTTCTTTTTCGGTCTCAGCCAAGATAGAATCGAGTTCCTCTTTTTTATGCTTTAAATGCTCTTCCCTTGCCGATAATTTGTCTTTGGTTTCTTTGATGACTTCTTTTTTCTCGTCAATTTGAACTTTAAAACCTTTGATGTGTTTTTCGGCCAATTCTATTTCGAGCTCTTGGTATTCAATTTCTTTTGAAATAGAGTTGAACTCTCTATTGTTACGGACGTTTTTTTGTTGTTCCGTGTATTTTTTAATGAGTGCTTTAGACTCTTCGATCAGGTTCTTTTTAGCTCCAATTTCGAAATTGAGGGTTTCAATTTCAGATTTAAGCTTGTCGACTCTTGTCTTCAAACCGGCTACCTCGTCTTCTAAATCTTCGACCTCCATGGGTAATTCTCCTCGTAAACTTCTGATCTTGTCGATTCTCGAATCTATGAGTTGTAGATCGTAAAGCGCTCTCAGTTTATCTTCTACAGTGAGTTCTTTCTTTGCTGCCATACCTAAAAATAATTGACGGGGTTAGTTTTTGTTTGTGATAAAATGACCACAAAATTAGTAAATTTTTCCATAAGGAATTCGACAATTAAATTTTTTGTGAATTGCTCAGATTCGTAGTGTCCAATATCGATGAGCAGTAGTTCATTGTCGGCTGCAAAAAAGTCGTGATACTTAAAATCTGCACTGATGTAGGCGTCAACTTTATGTTTCTTTGCCAGTGCTATGGCATAGGCTCCACTTCCGCCCAAAACTGCAATTCTTTCAATGGGTTTTGACAAGAATTTAGAGTGTCTTAGGGTGTGTAAATGAAAACGTTCTTTAAGTAGTGCTAAAAATTGTTCTTCAGAATAAGAGCTTTTTAACTGACCCACCATACCGAGTCCGTGACTTTCAGATTTCGCATCCAAAATGTGAAGCGGTTGAGCATTTAACTCTTGAAGTATTCGTCCACTTACTCCGTGAGCCACATTATCTAGTGCTGTGTGCAAGGCGATAATATTGATATTGTTTTTAATGGCTTTAAGGACGGCTCTTTCAACATACGTCTCCCCATTGAGCTGTTTCAATCCTTTGAATATGATGGGATGAAAGGCAATAATCGTATTGCATTTGTGTTCTATAGCTTCTTCTACGACCTCCTCGGTACTGTCTAAAGCCACTAATACGCCTGAGACATCGGAGTAAGATTGTCCACATAACAAGCCGATATTATCGTAATCTTCGGCATTGTTGAACGGAGCCCACTTATTGAGTTCTTCTATTAAAAGGGATATTTTCATGGTATTGAAATTAACACGAGGTTCAAGATAGCTTAAATATCTAATAAGTTTTAGACCAATTTGCGGTTTGTACTTAATCAAGTCAATTACTCGCCTTAGGCTTATAACTTTGTTGAAATTCACAAAAACTTAAGAGACAGTAAGTCGTAGATTGCATACTTTTAAGGGCAACTATGAAATCTATTGTGCTTTTTATACCGGCTAAGATCTATCAGGCTATTGTCTTTTTTAGGAATTTTTTATTCGATCTTGGCATTTTCACCTCGGCTAAAGTAAATCAACCATCTATTTGCGTTGGAAATTTAACAGTGGGAGGGACGGGTAAAACCCCTATGGTTGAAAAGCTTATTGAACTGTTTAAAGCTCATCGCTCGATTGCTGTAATTTCTAGAGGTTATAAACGCAAATCAACGGGTATGATTATAGCCACCGAAGAACACGGTGTAACAGATTTGGGAGATGAACCCTTTCAGATGTGGAAAAAATTTAAATCAGACATAGCCCTTGTCATCGATTCGAATAGAAATAGAGCAGTGAATTACCTTTACGAAAAGCATCCGGAATCCTTAATACTTTTCGATGACGCTTTTCAACATCGAAAAATAAAAGCCAGTATAAATCTTTTACTGACCACTTTTAATAATCCTTTTTTTAGAGATGATTACCTGCCTATGGGAAGTCTTCGCGATCATAAAAACCAAGTGGCACGTGCAGATGTGCTTGTGGTGACCAAATGCTCTCCAAACTTGACCAAAAGCGATGTAGAGCGCTTTAAATCTCAATTGAAAATTGCATCAACTCAGATTTATTTTTGCAGTTTAAAATATCAAGAAATAGCTTTAGAACAGCTTAAAGCCCTTCGGTTGTATAAAAAAAATGAATTGGTTCTAGCTACTGGATTGGCTAGTACTACAGAGCTTGAAGCACATTTAAAAGCTTTAAAGTTGAATTACACTTTATTGAAATTTCCGGATCACCACAACTACACTGAAAAAGATTTACAGACTTTAAACGCTTTTAAATGTGTGTTGACTACAGAAAAGGATGAGGTGAAATTATCGGGCTTAAAAACAAGAATGACAGTACTCAAAGTAGAGCATCATTTTCTTTTTGATCAAGAAGGTGAATTTGTTGCAAACATAAGTGCTACACTAGCTCCGAATTAGCAGTTTGAATAAATTCCTTGATGGTATCGTAAAAGACCTCGGGTTTAAAAGGTTTAGTCACCACAGCATTACAACCCGCTTTGTAGAAATTATCTTGGCTGTCTTCTAAAGAAATAGCAGTTAATGCAATAATTGGTGTTTTTGTATCGAATTTCCGAATTTGGATGGTGGCTTCTTCTCCACTGATACCAGGCATGTGAATATCCATTAATATAGCATCGTATGTGTTGTTTCTAGCGTGATCTATGGCATCGTTTCCGGTGGCGACAATGTCGCAGCTCATGCCTTTTTTGGTGAGCATCTTTTTAGTGATGACCTGATTGATTTTGTTGTCTTCTACCAACAATAAATGTTTATGCTGTAAAATCTCATAGTCATCAGCTTGTTCTTTATCGTCTTGGCTGTCTGTATCGATTGCGTATTCAAACCTTAGGTCAAAAAAGAAGGTTGTTCCAACACCTAATTCACTGTCAATATGAATGCTGCTGTTGAAAAGACCTAGTAATGATTTGACAATGGTAAGTCCTAATCCGGTGCCTCCATATTTGCGATTTATTTGAACAGACCCTTGCTTGAAGCTCTCAAATATATATTGTTGCTGTTCTTCTGATATTCCTATTCCCGAATCTGAAACTTCAAAATAGACCGTGACAAATTGTTCATCTTGTTTTTTGGTTTTAGCCACAATTTCAATCTGCCCTTCCTTGGTGAATTTATCCGCATTCATGAGGAGGTTTATAAAGATTTGAGCCAATTTTGCAGGATCTCCGAGTAGTGTATTGGGAATCGTTTGGTCGTAATGAAGTTGAAGTTTGACACCTTTTTGCTTTGCATTAAGGCGAATACCCTCCAGGGCTTCGTTCAATAATTTTTCTAACTGAAATTCAATTTTTAGAGGTTCAATTTCATCGGCCTCAATTTTGTTGATTTGAAGAATGTCATTGATGAAATTCATTAAATAATCTCCAGAGTATTTTAAAGATTTCAAATGCTCCATTTGAGATTTATTAGGTTTTTCTTCTAAGAGCAAATGGGTGAGACCTGTAATCGCATAAAGCGGAGTGCGTAACTCATGCGTTACTGTAGACAAGAAGTCCATTTTAGTTTTCATTGCGATTAGAGCATTATCTCTGGCCTTTATGAGTTCCCTGTTTTTGTTGGCCAATAAGTCATTAGTTTTTAGTTTAATCTGATTGTTTCTGTACAAGGTAAAGGTGACAATCGTTATAATCGTTAGAATGGCTGAGCTCAAAACAGCAGTTAATTCAGATCTTGAATTGGAGCGGTTCAATTCAGAAATTTTGTCTTGTAAGTTTTCAATGTAGCCCTGTTGTAATTGAACTGTTTTGTTAATTGTACTGTCAGATACTTGCTCTGCAGTAGCTGTTGATAAATTCGTTTTATCAATAAGTGCCAAGGTGAGATTTAAGGCTTCAACATATTCTTCAGTGTCGTAATAGGCTTGAATCAACACTTTTTTTAAGGCCAAGCTTAGGCCGTTCAACTCGTAATTTTGAGCAAGCTTAAGGGTGAGCTCGGCAAAATAAATAACATCCTTTGTTTGATTTTGTTCTAAGTGCCATTGGGCTAAATCGTAAGCGGCTCTTATTTTAATAAAATCATCACTTTTTACTAACAGTGCATTGAGTAATTCTCGCGCCTTTTCTTTTTCATATTGAATAGCGTAAAGCTTTGCTTTTAAATACTGACGCTTTTCTATCAATGCAATATGATTACTAGCCATTTGCGATTCATCGATTAAAGCTTCTGCTTGAGTTATTGATCGCTCTGCTATTGAATTATTTGCCTGTATCTGGTATTCTCGTAAAGCTTCTAGATATTTTTGGTAGGCATCCGCAAATGCATATGAATTTTGACTGAGCATAAGTTTGGTTCTGCTCAAATAAAAATTTGCCGATTCTATATTATTGTTTTCTAAATAGAGTTCAGCTATTCTGTGGTATACCGCTATGAGGAGTTTACTGTCGCCATTCTTTTCTGCCTTTTGCAGGATGCTTTCTAGCTCTTGAATAGCGAGATCAATTTGGTTGTCAAGTGAAAACAATTCGACTTTTTCAAAAGCTTTTTTATACGGATCAGCTTCATTTTGAGCATTTGACCAAAACGTACAAGACAAAAATAAGAAAAGCTTTAAGTACCGTCGAATGAGCATGTTTTACTTGTTCACAGCAACATGGTCAATTAAATCAATTAATCTGCTGCTGTAACCTGTTTCGTTGTCATACCAGCCGATAATTTTTATCATATTGCCAATTACTGATGTCATCATAGAATCAAACGTACAAGAGAACAAACTATTGTTCACATCTGAAGAAACTATCGGATCTTCTGTGTACTTAATGATATTGAATTTCTGATGCTCAGCAGCATGCTTAAACGCATTGTTGATGGATTGCACCTCGATTTTCTGATCTACAACAAAGGTGATATCCGTCAAAGAACCATTGGAAACAGGAACACGAATACCGCATCCACCCATAGATTGCGCGAGATGAGGAAAAATTTTAGTCAATGCTTTTGCCGCACCTGTAGTGGTGGGTATGATCGATTGAGTCGCGGCTCGAGCTCTTCTCAAATCGTGATGAATTTGATCGTGAAGGGATTGATCCGAAGTAAAGGAGTGTACTGTTGTTATATACAGCTGATTGATGGTGCAGAGTTGGTCAATGATTTTAATCATTGGTGCTGCATTATTGGTAGTGCAAGATGCGTTAGAAATAATGAGGTCTGAAGTATTTAATTCGTCTTCATTTACTCCCAATACTACTGTTTTAATACGATCATCTGTACTTGGTGCTGAGAGAATAACTTTTTGCACAACTCCCTTTAAATGGGCACTTAATTCTTTATGAGTTTTAAATTTTCCGGTACACTCAAGCACCAGATCTACTTGGCATTCATCCCATGGAATTTCTTCGATTTTTGTTTTGTTGTAGACAAGTACTGAATGCTCATCGACCTCTATGTTGTTTTCTTTGACTTCAATCTGCTTATCCCAAGGACCATGGATACTGTCATATTTCAATAAATGTGCTAGGGTTTCTGCAGGTCCTAAGTCATTAATAGCCACCAATTCGAGATGAGGGGCCCTATCAAATGCCAATCTAAAAAAGGTCCTGCCGATTCGGCCAAAACCATTTATGCCTACGCGTAATTTATTCAATATGTTTATGGGCTTTGTATGACGATCTTACCAGGGGTCCAGATTCGACATGTCTAAACCCTAAAGCCTTTCCGTATTCTTCAAATTCTTTAAATTCTTCGGGCGAGACAAAGCGTTTAACGGGAAGGTGTTTTTTACTAGGTTGTAAATATTGACCTAAGGTAACTACGTCAACTTTAGCATCTCTCAAGTGTTCTAAGGTTTCAAAAACTTCTTCTTTTTCTTCGCCTAAGCCCAACATGATGCCCGATTTTGTGCGATGCGCGCCATTTTCTTTCAAATACTTTAAAACACCTAAAGAGCGTTCGTATTTGGCTTGAATGCGAACTGATCGAGTCAGCCTTTTCACGGTTTCCATATTGTGAGAGATGACCTCTGGTTTAACCTTTATGATTCGGTCAAGATGGCTGCCTATTCCTTGAAAATCTGGAAGTAAAGTTTCTAGGGTAGTATTGGGATTCATTCGTTTAATCGCCAAGATTGTTTCAGCCCAAATGACTGATCCCATATCTTTTAAATCGTCACGATCGACAGAAGTAATTACGGCGTGTTTAATACCCATTATTTTTATCGAACGAGCTACTTTTTCGGGTTCTGCCCAATCTACAGCCGTTGGCCTTCCTGTTTTTACTCCGCAAAAACCACAAGATCTGGTACAGATATTTCCTAAAATCATAAAAGTTGCGGTTCCTTCTCCCCAGCACTCACCCATATTCGGACAACTTCCTGAAGTACAAATCGTATTGAGTTTATACTTGTCTACTAAGCCTCTGAGTTCAGTGTACTTTTTACCTGTAGGTAAGGTGACTCTTAACCACTTTGGTTTTTTTTGAACTGGAGCTTTAACCGTTGGAGCTGTTTTTACCTCTTCCATGATCACGCGTTTTCTTGTTACAAATTTACGGCTTATTCTCTATTTTTTCAGACAACTTTTTTCTTGCCCGCATCACCAAAACTTTTGCATTACTTAACGAAATTCCGGTACGCTCAGCGATTTCAGCTAAGGTCAATTCTTCGAAATACCTCAATATCAAAATGTTCTTGTATTGTGGTTTTAGTTCTTTGATCATTTGTCTTAAATCTTTAAGACGTTGTTTTTCAATGAGCTGATCTTCTATAGAAGGCGTCTCATCAGGATATTCAACAGCTGTATTAATCTGAGACGTGCTTTGATCAATGGACTTTTTTCGTTTTTGATCGATGTATAAGTTCTTTGAAATTGAAACCAACCAAGTTTTGAAATTGTAATTCAAATCAAAACTGTCTATTTTTTCAAAGGCTTTAGAAAAGGTTTCTATGCATAAATCTTCAATCTCATCTTCAGACATTTCTTTTTGCGCGTGAAAATTGTAGAGATAATTCCAATGCGCGTCAAATAAATCTTGAAAAGCTGATTGATCGCCTCGCTTGGCTAAAGGTATAATTTCTTGGTAGTTCAAGCTTGGTCTATTGTCTGGTTCTGACAGTTTTCCGAAGGTGCTTTACCGCAAAGACTACAGGTTTCACCTTCAGCATTTAAAAAAGGACTTTGCGATGCACAAGTACCGGCAAACTCTCCATCTTTCTTTGCCCAAAGTTTTATTGAAATTCCAGCAAAACCCAACAAGAGCAGACCGATGGTTAGAAAAATAATTTCCATTCTTTTTTTTTACAAAGATACCTTATCGGCTTCAATTATATTTTGATATGAAATTTTGGCGACCTGATCGATTAGGTTTGGGGTGAAATTACCACCATCATTCTCAATAGTGATAAAACTCAGTGCGTTTTCAGCATAAGGCATTCTCAGCATTTTTTCTGGATCTTCAAGGTTCTTTATTACGCCAAGACTGACCAATCCGCCATTTACTTCAGTCCAAATTTGATAACACTTATCTTGAGTGAGTTTCGGGAGGTTTTGCACGTTGATGTAAGACAATTTCTTAATGGGATTAATGTAGGCAATGGCTTTTAGTTGTTTTGCTCTTGAATTACCTGTAATCGTCTTCTTTATGGTGTGTGGACTATTTAATACTATGTATTGATTTCTTAAATCTTCAAGCTGCACATTAACGTCTTCTTCAAGATTTACAATTTGAGATTGCACCAAGACTTGTTCTGCTTTCAATTGCAAATTGCTTTGGTACAATTGAACACTCAAAATTCCTAAAAGAACCGCTACTGATGCGGCTACATACTGTATGATTTTTCCAAAATTTTGAGGTTGATGTCTCCTAATGGCCTTTAGTGATTGTTCTAAAACTTTTGGATCACAAGGCTTAGCTTTTGAGGTAATTAGAAATTGTAGCGCCTCTTGCTGCTCATCGTAATGCTTTTGAATCTCTGAATGCGCAGCGATGATCTCATCAATTATAGAGGAATTCAATTCGTCCTTGTCGAGATCAAATAAGGCTTTGTAAAGCTCTTCTTGCTGAGTATTATCAAATTTGGGGTCTTGTGCACTCATGTATTAGATATTTCTTTTGTAATCGTAAATTTTCTTTAATTCTCTTAAGCCAATTTTCAATCTCGTTTTGACCGTACCCAGAGGGATATCTAAGTGTTCACTTGCCTGACTTTGGGTAAAACCTTTGAAGTACAACAATTCAATAACCTCCTGATACTTTGAATCTAATTTGGAGATATGTTTTTGAATATCAACATGCTCTCCAGAAAAAGATTCCTCTAGAAGTGATACGTTTGATTTCTCCATTTGGATTTTTTGAGCGAAATTATTTTCGCGTTGGCGCAATTTATCAAGTGCTGTGTTTCTGGTTATTTGATAAATCCAAGTGAAGAATTTAGCTTTTTTGGGATCGTATGAATCCGATTTATTCCAAATCTTGACCATACTCTCTTGTACAATGTCATCTGCAAGTGCATCCTGTTGAACAATTTGAAAAGCAATTCCCTTTAAATGATTCGCGTAATGATAGTATATCAACCTCAAGGCATCATCATCTCTGCGCTGCAGTAGTTTCACAATTTGTTCATCAAAAGAATAGGTGCGACTCAAAGTTGACAAGTGTATTTTTGGTCGATGATGTTGACCTCTGTTTCTAATTGAACTCCAAAGTGTTCGAAGACAGTGGATTGTATTTGCTGAGAAAGTTGAAGTACATCTGTTCCTCTGGCATTGTTTTTATTGATTAAAACTAAAGCCTGTTTAGGATGAACCCCGGCTCCGCCGACTGTCAATTGTTTACCATTGAGTTTTTCAATCATCCATCCTGCGGCTAATTTAATCTTGTTCTCAGCTACCGGATAATGCACAATATCAGGAAACTTCTTTTGAATTAGTTCGAACTGCTGACGGTCTACTATGGGATTTTTGAAAAAACTCCCACTATTACCAACGACTTTGGGATCAGGAAGCTTTGACATTCGTATTTGTTTTACGGCCTCCCGAATGGTACTGAGGTTAATTTCATTGCTAAAATGTTCTTTGAGATGATTTGAAATCGCTCCGTAGGAGGTGTTGTACTTGTGGTGGCCTTCTTTGCTTAACTGCAAGGTTATTGCGGTAACAATAACTTTATTTTTTAATTCATTTTTAAATATTGAATCTCGATAAGCAAATTGACAATAGGTATTGTCAACTTCTTCGAATAGCCCCGTACTTTTATCTATAAACTCGCAGGCTATTAAACTGTCCTTTAGTTCAACTCCATAGGCACCGATATTTTGAATTGGGGCAGCCCCAATCTTTCCAGGAATGAGCGTAAGGTTTTCAATTCCTCCGTATTCTCGGTCTACAGCCCATTGCACAACTTCATCCCAAATTTCCCCTGCTTCAATCTTGACGTGTACATAGCGCTCTGTTTCATGAACAATCTGTATTCCCTTTGTATTGACCAGAGCGACTAATGCCTCTATTTCATCTTCGACCAAAAGAATATTGCTTCCTTCACCTAATGGAAAGATGGATTTATCACCATGAGCATGTAAAAGTGTTTTGAAATCATCCCGCTTATTGAGTTCAACGAAATAGCGGCCTTGTGCATTTATTTGAAAGCTGTTGTACTTCTTTAGCGATATGAATTGATTTGTTTTCAAGCCTGATTTTGATTGCGGTATTGTTCTAAACCTGTGCGCAGTATATCAACGGCTTGCTCTAAACGTGCGGATTCTAAGACATAAGCAATTCTCAGCTGTCGTTTACCCAATTCAGGATGACTGTAAAATCCAGAGGCCGGGGCCAGCATTACTGTTTGACCATTTAGACTGAAGGATTCTAGGAGCCATTGCGCAAAATCATCAGCACTTTCAATTTCTTCTAGTTCAATCATACAGTAAAACGCTCCCTTTGGATAGGCCACTTTGACATTTGGTATGCCAGAGAGTAACTCAATGAGAAGTCGACGTCTTTTGTCGTATTCAGCATTGACAGCTTTGAAATAAGAGGAGCTCGTATTTAAGGCTGCGATGCAGGCCAATTGAGCAAGGGTAGGAGGGCAAAGTCTCGCCTGGGCAAATTTTAAAACAGCTTCATTGAGTTCTTTGTTTTTAGATACAATACAACCCACTCGAGCCCCACACATGCTGTAGCGCTTTGAAAAGGAATCTACCACAACCACGTGCTGATCACAATCTTCAAGCTTGAGCACCGAGGTGTGTTTTTGGTTTTCGTATACGAATTCTCGATAAACTTCGTCAGCGATTAAAAATAAATTATACTTTAAAGCGAGTTCTTTTAAGGCATTTAATTCTTTATCTGTATAGAGATAACCCGTTGGATTTCCAGGATTACAAATTAAAATAGCCCTGGTTTTTTCATCGATTTGAGATTCGATTAGACTTACATCAGGCAGTGCAAAATTAGCCTCTATTGAAGAGGCTACAGATCTAACTTCAATGGCATACGAAGAGGCGAACCCATTGTAATTCGCGTAAAAGGGTTCGGGTATGATCACGTTGTCTCCAGAATCACACAAACTCCCCATTAACATAGACAAGGCTTCAGACCCTCCAGTGGTAATGGTAATATCTTCAGCGCTTACCTCAATTTCGAATCCAGCGTAATACAACCCTAATTTTGTTCTTAATTCGAGTAAACCTTGAGACGGACCATAGGCTAAAACCTTATCTCCATAGTGCTGTATCGTATCGAGTACTTGCTGCGGGGTTTCAATATCAGGTTGGCCAATATTGAGATGAATAACTTCTATTCCTTTGGATTTGGCATAATCCGCATAGGGCACAAGTTTACGAATAGGAGAGGCGGGCATCTGCTCAACCCGTTTAGATAATGAAGGTTTTTTCATAGACTACTCTTCGATGAGTTCTCCTTTAATTTTCAATATTTTAGTGGGACTATTTGCGTTAGAGCTTACGGTAATCGCCTTTCTAAAAGGGCCGGCTGCTCGATTGGTATCGTATTTAACCTCTATTTGTCCAATTTGACCCGGTAATATGGGTTCTTCAGGTTTTTTTGGGATGGTACATCCACAACTTGAACGAACATTGGTGATCACAAGTGGAGCATCTCCTGTATTGGTGAATTCGAAAACTCTTACGCCGTCACTACCACGACTTATTTTGCCGTAATCGATGGTCTCTTCTTTAAATTGAATCTCTGCTTTTTCTTGTGCAGATACCAGTAAAGTCGTAAATAAAAATCCGAGTAATAGAAATGATTTTCTCATTTAAAAGTAATTTTATGAACAAGTGAATTTACAAGAATTTGATCTGAGGTCAAAATACTTTTAGAAAACGTGCAACGTTGATTATTTTTGAACTTTAATTGAAAATACTCAGATAGAAACCAATATGGAATTATCTACAAAATACAATCCTGCTGAGGTCGAGGCGAAATGGTATGACTTTTGGATGGAAAATCGACTGTTCGAATCCACACCTGATGATAGAGAACCTTATACGATTGTTATACCACCCCCAAATGTGACAGGAGTCTTGCATATGGGGCATATGCTCAACAATACCATTCAAGACGTGCTTATCCGCAAGGCTAGACTTTCTGGAAAAAACGCATGCTGGGTACCTGGTACCGATCACGCTTCGATTGCTACAGAGGCAAAAGTTGTGGCGCGACTAAAAGAACAGGGTATAGCCAAAAGTGATCTGAGTCGGGAGGAATTTTTAAAGCACGCCTGGGATTGGACCGAGGAATATGGAGGTACCATTTTAAAGCAGTTGCGCAAACTGGGCTGTTCATGTGATTGGTCTAGAACAAAATTCACCCTTGATGATGATATGTATGCCTCAGTGATTAAAGTGTTTGTAGACCTCTATCAAAAAGGACATATTTACAGGGGGTATCGTATGGTTAACTGGGATCCAGTGGCTAAGACCACCCTATCAGATGAAGAAGTAATCTACGAGCAGCGTCAAGGGCAATTGTATCAAATTGCGTATAAATTGGTCGATAGTGAAGAGCAACTCGTTATCGCGACAACCCGGCCAGAAACCATTTTTGGAGATACGGCGATTTGCATCAATCCGAAAGATGAGCGCTTTTTACATTTACACAACAAAAGAGCCATTGTACCTATTTGCAACCGTGAAATTCCGATTATTCTGGATGAATACGTAGACATGGAATTTGGTACAGGGTGTCTAAAGGTAACCCCAGCCCATGACGTCAATGACAAAACCCTAGGAGAAAAACACAATCTTAAGGTCATCGATATTTTCAATGAAGATGCGTCTCTAAACAGTTATGGATTGCAATTTGAGGGTCAAGACCGATTTGAAGCCCGTAAAAATGTTGTAAAAACTTTAGATGAGATAGGGGTACTTGTAAAGAGAGAAAATTACATCAACAATGTGGGGACTTCAGAACGGACCAAAGCAGTCATTGAACCTCGCCTTTCAGATCAGTGGTTTTTGAGTATGCAAGAATTGGTAAAACCTGCACTGAAAGCTGTTTTAGAAACCAAAGAAGTTCAACTTGTTCCTGAGAAATTTGAAAACACCTATAGACACTGGATGGAGAACATCAGAGATTGGAACATCTCTAGGCAGTTGTGGTGGGGTCAGCAGATACCGGCCTACTACTTCTCTGACAGTAAAGAAGATTTTGTCGTTGCCGAAACTCCAGAAAAAGCGCTCACACTTGCGCAAGAAAAGCTCAAGGCTAGGGGAGAAGCTCGCGAATTGACCCTTGAGGATTTGAAACAAGACCCCGACGTTCTCGACACCTGGTTTTCTTCTTGGCTCTGGCCAATTTCTGTTTTTAATGGAATATTAGAACCTGAAAACAAGCAAATTGAATACTATTATCCGACTCAAGATTTGGTGACAGGTCCGGATATTTTATTTTTCTGGGTAGCCCGAATGATTATTGCCGGTTATGAATACCGCGGCAAGCAACCTTTTTCTAAGGTGTATTTAACAGGATTGGTTAGGGATAATCAAAGAAGAAAAATGTCTAAATCCTTGGGTAATTCACCTGATGCACTTGAATTGATTTCCAATCATGGAGCAGATGGTGTTAGAGTAGGTTTGTTGTTGAGTTCAGCCGCAGGAAACGATTTACTTTTTGATGAAGCCTTATGTCAGCAAGGTAAAAACTTCGCCAATAAAATTTGGAATGCCTTTCGATTGATCCAAGGATTTGAGATTTCTGAAAAGATTGAGCAGCCCCTTCACAGCGCGAAGGGTATTTATTGGTTTCAGCAAAAATTCAATGCGGAGCTCAGAGAAATTGAACAGCTTTTCGAGCGTTACAAAATTTCAGAGGCTCTAATGCGTATATACAAGCTTATTTGGGATGACTTTTGCAGTTGGCTTCTCGAAATCATCAAACCTGAATATCAAAAGCCCATTGATCAGAAGACCTATGATGAAGTCTTAGCTATACTTGAAGACTTATTGGTTCTCTTGCATCCATTTATGCCTTTTTTAAGTGAAGAGCTTTGGCAGCATTTGAAAAAAAGAGAAAGCCATGAGTCTATCTGCGTGGCCAAATGGCCAGAATCAAAAGAGGTTCAATTAGAGGTTCTGCAGGAGTTTGATTATACCGCAGAAGTTATAAGTGGTATTCGAACCATTAGAAAAGAAAAACAAATACCGCAAAAGGAAGCTTTAGAACTCTTTTATCTCGAAAATGAAAAACACCCACAAATAGAGGCTATTATCAAAAAATTAGGCAATATAAGCGTCATTTCAAAAGTGGATGAAACTCCAGAAGGAGCCATTGGTTATAGGGTAAAAAGCAACGAGTTCTCAATTCCTGTTCTCGGGTCAATCAATGTTGAAGATGAGATTGCCAAGCTCAAAGAAGAACTTGCTTACACCGAAGGATTCTTGATTTCGGTTCAAAAAAAGCTATCTAATGAGCGTTTCGTGAACAATGCTCCTGAGCAAGTGGTACTTGTAGAAAAGAAAAAAGAAGAGGATGCTAAGCTCAAAATAGACGCCTTAAAAAGCAGTCTTAAAAGTCTTGGAGAAAATATTCCTTAATTTTAGCTCATGGAATATTACGCTCAAGCTCTTTTAATTGCAATTCCGGCCTTTTTCGTTTTAGTGGCCATAGAATTGGCATATGGGTACAGGGTCAAAAAGATGAATTACAATCTGTTTGATACCTTGAGCAGCCTTTCTTCAGGAATGACTAATGTGATTAAAGATTCTTTGGGATTGGCATTTGTGCTGATCAGTTATCCATTTGTCAAAGAACAAATCATGCTGGTAGAGCTGAATTCTGGTCCCCTACTTTGGATAGCGGCCTTCGTCATTATTGATTTTGCAGGATATTGGAATCACAGACTCTCTCATCATGTCAACATATTTTGGAACCAACACGTTATTCATCACTCTTCTGAAGAGTTTAACTTAGCTTGTGCGCTGAGACAATCCATCTCAAATGTGGTAGGGTATGGAGCTGTTCTGCTCATTCCTGCAGCCCTTTTAGGTGTTCCTCAGAGTGTGATTAACGTTTTAGGACCTTTACATTTGTTCGGACAGTTTTGGTATCACACTCAACACATCGGTAAACTGGGTTGGTTAGAGTATGTTTTTGTTACTCCTTCTCAGCATAGAGTTCACCATGCAATCAACGAGGAGTATATCGATAAAAATTTAGGTCAAATTTTTTGTGTTTGGGACCGTATGTTCGGTACTTTTCAAGAAGAATTAGATGAGGTTCCACCGCGCTATGGAGTGCTTAAACCGGCCAAAACATGGAATCCTATACTGATTAACTTTCAGCACTTTTGGGGATTGTTAACGGATGCATGGCATACGCGTTCTATTTGGGATAAGTTTAGAATTTGGTTTATGCCTACAGGCTGGAGACCGGCCGATGTCATACCTAAGTATCCTAGAGAAGTCATCTCTGATGTCTATGCTTACCAAAAATACAAGAGTGAAGTTTCGAATCACATCAAATATGTTGTGATAGGTCAATTCGCGATCAACACTATTCTACTATTTCTTTTATTGGCAAACTGGACCACCTTTAATTCGGGTACACAGTTTATTATTGGAGTTTTATTGTTTCTTGGGATAGGAAGCTACTCGAGTTTGATGGATAGAAATCCTCTGGCTATGCTCTTCGAAACGCTGCGTTTAATTTTAGGGATTTCAATTTTCTTTATAGAAGGTTTGGTTTGGCCCGTATTTATGAATTCCATGGCCGTGGTTTGGCTCATCTACATACTTAGTAGTTGGAGCCTTACCTTTTATACGCTTCAGGATATACTGAAATCAAAGGCTTCGCTTACTAGTTCGACGTAATTTTTTTTAGCTTCTACCGAATCCATATGTAAAACTTGAAGCAGTGCATTGAGTTTGAAGGCTTTTATAATTGGCTCTTCACTTTTTTTAGAATGACTCGTATCTTCATGCGCCATACGATAATAAGCATACAAACGCAGTAATATATCAGGTTGAATTGGCTTGTTATAGCTATTCACATAGTGAACTGCCCGATTGAAATCTCTATTGATATCAATAGTAGTGGTACCCATTTTATAAACTACTAGCTATTACTGTTTCTCCTCCGACCACGCGCTGGCCAATTTTCACATTGATCACTGCAGAGGTAGGCAACAGTAAGTCAATACGAGATCCAAATTTGATAAACCCTGCATCTGTTCCTTGAACGACCTTTTCTCCTTTGATTGCGTAGTTGACAATTCTTCTGGCCAAAGCTCCGGCGATTTGTCGATAACCAATGCGTCCAAACTTAGGTGTTTTAATCGCCACAGTTGTGCGTTCATTCAAGGCACTTGATTTTGGATGCCATGCCACTAAATACTTTCCAGGGTGATATTTTGAATACAAAACAGAACCACTTATAGGGTAACGCGTAACATGCACATTAATTGGAGACATAAAAATAGAAACCTGAGTCATTTGCTCTTCAAAAAATTCATTTTCAAAGACCTCTTCGATAACAACAACTTTTCCATCACAAGGGCTGATGATTGTATCCAATGAAAGCGGGGTGTTTCTCTTTGGATTTCTAAAGAACTGCAATATCAGAAATAAGAAAATCGCACTGAAGACTTGAATCGCTCTTTGAATCAATTCATGTTCAATATTGTACTGTGCATAAAAGAACAGGCACAAGAAAATGATTGTGGAGCTGATAATAATGCTTTTTCCTTCTCTGTGAAACATATCTCAAATTTTAATAAAACAGATGCAAAAATAAATAGGAAATCGGTAAAGAGATAATTATACTGTCAATTCGATCAAAAAAACCTCCATGTCCGGGGAGCAACTGGCTACTGTCTTTTTTTCCTAAGAGCCTTTTGATTTTGCTCTCTACAAGGTCTCCGGTGTTTCCACCCAAACAAATGAGAAAGGCTAATCCAATGGCTTGAGTGTAATCAAAATCGACAAGATTTTTCACAGCAACGGCAAATAGGAGCGTGCATAATAATCCCCCTACATAGCCTTCAAGTGTTTTCTTTGGTGAAATAGACGGAAACAAAATTTTTTTCCCCTTCCATTTTCCAATCAAATAAGAAAAACTGTCATTAGACCATTGCACAAAGAATATAAAAGCGAGTACCACAGCGCCGTTGTAGTTTTTATTTTGAGCAATGAATATGAGAAAACTCATTCCTATACTAATGTAAAAGATGGATATGGCACTCAGTAGCGCTGCATTGAAATCTAGAGTTTCTTTGCTTCCTTTAAACAGCAATAGAGCGAGGAAAATACAAAAACCAAAAAAGATGAAAAGCGCGCTCAAGGCAAAGTTTTGGTGAGTTCTAAAGAAAAAACAGCATCCAAAAAATAAGCTCACACCTAAGATCATCAGAATCGGAGTTTTTTCACTCATGTGATGTAGTTCCAAAACAGAAGCTAATGCGAGTATAAATGCAATGAACATAAAAAGATTGGGTGCGAAAAAAAGGCTTGCAATTAAGCTAAATGCATAGACCAATCCAGTTGCTATTCTTTTGGGTAATACTTTGTTCAAACCTAAAAATCTTCTAAAAGTAGGAGGTATAAATTCTTAGTTTTTGTGCCGTAATTCATAAAATCCTGCTGGTTTTCTTTGGTAACCGTATTGTTTTTTAGAGAAGTGATGTTTGCCGGTAAGGTCTGGTATTTTTGTCGGATGTATTTAAGGGCTTCGTTAAGCGATTTTAAGATTTGACTTGTTCGCGCAAAAACAATAAAATTCTCTGGAAATCTTGAAGGTTGTAATTGGAAGAGCTGATGCGAACAGACAAGGATGGTTCCGTTTTCAGCGATAAGGTTTTCACATTGTGTAAAAAGTATTTCGCTGTCTTGAGCGTGTTCTGTAAAAAACAATAAGCTTTCGAATTGAACTTTTAGAGAGGGGTCCACACAGAGGAGTTGTTGGTGCTGCCACTGATTTTCCATCAGTATATGCGCCAAACTAATATTTACCTCTTTAAGGTTTTCACAATAGACAAATTTCCCTCCGCTTTTTTTGAATTCAATAATAAACTTTTCGTCTATAGGTAAATCAAGTGATGGATTGTGCTCTCCTTTCGTCTCGCGAGCAGACTTGGGAATTTCTTTACCTCCGCTAAAAAGTTTATCCATTAAACTCATCGCATCAATCCGTAGGTTTAGCTATTGAATCTTCTGATGTTTCCTTATTCTCAGTATTATCGGCACTTTCCTCTACTTTTGCTTCAACTTCAAAAGGACGTTTGCCAAAAATTTTCTCTAAATCGTCTTTAAAAATAACTTCTTTTTCTAATAATCGATTAGCGAGTAAGATTAATTTGTCTTTGTGCTCCTGTAAAATTTCAATAGCCCTTTTGTACTGCCCTTCTATGATTTTTGAAATTTCAGCGTCGATGATTTGAGCTGTTTCTTCACTATAAGGTTTAGAGAAATTAAAATCGGTCTGGCCCGAGCTATCGAAGTAAGTCACGTTACCAATTTTAGCATTTAATCCGTAAATGGTAACCATGGCTCTTGCTTGCTTTGTTACCTTTTCTAGATCGCTCAGTGCTCCTGTTGATATATTGTCAAACATGACGCGTTCAGCGGCTCTACCACCCATAGTGGCGCACATCTCGTCAAGCATTTGTTCTGGTCTTACAATAAGACGTTCTTCAGGTAAATACCAGGCAGCACCTAAAGATTGCCCTCTAGGAACAATGGTAACTTTAACCAAAGGTGCGGCATACTGAAGCATCCAGCTTACTGTGGCGTGTCCAGCTTCGTGAAAAGCAATGGTCTTTTTCTCTTCAGGAGTGATGATTTTATTTTTCTTTTCTAATCCTCCAACAATACGGTCAACAGCATCTAAGAAATCTTGCTTAGTTACCGCTTTCTTGTCGTTTCGAGCGGCGATAAGAGCTGCTTCGTTACAAACGTTAGCAATATCTGCCCCAGAGAATCCAGGTGTTTGCTTTGCAAGAAAATCGGTATCTAATTCTTCATCAGTTTTTAGCGGTCTGAGATGCACTTCGAAAATTGCTTTACGCTCGTTGAGGTCGGGTAAGTCTACATAGATTTGACGATCAAATCGACCAGCTCGCATCAAAGCTTTATCGAGAACATCAGCTCGGTTCGTAGCCGCGAGTACAATAACGTTGGTATTAGTTCCAAAGCCGTCCATTTCAGTCAATAACTGATTCAGGGTGTTTTCACGTTCATCGTTGGAACCTGTGATATTATTTTTACCTCTTGCGCGACCGATGGCGTCAATCTCATCGATGAAAATAATCGCTGGAGATTTGTCTTTGGCTTGTTTGAAAAGATCTCTAACACGAGAAGCACCTACTCCCACAAACATTTCAACAAAATCTGATCCCGAAAGTGAGAAAAAAGGAACCTTGGCCTCACCTGCAACAGCTTTAGCTAAAAGGGTCTTACCCGTTCCTGGAGGTCCTACAAGTAATGCTCCTTTGGGAATTTTTCCTCCCAATGAGGTATATTTATCCGGATTCTTTAAGAATTCGACAATTTCTTGTACTTCTTCTTTGGCTCCTTCCAGTCCTGCCACATCTTTAAAAGAGGTACGCGTATCTGTTTTTTCGTCGAAGAGTTTGGCCTTTGATTTTCCAATGTTGAAAATCTGACCTCCTCCACCTGGGCCTCCTCCACCTGACATACGACGCATCAGGTAAATCCAAATTCCGATGATCAATACAAATGGTAGTAGTGAGAGTATAAAATCCATGAAATAGTTGTTTTCTTTGTCGTAATCGACAACTGTTTCAAGATTGTATTCACTTTTTATGGTATTGATACTGTTTTCAAAATTTTGAAGGTCTCCATAATCCAATACATATTGAGGATTTTCACCTGGCGTAGGTAATACGGGTTTTTGATTGGTTTCACTGTGAATTTCCTTGTCTTGAGCCTCAGGCGTCAAAAAGACTTTGGCCTGTCGCGTATTGGTTATGATGAGTATTTTAGAAATGTCGCCATTTCTTAAAAACTCTTGGAGCTCAGAAATCGTTGTTTTTTTAGAAGATTGCAATGAAGATCCACCGATGAAATTAAATCCAATAAAAAGGATAATCACCACGTAAAATAGCCATCCGAATCGATTCTGTTTTTTAGGTTTTTCGGTCATAATGAGAGTTCAAACTTAAAGTCTATAAATTGGTCACACTTGAGGGAATTACGGTGAGCTCTGCATCACCCCACAAACCTTCGATGTCGTATTTTTCGCGTATTTGTTTTTGAAAAACATGAACGACAATGTCTGCGTAATCCATTAATACCCATTCGGCGTTTTGGGTTCCTTCTACTTGCAGAGGTTTCACACTAAGTTTTTTACTCACACCTTTTTGAATGGATGAAACTATAGCGTTAACATGTGTATTAGAAGTACCTGTGCAAATCACAAAAAAATCAAAAACTGTGTTTTCAATAGCTCTTAAATCTAATAGGTTTAACTCTAAACCTTTTACATCTTCAATACTTTCAATAATCAAAGACAATGTGGCCTCTGAATTATTATTTTTTTCTTGCATTCAAACAATTTATATTCAACACAAATTTAGAATTTTTTTGTGGAGCATTATTCAAGTTCCTATTTATCTTTAATTCTTATTTTCAATGAAGATAATCAAATGTCATACCACTTCAAGCACGAATGATGATCTGCGTGAATACGCTTTAGAAAACCATTCGGATAAGACCGTTGCGCTTTTGACATTTTATCAGAAAAATGGCAAGGGTCAGCGGGGTCGATTTTGGCACGCACAGGAAGGTAGTAGTCTGACATTCAGCATGTTGTTTAAAGATATCGAAATCCCTTTTGCACAAATTTTTCAAATCCATGTAGGCGTAAGTATGGTTTTGATTGATTTTTTATCCGAAATCACCCAAGGACAAATAAATTTTAATGTCAAATGGCCTAATGACATTATGGCAGAAAATAAAAAATGTGCGGGTATTCTCATAGAAACCAAAAGCACCGAACGCGGAGTCAATGAGATGATTATTGGAATAGGCGTGAATTTAAACAATACTGAGTTTCCAAGTCAATTAGTACATGCGGTTTCTTTAAAACAAATCAGCGCTGAGCATTATCCTATTGAAAAAAGTTTTAATATCCTTATTCAGCGTCTTGAACAAATAGTGCGTGCCATGCCATTACGTGAAACTTGGAACAGACTCTTTGAGAACTATCAGCAGAGTCTATTTAAGCGAAAACAACAAATTGAAGTAATCTACAAAGATGAACTTTTAATGGTCGAATTAGAAGGGGTAGATGAGTCGGGCCGCCTAATAGTTAAAGAAAAGGAGCTCGGTCTAATACACGCTTCTTTTGAAGAACTCAAATGGAATTACTAAGGCTATGCTAATTTTAGGGATATCCCTTTACTCAGGTCATTGACGAAAGCGGTTAAAGGACTTTTTATCATCATTTCCATCATCGGATTGAAATCACCTTCAAAAACCAATTGTACCTGAGTTTCATGATCTGAAATTGACTGCAGTAATCCTGACAAAGTAAAGGGAAACTTGTCGTTGTCTGAACTCAATACAATAGTATCCATATCATTACCCTCGATTAATTTTAAAACAATCTCAGGCATTCCCTTTAGACCAAACTTAAAACGATTCTCATCTAGAATTTCAAATACCTTATTGGATTCTGGCATGATTAGACTGTAGTTTTCTAGAGTATTTAAAAATTGATAAACCTCTGATTGGTTTTTGTTTAGACGTATAAGCTCTCCTTCGATTTTCATAGGGAAGTATTTTTAGGGTTTCCAATTGATCGGGTCCGATCGCCAGCTCAAGAGTGAATCCAATGTGTGTTCAGCGATGTAGTTAGATTTTGAGGCCATTTCAATAAGATTGTTGTAGTCACTAAGGGTGTGAACTTCAATCTTTTCTTTCTCAAAGAGTGAAGAAGCGATATCAAAGTTATAGGTAAAAATAGCCACCATTCCTTTGACGCTAACCCCGTGATCTTTTAGCGCACTTATAGCTTGAAAACTACTCTTGCCTGTAGAGATCAAATCTTCAATTACAATAACGCTTTGACCCGGTTCGATATAACCTTCGATCTGGTTTTTTCTTCCGTGTTCTTTCGCCTTGGGTCTTATATATACAAATGGGAGTCCCATAGCCTCAGCGACTAAAATACCAAGCCCAATTGCCCCAGTAGCTACACCAGCAATGGCGTCTGGTCTTGAAAATTGTTGTTCAATTTTTTTGCGCATGGCGTCTCTTAGGTGATTCCTAACGTGTGGATACGAAAGTGCAATTCTATTGTCGCAATAAATAGGAGATTTGATGCCAGAGGCCCAAGTAAAAGGCTCTTCAACATTTAACTTAATTGCTTTAATTTGCAACAAGAATTCAGCAGTTTCTTTAGCTGTTTCTTTATCTAAAACCATAGTGCGAATGTACAAAGTTTTCGTCAATGAAAAACTCCTTGTTTTGTGTAAAAACAGGGTGAGTACATCTGAAAGACATGTTCACTTTTCAGATAAAGAGGGTGTTTTGAAACTTGTTGATGATTTGAATTCAGGTCTTCTAAGTGAAGGAGCTATTCTATTCGATGCCAAAGACGTACCCTTGACTAAAATGGCCGAGTACTTCAAAATTGTTCAGGCCGCAGGAGGAATCGTGACAAATGAGCACAAAGAGCTTCTGTTTATTTTTAGAAATGGAAAATGGGATCTGCCAAAAGGCAAATTAGAAAAGAACGAAGGACCTCGTTTTGCTGCTGTGCGAGAGGTGCAAGAAGAAACGGGTTTACCTCAAGTGCATTGCGGAAAATTGTTGAGTGCTACTTACCACATGTATAAACTCAAATCGAAGTATCATTTTAAGGTGACTTATTGGTACGAAATGACCACGCTATATCAAGGAAAGTTAAAGGGGCAAGCAGAAGAAGGTATTGACTTTGTGCGCTGGTTGAATCCAAATCAAACCAAAATTGCGATGCGCAACACCTATAAAAATATTTATAAACTGTTTACCTCAACACTCGAAGCTGAAGGTTAAGGGATTTTATAAATAGGATAGCGCATAAAATCTTTTTCTAGATACCTTGAGTTTCTAAAAATAAAATTGAGTAGGGGATAACCCTTAAAATTAGGGTTAAGTATTTTTACACTATCAACCTTGGCCTTGAGTAGAGGATCTTCTTCTAATAATTCAAAAGCGAGATCTTCAAAAACATAGGGAGAAAATCCTTCTTTGCGTTGGAGTATTGCATCGAAATAATTCCAATTAAAAAAAGAATTTGGAGCTCGGGCCTCAAGGCTTTCCATTAGATATCGAAGTGCATTTTGTTGGGTGTAGGCAATGACGTCTCCTTTCTGAAAACTGAGTTCTTCAGTACTTGAGCTCGTTTGCGTTTGATAGTGATAATAATGGCCTTCATAGGGGCTTCTAGAGGTTTTGTAGTCTTTGATATAGTCTACCTCAACTTCAAATACAGTGTCCTTTTCAATGGTTTCGACAGCGACCTGATTTCGTCTTAAATGATCGATAATCTTGGGATACTTACTTTGAATCACAAAGGCCTTAGGTATACGGACGCTATCTTGCACTATAAATCTATTGTAATAATCAATCACTGTATTTTCAGGACGATCCTGTAGGTACTTTAATCTTGGATATTCACCTAGCTTACTCTCTTGAAATTCAGAGGCGTATCCTTTAAATAAAAATTGTTTTGATTTACTGCTGTCTATGCGATGTGTAAGTGGATAGTAACTTTGGTTTTTCCAATAATCCTCATGTGCTAAACGGGTTGATTTCAAACGTTCACTGTTTTGATCGACGTAGTCTAGAATCGTTTTAAGGAAGCTATAGGTTTGTGAGACCCGCTGCTCATAAGGTTTTAACATATGCGTCTCTATCATTAAGCCTAGGGTGTGAAAAAGAGCGGTATATCCCGTGGAGTATCGAGAAGAATCATAGAACTGCGAAAAACCTTCTTTTGGACTTCGATTAAAGACATTCACATAAGGAGTACTTTCGAGACCTTGCTCCTTTAATAGTGTGCTGATGTCTTTTTTAAACTGATTTTGAAGTACTCCTAAGGGTTCTCCCAACTTGTCTTCTTGGGTGTAAAGATGGGTTAGGGTATACTGATAATCTGCTCCATTGCTTACATGGGTATCCACAAAAAAGTCAGGCTTGACCATGTGAAATAATTGCTGAAAGCTCTTGGCGTTTTCAGTATCGTTTTTAATGAAATCTCTATTGAGATCGTAATTCAGGGCATTGCCTCTAAAACCATAGGCTTCAGGTCCGTTTTGGTTGGCTCTAGTGCTGGTATTTCGATTTAAGGAACCTCCAACATTGTAAATAGGTATAAGTGCCAAAACAGTATTCTTAGGCAATTCGATTTTTGAATAGACCAAATCTCGCATGAGCATCATACTTGCATCAATTCCGTCTGGCTCTCCAGGGTGAATTCCGTTGTTGATTAAAACAACAGATTTGGTCGCATGCAATTTTTTGAAGTTGAATTCAGAGTCGGGATTAAAAGTGACCAAATGCAAAGGCAAGCCACTGTCTGTGGTTCCTATGCTTTGTATGTTTAGCTTAGAGCTGTTGCTGGCCAGTTCTTTATAAAATGCAATGCATTCTTCGTAGGTGGTAGTTTGATTCTGATTCCCCAGTTCATAAGGGGTAAGCATCTCTTCTTTTGGTTCTTCAACCTGGTTGGTGCAACTCAAAATGATAATACTCATCAAGAAGCACAATCCGTATGATCTCAGTTCCATGATTTAATTTTTTCATTAACTTTTTGAGGTACAAGCGCACTAACATCTCCGTTGTTTCTCAGAATATCTCGTACGATAGATGAACTGATATAAGATTTGTCTGCACTGGTGAGAAGAAATACGGTTTCGATGTTGGCTATGGTTTTATTGGTGTGTGCGATGGATTTTTCAAATTCAAAATCTGCAGGATTTCGAAGCCCTCTCAAAATGTAGTCCGTACCTAATTCTATACAGAAGTCAACCGTAAGCCCGCTGTAATGAACGATTTCAATACTGGGATTGCCTTCAAAAACAGCAGACAGCATTTCGATGCGTTGTTCGAGTGAAAAATGATAATTTTTATTGGAGTTGACTCCAACAGCAATATAAAGTTTATCAAAAAGTGCTGACCCTCGCTCAATAATATCCAAATGTCCAGAGGTCAAGGGATCAAATGATCCTGGAAAAATACCTTTTTTCATATGTTGAAAGTAGTAAAAATTTAGAGCTTAAGTGCTTGATCTATGGCAGACTCAAAAAAATCAGCTAAACTCAATCCGTAGGCTATGGCCTGTTGAGGTATAATGCTTTCAGCCGTTAGTCCAGGGGTGGTATTGATTTCTAAAAGAAATGCACGATCGCCTTTTACAATGTATTCACTTCTACAAAATCCTTTCAGTTTAAGTTTTTTGTAGATAAAAACACTGAGTTCTGCTAACTTTTTTCGCAGTGGTTCTTCAATCACTGCAGGAGTAATTTCTTGAGCTTTACCCTGGTATTTGGCCTCGTAATCAAAAAACTCATTTTCGGTTACAATCTCTGTAATAGGTAAGGCCACAATTTCCCCATTTAAGGGGCATACCCCAACCGAAAACTCTCGACCTTCAACAAAGGATTCTATTAAAATTTCATCGTCAAAGTCAAAAGCATTTGCGATAGCCGCTTCTATTTGTGCCTCCTCTTTCACCTTAGAAACACCCAAGCTCGACCCAGCCTTATTCGCTTTGACAAAACACGGTAGTCCGACTTTTTCAACAATCGCTGCGGTGTCAATAGCATCTCCTTTGTTTAGACTATAACTAGGTGCAATATCAATAGATAGCGGAGCAAGTACTGCTAATAAATCCCTTTTGTTAAAAGTCAGAGCGGCTTGATAAAAATCGCAACTGGTGTGTTTGACTCCTATTAAATCGAAGTAAGCTTGCAGCAAACCATCTTCTCCTGGAGTACCGTGAATGGCATTAAAAACCACATCAAATTGTATGCTTTTTCCGTTTAAAGAAAGGCTAAAGTTGGATTTATCAATGAGGTGAATTTGCTCTTGTTGGTCTTTGTAGTGCCAAGAATCGGTATCCACAATGATCGGATAAACATTGAACTTTTCTTTGTTGAGATGATGACTGACAACGCTACCACTTGCCAAGGAAATTTCTCGTTCTCCTGAGTATCCGCCCATTACCACCGCAATGTTTTTTTTCATCCGCTCAAATTTTCATCAAAATAACTAAAAATAAAGGGTTTTCTTATCTTTGAGTACTTAAAAATACATATGAAGTCCTTGTTGTCATTTCTCAAAAGTCGAATGTTTTTAATCCAAATAGGATTGGGATTCTTTTTCGTGTTCTTTGTCATTTGGATTACTTTGGGTTGGCTCAAGTTGTACACTAATCACGGTGATAGTATACGAGTGCCAAATTTTGAGAAAATGTCTGTTGAGGAACTCACTCAAAAAACTGAAGATCTAAAGTTGAGGTTCGAAGTAATGGATTCTGCAGCCTACAATCCTAATTTTCCCAAAAGAGCAGTGGTAGACCAAAATCCTAAACCGGGAAAACAGGTCAAAGAAAATCGTAAAATCTATGTGACCCTCAATCCTTCAAGTTATGCAAAAGTGAGTTTGCCTAACGTTATTCAAATTACCAGAAGATCAGCAATAGCTAAATTATCTTCGGTAGGATTAAATGTGGTTGATGTAGAATACATTCCAGAAATTGGAAAAGAAATGGTGTACCACGTCAAACAAAATGGACGCAGAATTCCTCCTGGAACCTTAATTCAAAAAGCCTCTGATGTCGTTCTTGTTTGTGGAAACGGCCAGCGTTAAGATATAATTCATGAGTGGAATTGAAGTTAATCCGGAACTTAACGAATTACACGAGCATTACCTTTTCGAAGCTGCTAAAGGTCAAGAGCCTTTAAGAGTAGACAAATTCTTGATGAATTTTATCGAAAACGCCACTCGAAATAAGATACAACAGGCGGCTAAAAATGGAAATATTTGGGTTGATGGACATCCTGTAAAATCCAATTTCAAAGTCAAGTCAGGCCAAAAAGTTCAAGTGCTTTTCGAACATCCTCCGCATGAATTTTTGCTCGTAGCAGAAGATATCCCTTTAGATGTTGTCTACGAGGACGAGCATCTTATGGTGGTCAATAAAAAAGCTGGAATGGTGGTTCATCCGGGTCATGGTAATTATTCCGGCACCTTGGTTAATGCGGTTTTACACCACGTCAAAGAAGAATTACCCATGAATTCCTCGGATCGACCGGGTTTAGTGCATCGAATTGACAAAGATACTTCTGGACTTTTGGTTGTAGCCAAAACAGAACTGGCCATGACGCATTTGGCTAAACAGTTTTTGGACAAGACTATAGAACGTAAGTACATTGCACTTGTCTGGGGAGATGTTCAAGAGGAATCAGGTACTATAGAAGGTCATATCGGACGAAGCCTTAAGAATCGACTTCAGATGGATGTTTATGAAGATGGAAGTATAGGTAAACACGCGATTACACATTTTACGAAAATGGAATCCCTAGGTTATGTAAGCTTGATCTCCTGTCGTTTAGAAACAGGAAGAACACATCAAATAAGAGCCCATATGAAGCACATCGGTCATCCGCTTTTTAACGATGAACGCTATGGAGGAAATCGCATTTTAAAAGGTACCTCTTTTACCAAGTACAAACAGTTTGTAGAGAATACCTTTAAACTTTTAAGCCGCCAGGCACTTCATGCTGAATCCTTGGGTTTTATTCATCCTCATTCCGGTGAAAAAATGCATTTTACGGCAGAACTTCCCGAAGATTTCAGTGCTTGTTTAACAAAATGGAGAGAATACATACAAAATAGACCCTTATGAAAATCCTTATTTCACCCGCCAAATCTTTAGATTTAGAAACACCAATTCCGGTGACAAATCACTCTAACTTGATGTTTGAGTCGGCTGTAAAAGAAGTGCAACAGCAATTAAAATCTTTTAAAGCTTCAGAGCTCAAGAGTAAAATGAAAATTTCAGACAAAATTGCTGCGCTCAATTGGGAGCGAAATCAGCAATTCACATGGCCGATGACAGAGGGAGAATCTCGACAAGCGGTCTTTGCATTTAACGGAGATGTGTATAAAGGCTTAGACGCGTATTCACTTAAAGAAGAAGAAATTGAGAGCATGCAAGAAATGCTTTTAATTCTATCAGGATTATATGGTATGCTCAAACCTTTGGATTTAATACAGGCTTACCGCCTCGAAATGGGAACCAGTATGAAAGTGGCCAATGCTACGAGTTTGGCATCTTATTGGAAGCCCGTTTTGACTCAAAAGCTCAACGAATTGTTAGAAAAGGATGAAACGCTCGTGAATTTAGCCAGCAAAGAGTACAGCGCCGCAGTTGATTTTAAAGCCATTGAAAATAAGATTGTACATCCCGAATTTAAGGACTTCAAGAATGGTAGTTTAAAGACCATCAGCTTTTTTGCCAAAAAGGCAAGAGGAATGATGTCTCGATATCTCATTGAGAAAAATGCTAAAAATATGGAGGATATTTTAGGATTTTCTAAAGAAGGATATGCATATTCTGAGGAATATTCAAAAGATGAGCTGCATCCGGTCTTTGTGCGTTGATGTTTGTTTCTTTGCACCCAAATTAATCTTTCCATCATCCAATGATTCAAAAAGTACTCGTCGCTAATAGAGGAGAAATCGCTATTCGTATTTTTAGAGCATGCGTAGAAGTAGGTATTAAAACAGTAGGTATTTACACCTATGAAGACCGCTATTCCCTTCACAGGTACAAAGCAGACGAGAGCTATCAAATCGGTAAAGACGAGGACCCACTAAAACCTTATCTCGACATTGATGAAATCATTAGCGTTGCCCTTGAAGCTAAGGCCGATGCTATACACCCTGGATATGGATTTTTATCTGAAAATGCAGAGTTTGCAGAGGCCTGTGAAAAAGCAGGTATTATATTCGTCGGTCCTAAGGTATCTGTTCTTCGTGCCCTGGGCGATAAAATCACTGCAAAAGAAGTCGCCCTTCAAGAGCAAGTGCCTATTATTAAATCGAGCGAGAGCGAATTAAGTAGCGTTGAAATCGCTTTGAAAGAAGCAGCAGCAATAGGCTATCCAATAATGTTAAAAGCGGCTTCTGGTGGAGGAGGTAGAGGAATGCGTGTGATTCGCTCAGACCAGGAGTTAGAAAAGGCCTATATGGAAGCGAGACGAGAGGCTCAAAACGCATTTGGAGACCCCACCGTTTTTCTCGAAAAATTCATTGAGAATCCAAAACATATAGAAATACAAATTGTTGCCGATGCTCATGGCAACATGGTGCATTTATACGAACGCGATTGTTCAGTTCAAAGGCGTTATCAAAAGGTCATTGAATTTGCACCTTCTATCTATCTCAAAGAAGAGACCAAAGAAGCACTTTACAACTACGCTAAAAAAATTTGTAAAGCGGTTGATTACAACAATATCGGAACCGTAGAATTTCTTGTCGACCATGATGAGAGCATATACTTTATCGAGGTAAATCCCAGAATACAAGTTGAGCATACGGTTACAGAGATGATCACCCATATTGATCTGGTCAAAACACAGCTCTTTATTGCTAGTGGATACAAGCTCTCTGACCCACAAATAAATATTGGATCTCAAGAAGAAATAGGTTGTTACGGTTATGCCCTTCAATGTAGAATTACTAGTGAGGACCCTACCAATAACTTCAAACCAGATTACGGCGTAGTCACTACCTATAGATCAGCCTCAGGATTCGGAATACGTCTTGATGCGGGTAGTATTTATCAAGGAGTACGTATCTCACCTTTCTTTGACTCTATGTTAGTTAAAGTCTCAGCCCAGGCCAGAACACTTGAAGATGCCAGCAAAAGAATGTTGAGAGCCTTACAGGAGTTTAGAATTCGAGGCATAAAAACCAACATTCCTTTTTTACAAAATTTATTGAAGCACGATGCCTTTAGAGAAGGCAGCATCACTGTAAACTTTATAGAACAAAACCCTTCTTTATTCGATTTAGAAGAATCCGCAGATAGGGGAAATAAGTTGGTGCGATTTTTGGCAGAAACCATTGTAAATGGCAATCCAGATTTAGCCAATAAGAGCATTCCAAAAAATGTAGAATTACCCAAAATCACCCTTCCCGATACGCCAAAAATGGCTTATCCTCATGGGACAAAAGATTTGCTCAACGAGTTAGGGCCTGAAGAATTCTCTAAATGGTTAAGAGCCGATGACAAAGTGCATTATACGGATACGACTATGCGAGATGCGCATCAAAGTCTTCTGGCGACCCGTATGCGAACTTTCGATATGATGGCTGTGGCTGAATCCTACGCCAAACAAAATCCTGAAATTTTCTCTATGGAAATTTGGGGAGGAGCAACCTTTGATGTTTGTTTGAGATTTTTGAAAGAGAACCCTTGGGAGCGTTTGGCTTTACTGAGAAAGGCTATGCCAAACGTCTTGACACAGATGCTACTGAGAGGTTCAAATGCGGTAGGTTATAAAGCATATGCAGACAATATTATTGCCAAGTTTGTCGAGCAATCCTTTGAAACAGGTCTTGATGTTTTTAGAATTTTTGACTCCCTCAATTGGATGGAATCTATTGCACCCTGTATAGGACATGTGCGCAAATATACTGGCGGTATTGCTGAAGGAACAATTTGCTACACCGGTGATTTTAGAAATACAGACCAAAAAAAATACACCTTAGACTACTACTTGCAAATGGCTAAGGATCTCGAAAATGCTGGTGCCCATATCATTGGATTAAAAGATATGGCAGGCCTCTTAAAGCCGGATGCAGCTTATGAGCTTGTTCAGGCTCTCAGAGATACGGTGGCCTTACCTGTTCACTTACACACACATGATACCTCTTCAATTCAAACTGCCACCTATTTAAAAGCGATTGAGGCAGGAGTAGATGTGGTTGATGTAGCGCTTGGAGGCCTTTCAGGATTGACTTCACAGCCGAATTTCAATTCAGTGGTAGAAATGATGAGGCATCATCCGCGCGAGCGTCAAATGAATGCTGAATCCTTGGCAGAACACTCGAGGTATTGGGAAACCATGAGATCTTATTACTTCCCCTTTGAATCAGGACTAAAATCAGGAACTGGAGAAGTCTATACGCATGAAATTCCGGGAGGTCAATATTCAAATTTAAAGGGTCAGGCCATTGCATTGGGATTAGAGGATAAGTTTCCTGAAGTGACTAAAATGTATGCTGAGGTCAACAAACTCTTTGGTGACATTATAAAAGTAACACCCAGCTCAAAAGTAGTTGGCGATATGGCTCAATACCTAATCAGCAATGGAATTACCGCTGATGAAGTCCTAACTAAGGGGCAAAACATCGCCTTTCCAGATTCTGTGAAAAGTTTCTTTAGAGGAGATTTAGGACAACCTCTTGGTGGGTTTAATGCCGACTTACAGAAGGTAATTTTGAAGGATGAAAAGCCCTATACGGATCGTCCGAATGCCCACATTGCCGCCCTGGATATCGAGAAAGAGTTTAAAAAGTTTAAAAGAAAATTCTCAGCGGGAATGGGAAGAGATTTGGAAATAACAGATTTCTTGTCGTACCAACTTTATCCAAAAGTTTTTGAAAGCGCCTATCAACATCACTTAAAATTTGGAAATGTCGTGGTTATTCCGACCAAAAATTTCTTCTACGGAATGAAAATAGGTGAGGAGATTTTGGTGACGATTGAAAAAGGAAAAAATGTATTAGTTCAATTGCAGTTGGTAGGTAAACCAGACGAAAACGGAATGGTTGATTTATTTTTTAAAATCAACGGGCAGCTCTCACATATTAGGGTTAAAGACCAGTCGATTGTTACCGAAAGCGTACAAAACCAAAAAGCCGATGCAGACAATGATCAGCATGTAGGTTCTCCGCTACAAGGCTTACTCTCGAACATTTTGGTGAAAAAAGGTCAAACCATCAAAGCCAATACACCATTGTTTGTGCTTGAAGCCATGAAAATGGAAACCACGGTGACCGCGCCAAAAGAGGGAACGGTAAAAGAAATCGTATTAAAAGCAGGTACCTTGGTTGAATCCGATGATTTAATTATCGTTTTAGAGGACTAAACGCCAGAGACTCATTCGGCAAAGGGTTCAGTTAGGAGTCGATAATAGGTACTGATACCATAGGCCAATTGCCCTATTTTCAAATTCTCATTTGGACTGTGCTGATTGTTATCGTGATTTACCATTGGTAAAATAAAAGCAGGAATATCCAAGGTGTTTATAAATGCCGCTATTGGAACAGTTCCTCCCATAATCCGAATGCGCACTGCGTCTTGTTCAAACTCAGATTCGAGCATGGATTTGATGTGGAGCCCAAAGGGGTGGTTTAGATCTGTTCTAAATGCGTCGGTTACCCCGCGTTCACCAATTTTTATCAATCGATTATTTTGAAGTCGCTGCTCTTGAGTAGGCTCTTCTTCTATGATGGTGTATCCCTGATTTTTGATGTAATTTTTTACTAAACCTTTGAGTCGATCGCCATCTGACTCTGGTACTAATCTAAGGTCTATTTCAGCCGTGGCCGTATTGGGTACTATGGTTCTCGCATTACTGCCTACCCAGCCCGATTGTAATCCCCTTATGTTTAGTGATGGATATTGCAAAGAGGCTTGGTAAAAGGCACCCACTAAGTCAGTTCGCCCAATTTGTAATTGTTTTTGAATTTGCTGATCGTCATCGGGAACTTCTCTCAATACAGCCTCAGTTTCTTCGTCTATGGTAATACCTTGGTAGTATCCATCGATCAACACCCTACCTTCCCTGTCTTTCATGCCCGCTAAAAGTTGACTTAAATCCAATGCGGGGTTTGGAGCGTAATTTCCGTAATGACCACTGTGCTGTGGTAAAATTGGCCCATATGTGGTCAAACTAAGTGTAGTAATTCCTCTGCAACCGTAAACGATAGTAGGTTGACCTGAGCGGTGTGCTGGTCCATCGGCAATAATGAGATAATCAGCCTCAAGCAATTCTTTGTTTTGCACAACCACGCCTTGAAGAGGTTTGCTTCCTTTTTCTTCTTCACCATCGAGAATTACTTTGATGTTAAATGGAATACTGCGCTGGTTTTCGCGAATTAAATCAATGGCTTGTAGGAACATCACAATAGGTCCCTTGTCGTCTGATGTCGATCTTCCAAACAGTCTCCAATCCATGGGTAGCTGATCCTGTGCATCTAAATCTTCCATGGTGGTCGATTGAAATTGCTGGTCCATTGGTTTTTTAATCACCATTTGATAAGGATCGGCTTGATCCCATTTCGAGGGTTCAACAGACTGGCCATCGAGGTGCATATAGAAGAGAAGCGTTGGTTGATCTTCTACAAATGGCGTTGCTGCGAAGAACAAATCAAGATTTTCACTGGGCAATTGCGCCGTATTAAATCCCCTTCGTTCAAAAGCTTTGCGAAGCCAAAAGAGATTGTTGTCAATATCATCTTTGAATTGCGCATCGTTCGGAAGTGCGACAAAAGATTTTAATTCTATAATGGCATTTCTAACCTTGGTGTGCAACTGACTTTGAGCTAAATCTTGAGCGTTAAGCTGTAATCCAAAACACAGTAAAAAGTAGAAGGAGTATTTTTTGATCATTATGATTCTTTTTTACGAACAGTCAAAACAAGATACACTAATAACAAAACAAAAGGAAATCCGTGGAGTACCAAATCAAACCAGTCCATTGGCTGCATTCCTACTGCACCGCCTGCAACCCATCTAATTTTTCCAAACAGATGTGGTTCAGGACTGTAAGGGGCAAGCCCTAAGGTTAAAACGAGTATGATAATCAGTCGAAGTCGTTGTTTATTCATGCTTTTAAATTTTGAACAAAGGACGAAATTTGGTCTATCCCTTGGGTTTCGATGTGCTTGATAAATGCAGAACCAATAATTGCTCCTTGGCTATGGGCTGTGGCCTGATCAAAACTGTTTTTGTCACTAATTCCAAAACCGACTAGCGTAGGATTTTTGAGTTTCATGTCTGCAATTCTTTTGAAATATCCTTGGTTTTCTTCGCTAAATCCTGCCTTTGCTCCAGTAGTAGATGATGAGCTCACCATATAAATAAAGGAGTTGCTCATTTCATCGATGGCTCGAATGCGTTCTTCTGGAGTCTGGGGTGTGATCAAATAAATGAGATCTAGTCCGTGACGATTGAAGATTTCTTTGTAATGCAGCTGATATTCGCGTAGCGGTAGATCTGGAAGAATAAGCGCATCAATCCCTATATCCTCGCATTTTTGACAAAAAGCCTCAACTCCGTATTGCATTACAGGATTGAAATATCCCATAATAATTAAGGGAATATTGACCCTTTGCCTAATATCAGACAACTGTTCAAACAAGAGTTCAGTGGTCATCCCGTTGTGCAAAGCCTTTGTCGAGCTTTCTTGAATGGTGGGTCCATCTGCCAGAGGATCTGAAAATGGAAGTCCAATTTCGATCAGATCTACTCCAGATTTTTCAAGATTTTCTATGATTTCAACGGTATCGCGTAGTTGTGGAAATCCTGCAGTGAAATAGATGGATACTAATTTCTTGTCTGTATTGAATAGTTCACTTATGCGCTTACTCATAATTCGAAGTAGTCTATATAGGTTTGTAAATCTTTATCTCCTCGTCCCGAACAGTTAAAGACGATAATGTCATCGCTTTCGAACTTTTGATGTTCAAGAACGGCAAATGCATGTGCTGTTTCTATGGCCGGAATGATTCCTTCCAATTCAGAGAGTCGCTTACCTGCCGCCATCGCCTCGGCATCAGTAATCGAAACAAACTTAGCGCGTTTACTGCTGTAAAGATGGGCGTGCATAGGTCCGATTCCTGGATAATCCAAACCGGCAGAGATCGAGTAGGGTTCTGTAATTTGTCCATCAACAGTTTGCATTAAAAGTGTTTTGCTTCCGTGAATAATTCCAACTTTTCCCAAAGCTGAGGTGGCTGCGCTCTCGCCGCTGTGTACGCCTTTACCTGCGGCTTCTACCGCTATTATATTCACCTCTTCTCGATCGAGGTAATGGTAAAATTGACCTGCGGCATTACTACCTCCACCAACACAGGCAATCACATGAGTAGGATTCTCAGTTCCTTCTTTTTCCAAGAGTTGTTTCTTAGTCTCTTCTGAGATGACCGATTGAAATCGCGCAACCATATCGGGATAGGGATGAGGTCCAACTACAGAACCAATAATGTAATGCGTGTCAACCGGATTGTTAATCCAGTCACGAATGGCTTCGTTTGTAGCGTCTTTCAGGGTTTTGCTTCCTGATGTTGCTGCGCGTACAGTAGCTCCTAAAAGTTTCATACGTGCCACATTGGGTGCTTGTCTTGAAATGTCTATTTCTCCCATATAAATAACACATTCTATACCCATAAGAGCACAGACAGTTGCAGTCGCTACTCCGTGCTGGCCTGCTCCGGTTTCAGCGATGATTCTTTTTTTGCCGAGCGCTTTTGCCATTAAAATTTGCCCAATGGTGTTGTTGACCTTGTGCGCGCCGGTATGGCATAAGTCTTCTCGTTTTAAATATATTTTGGTGCCATAAGTTTCGGATAATCTTTGAGCGTAATACAGAGGAGTAGGCCTTCCCACATAATCTTTCAGCAAGTGTTTAAACTCTTTTTGAAAAGAATCGCGCTGCATTATTTCGAGATAATTAACTCTCAATTCTTCGGTGTTTGGATAAAGCATTTCCGGAATAAATGCTCCTCCAAATTCACCGTAATATCCATTTTCATCTGCGAGGAATTTCGACATAATTTTAAGTGATTAACTGTTCTTTAAATTGTTTCAATTGTGTTGTGTTTTTTGTCCCTGGTTCTTTTTCAAATTTACTGTTGACATCTATGGCACAGCAGTAAGTTGCTTGTGCGGAATTTAAAAATGCCTCAAGTGCTTCAAGGGAGGATAATCCAATTCCTCCACTGAGAAAAAAGGGATGTTTGCAAGTGTACGATTTTAAAATACTCCAATCGAATTGCGTTCCATTACCGCCCGGAAGTTTTCCCTTGGTGTCGAATAAGAAATAGTCACAAAGTGGTTCATAGATTTTTAGACGATCAAAGTCAAAATCATTGTCTACCGCAAAGGCCTTTATAAGTTTGAGATTGTCAGGAATTTTAGCCCTTAGTTCAAAGAGGTAGTCGGTTGATTCATTACCGTGTAATTGAATATAATCCAACTGATAGTCCATTGCGGTTTGATAAATAAAGTCATGGTCAGCATCGACAAACACTCCCACTTTTTTGATGTTTTGATCGAGCTCTTCAATGCTTGGTAAATCGTAAAATCTGCTAGAAGACTCCCAAAATATAAAGCCTAAGTAGTCGGGCTCAAGTGCAGCTACTTGCCACACATTGTTTTTCATACCGCATATTTTAAGCTCGACCTGTCTCATTAGCTTTGTTCAATAAGTTGTTTTAGCGTCTGACCAGGCTTATCGGTTTTCATCAGTGTTTCTCCAATTAAAAAACCATTATAGCCTGCCTTTTTCAAGTTTTTAATCGATTGTGTATCGCTAAGTCCACTCTCTGAAATTTTCACCTTATTAGGGTCTAGAGCTTTTGCGATATCAAATGAAGTTTTGAGATCTACTTCAAAGGTCTTCAAATTTCTATTGTTTACCCCGACTACATCAATGTCTTCGATGTAAGAAGCTTCTAATTCTTCTAAACCGTGAACTTCAAGCAGCACCTCTAAATTTAATTCATGTGCAAAAGCAGTGAATTCTTGAATTTGGGCTTTGTCTAGAATACTGGCGATAAGCAGAATGAAATCTGCACCGAACGCCTTGGCTTCGGTTATTTGATAAGGGTCAATGACAAAGTCTTTGCGGAGTAGTGGGATTGAGGCAGCACTTCTAGCCAAAAACAAATCCTCTAAGGAGCCTCCGAAGTAATTGGTATCTGTCAAAACTGAAATCGCTGTAGCACCATTTTCTTGATAGGCATTTATGACATTTAATAACTGGTGAGATTGATTGATCACTGCTTTAGAGGGCGACCTTCTTTTGTGCTCGGCAATGATCCCAGAGGATGAATTTTTAAGGGCCTGAGCCACACTAAAAGTCGATCTATTGTACAGTGGCGACTGCTCCAAAATAGAGCTACTCACCAAGCTTTTTTTCGCTTGAACTTCTGCTGTCTTCGTTTGCGTTATGCGTTCTAAAATATTCATAATTCAGCACTGAGCGCTTGTAATTTTTTTAATGTATTTAGGGCCTTTTTTTCCATAAGCGATTGTTCTGCTTTTTCATAGGCTTCATTTAGGCTACAATGATCTGCTGTGGCGATTGCGATTGCGGCATTGGCACAAACCACTTGATTTTGAGCCTCACTTCCATTTCCGTTGAGAATAGCCGTGAATATCTCAGCAGAATCTTCTACCGTTTCGCCTCCTACAATGGCTGTCGCGTCAATGGTATCTAATCCAAATGTTGAAGGGTGTATGATGGATTCACGCTCAGGAGTGATGACTTTTGTACCTCCGGTTAATGATATTTCATCGTATCCGTCTAGGGCATGAACAATGGCATAAGACTTATCCGTATTCTGATAGAGATAACCGTATTTTCGAGCCAGTTCTAAATTGAAAACCCCCACCATTTGATTTTTTGGAAAAGCAGGATTAACCATGGGCCCAAGCATATTAAAAAAGGTTTTAACTCCGAGGTCTTTACGTATTGGCGCCACGTTTTTCATGGCGGGATGAAACAAAGGAGCATGTAACACACAAATACCAGCTTCATCCACACATTTCTTTAAAAAATCTCCATCATTACTAAAGGCCACACCCAGGGATTCTAGAACATTACTGCTTCCACATTTTGAACTCACTCCATAATTTCCGTGTTTGCTCACTTGAACTCCAGCTCCAGCGGTTACAAAAGAGGCCAATGTTGAAATATTGAAGGTGTCTTTTCCGTCACCCCCAGTACCACAAAGGTCAATAAGGTTGTAATCTTCAAGGGGTACTGAAACGCACAGTTCTAACAGTGCATCTCTAAACCCTTCGAGTTCTTGAACATCAATACTGCGCATCATATACACGGTCATAAAGGCCGCAACTTGATGCGAATTATAGGTACCTGAAGCAATGTTGATCAGTATCGACCTGGCTTGCTCCTTGGTCAACGACTCGTGATTAATAAGTTGATTTAATACTTCTTTCATATTGATAACCAGTTAGATAACATTTTTTTACCCGTTGGAGTGAGAACAGATTCTGGATGAAACTGTACCCCAACAATATTTAAGGTTTTGTGACGAAATGCCATTACGTAATCCAAATCATCCACCGCAGTGATTTCCAATTCTGAGATAGAATCCGGATCTACTACCCAAGAGTGATACCTTCCGACTTGAATGCGATCGTCTAATCCTTGAAAAAGGCCTTTTTTTTCTTTTAAGGTTATGGATGACGCAATGCCGTGATACACTTGAGTTAAATTGATGAGCTGCCCTCCAAATACCTCGGCAATGGCTTGGTGACCTAAACAAACACCCATGATAGATTTAGATGATTTGTAATGCGATATCACTTCCTTGAGCAATCCCGCCTCATCAGGTATACCAGGTCCGGGAGAAAGCAGAATTTTATCGAAATCTTCGAGATCTTCAATTTTAAATTTGTCATTTCTAAAGACGGTAACCTCGCAATTGAGCTCATTTAAATAATGGACTAAATTGTAAGCGAAACTATCGTAATTGTCTATAAGAACTACCTTGGTCTTCATGCCCTGCTTATAAGTTTTCTGCGATTTCTAAAGCCTTGTTGAGGGCTCCTAATTTATTGTACGTTTCTTGGAGTTCTGAGGAAGAATCAGAGGCCGCTACAATTCCCGCTCCGGCTTGATAATGCAATTGTTGTTGGTGACTTAAAAAGGTTCGAATCATTATGGCATGATTGAAATTCCCTTTAAAGTCCATAAATCCGATTGCACCACCGTAATACCCTCTTGGAGTTGATTCGTATTTATTGATGAGGGTCATCGCCATGTGCTTTGGTGCACCACTGAGCGTTCCTGCGGGAAATGTATCTGCCACAATCTTTAAACTCGATGTTCCGGATTTAATTTTACCGATAACCTTTGACACCAAGTGAATCACATGTGAGAAGTATTGAACTTCTCTATACGTTTTGACTTCAACGGCATGGCCATTTCGACTTAAATCATTTCGAGCTAAATCGACAAGCATCACATGCTCAGCATTCTCTTTTTCATCTTCGGCCAATTCTTTGGCGAGTTCAGCATCTTTTTCATCGTTACCGGTTCTTTTGTAGGTTCCTGCTATGGGATGAATTTCAGCTTGGTCGTCTTTTATGATGATCTGAGCCTCTGGTGAGGATCCAAATATTTTAAAATTTCCGTAATCAAAATAAAACAAATAGGGGGAGGGATTAATCGATCTTAGCGCACGATACACATTGAATTCGTCTCCTCTAAATTGCTGTGAGAACCTGCGTGACAAAACCAATTGAAAAACATCTCCTCTTTTACAGTGTTCTTTAGCTTTGTCCACAAGATTTTTAAACGCTTCATCTGAGGTTGATGTAGTGTTTTGACCCACATTGTGATACTTGTATTGACCTTGAATTCCTGAATTTATAATTTGTTCTATTTCATCTAATCGATGCTCCTCATCGAGATTGTGTGAAAAGAGGTAGGCCTCGTTTTTAAAATGATCAATTGCTATGATATACCTGTAAACAGCATAGTAGATATCAGGTATTTCAGAGGAATGTACATCAACGTTAATGTCTTCAAAATAGCGAACAGCGTCGTAATTCATGTATCCAAAAAGGCCGTTGTAAATAAATTTAAAGTCCAATTCATCTGTTTCGAATTGTGCCTTAAATTCATCAAGCTTAGTCAGGGCATCGCTACGATGCGAAATGGAATGAACATCAGTCTCACCTGCAGGATAACTAATTTGAATTTCTTCGTTGCTCACACTGAATTGAGCAATGGGATCAAAGCAGATGTATGAGAAGCTATTGTCATTGGCATGGTAATCGCTACTTTCCAATAGAATAGCATTGTGAAACTTATCCCTCAACCTTAAATAGATACTTACCGGAGTCAGGGTATCTGATATGATTTTCTTATAGTTAGTCTTTAATTTATACATAAGCCGCTGTTTTAAGAACTAAAAAAGGCTTGTCGTGATGACAAGCCTTTTTTAGATAAATGGTAAGACATGATCACGACACTACTGTGCACTGATCCACCACCAAGTATTTTTAAAATTTTTCATAATTGATGCTAATATAAAGACATATTAATTGAAGTACAAATACTTTTCGGTATTCATTTATACAATAGATTCAATTAACTCCTCTTCACTCAATCGAACTTTTGCCAGATGTTGCGTTCCGTCGTTTTCACTTCTATAGCCGAGTGCAAGACAGACAGTTGGTTTCCACAAGGTAGTATCAATTTCTAGAATTTCGGCAAAGCGCTGTTCATCAAAACCTTCAATGGCTGAGCTGTCGATGCGCAGGTCAGAGGCTGCCTGTAAACCGTAGGATAGTGCGATGTACATCTGTTTGTCACACCATGCTGCTTGTTGGCTTAAAGGCCATTTTGTAAGCGCCTGTGTCACATGCTTTTTATAGGTTTCAACCTCTTCTTGATTTGGATTTCTGGCAGCTATTAAGTTGTTGAAATAGCGATCAATCACCAAGGGATGCACTGCTGAAGCATGTGCAAAAACTAACAAGTCAGAGGCATCTGTTATTTGACCTTGATTGTAGGCCGCTGTTTTTAATTTTGCCCTTACTTCATCTCCCTTTACGTGAATTAATTTAAAGGGTTGAAGTCCGTAAGAGGTAGGAGCGAGATTTATGGCTTTAAAGATGACTTCTAAATCTTCAGCTTCTATGCGTTTAGAGTCGTCGTATTTTTTTACCGCGTACCGCCAGGTGCGAGAAGCGAGAATATCACTTTTCATAGTCTTTTTTTGTCAAAGATAGTACATATTAAAAGTGGATTGTATTTTTGACTATGCGAAGTTTTTCAGTCGTTCTAATAGGGTTGATTCTCATGATCTCGTGTAAGAGTGAACCCCAAACCCTAAAGGTTATTTCACTGGAGGAGTTTCAGTCTGTTATGGAAGAGGCTCGTCAAAGTGACGATCTAACAGTCTATAATTTTTGGGCGACGTGGTGCGCACCCTGTGTTGCAGAAATGCCAATAATCGCAGAATTTACGCGAATCCATGGTCAGCAGTTGATATTTGTAAATGTGGATCGTCAAAATTTATGGCTGAGTCGCGTTCCGCAAATGCTTAAAAAGTTAAATCTTCAAGAAGAGGTATACTTATTAGATAAACCAAAATTGAATAATTGGTATCAGATGATTGATGAAAACTGGGGAGCAGGCTTGCCAGTCACTCTTTTTGTGGGGCAGGGGCAAAGCGTATTGTATCAAGGCCCTCTAGAAGAGAAAGATTTAAAAGAAATAACAGGTAAATTCAATAAGGACTATTAATTTTGAAAAAAAATAAAATGTCAGATTTAATTCAAGAAAAATGGGTCGCACAACTGTCAGAAGACGATAATGCTGTTGTTGTCGATGTGCGCACTGCACAAGAACGCGCCGATGGTTTTGTCGCCAATTCGATTCATATGGATATCTATCAACCTCAAGAATTTATGAAGTCTTTGGAAGGTCTGGATAAGTCAAAGAATTATTATATCTATTGTCGTTCTGGAAATCGATCAGGCCAAGCCTGCGCCGTATTTAATCAAAGTGGGGTTCAAAACACCTACAATTTAATTGGCGGAATGATGGAGTGGAATGGCGAATTAGTGTATTCATGAATGTCAATTCAAAATTGTATCACCTGATACATTTTGCACAGCGAAGAGGTTTTGAGGTTTGTCAAAGAATTGCGGAGCGCTGGGGTATTCGAGCGCGTGTGGTTCGACTGAGTTTTATTTATTTGACTTTTGTCACTCTTGGATTTGGTTTTGCACTCTATCTTTTCTTCGCTTTTTGGATTAAAATAAAAGACATGGTGTACACCAAAAGAAACTCTGTGTTCGATTTATAATTTGTCTTTTCACTGTTTGTTTTACGCATTAAAACCGCTTTATTTCACTAAAAAAGTAATGTGATAAGGATGTGCCTCTAGCAATAATTTGTTACTTTGGGCTCTTGTTACAAAAAACACCTAATTATGAAAAAACTATTGAGCTTCTTATTCTTTGTCAGCATGAGCTTAAGTGCAGTTGCACAAGAAGAAGGCTTAGATCAAAAAATCGATCAAGCGTTTAAACCCGTCTCAGACTTTTTTAATACCGTAATCTTTTTTCCAGTATTTGGAACTCCTTTCGTACTTATTCTACTTGTAGGTAGTGCGTTGTTTTTTACGATTTATTTTGGGTTTCCCAATATCAGACATTTCGGAACTGCTATTAATGTTGTTCGCGGAAAATACGATGAACTAGAGGGTCAAGGGGGTGCGCATGCTTCTGAAGTTCATGAGGTAGATGGAGATCTTCCTGATACGATTAAAGATGAGAGTCAAGAGGGTGAGGTAAGTCATTTTCAGGCCCTTGCCACTGCTGTTTCTGGAACTGTGGGTAATGGAAATATCGCAGGGGTAGCTTTGGCAATTGCCCTTGGAGGTCCAGGTGCAACATTTTGGATGATTGTGTGTGGATTATTAGGAATGTCAACCAAATTCGTAGAATGTACCCTTGGTGTTCAATATAGAGATATAGATGAAAATGGAGTGGTCTTTGGTGGTCCCATGTATTACATTAAAAAAGGTTTAGCCAAAAAAGGATTTGTTAATTTGGGTAAAGTAGCTGCGGCACTTTTTGCCTTCTTTTGTATCGGAGGATCCTTTGGTGGAGGAAATGCTGCTCAATCGAATCAAGCTACTATAGTGTTAAAGGAGCTTCTAGGATTAGAAAGTACGATTGCAGGTACCATGATTGGAGTCGTTTTAGCCGTCTTAGTTGGAATTATCATTATTGGTGGGATTAAGCGTATTGCTTCTGTTACCGAAAAGGTCGTTCCTTTCATGGCGGTTCTATATATCGCTGCTTGTTTGTATATCATCTTGAGCAACTTTGCCTTAATTGATGATGCTGTAGGTACCATTTTTAGAGAGGCATTTAACCCAAGGGCTGCTGGAGTAGGTGGAGTTATAGGAGTACTGCTTATCGGATTTAGAAGAGCTGCCTTTTCTAATGAAGCTGGGGCTGGATCAGCATCTATAGCACACTCTGCAGTAAAAACAAAACATTCGGCTTCTGAAGGTCTAGTTGCACTTCTAGAGCCATTTATCGACACTGTTGTCATTTGTTCAATGACCGCTTTAGTTATTGTCATTTTCAATATGGGTGGATATTTTGAATACGGAGGAGTTAACGGCGTGGTTATGATTGACGGAATGCCATATGAAGGCGCTGGAATTACTAGTAGAGCTTTCGCGAATTACATTCCGTATTCTAATATCTTTTTAACAATAGCTGTAGTATTATTCGCGGTATCTACCATGATTTCTTGGTCTTATTACGGATTGCAATCTTGGAAATTTTTATTCGGTAGAGGAAAGCGAACAGATCTTACTTACAAGATGTTATTTTTAGTATTTATTGTGATTGGAGCCGCCGCAAGTATGGACAGTATTTGGGCATTCTCTGACGCAATGATTTTTGCGATGGTATTTCCGAATATGGTAGGATTGTACTTCTTATTCCCTGAAGTAAAGGCATTATTAGGTAACTACCTAAAAGCGATTAAGGGATAGCGCAAAACCGTTAATGAAATATAAAGTCCCCTTTCGTTTTAATTCACAAGAGCGAAAGGGAATTTTTTTGTTGCTGCTGGTTTTATTCTTTTTGTTTTATGTGAAAGTTGAAGTAGTTAAGATCTTGGCGCTCACTCAAGCGCGTTTCACTATTCAAGTACTGCAATTCAATTCGCAGTCTAAAACCACTCAAAAACATCCAAAAACGTCAAATTTTCCCACAGCAAGTAAACAGACTCAAGTGGAACCTCAGCCTTCTAAAACAATAAAATCAGTGTTGCGTTTGGGTGAAATTAACAGCGCAGACACTTCGCAATTAAAACAAATTCACGGAATAGGTTCTGTTTATTCAAATAGAATCGTGAAATTTAGAAAAAGACTTGGAGGCTTTGTTGATGTGGAACAGCTGGGCGCAGTTTACGGTTTAAGCGAAAATTTGGTGGATAGTATAAAGAAGTATTTTACATTAGATGCATCGAAAGCAAAAAAGATTAAACTCAGAGATGCGAATGCTTATGATTTGAGACGATATCCATTTTTGAGTGAAAAGCTTATTGAGGAGTATGTGTTATTTAGGACGAAAAGCGGTTTGAATTCGCCGGACAGTTTGACTAACTTTTTTAAAAAAAGATTAAACAAATATGATTTTTATCTTCTATATTTGTATACAAAGCCAGAGTAATGATTACAGAAATAAAGGGAGTTATGAATTTTGATTATTCAGAAACTCAGCGATTAGTCGGAGAGTCTGCAAAGCAATTTGCACTTCAATACATTGCCCCTAATGTGAGAGATTGGGATGAGACCCAGTACTTCCCTAAAGAGGTGTTGCACAAAGCAGGTGAATACGGTTTTATGGGTATCATTATTCCTGAAATGTATGGCGGTGCAGGTCTGTCTTATCACGAATACATAACGGTTATAGAAGAGATTACAAAAATAGACCCATCCATTGGTCTATCTATAGCAGCACATAATTCACTTTGTACAAATCACATTTACGAATTCGGAAACGAAGAACAAAGGCAGCGTTGGTTACCAAAATTGGCTTCTGGTGAGTGGATTGGTGCTTGGGGGATAACAGAGCACAACACAGGTAGTGATGCAGGAGGAATGGCTACTACAGCTGTTCAGGATGGTGATCACTGGATTCTGAATGGAGCAAAAAATTTCATCACCCATGGAAAAAGTGGAGAAGTAGCTGTGGTTATTGCTAGGACAGGCGAAAAGGGTGATTCTCACGGAATGACCGCATTTGTGGTTGAAAGAGGTACTCCAGGATTTACCCATGGCAAGAAAGAAGATAAATTGGGTATGCGCGCTTCTGAGACGGCAGAAATGATTTTTGAGAACTGCCTTATACCTCAGGAAAATGTTTTAGGCGAAGTAGGTGATGGATTCATTCAATCCATGAAAATTCTAGATGGTGGAAGAATTTCGATAGGAGCATTGGCCTTAGGAATCTCGAAAGGTGCCTATGAAGCGTCTCTTAAATATGCAAAAGAGCGAACACAATTTGGTAAGCCTATTTCGGCCTTCCAAGGCGTATCTTTTAAACTGGCAGATATGTGTGTAGAAATTGAGGCCGCCGAATTGTTGTTACACAAGGCTGCTTTTTTGAAAAACGAAAAACGAAAAATGACCTTGAATTCTGCAATCTGTAAATTATATGCTTCAGACAGTTGTGTCAAAATAGCTAATGATGCCATTCAGATTCACGGAGGATATGGTTACCTCAAAGACTTCCCGGTAGAAAAATTCTACAGAGACGCTAAACTCTGCACTATAGGAGAAGGAACTTCAGAAATCCAAAAAGTGGTGATCTCAAAAAATATTTTAAAATAGCTGGCATAAGTATAATTTAGTTTTATATTTGCAGCCTAATACTAAAGAAAGGAGGTGCTTTAATGTTAATAATTCCAGTAAAAGACGGTGAAAATATAGATAGAGCTCTTAAGAGATACAAGCGCAAGTTCGATAGAACAGGCACTATGCGTCAATTAAGAGGTAGACAGCAGTTTACCAAGCCTTCAGTGCGTAGAAGAGCAGAAATTCAGAAAGCGCAGTATATTCAAACATTAAGAGATCAAGAACAAATTTAAACTTGTCTTTGAACTAGATATAGAATCCCAAGCTTAAAAACTTGGGATTTTTTTATTTTAGTATTTCATTAAAAGAGGCTATTGGAAACTAGAAATCAAACTTTTCTCACTCAATATTTCGAATTTTTAAGTGTACAGAAGAATCTGTCGGTTCATACCATCAAGGCCTATCAAAGTGATTTACTCAGTTGTTTGCATATTCTCGAACAGGAAGGAGTTTCATTCGACAGCATCAATACATTGAGCTATAGTGAATTGAGAATTTGGCTGATTCACTTAATGCAGCAGGAATTGAGTCATAGTAGCATCAATCGAAAAACGGCTGCACTCAATTCATATTTCAGATTTGCATTAAACAAAGGTTGGATTTCAAAGAATCCCATGGAAAATCACAAGTCTTTAAAGTTTGAAAAAAAAGCAATGCTCCCGTTTTCCAAAGAGGAAATTAATGCGCTGTTCAATATAGCAATTGACGAAAGTAATTATGAAGAGTTAAGGAATGTAACCATCTTAGAATTGTTCTATGCCACAGGAATTCGAAAATCAGAATTGATACACCTCAAGCTCAGTGATGTCGATGTGGACTCTAGAACTATTAAAGTGTTGGGTAAACGCAATAAAGAACGCTTTATTCCACTCATTGAACACACATCCAGTCGAATAGCCAATTATTTAAGTCTAAGAAATCATCTTTTTGAAAGTTCTTCAGGTTCTTTTCTGTTCCTGACTGCTAAGGGTCAAAAAATGTATCCTAATCTTGTAAATCGCAGCGTAAATGCTTATCTTAAAAGAGTATCAGTAAAGACTAAGAAAAGCCCTCATGTATTGAGGCACACTTTTGCGACGCATCTTTTACAAAATGGAGCAGACATAAATTCTGTTAAGGAGCTGTTAGGTCATAGTTCGCTGGCCGCAACGCAGATTTATACACACGCAGATATCGAGCTCCTCAAGGAAGTTCACAAAAATGCGCACCCAAGGGGCGAAAAAGAGTAATGCTGATCGCATGTATAACCTTAAATGCTACAGTCTATGAATGTCAATATTCAAACCAGAAATTTTAATGCCAAAGGAGAACTTATTGATTTTAGCAACAAGCGCTTAGAGAAACTTTCAAAGTTTCATGATGGTATCGTGAAAGTTGAACTAGTAATGAAAATTGAAAACAGTTCTGAAAAGGAGAATAAATTTGCTGAAATCGATGTTAGAATACCAGGAGAACAAATCGTTGTTAAAAAGCAATGCAAATCATTCGAAGAGGCTATTGATAATGCCTCTGATACAGTTGAAAGACTACTGATCAAGCACAAAGAGAAAGCCAAATCTATGGCGTGATTTTTTCTCTTAAAAATGTTTCATTTAAAAAAAACTTTTCTCTACATTTGCAGTCCGTTAGAAATAGCGGACTTTTTTTGTGAAAGAAGTCGAGATTTTGCCGGTGTAGCTCAGCTGGCTAGAGCAGCTGATTTGTAATCAGCAGGTCGTGGGTTCGAGTCCCTCCACCGGCTCCAATATGTGGAGGAAGTCTAGGCAAAAAAAACGTTTTGAGGGGAGATACTCAAGCGGCCAACGAGGACAGACTGTAAATCTGTTGGTTTTTACCTTCGCAGGTTCGAATCCTGCTCTCCCCACAAATGAAGTTGAAATATTGAAATTAAAAGCGGGAGTAGCTCAGTTGGTAGAGCGTCAGCCTTCCAAGCTGAATGTCGCCGGTTCGAACCCGGTCTCCCGCTCTAAAGTCTTTTCCTGCTGGTCAGGAAGCTAAACACTTTACGCCGGTGTAGCTCAGGGGTAGAGCGTTTCCTTGGTAAGGAAGAGGTCACGGGTTCAAATCCCGTCATTGGCTCAATGCGAGAATAGAATATGAGGTAGGAGCTTTTTTTTAAAATTGATTAAAAATTGTACACTAATATAAACTAAGATTAAATTCATTAAAAATGGCAAAGGAAACTTTTGATCGTTCCAAACCCCACTTAAACATTGGTACTATTGGACACGTAGATCACGGTAAAACCACTCTTACTGCAGCTATCACAACTGTTTTAGCTAACGCAGGTCTTTCTGAATTGAGAAGTTTTGATTCAATTGATAACGCTCCTGAAGAGAAAGAACGTGGAATCACAATTAATACTTCGCACGTAGAATACCAAACTGAAAATCGTCACTATGCGCACGTTGACTGTCCTGGTCACGCGGATTACGTGAAGAACATGGTAACTGGTGCGGCTCAAATGGATGGTGCTATTCTTGTTGTTGCTGCAACAGATGGACCAATGCCACAAACTAGAGAGCACATACTTTTAGGAAGACAGGTTGGTATTCCTAGAATCGTTGTTTTCTTGAACAAAGTAGATATGGTAGATGATGAAGAGTTATTAGAACTTGTTGAAATGGAAGTTCGTGAACTTTTATCTTTCTACGAGTATGACGGTGACGAAGGACCTGTAGTAGCAGGATCTGCACTTGGAGCTCTTAACGGTGAGCAAAAATGGGTTGATACAGTTATGGAGCTTATGGCTGCAGTTGATAGCTGGATTGAACTTCCTGCTCGTGATGTAGATAAAGATTTCTTAATGCCTATCGAGGATGTTTTCACTATTACTGGTAGAGGTACAGTGGCAACAGGTAGAATTGAGACAGGAGTTTCTAACACTGGAGACGCTGTTGATATCATCGGTATGGGTGCTGAAAAATTATCTTCAACAATTACTGGGGTTGAGATGTTCCGTAAAATCCTTGACAGAGGTGAAGCTGGTGATAACGTTGGTATCCTTCTAAGAGGTATTGAAAAGTCAGACATCAAAAGAGGAATGGTTATTTGTAAGCCAGGATCTGTAACTCCACACGCTAAGTTCAAAGCTGAGGTGTATATCTTGAAAAAAGAAGAAGGTGGTAGACACACTCCATTCCACAATAACTATCGTCCACAGTTCTATGTAAGAACAACTGACGTTACTGGTAACATCAACTTGCCTGATGGCGTAGAGATGGTTATGCCAGGAGATAACTTGACAATCACTGTTGATTTGATCCAGCCGATTGCATTAAACGTAGGTTTACGTTTTGCGATTCGTGAAGGAGGTCGTACAGTTGGTGCTGGTCAGGTAACTGAGATTTTAGACTAATCTTATAAGTAATAGTAATTGTCAAAGGGTTACTGTGGGTGTTATCTCGCAGAAACCTTTTGGCGTATTACAAACGGGTGTAGCTCAGTTGGTAGAGCACTGGTCTCCAAAACCAGGTGTCGGGAGTTCGAGTCTCTCCTCCCGTGCAAAGTGGAATGAATATTAAAAAACACTGAAATTATGTTAACATATATCAAAGAATCGATAGCCGAACTCAAAGAAAACGTGACTTGGCTTAGTCGTGATAAAGCGTATAACTACATGGTTATGGTCGCTGTGTTTTCAATTGTTTTTGCTCTTTTAACCTGGGGTATTGACACAGTGTTTAGTCGATTAGTACGTCTGTACTTTGAACAATTAGGGTAACCCTTTAAATGACCAAATTAGGTATGTCAGATAGCTTAGAGAAAAAGTGGTATGTGGTAAGGGCTGTTAGTGGTCAAGAGAACAAAATCAAAAGTTATATCGAAACTGAAGTAGAACGACAAGGTTTCGGTAATTACCTAGAGGATGTTTTAGTTCCGACCGAAAAGGTTGTTCAAATTCGAAATGGTAAAAAAATAAATAAGGAACGCACATATTTTCCTGGTTATATCATGATCAAAGCCAATTTAGGTGGAGAAATGGTGCACATTATTAGATCCATTACCAATGTGATTGGATTTTTAGGTGAAACCAAAGGTGGTGATCCTGTGCCTTTGAGAAAGACAGAAGTAAATAGAATGCTAGGAAAAGTTGACGAACTAGCAACTGCTGAAGACAGCGTAAATATCCCTTACGTCTTAGGTGAGACGGTGAAGGTTATTGACGGTCCTTTTAATGGATTTAACGGCAGTGTAGAAAAGATTAATGAAGAAAAGCGCAAGCTAGAGGTAATGGTGAAAATATTTGGTAGAAAGACACCTCTTGAGTTGAGCTATATGCAAGTAGAGAAAATTTAAATGTTACATAAATCGCCGAATGTATAGCTTCCAATTATACAGACGGTCAATTTAATTTTTAATCATGGCAAAAGAAGTAGATAAGGTTGTAAAACTACAAGTTAGGGGAGGTGCTGCGAACCCATCGCCACCGGTTGGACCCGCCTTAGGTGCTGCGGGAGTCAATATCATGGAGTTCTGTAAGCAGTTCAATGCGAGAACTCAAGATAAACAGGGAAAAGTATTACCTGTTGTGATAACCGTATACAAAGACAAGTCTTTTGAATTCGTTGTAAAGACACCACCGGCGGCCGTACAATTGTTGGAAGCAGCAAAATTGAAAAAAGGTTCAGGAGAACCAAACCGTGTGAAAGTTGGATCGGTAAGTTGGGATCAAGTAAAAGTTATCGCCGAAGATAAAATGGTCGATTTAAACGCTTTTACAGTTGGTTCAGCAATGAACATGATAGCAGGTACTGCTCGTTCTATGGGACTGAAAGTAACAGGAACTAAGCCAGCGGACGCTTAATAAAATTAATAGCAATGGGAAAATTGACAAAAAATCAAAAGGCAGTTAGCGCTAAAATCGATAGAAACAAATTGTATTCAATTGATGAAGCTGCTCAACTGATTAAAGCAGTGACAACGGCAAAGTTCGACGCTTCTGTAGATATTGCTGTTAGATTAGGAGTTGATCCTAGAAAAGCGAATCAAATGGTAAGAGGGGTGGTTACACTTCCTCATGGAACAGGTAAAGATGTTAAAGTTTTAGCATTGGTTACTCCTGATAAAGAAGCAGAGGCTAAAGAAGCTGGTGCTGATTTTGTTGGACTTGACGAGTACCTGGATAAAATTAAATCAGGTTGGACTGATGTAGATGTTATTATTACAATGCCAAGTGTAATGGGAAAATTAGGTCCTCTAGGTAGAGTTTTAGGACCAAGAGGTTTAATGCCTAACCCAAAGACAGGTACCGTAACAATGGACATTGCAAAAGCAGTTTCAGAAGTAAAAGCCGGAAAAATTGATTTCAAGGTAGACAAAGCTGGAATTGTTCATGCGGCAATAGGTAAAGTTTCATTCTCGGCAGATAAGATCGCTGGCAACGCCAAGGAACTTATCGAAACCTTAGTGAAGATGAAGCCTGCAGCAGCAAAAGGAGTCTATATGAAGAGCATCTATATGTCTTCAACTATGAGTCCTAGTGTTCAACTCGATACTAAAGTAAGTTAAAAACCCTTTAAACATTAATAACAATGACTAGGGAAGAAAAAGCACAAGTAGTAGAGAATTTAACCGCTGTTTTAGAGGGGACCTCTACTGTGTATATCACTGATATCTCTGGATTAGATGCCGGGACTACAGCTGATTTAAGACGCGCTTGCTTCAAAGCAAACGTGAAAATGTCAGTTGTAAAAAACACCTTGCTTGAGAAAGCAATGGAGGCTTCTGATAAAGACTTCGGTGAGTTGACTACAATCCTTAAAGGAAATTCTTCAATGATGATTTCTGATACTGGAAATGCACCTGCGAAGTTGATCAAGGATTTTAGAAAAAAAGCAGATAGGCCAATTTTAAAAGGAGCTTTCATTGAAGAGGCGATTTACATTGGAGATGAAAATTTAGAAGCGCTAGTTAGCATTAAGTCTAAAGAAGAGTTAATCTCTGACGTTATTGCGTTGCTTCAGTCTCCAGCGAAAAACGTTGTTTCAGGATTGAAATCTGGAGGTAGTAAGCTTTCAGGAATTTTAAAAACCTTATCTGAAAAATAATTTGTACGCACTCAATACATTATAATTAAAATTTATTAAACGATAGAAAAATGGCAGATTTAAAAGATTTTGCAGAACAATTAGTTAATCTTACAGTAAAAGAAGTAAATGAATTAGCTGATATTTTAAAAGAAGAATACGGAATTGAGCCTGCAGCTGCAGCCGTTGCTGTTGCTGGTGGTGGTGCCGCAGCTGGTGGTGGAGAAGCCGCTGAAGAAAAATCAGAGTTCGACGTTATTCTTAAAGCGGCAGGAGGTTCAAAACTTGCTGTAGTTAAATTAGTAAAAGAACTTACTGGACTTGGTCTTAAAGAAGCAAAAGGAATTGTTGATAGTGCACCTGCACCTGTTAAAGAAGGAGTTTCAAAAGACGAAGCAGAAGGAATCAAAAATTCTTTAGAAGAAGCTGGAGCTGAAGTTGAGCTTAAGTAATCTCTTCTAAATATTATTACGGGTTTAAAGGTCTTTCCGATATGAATTTCGGTAAGACCTTGCCCCGTTTATACACCTAGGTGTTTTTTTTCGGTAGAATACTACCGGTATTTTTCTAAATAATGACCATTTAAAAAGTCCGCTAAATGATTACAAATCAAATTGAAAGACTAAATTTTGCTACTTCAAAGCACACCCCCGATTATCCAGACTTGTTGGACATACAAGTAAAATCCTTTCAAGATTTTTTCCAGTTAGAAACTAAATCGGACGAAAGAGGAAATGAAGGTTTATACAATACTTTCATGGAAAACTTTCCAATCACTGATACCAGAAATCAATTCGTTTTAGAGTTTTTGGATTACTTTATAGATCCGCCTAGATATACAATTCAAGAATGTATAGAAAGAGGTCTGACCTACAGTGTTCCTTTGAAAGCGAGATTGAAACTGTATTGTACAGATCCAGAACACGAAGATTTTGAGACCATTGTACAGGATGTTTATTTGGGTACTATGCCTTATATGACTCCGTCAGGAACATTTGTAATCAATGGAGCAGAGCGTGTAGTTGTTTCTCAGTTACACCGTTCACCCGGGGTCTTTTTTGGTCAGTCATTTCACGCTAACGGAACCAAACTGTATTCGGCAAGAGTTATTCCTTTCAAAGGGTCTTGGATTGAATTTGCAACCGATATCAATGGTGTGATGTACGCATACATCGATCGTAAGAAGAAATTGCCTGTAACCACGCTCTTTAGAGCAATTGGTTATGAGAGAGACAAAGATATTCTTGAAATTTTTGATCTCTCAGAAGAGGTTAAGGTATCTAAATCTGGACTTAAAAAAGTGTTAGGACGAAAACTAGCGGCTAGAGTCTTAAATACTTGGCATGAGGATTTCGTTGATGAAGATACTGGTGAAGTAGTATCCATTGAGCGAAACGAGATTATTCTTGACAGAGATACAGTTCTTGAAAAAGAACACATTGAAGAAATCATCGAGGCAGATGTAAAATCAATCTTATTGCACAAAGAGAATAATACGCAATCTGAATACGCGATTATTCATAATACACTGCAAAAAGATCCAACAAATACAGAGAAAGAGGCGGTTGAACACATATACCGTCAACTGAGAAATGCAGAACCACCAGACGAAGAAACGGCTCGTGGAATCATCGACAAACTCTTTTTCTCTGATCAGCGCTACAACTTAGGTGAGGTAGGACGCTATAGAATGAACAAAAAATTAGGTCTAGATATCGGAATGGACAAGCAAGTACTGACCAAAGAAGATATCATAACCATTATTAAATACTTAATTGAGTTGATCAATTCGAAAGAAGAGATCGATGATATTGATCACTTATCGAATAGAAGGGTAAGAACAGTAGGAGAGCAGCTCTCTCAGCAATTTGGTGTTGGATTGGCGCGTATGGCCAGAACCATTAGAGAGCGAATGAATGTTCGTGATAATGAAGTTTTTACGCCAATCGATTTGATTAATGCAAAGACACTCTCATCTGTGATTAATTCATTTTTTGGGACAAATCAATTGTCTCAATTTATGGATCAAACCAATCCACTAGCAGAAATAACGCACAAAAGACGTTTATCTGCCCTAGGTCCTGGTGGTCTCTCTCGTGAGCGTGCAGGTTTCGAGGTTCGAGACGTACACTATACGCATTACGGTAGATTGTGTCCAATTGAAACGCCAGAAGGTCCGAACATTGGATTAATTTCTTCTTTATCTGTTTTCTCTAAGGTCAACAGCATGGGATTCCTTGAGACTCCATACCGCAAAGTTGAAAAAGGAGTGGTAGACACTAAGAACTTCACGTACATGAGTGCTGAAGAAGAAGAGGGAATGAAGATTGCTCAGGCGAATATTCCACTCGATGCAAAAGGTAAGATTACTGAAGACAAAGTAATTGCAAGACTCGAGGGTGATTTCCCATTAGCGAGTCCTGAAGAAATTAACTATACCGATGTCGCACCGAATCAAATTGCCTCAGTTTCAGCATCTCTTATTCCATTTTTAGAGCACGATGATGCGAACCGAGCCTTGATGGGATCTAACATGATGCGTCAAGCTGTGCCACTAATGCGAACTGATTCGCCAATTGTAGGTACGGGATTAGAGAAACAAGTTGCAAAAGATTCTAGAGTTTTAATCAATGCTGAAGATTCAGGAATCGTTGATTATGTTGATGCAGAGCGAATTGTAATTCAATACCAGCGCACAGACGAGGAGAAGCTTGTCAGTTTCGACGACGATAAAAAAGTGTATGACCTGATTAAATTCAGAAAAACCAACCAGGGTACTTCGATCAACCTTAAGCCAATTGTTCAAAAAGGCGATAAGGTGACTAAAGGTCAGGTACTTTGTCAGGGATACGCAACAGAAAACGGAGAGTTAGCCTTAGGTAGAAACCTTAAGGTGGCTTTCATGCCTTGGAAGGGATACAACTTCGAGGATGCGATTGTGATTTCTGAAAAGGTCGTTCGTGAAGACTTGTTTACTTCAATTCACGTGGATGAATATTCACTTGAAGTAAGAGACACTAAATTAGGTGCAGAGGAATTGACCAATGACATTCCTAATGTTTCTGAAGAAGCTACTCGCGAATTAGATGAGAATGGTATGATTCGAATCGGGGCAGAAGTAAAACCTGGTGACATTCTTATCGGTAAGATTACTCCAAAAGGAGAATCAGATCCTACACCTGAGGAAAAACTCTTAAGAGCTATTTTCGGTGACAAAGCTGGAGATGTAAAAGATGCTTCTTTAAAAGCTTCACCATCTCTAAGAGGAGTTGTGATCGACAAGAAATTATTTTCGAGATCGATTAAAGACAAGAGAAAGCGTTCTGAAGAAAAGCAGGCTATCGAGTCTTTAGAAATTGAATACGAAGTAAAATTCCAGAAGTTGAAAGATGTATTGGTTGAAAAACTAAATACACTAGTTAACGGAAAAACCTCTCAAGGTATCAGCAATGATCTTGGAGAAGAGGTTTTACCAAAAGGCAAGAAATTCAACCAAAAAATGCTTAACGCAGTGGATGATTTTGCTCACTTGGTAAGTAGTGCTTGGACAGCTGATGATAAAATCAATGCTATGGTCAACGACCTTCTTCACAATTACAAGATCAAGCTAAATGATATGCAGGGTAATTTGAGAAGAGATAAGTTTACCATTTCTGTTGGAGATGAACTGCCTGCGGGAATCATGAAACTTGCTAAAGTTTATATCGCTAAAAAGAGAAAACTTAAAGTTGGAGATAAAATGGCTGGTAGACACGGTAACAAAGGTATTGTTGCCCGAATAGTCCGTGAAGCTGACATGCCATTTTTAGAAGATGGAACACCAGTTGATATTGTTTTAAATCCACTAGGGGTACCTTCTCGAATGAACATCGGTCAGATTTATGAAACTGTATTAGGTTGGGCCGGTCAAAAATTAGGTGAAAAATATGCCACACCTATCTTTGATGGTGCTACTCTTGCACAAATCAATGAAATCACTGAAAAAGCAGGTGTTCCACAATACGGACACACCTACTTATACGACGGTGGTACAGGTGAGCGTTTTGATCAACCTGCTACAGTTGGTGTGATCTATATGTTGAAATTAGGACATATGGTTGACGACAAGATGCATGCGAGATCTATTGGACCTTACTCACTTATTACGCAGCAACCTTTAGGAGGTAAAGCGCAATTCGGTGGTCAGAGATTCGGAGAAATGGAAGTATGGGCGCTTGAAGCCTATGGTGCCTCTTCGACACTGAGAGAAATTTTAACAGTTAAATCAGATGATGTAATCGGTAGAGCGAAAACATACGAATCTATCGTGAAGGGAGAGACGATGCCAGAACCTGGTTTACCTGAATCATTTAACGTGCTCATGCATGAATTAAAAGGATTAGGATTAGATATTCGATTAGAAGAGTAAAATCCTAAAACAAAAAACATTAAAATCTACCTCGAAGTATTATGGCGAGAACTAAAGAAAACAACACACAAAAGAGATTTAATAAAATTTCAATCGGTTTAGCATCACCTGAGACCATTTTAGGTGAGTCTAGAGGAGAGGTGTTAAAACCTGAAACTATAAATTATCGTACACACAAGCCCGAAAGAGACGGTTTGTTTTGTGAGCGTATTTTTGGCCCTGTTAAAGATTATGAATGTGCCTGTGGTAAGTACAAGAGAATTAGATACCGCGGAATCGTTTGTGACAGATGTGGGGTTGAGGTTACCGAGAAAAAGGTAAGAAGAGATCGTGTAGGTCACATCAGCCTTGTCGTTCCAGTTGCTCACATCTGGTATTTCAGATCTTTACCAAACAAGATTGGTTACCTTCTTGGATTGCCTTCAAAGAAGCTCGATATGATTATTTATTACGAGCGCTATGTGGTAATTCAGCCTGGAGCTGCGCAAGGTCCAGAGGGAGAAGAAATCAAAAAAATGGATTTCTTAACCGAAGAAGAGTACCTGAATATTATGGATAGTCTTCCACAAGACAATCAATATTTAGAAGATTCTGATCCGAACAAGTTCATCGCTAAGATGGGTGCAGAGTGTTTGGTTGAATTGTTAAATAGGATTGATTTAGAGAGCTTATCATATGAGCTTCGTCATAAGGCGAATACTGAAACTTCAAAGCAGCGTAAGACTGAAGCCCTCAAGAGACTTCAAGTTGTTGAGGCTTTTAAAGACAGTCAAGAAAACCGTGAAAATCTTCCTGAGTGGATGATTTTAAAAGTTATACCAGTTATACCACCAGAGTTAAGACCATTGGTTCCTTTAGATGGTGGTAGATTCGCGACTTCTGATTTAAATGATCTTTACCGAAGAGTTATCATTAGAAATAACCGTTTGAAAAGATTGATGGAGATCAAAGCGCCAGAGGTTATTCTTAGAAATGAAAAGAGAATGTTACAAGAGTCTGTAGATTCTTTATTCGACAACACTAGAAAAGCCTCAGCTGTAAAAACAGAGTCAAACAGACCCTTGAAATCACTTTCTGACTCTTTAAAGGGTAAGCAAGGTCGTTTTCGTCAAAACCTACTAGGAAAGCGTGTTGATTATTCTGCACGTTCGGTAATCGTTGTAGGGCCTGAGATGAATTTATATGAATGTGGTCTTCCAAAAGACATGGCTGCTGAATTGTACAAGCCATTCGTTATTCGAAAACTCATTGAAAGAGGGGTCGTAAAGACGGTTAAGTCTGCCAAAAAAATCATAGATAAGAAAGAACCTATTGTATGGGATATTCTTGAAAATGTACTTAAAGGACATCCTATTTTACTCAACAGGGCTCCCACACTTCACCGTTTGGGAATTCAAGCCTTTCAGCCTAAACTTATAGAGGGTAAAGCGATTCGACTACACCCACTAGCGTGTACAGCATTTAACGCTGATTTCGATGGAGATCAAATGGCTGTGCATTTACCCTTAGGCCCTGAAGCGATTTTAGAAGCACAATTATTGATGTTGGCTTCTCAAAACATTTTAAACCCAGCTAACGGTTCTCCGATTACCGTTCCTTCACAGGATATGGTACTTGGTCTGTATTACATGACCAAAAAGAGAGTTGGAACGGCTGAAAAACCGGTCAAAGGAGAAGGTTTAACCTTCTACAGTGCAGAAGAAGTGAACATTGCTTTCAACGAGCAAAAAGTAAGTTTAAATGCCGGTATAAAGGTTAGAGCTAAAGATTTTAACGAAGAAGGAGAATTGGTATATCAGCTTATTGATACTACTGTTGGTAGAGTAATCTTCAACGAAGTAGTACCTGAAGAAGCCGGTTTTATCAACCAAGTATTGAATAAAAAAGCTTTGAGAAACATAATCGGATACGTATTGTCTGTTACAGATGTTCCTCGTACGGCAGCCTTCTTAGATAAAATAAAAAGCATGGGGTTTGATTTCGCCTTTAAAGGTGGTCTATCCTTTAGTTTAGGTGATATTATTATTCCACCAGAAAAGCAAGGTCTAATTGATGACGCTAACGGACAAGTTGACGGTATCATGATGAACTATAATATGGGTCTTATCACCAATAACGAGAGATACAATCAAGTTATTGATGTTTGGACATCTACCAACGCTATGCTTACCGAATTGGCCATGAAACGAATCAGTGAAGACCAACAGGGCTTCAACTCTGTGTACATGATGCTTGATTCTGGAGCTCGTGGTTCTAAGGAACAAATTAGACAGTTAACAGGAATGCGTGGTCTTATGGCTAAGCCAAAAAAGTCAACTGCTGGAGGTGGAGAAATCATTGAAAATCCAATTCTTTCAAACTTTAAAGAAGGATTATCTATTCTAGAATACTTCATTTCGACACACGGTGCTCGTAAAGGTCTTGCGGATACCGCCTTAAAAACAGCGGATGCGGGTTACCTAACGAGAAGACTTGTAGATGTCGCTCAAGATGTGATCATCAATATTGAAGATTGTGGAACATTAAGAGGACTCGAAGTAACTGCACTTCGCAAGAATGAAGAAATCGTAGAATCCTTATACGACAGAATCATTGGTAGAGTTTCTCTAAATGATGTGAGTAACCCTCAAACCGATGAGCTCATTGTCGAGGCTGGCGGACTTATTGTTGAGTCTGTAGCTAAAGCCATTGAGTCTGCAGGGATTGATATGGTCGAAGTAAGATCAGCACTAACCTGTGAAGCTCCAAAAGGAATTTGTGCCAAGTGTTATGGACGCAATCTCGCAACGCATAAGATGGTTCAAAGAGGTGAAGCTGTAGGAGTCGTTGCTGCTCAATCGATTGGTGAACCTGGAACTCAGCTTACGTTGAGAACCTTCCACGTAGGGGGTATTGCAGGGAACATATCAGAAGAAAACAAACTGATTGCGAAACACGATGGAAAGGCTGAGATCGAAGACTTGAGATTAGTTAAAGGTCAGAATGCAGAAGGTGAAGCGGTAAACATTGTGATTTCTAGAACGGCTGAGATTAAAATAGTCGATAAGAAAACGGGATCAGTACTTTCTACAAACAATATTCCTTACGGTTCAGAACTGTTCATTAAGAACGGTGCTAGCATTAAAAATGGCACTGAAATTTGTCAGTGGGATCCTTATAACGGGGTAATTGTTTCTGAATTTACAGGAAAGGTTGCTTATGAAAATATCGAGCAAGGGGTAACTTACCAAGTTGAGATTGATGAGCAAACTGGATTCCAAGAAAAGGTAATTTCAGAATCGCGTAATAAGAAATTAATTCCAACTCTTCATATTCAAAATGACAAAGGAGAGACATTAAGGTCTTACAATTTACCAGTGGGATCTCACATCATGGTTAATGATGGTGATGGAATTAGTGAGGGTAAAGTTCTTGTTAAGATTCCTAGAAAGTCTGCAAAAACAGGTGATATTACAGGAGGTCTTCCAAGGGTAACTGAGCTCTTCGAAGCACGTAATCCATCAAACCCAGCGGTAGTTTCTGAGATTGACGGAGTAGTAACTTTCGGAAAAATCAAAAGAGGTAACCGTGAGATTATTGTAGAGTCTAAAACTGGTGATCAGAAAAAATACTTGGTTAAATTATCAAACCAAATTTTAGTTCAAGAAAATGATTACGTCAGAGCAGGTATGCCACTTTCTGATGGATCTATTACGCCAGACGATATTTTATCAATCAAAGGTCCTTCAGCTGTGCAACAGTATCTAGTGAATGAAATTCAAGAGGTTTACCGACTGCAAGGGGTGAAGATTAATGATAAGCATTTCGAGGTTGTGGTTAGACAGATGATGCGTAAGGTGAGAATCGAAGATGCAGGAGATACGATCTTCTTAGAGAACCAACTCGTACACAAGGATGACTTTATCAGAGAGAACGATCAAATTTTCGGAATGAAAGTGGTTGAAGATGCAGGAGATTCTGAAAACCTAAAGGCAGGTCAAATCGTTAGTGCTAGAGAACTCAGAGATGAAAATTCAGTGCTAAAAAGACAAGATCAAGCCTTGGTAGTTGCGCGAGACGCAGTTTCTGCTACCGCGACGCCAATTCTTCAAGGTATTACCAGAGCTTCGCTTCAGACGAAATCGTTTATCTCTGCGGCTTCGTTCCAAGAGACTACGAAAGTACTCAACGAGGCTGCTGTAAACGGTAAGGTTGACGGTCTCGAAGGTCTTAAAGAAAATGTAATTGTTGGGCACAAAATCCCAGCAGGAACAGGAATGAGAGATTACGAGAGTATCATCGTTGGTTCTAAAGAAGAATACGATGAGATCATGGCCCGTAAAGAAGAATTTAAGTTCTAATACAATGGCAGAGAAGGAAAAACAAATCAATATCGAAATAGATGAAAAAACGGCTGAGGGGGTATATTCCAACCTAGCTATCATTAATCATTCTGTTTCTGAGTTTGTTGTAGACTTCATTACCATTATGCCTGGAAATCCAAAAGCAAAGGTTAAAAGTAGAATCATTTTAACGCCTCAACACGCTAAAAAACTACTGAGAGCCTTAGGAGATAATGTTCAAAAGTTTGAAAAGATGCATGGCGATATCAAAGATTATGAGCAGCCGAGCATCCCTATAAATTTTGGACCCGCAGGTAAAGCCTAATAAAAAAGCCCTCATTTGAGGGCTTTTTTATTACTCTGCATATTCAGAGGTGAAATGAAATTTAATCGAAGGATACTTTTGTTGTGTCATTTGAAGTGAGAAAGAAGAGTCTGCCAAGAAGACGAGTTGATTTTGTTTGTCTAAGGCGAGAAACTTTTGTTTTACTCTTTTAAATTCTTGGAACTCTGGGTTGTTATCGTCTGCTTCAATCCAACAAGCTTTGTGAACAGGAAAGTTTTCATAGTTGCATTTAGCCCCATACTCGTGTTCTAATCGGTATTGAATGACCTCGTATTGTAAAGCGCCAACCGTTCCAATAACTTTTCGATTGTTGATGTGAAGTGTGAAAAGCTGTGCCACACCTTCATCCATAAGCTGATCAATTCCTTTATTGAGTTGCTTAGCCTTCATGGGATCGGCATTATTGATATATCTAAAATGTTCAGGCGAGAAACTTGGAATACCTCTGTAATTTAATATTTCGCCAGAGGTCAGTGTATCCCCAATTTTAAAATTACCGGTATCATGTAATCCCACAATATCCCCGGCATAAGAAATGTCAATGATTTCTTTTTTCTCCGCGAAGAACGCATTGGGTGAAGAAAACTTGAGTTTTTTGTTGTGACGCACATGAAGATAGGGCTTGTTTCTTTCAAAAGTACCCGACACAATTTTGACAAAAGCTAAGCGATCTCTGTGTTTAGGATCCATATTGGCATGAATCTTAAAAACGAATCCTGTAAAGTCTTTTTCATCGGGATCTACTCTGCGCTCTTCAGCATTTTTGGGTAGTGGAGAGGGAGCGATTTCAATAAAGCAATCGAGTAGTTCTCTAACACCAAAATTATTTAAGGCCGAACCGAAAAATACGGGCTGAATCGTTCCATTGAGGTACTCGGCACGATCAAAAGTGGGGTAAACCTCTTCAACGAGTTCAATATTTTCTCTTAAATCGGCTGCCGCTTGTTCACCTATGTGCTTTTCGAGTTTAGCGTCTGCAAGATCATCTATGGCTACTGTATCGGCGATGTGTTGCTTTTGATCTGCACTGAATAGGTTGATGTTTTTTTCATAAAGGTTATAAATACCTTTAAAATCGTAACCCATCCCGATAGGAAAACTCAAAGGGCAAACTTTGAGCTTGAGTTTTTGCTCGACTTCATCTAATAAATCAAAAGCATCCTTTCCTTCTCGGTCGAGCTTATTGATAAAAACAATCATAGGAATGTTTCTCATACGACATACGGCCACTAATTTTTCCGTTTGCTCTTCTACACCCTTGGCTACATCTATAACCACGATAACTGAGTCAACAGCAGTTAATGTTCTAAAGGTATCCTCGGCAAAATCTTTGTGACCTGGAGTATCTAGAATATTGATTTTTTTAGACCTGTAGTTGAAGGCTAAAACAGAGGTGGCGACTGAAATTCCTCTTTGTCTTTCGATTTCCATAAAGTCAGAGGTGGCTGTCTTTTTGATTTTGTTGCTTTTGACAGCTCCTGCTTCTTGAATCGCCCCTCCAAATAAAAGTAATTTCTCAGTGAGCGTAGTTTTACCCGCATCTGGATGGGAAATAATCCCAAATGTTCTTCTCTTTTCTAAGGCAGCATTTAAATCCATGTCGCTATTTTATGCAAAAATAAATGTTCCTTTTGTTTAAGCTCGTTTTTTCGGCGGGAATGATAAGTCGATTTTCTATTTTTGTAGTATGAGCGAAGAAAAAGTTTTATTGGTTAACGAAAAAGACGAGGTGATGGGAACAATGCCCAAAATGGAGGCGCATGAAAAAGCCGTTTTGCACCGTGCTTTTTCGGTATTCGTTATGAATAAAAAAGGTCAGCTGTTACTTCAACAAAGAGCCGCACACAAATACCATTCTCCGCTTTTGTGGACCAATACTTGCTGTTCTCACCAAAGAGAGGGCGAAACCAACCTCGCTGCAGGAGCTCGACGCTTAGAAGAAGAAATGGGAATGCAAACCGAACTCAAAGAGTTATTTTGGTTTATTTACAAGGCTCCATTTGATAACGGACTTACCGAACACGAATTAGACCATGTAATGATCGGTTATTCTGATGCTCTTCCTCAAATCAATAAAGAAGAAGTAGAAGATTATAAATACATGGATTTGGACGAGATCGATCAAGACATTAAGAATAATCCCAATCTCTACACCGCATGGTTCAAAATCATTTTTGAACGCTTTTACGATCATTTAAAGGCCAATCAACATGAAAACTAAAGTCAGTCGTCGCGCACATTTTAATGCTGCACATCGCTTGCACAATCCCAACTGGACTGATGCGCGAAACAAAGAGGTGTTTGGTCTTTGCAATAATCCAAACTATCACGGACACAATTACGATTTAATTGTGAGTGTTATCGGTGAGGTTGATGCTGAAACGGGTTATCTCATGGATATGAAAATCTTAAAAGATTTGATTAAATCCGAAGTAGAAAATCATCTAGATCATAAGAATTTGAACAAGGACGTAGTAGATTTTTCGACCTTGATTCCAACTGCAGAAAATATTGCCAAGGTCATTTATGACCGCCTTCGCCCTCATATTGATCAAAGCAAAGAAATTGAAGTTGTGCTCTATGAGACACCTAGGAATTTTGTGACCTATCCTGTCAAGTGATGCATCGAAGTCCTTTAAAGTTTCAGCCGATTTACAAAGAACGCCTCTGGGGAGGTGAGAAGTTAAAAACTTCCTTGGGCAAAAACTACAGTGAAGATGGCGTAGGCGAGAGTTGGGAAATATCAACCGTAAAAGGAGATATTTCTGAGGTAATTGAAGGCCCGTATAGCGGAAAAAACCTTGAAGACTTAATAGCCGAGTTTGGCCCTTCTCTTTTAGGGTCTGGAGTTGTATCTCGATTCGGGAGTGCCTTTCCAGTGCTTATCAAATACATTGACGCCAAGTTAGACTTGTCTATACAAGTTCATCCCAGTGATGCACTAGCAGCGCAACGTCATCAGTCTTTCGGTAAGAATGAGATGTGGTTTATTATGGATCACGATCCAGACGCAGCCTTAATTTTAGGATTTAAAGAGGATTGCTCTAAGGCATCCTATCAAAGGTCAATCGAAGAAAAAAAGCTGACCAGCCTGTTGAATTATACACCCGTTAAAAAAGGCGATGCCTTTATGATTGAAACGGGCACTATGCATGCCATTGGAGCAGGGATATTATTGGCTGAAATCCAACAGACTTCAGATATCACCTATCGCGTTTATGATTTCGACCGCAGAGATAAGAATGGAAATTTAAGAGAGTTGCATACAGATTTAGCAGTTGATGCAATTAATTACAAGGCCAAAACAGATTACAAAAAGAGCTATAAGCGTGAACAGAACGCCTCAAATGAGCTCATACACAATCAGTATTTTAAAACCAACTTTCTTCCGGTTAATCAAAAGATAGATATCAAATTAGCCGATCGAGACAGTTTTAGCATTTACATGTGTATTGAAGGTGAAGTTGTGCTTCGAACTGAAGAGGGACAACTGCCGATGAAAAAAGGGGAGACATTAATGATTCCCGCATGTTGTGAGCAACTTGAATTGCAATCTTCTGGGGCCGAATTACTCGAAATTTACATCTAGTTCATCAAAGGCTTCAGCCAATTTCCAATCCAGATCGGTTATGGCATTTTCGTCATGTGTCCATAGCTCGAGAATGACCTGGTTATAGGTGTTAATTATTTTGGGATGATGATTGTGCTGTTCTGCGATTTGTGCAATCGCATTGATATAAGCAATGGCCATTTCAAAACTTTTGAAATTCAGTTCTTTACGCAAACGACCTTGCTCTTCTTTCCATCCTTTAGAAGTACTCATACTTAAAAATCTAAGGTGTTAATACTTGTGTTATGCGTCTTAAAATTTACTAAAAGAGTTTTGCTTTCGCGAATGAATCAATACTTTTACACCAAAATTTGGGCTTATGGCTAATGTTAGAAATTTAAAAAAGGAAATTAATTACGTTCTTGGTGATATTATTGAACAAATATATCAGTGGGAAAAACAGTCTTCTAATACCAATTCAGAAGAAGGCACGGCACTTATCGATGAGTGTATCTCACTGTTCGATGAGCTTATGGCCATGGTGAACCAAAAGTCAGAGCAAACTCCTAAAGCGCATTACAAAGCAGTTAGAGTAGCCTTAGCTGAGAAATCTGTGGCAATTGAAAAGAAGCTGGCCAAGCTTTAATTCATCAGTAAAGCTTTCAGTGACTCCCCCATAGGACTGTTTTTGATGTCATCTGTCAATGATTGATAGACCGAATCTTTCCATTTGGGAGCCAATCCGTCACCGTCGTAAACAACACTGTAAGGAGCAAGTATGCTATTGTTTTGATTGAGTGCGAAGTTTAAAACGTACACAAATTTTCTTCGCTCATTACTGGCTGCTAGAGCGGATATTGAATCTAGTTTTGTAGCGTAATCGGGGTCTATACTCAATTGCAAAAGTTCTATATCTCTCTTGGCAAATGAGGTCAATACTTCTTGATAGATGCGGTATATAGAATCTGTTTTTGAACCTTTTACTTGGGCGTCAAATTCAAAAGCTTCTCGAGAAGATTGAATGCTCATCTGACCTTGTTCGGCAAAGAATAATAGCCTGTCGTTAAATTCATTCTCATCGTTTTTATCTAGATGTAAGTACAGCATTTGAGGTTGGTCTAGGGCTATGTCGAATTCTATTTGATTGTTACCCCTAACTTCTACTGAGTCTAGTTGCACAAGAACAGTATCTTTTATTGATTCGATGTAAAGCATGCCCTTCTTTAGGCCATCTACTTTAACCTGAAGGTTCAACCCTTTATTTTGTTGACAAGCTGTTATAAAAGCACCAGCTACTAAAATTAAAATGTATTTTCTCATAGGTGTAAATTCCAAACGCGAATATCGCAAACTTTATCAGATGGTACTTGCTATTTCCATTAAAATAGCGCAAAAATAAGCTCCAGCTGTTCCCACTACATAACCAAAAACCGCCAATAAGATGCCCACCGAACTCAACGAGGGGTGAAACTCAGCAGCGATCACCGGAGCAGAGGCTGCTCCTCCCACATTGGCTTGACTTCCCACAGCTAAAAAGAAAAAGGGAGATTTAGTCAATTTTGCAACAAGAATAAGTAGGGCAGCGTGAATACAGATCCAAACAAATCCTATTAGAAGTAAACCAGGGTTTTCAAGTATTTTACTCAGGTCCATTTGCATTCCTATGGTGGCTACAAGTATGTAAATAAAAACACCACCAATTTTACTTGCTCCAACACCCTC